>Ga0065711_1000561_pt1 | contig 61860 bp, 39 predicted proteins | sample Hoacrofraction12_FD_59098 | JGI IMG/M metagenome (GOLD analysis project Ga0065711, IMG submission 59098) | Hoatzin crop microbial communities from Cojedes, Venezuela - Epithelial fraction 12 v2 (version 2) | ecosystem: Host-associated > Birds > Digestive system > Esophagus > Crop | place...
GGCTGCCCCGATCGCCACCCCGGGGAGAGGGGCGGCGGGGGGGGACGCGCTGCCCCGGGTGCGGAGCGGGGAAGGATGCGCTGCGCGGACCCCGGCGGTGCGGGGACGGGACGGGACGGGGGGTGCGGACCGGGACTGCCGGGAGCGTGGTGCTGCCGGGGGGACCGAGCCCCGACGCCGGGGCAGGGTGCGGGGAGCGTGCGGGCTGGCAGGCAGCGGGACACTAGCGCCTATTCACGACCCGGCACAGGCGCCCATTGTTCCGGGGGCCCCGCCTGAGCGGTTGCAGTTTTTAATTGCAAAACCATTTGCTAAATCCGCTCAGGAATGAATTTGGGGGTCATTTGTTGTCTGGCTATTAATAGCGGGGGTGGGGGGGATGAGGAGGGGGACAGCAGCCGGTGGGCTCGCGTTGCCCTCCCCCCATCTGCCCGGGCAGCAGGAGAAGACGGGATGGCGTGGGGCGAGGGTGACAACCGGCAGCTGAGCACCCAGATACCCGGGGCTGTGGACGCGTGCGAGTGCCTACAGACACACGAAGAACCGGCGTGGGTCAACTCAAGACTGAAGTGTATTGACACAGTTCTCCAAATGAGCCTCTTGGGCCTCCAATACAGTGAGAAATTTACCAAAAAAAGCGAGCGGAGGGGTGCGAAGATGACTCCGACGCTCCGCTGCAGGGAGGAGATGGTTGTCACGCGCTCCGGGGTCTGTTGTTCACTTGCTTTGTGCTGGGGTTTGTGGCAGAGATAGTTTCAGCGGGAGAAATTGGGAGTGCCCGATCCTGGAGCATCGCGCAGACTTCTAGGTGCTAACTCTGGATTCAGACGCTCCCTTTGAATGAGAAAAAGGACAGACTTAACACAACTTTTCCTTACGGTTGGGCTGCAAGGTAGAAAGGTTTTCTTTTTCATTTCCTTCCTCTATTGTGTGAGCTGTGCCTAAGTGTCCTGTTGAATCTGGCCTCAAAGATAGCAAGGCTGGAAACAAACTACAGGTACTTCTGCTTTCAGACTGACAAAAGTTGCTAAAACCAGGCAAACCCCGCTAGTTTCACACCTCTGCCCGAGAACATTTATCTGGAGAGTAAACCAAGTAGTAACAGGGTTTGCTCTCCATTTACATACAAAAGATTATGGCCAAATTGAAGTGCCTCATCCTGTACTGATTTCCAGCTGTTTCCAGATTTGGGGTTACAAGCCCAGAAGAGTGGGCAGAAAGGAGGCTGAGCATAAAAAACTTTGTTCTGCTGCAGTCGACATTACNGGGGGCATCCCACTAAGTTAAGGTTACCCTGTCAGCAGTACGTGAAATTGAACATGGACTGAGGTCTGCAGGGTGGTGCTGGATAGCGAGATAGGAGGGAGACCATAAGGATGTGTTTGATGTCAGCTGACTACTTAGGGGAAAAAAAAAAGGCACAAAAGGTAGCTGACAAAGCTAAGAAGATGCTGAGATCCCAAGCTGCCACACTCTGACCCACATCCTTTAGACTATGAGGTGCTGCTTAGACTACGAGCGCTGCGGAGCAGGGATTGCCTCCTCCTGCAGCGTTGTTGCCAGAACAGACCCTACTCTTGATCACAGCCTTAAACCCCGGCCACAGAACAGGAGCCAGTGGAGTGTGGAATATTCAGTGCATATCCAGCTGTAGGCACTAAAAGCATCTAAAGATTCTGCACATCAGGGAAATGCCACAGTCGTAATTACACCAGCAGAACTTCCTGGCATCAGTGAGGGAAAGCGGGGCTTACGACTGGCATCGGTGGTACAGCCTACCTTGAGCTCTCTGTTACAAGGTTCCCCTGGGAAACAGACGTTTGGAGTTTGAGGATTTCACATGCTGGACTGAGGGCAGAGCTGCGGACGCCTTCCCAAAACTCTCAGATATTTCCTGTTGAAAATAAAACGTGTTGATACCTGATAGTCCTTCGATGGGGAGATAACAGCAAGTCCCTGGCACATTTTGGTTTTAAAGCCCAGTGTATTCAAATCTCCCTTTGATTTAATTCTGAGGTTTTGGTAATATGTTGGATTTTGCAAAAGGCTTTTCAGAATCTACAGAGATTTCCTTTTTTGATTTTTACATGTGAAGTGCATCTGTCCCAGCCACCAGCAATTGTTCCGAGTCAGCTGTCAGTGCCAAAAATCACTTGGTGGAGATGTTGTTAGCTCTACTGCACTTATCACAAGTTGCTTGTTGGTATTTTCTGATGGGAAGTATTTGCAGTATTGCTTTCTTTTCAACAGGCAGTAAAAAATCAGGACAAGCAGCTTTGAGAGCCATGCCAAAATCAGACGCTTAATAACATCTTCAAAAAAATTCTTGGGAAGGGCTTGGTGTTCCCATTTGGGTAAGCAGTATCTGGCATCACCACCAAAGAGAGTAGTTGGATGCACATCTACTTTACAGCTGTTGACAAGGAACGTGACACCAGCACATTCCCTCTTGCTCTGCATACTTCTGAGAATTACGTGGTTACTGAAGCCACAAGCAGATTCAAAGAGTAAAATGTGGGGGCTTTTAGTGAGGAGAAAGAGCTGTGGGCTGAGATGTTGTTCTGATCGTGAACTAAGGTTCTTTTACTGACCTGTTTATTTTCCTTGTACAAGTTGAATCCTGGGTCTCTTGGCCCGCTGCAGCTGTTTTTCAGTTACGTGTCCACACACTGACGGATTTGCACCGGGAACGCACACTGCATTGCCAAAAATCACCTAAACAAGTAAATAAAGCGGAATGAGCTTCTGCATTCAGCTTCACAAATAAGGACAAAAGCGGCTTTATGTAACGGCTGTGGGTGGCCCTGGTTTCTGAGCCTCCTGCCAGTTTGCCCCTAACTTTAGCCGTCTCCAAAGGGTAAAACATTGGTTAGCCCCCACTTGCTCCCGCTTTCCTTACAGCCTACTTGGATTATTATTTAAGTTTCTCTTGCAGATTGCGCTCCCTGATTTATCATCCTTTGCGATGAGTGTTTGTGTGTTGAAGCAGAAGTGGCCTCCCAGTTGTATATTTAGAGCTAATGCTTCACAGTTGATTGCCTCAAGCCCTGATGATCCCGAGAAGGTTCGTGAACTCCTTACAGAGCAGGCCTGAAGCCGTGGGAGGGAGTTAGCGAGGGGAGAATTTCCACAGACCAACAGGATCCCGAGTCCTCTTCTGCAAAACAAGAGCATGATTGCAAACGTGCCCCTCAATGAGATAAAACAACTGCTCTCTGCACAAAAGCTGGTGGCCTGCTTTGAAACTGCTGTTTATATAAAAAGAGATGAATTCAAGATATAAAATTAATTAGGATAATTACACTCTCAATCTGGCTTCTCTATCAACTGGAATATGAACTGCACCGTCTTTTTGCTATTGATAAGGGCTGTTTGCCTTCCCTCTGAACCTCTAGGGAGTGTCAACCTTTTATATGAGACACAGGATCAAAACCAAATTCAACCACTAAACGTCAGTTCCATGTAGTGGAGGAGTAAGGGTGTGTGCCATAAAACAAAACCCATTCCTTCGCTGAGTCAGGACACGGCCTCAGAACCAGTTAATGGCTTTAATTGCACTAATGAATGTTCTGGACACAGTCTTAATTTCCAGCCAAAGGGGCTGGATTGCTGTTTGGGTACAGTTCTGTCAACAGCTGCGCTTGAGGCAAAGGAATTACCTGTTGGGTTGCAGTTCTCAAGCTTAGATGCTGGAAATGAGAGTTTTCAGTTTCAGGAAAAAAAACAGTAATATAAAACCTGGACTTGTTCTTGGCTGCAAAGCTCAGGTCTCTGTTTGCTGGTGACCCTTCAGAGTGCTAACACCCTCAGTATTAACTGGAGATTCAAGGTACTGTTCGGAGAGTTTCATTCTTTTTCTAGGGACTTACCAGCAAAAGAGTCCATCTGTGGGGAACAGGACAGCAAGGTACTCCATGGACTTCACCAGAACACGGGGCTCAAGGCTAACCAAATCCTCACAAACTTCTGCTTCTCATTTTAGTTCAGTGGAGGTCAAGCAGGCTTCCCCTGAGGATAAATATTGAGGGAGGGGTACATTAAAAGATGTTTTCCTGCACAAGAGTGGCCAGCTGAGGTTCTGTTATCACTTCTCCCTCCGCAGTCGCTAACTTTGATTGCCTTGCTGCATTTCAGACTGTAAGAAAGCTTTGTGTGACTCCTGCGCAGAAGTTCAGCTGTCTAACGCACAGCTTGGAAGTGCAAAACCAAGACAGCTGCGGAATTGAGCTGGTGCCCAGTTCTTATTAGAGCAGCACCATAAGCCAGGCCTTCACATTTCTTAGAAAAAAACCCACTAATATGCAAGAAGCAAATATGCAATTTCCACTGCTCCTGAGAGCACAGTTGGGTTTGATTCCCATGAGCTCACCTGCAGACTGCTGAGAGCTGTCAGATGGGAGTCCAGTCACCACTGGGCTGGCATTAACCAATTAAAAAGAAAACCAGCCACATACATGCTGTAACCTGACAGCCCACAGGTACTTGAGATAAGCTCCAAAAATTAATGGGAATTGTTCTGTCATGCAAGAATCACTTGTCAGTATAAATAATATAATGTTTTGGGTTATGTAGTGCCCCTTGTGGGATGGAGCACAGGACTTAATGGAGTCAGCTACAAGGGGAAATGAAGGTTTCAGCGCAGCAATAGATGAAGTAGGTGAAATTAAATTGTGTTCAGATAATGCTCAAGGTTTTTGTTTTTCTTTTTTTAAAGTCACAAATCCCAGGGATTTCAGAGTTAAAGCCAGAACACACTCTAACCTACTCCCATCAATGTACCTGATTATTACAACACAAACGTAAGATCAGCGGATTTTTAAGAGTCCTCTTAATTCATTTGGGCACAGCTGGCTCATTTGAAGACACTGAGCTTCAAAACTGCCATGTGCCAGGGACTTACTGTATATTTGGCCTGTGGCTGAGAGGTAACAGTTGACAATGTTCAGCAGTATTTCAACATTTTTAATTGCACTATTACAAATAAATTTTGGTAGCCTAGGTAAGACTTTCTGCTGAGCTGGATAAATCCACTGCAATCAGAGGGGATTTCTCCTCATTACGAGGCTGTGTTTGTAACATGGCCTCTTCCGAAAATCCCTGCCTTAATAAGCTTCAGGGCAATTCATTATGTAGGCAGCCAGCGTGGTGGGATGTCAATTGGGTCACTTCCTTTTAGATTCTCTTTTGAAGGGTGGAAGTATGATAATTCTAAGAATTCAAGTCCATTGAAAGCATCTGACTTTGCTGCTCTCTCCCCCACCTGAGACACCTAATTCACTTGCCATTTTTGGCAGTCGTGCCCAGTATGTCTCAAGATGCATAATCATGAAGTCCTTCAGTGGTTGCTGAAGGAGCCCGTAATATTCTACCTATCTGAAGTCAGTCAGAATTTTTGTTTTGTTAGCAATCAGGAATAAGACAGGCAAACAATGCCATGAAAGAGAGCTATTTTGAGAAACCAAGCTTACCTTTTAACAGGGGCAGCGGTGCTCTTGCACAGCAGTCCTGCTTTTCATTCCCAGTAGAAAGGTTCCCACCACTTTACATCTCTCTGGGGTGGCTGCGTGCTGTCAGACCTGCTCCAGTGGAATCGGTTGCACAGCTGAGGACTTAATGATTTTGTCTGTAGATAAATGTACAAGTCTCTGCTTGATCTCTTAGGCCAAGATCAGCCATGGAGACAATATTTTTGTTTTGCTAGGATGCTGTCTTTGGAAAACAAAGGCCTTGACAGATGTTACTGCTTTTACCTGCATTACAGTAGCATGTACGGCTTCTGTCCACAGATGGTGTCTGTCTGCACTAGGTGCTGTCAACAAAAAAAAGTGAAAACTCACTACGCCAATTTCTGTCCTCTCTCAATGAAACCTACCCAAAAGACTCATTCACCGCGCTGTCGGGCTGCCATAAAGATGAGGAGCATTCCTTCGAGTGTTGGATGATAATGAATGCATGGGCAGCCCTTGAATCGCAGCAGTGGACAGAACCGAGCGTCCATGGGCAGGGCAGCGCCTACCGCACACCCCGAGGATCCATTAAGGAGACTGCTGCCTGCTAATGGACTTCCTCCTGAGGCGCTCTGGCTGCGAACGCTCTCTCGAATGATTTCCGGGAGCTTACACATTTAACGGCAGGGAAGGTGTTGCAAAGTCCTGCAGTTCTTGCTGCTCTGTGAAATAGCTTTTATCCCCTCAAAGGATCTTATCAACAGCTATTTTTAATACACACTCAGGTCTTTGCTTTAATCTTTTTCTTCTGCGTTGATCTCTGCAAAAGCCCAAAGATAAATATTTTTTCATGTTGTTTGGAGTTAGTTATTTCTAGAGCCGGGAAAACATCCGCTCTGTAATAGCGAGGTCCTCTACATCAGTAACACACCTTAGAAGGGGAGGTCCCAGCTCCGTGCACGACAGCAACTTGTACCTCTGGACCAGCCTGACTTCCCTGGCCGGTGGGAGCTCCCCATCCTTGGAAGAGTGGGTTGGTTTTGTTGAGGTGTTTCGATACCAGCAGCCAAGGTGGAAGGAGTAATACACAACCCCCTGTTAGCGTTAACGATCTGTGCTTTGCTGGCAGGACTGGGTACACACACAGTGAAACACGGTTAGCTTCAACCACCGTGGATCTCCTTGTTCATCTAGGAGCTCCTACAGCAGAGGAGGTGCTGGTTTGTTTCCCTCTTGGGTCTTAGCTAGTCTGCTGAGATAGCACATAGTGTACATCGATGGGGCTGGTCTGATCTCTCAGGGAGCAAGGAGGGAATGGCTTATCTCATTTCTTGTGCATGAGCAAATAGCTATTAGCAGGCCACAGCTTGGTCAGTGCTGACGGAGTTGCATTTGAACTGGCCATCTGGAGATGAAAGGCAGAGGGCCTTGTAATCACCTCCTGAGTCTCGGGGCTTCTCCCTCAAGCAGAACTGGCTATTTGAGTTGGTAAGCATCCTTATATATCTGGTGTTTTCCCTTCGTTCTGGCCAGTCTTCAACATCCCATAAATAACAGGGCAGCACAGAGCTCCGCCTGCCAGAGCTGCCTTGTGCATGCTGGGGGGGAGGTTAAACCAGGTACTAACTTCTCTCTTCTTCCATCAGAAATCCTCTGGTGGGTCTGCCCTGCACACAGCTGTCCTCACCCACAGGCACCACATGCTCTCCCAGTTGCCAGCTGCGCCTTGAGTTCTCCAAGTCAACAGCTGAGCTGCAGTCAGAGCCCATAAGTCTGCAGCACTGGATCCCTGGGGCCTTGCCAGGGGACAGAGGGGACTCCAGATTCCAGTTCATTCCCCGGGCTCTGTGAGCATGGGAGGGCTCGGGGGCTTTTTCCCCGACACTGTGTCGAGGCACGCTCGTGGCCCGCCAGCAGCCCGCTGTTGGTCAACAATAGTGATTGTTCTCCTCGCCCTGGGAGGCTCCTGGTGTTCTGCTGCAGGCTCCTCCATCCTCCTCCTCCTGCAAATATTTGGAACAGATCCTGTTTGGCCCTTTTTACAGTTTGACTCAGCTATTAAATGACAAAGGCAAGCTGGGCTCAGGTTCGCTGTGATAAGAAGTAGCTCTGCGAAGAGGGGAGATGAGGGTCAAATTCAGAGGTGAGGCAGCAGACTTATCCCTTATCCAGCTCTGTTGAAGACGCCCAGAGGATGTGCAATGACCTGGCCTTGACTGTTAGAGCCAGAGCTGGGTTGCATGCAGCATGTAAGGGGATCCCTAACTGTCTTGGCTGTAACACTGCACAGTCTTGAGGAGAGTGTGTTTTTGGAGCTTCTTGTGGTCTAGTGACAAACATGTCATGATTCTGGCCGCTGAAGTGTTTCCCAAGAGCTTTTCAATTCCTGGCTCATCCTTGGTCACTTCTGAGACACACATGTCATACGTCTTGCATCTGTCACTCAGCTTCACTTTCTGGACGTGAGGCAAAGTCTTTCTGTGCTACAAAGGCTTCCTGCTTCTCTTTCCTTTTTGTATCCGTGTCCCTCATTGAGAAGCAGTAGCTCCTTCAAATAAATGCGAGGGAACCCATTTGCAGAATTTACAGCTGCTTTCCGAGGCTTGAGTGTCTTCCTCTTTAACAGCAAGCTGCTAAGCGTGTTCTTAAGTGGGAAGATAAGTGGTGTTACCATCCTTTCATCTTCTGGCTCAGAGCAGGCTGGAGATAACTGATAAGGGGATGACAGCGAGGAAGATGCCTAGGCACCTTTGGATTTAATTTCCTACTTTGCAAGGCAGTCTTTAAAGCGCACCTCTGGTGGGAACACAGGCTAGTAAAATAAAGCTGGTCCTTCCTTTCTCAGCATATGTCTTTTCCTCCTGTCTGAGGCAGATCTTGTCTGTGCCAGCAGAGCCGCTGCGGTTCTCCATTTCAGAGCCTTCCTTCTGGTGCTGACATTCGAGGGACTTGGCTTGAGTTGTCTCTAGACACTGTTTCGGCTGGTGATTTCATTTCCACATTTCTTTTTTTTTACAGCAGTCCTTTGCATATTTGAGCTGTACTTCAAACAGGGCTGCATTTGCAGTATGTGGGTAGCAGTCTTGCACATGATGGGCAAAGATGCATTCTTCTGCAAGCATCTGTAAGAGAGCACTCATCAGCAACAGCTTCACATGGGTGGGAGTCTTCAGACCACTCGTTAACAGACCCTGCATTCAGTTCCAGAATTCCTGGTTTAGCCCCTCGTCTGCTGGCTGAAACAGGTGGCAAGCACATGCCTGTAAGGGTCTTTATGGGGGGTGGTCTCTAAGGTCAGCTGTATCCAGCCCACATTCCAGTTGAGTCCCTGTACCTCATCTTTTGGCCTAGCTGGCCCTGGGCCATCCGGCCCAGAGCTTCCTAACCACGGTACGCATGCTGCTTGTTGAAAACCAACTGCTTGAAAGCAGCATGTCTGTGGCCTGAGCCTGTGCCAGCCTCCTGCATTTTCCTCCAAGGAAATGGGGAGAAGTGGTTTGGGCAGAACATGTCAAAAGCTCAGCAGTGCCTCCGGGGCACGCACACTGCCTGGTGCGGCAGAGAGCCACAGCTCATCCCACCTCCACCTCCACGGGAGAGGAGACAGCACCTGCGCGACTCCAGCACATGGCAGGAGAGGCTGTGCCCGCAGTAGCACCTGCCATGGTGGTACATCCTACCGGTAGCTGCGCAGGTGAAGTTGGTGAGCTGCTAGGCCTGGGAACACAGGCTAAGTTCAGGGAGTTAAAGCCTTTGGGACGGTTTTGGCACAGTTCGCAAGCAAGCGTGACGCAGAGGAGACAACGCTTACTGCACTGAGAAGACTACATCCAGGTGCTGCTGTTGAGGGGGGCTTCAAAGGAGCCCTAGCTAGGGCCAGGCTGTTTCCAAGTGCCTAGTCCTGTCTCTACTGTTGTGTTAAACAGAGACTTCTGCTCCCAGCACTCCGCATGCTCTATGTGGTGCAAAGTCTTTTGTAGATGAGGCTAGAAACCTTCCCACAGCAAACCTCTGTTTGTGTGCCTGGCAAGCCTCTCCCTGCTTTATCTGGGGAGCTGCTGCATAGCTGAGCTGTGCTGGCTTTGCCACCCTAGCGCTGCTGCATCACAGCCCAAAGCGTGAACAGAGGCTGCAGCCTCCCTCGCAAACCAGCCCCCGGTGCCTCTGCACCTCGCTGTTACTCAGCACTTTTCACTGACAGGGAATTAAGTAGGATTTCTAGGTCATTGTGGGCCTGTCAGGAGGAATCGTCTCCTGTAGACCTCATTATCAAGGCTCTTTCTGCAATACCAGACTTCAGAACAATTGGAGCCTCGTTCCCTAAACACTGACTAATGAGACAGAGCTGTTAGCAGCAGTTTGCTAAATAAAGGCTGTTTCTGCCTGAGACAGAACAAAGCCAGACTGGATTTTCTTAGCTGTCTCTCACACAGAAGGTATTTCAAAGGTCCCTTATTGAAATAATGAGCTAGATGTTGCTCTAGTGGTGGCCATGTATGGCCAGTGCTTGATGCTAGTGTCAGGCGCTTCCCCAAGCAGCGACTCCAAGTAACTTGAGCTCAGGTGACTTAAAAGCCTCTCCAGCTCCTTTCATACTGTTGCCCCCCTGGTGTAAAGGTATCTTGAGCATTTACCTGAGCTCCTGTGACTTTGCCCTGCTCCGATAGTGACTTGCTGCCTCACGGTGGACAAGCTGCTTGCAGCTCTTGGTGACCTCCATTTCCTTGGGTGCCATCAGAAGATACTCTGATCTCTGGGCTGTTGCAAGGCTTGCTCAGCATTCACACACGTGGCTTTGGAAAGGTAAGGGATCCAGCGGCTGAGCAGGTGGGACAAGTGGGACAGCGGAGAGCACTGACTTGTCTGGCTGCTTTTGAAAGGTGCTGGAGGTTTGCAGGTTGCCAACAGGAGGCAGATGAGATTCCTGCTTGTACCTGGATGCTGAGCGAAAAGGACGTAGCCCTCACTTGAGTAGTCGGAGGCCAGGTGACTTCTGCTGACGTTCCTGTAATGCGATTTTTCATCCTACCTCTCTTCCTGTTGTCAAAAGGGCCTGGATTAAAGATGAACTCTGAAGCATGATGGGTGGGTTTGACTGCCTCTGGCTGGAGCGGGCACAGGAGAGCTGGGGATTATTACTTGGCCAGTTTGCGGCTTTGTTTGAAGTGGTGCTTTGATGTGGCAATGGGAGTCCATGGAAGGTAAACGGTGTCTAGACAGGTTTTTCTCACTCTCTGTTGTTGTCTCTGAAGCAGCAGAAACAGTGCCAAACAGACTGAACGGCTCCAGGATGCGAGAAGCGGAGCTATTTCTAGAAAGATGGAACAATGGTTCTTCAGGAGAATCCAAGCCAGCTCTCACTGAACCCTTGTTGAACCTCCTGCAGGTGGGACTGCTCCGCTCTGGGTCCCATACGCTGCCCAGATCAGTTAATTGCAGCTAGATGCTATTAAGAGTGAGCAAGGGGAAGTCCGAGAGGTGTTTGCAGGTGAGCTGGCATGGCAGAGAAGTACAGGAGAGGTCCATTAACTGGTGCTCTGGCCTGCAGGGTTGGGAATCCGGGAGGTCAGTCGATTTCGGCAGCATTTGGAGAGGGATCAGGCTGGCTCCAGCAGCAGTGTGCCGAGACAAGAGTTCTGCAGTTTGGCTAGCTGGATGCTGCTGGGACTTGCCCAGCAGAGCTGGCCTGCATGTTCAGTAACAACTGTAGCCAGTGGTTCAGCTACCCTGGGAGGGAAAGAAAAGGCAGGCTGTGATCTAGAGAGACTTGTCGCTGGCTGGCAAGCTGTGCTCTCAGCTCTGCCTTGGCTCTGATATGCCATCTCCCCCAGGCTGTTTGGGAGGGGAAGCGGAGACTGCCTTCAAATGCCTATTGTCTGTCCTTCAGCTGAGAGCAGAGCCAGAAGGGAGAGAAGCTCTGGCAGCATCTGATACAGGGGGCAGATGTTAGGGGAAACCCACTCATCCGTAAAACGCTGGCGCTGGGATTTTCAAAGGAGCCTCAAAGGTTAAGTGCCCACGTGTTGGAATGCATACGTGAAGGTCCAGAGAGAAATCCTGGGCTCCTGGGATTCACGCCGGGCGTGGGGAAGCTTTTTGGAGGTAGCTCTCGCCTTTGGGACAAGCCCTCGTGCAGCATCTGTGGGTTGTCAAGGGGACTGCTGTTCGCGGCCCCATGTGTTCAGGCGTAGCTGGGGAGAAGGGCAGAGCCACACAGTGCCAGGTTTAGTATCTCCCGGAGGCCTTCAGAGGTGTGCAGTTGAGTTCAGTCTGGCTCCCCTCTCCTGCAGTCAGCTGCCAACTTCTGCAAGCACGAGCTGGAAGCAGAGTATTTCCCGACCCTGCCTGTCCTCTCCCTTCACCCCTGCCAAAGTAGGGCTCGGCCACAGGTTTCAAGCAGAGCTGGAAACTTGGCACTGAGGCAAGGAGCAGAAAAGAGCCCAGCTTGCTCTTCTGCGCCTGGGTTGGCTTCTGTACTGCTGTGGGGAGTGCAAATATGTTCCCAATCTGTTTGCTTCACTGACGTGACTCCAAGACACACAGGCAACAGATACACTGACCAAGAAGGGGCCATTGTTAGAGGGACCTTCTTGACTGTGGCTCTGCTGTAACCAACCGACCACTGCTGTTCTCCAGAGCTGGACTGCAGCCTTAGCCACGCTCGATTCACAGGATCCTGAGCACTCGATCCTCCTGGGTCCCCCAGCTCCAACTGCACATTAGCACAGCCAGCCAGGGGTTCATTCCTGTTTTACTGAATTTGTCCATCCCTGCGCCCTGACCTGGCCTTTTGATTTACATGCCCGTCTCTGGCAGGCAGGCATTAAATCAAGCTGTAGATAAAAGAGGTTACAAGCATTGCTTCCCTGTGAACCGCCCCGGACATTCACTGACACATTGCTAATTGCACATAGGCAGAGAGCCTGAGCAGACAGATCGCTTGCTCTGTGCTGGAAGCTGAGCAGCGAGGAGCCAGGGGAAGGGAGGCATGGACTGATGGGCAGGTTAGCATTTTGGCTAAGGAGGATTAAGAGCCCCAAGAAACCGGAGAAGAGGAAGGGAGTTACCTCATTTGTTTCCAGCAGCCAAGGCAAGCTTGTCCTCTGAGAGGTATTTCCTTAAGCTTTACGCAGTCTGATTTTAGTTGCAACTTTTATGAACAATAAAGGCTTCCATGGTTTCCCTTGGAGGAACTGGAATGAATCCAAATAGATGTTAGTGCTGAGAAGCAGATCCTGTTATTAATGTCAGCCTAATCATTTCTTTCTATCTCCTTCCCACCTTTTTTGCCATTCATACTCTTAAAAAGCCTGCAGGTGGTTATCAAGTCCTGTCCACCCTCTTCTGTAGCTGCTTCTGAAATCGCAGACCAGATTGCAGCCTCCCCTGGATTGTAGGGTCTGAGAGCATTTAATAGGCCTGCACCAGGCTGGGGGGATTGTCCCTGTGCCTCGGGAGATGCCCGGCAGTGCGACACGCAAACACCAGAGCCAGCAGGACCATGAAACTGAGCTAAGCTGAACTGGGGACCAGCAGATGCTGCTGGGCCTGTGTCTCTCTGGGAAAAGGGCCTCTGACCAGGACTCGACTGGGAGCACTCGGCTGAGAAAATTCTCTGCTAAAAATAGCAGCAGGAGATGTTTAAGGAGAAAAACAAGTCAGGGTCTGGGAGAAGTTAGTTCCCAGATATGTGGCTAATTCAACTCCCCCAGGACAAGTAATCTTTTAACCCCTCCATGCCAAGGCTTGTTTCTGCTCTATTACACAAGCTTGCCTTGGTGAGGAATCCAGGTTGGGAGAAGCCAGAATGGCTTTTGTCCTCACTCTTTGCTCTGACATTGCATTACTTGCCTCCTTCTTCCCCTGCTCATTTGTGCCAGCATCTCCCTGACAGTGCTCTGCGTCAAACTTCTCATCTTTATCTGTCTGTGACTTCATCTGGGCTCCCTTTAATTCCCGATGTACTTCCTAAGAAAATAATCTCTGTTGAACCCTGCAGCGCAACTCCCTCTGCAGGTTTGCAGCCTATGCTCAGGCTGATGTTAACAAGGTAAGTCTTTTCAGATCTGTTCGTGTGATTCAGGGCTGCCTCTAGAACAACATTCCCCCACCTCGCATGTCTTCAGGCCTGCACATGGCTCACGCAGCTTTCTGCTGCATGCCTTTTTCCCTTGTAGGTCTGCATCCTTTGTTCTGACAGATTCTCTGCAAAGCTTCAAAGCTGCCTTACAGAAGGCGGCCCCACCTCTCCAGCGTGGAATGACAGCAGTAGCTTCACAGGCTCTTGGTGGCACGCTCATAAGCAGATGTGAATGCTCCCTTGATGCCTGCAGTCAGTCTCATGCAACGTTCATTTGTACATGTTTTGTGCAACGCATTAGCTAGACAATTGTGGTTTATACCCGAGGCTAGAATTATACACACCAAAAAGGACAAAAATGATACTGTAAAATCGGAAGAAATGTTCTCAGAGAGCTGTTTTCAGTCTTGTCATAAATGATTTCTCTGTGTACTTGCTCATGCCCTCTCCTGTTCCCTTCTCTAGCCTACTCTCAGCTCTTGGCTCTGATGACTACTGCTCTCTTCCCAACTCCCATTTTCCACAGGAAGATGACATCGTTGGTGTCTGATAAGCAGAACTTCAGATCCATGTTTTGGTGGTGAAGCTATAGGCTGGAGGAGGACCGAGGATCAAGAGATTAGAGTCACAGACAGAGGAATAGAGGATTATAGGCTAAAACCCTGCGAGTCTCTGTATTGATGGTTGGGACACAGCCAGACACTAAAGAGTATTGCCAAGCCTGGTGCTGATAGCATATCCGCTTATTTCCTGTCTCTGCATTTCAGGCAGCTTTTGATGTACATGTCCTCATCAAAAGCCAGGGTCAAGCAGGTACCGAGCATCCTAGCTCCTGTCGAAGTCAAGTACCTGCTGAGATCAAGTCTGTGCGTTGGCTGGCGCTCAGCCTGGAAAACGTCACTTGGGTTTATGAGCTATCCTTGAGTCAAATTCCCACACAAGACGAAAATAAAGGAACTTGCCCTTTTTCCTGGTACCGTTCATTCTGTCTCCCTGATCCTGGCCCTAGATCCCTGCCATGTCTCACTGACCTGACTCTGCCCTGGAGACTTCCCTTAGCATCTGTCTGCTGCAGCAGGAGCCCTGCCGGGAGGAAGTGAGAGGACAGGAGGAAGACCGTTGCCCCTGGCTCTTATCACAGTTATCTGCTGGTTCCCTCCCACTTGGCACTAATTTGGTATCACCATCTGCCACTTTGGGGAGGAAAGGGACTTGCTGAAGTGAGAAATAACGTAGGATGTGCCTGTATGGCAATTCTTGGGGCTGGCTAGGGAAACAATGGAAGGCAAGTGGGAATAGGCAGGAAGGGCTGGTTTCAAGTCTGCGCTGCGCAAATCTTCCCACTTCTCTTCAGCGCTCACCATTTTTGTTCCCGGCCTTTGCTTTTGCTGCTGTAAGGCACTCTCACCCGGTAGATGGATCACAGAATGGTGTATCCACTGCCAGCTGTGGTAGCGTGTTCCTTACTCTCCCTGTGACTTCCCATGCCTCAGTTTTTTCCTCCAGTGAACTGGAACTGTACGTCCTTACTGAAGTGCAGGGGACACTGAATGTGAAGGGACTGAGGCTTAACTGATAAATGTACAGCACTTCAAGAGATGAAAATGATCATGGGGAAACACTGCACCTGAGAACCTCAGTAGACACCCAGGGGCCCAGCCAGTTATATTCCTGGGGTTTTCACGCCCTAAAGCAGAGGTGGGGATGAGCTGACCTCCCAAGATCCTCTCATGTCCCGTTTTCTCTCAATGCACTGATTTTCATGGTCCATGCTGGCTGAGCGCCAGGCCAGTTTGAAGATGTAATTATACTGTCCATTTGCTAATGAAAATGGCAAGAACAGCGCTCAGTAGAATGTGACTGTTTTAATACACTCCTAGCCAAGTGGTCTGTAATTGTTTCCTTGCTGCCTTATTTCTCTTCTGGCTTTTGCCAAAGACTTGGTGCACATGTAATTAGAAGCTCTCTTGCCTAATGACCTTCCCTCAGAGCCACACAGCAAGGCCACCTGCCCCTGTTTTTTCCTCCTGGACAGCCTAACATTGCAAGCCCAGAGCATCTGTGTAAGGGGCTTGACCTCAGAGGCCAGTACCAAGGCAAAATTAATGATCTGGGCAGGACTTAATCCCCTGGTTAGTGCTATCTAATGCAAGGCAGAAGCCTCATGCCCTATTTGCTGTTGCTTACCCAAGGAAAATGAGACTTTCAGTTCAGCCTCACGTTTCTTGGGGAGGGAGAAGCAATTCAGGAGTGCAAGGGCTGCTAATAACAGCCTCTTCTATGCACAGCTTTCCTATTCCCGTTTCCTTTCTGTTCCCTCTCCATTACCCTTCTTCCAGATTTTAAGGGGCAAATTCTAACTCTTTCCATCTTCCTTTGAGCTGAAGATGGCTCAAAATATACTACAGAAAGCGATGCAGTCTGACAAGTTGGAAACGCTCTAGCCCTTGCTGCTTTCTTCTTTATCTCTTAAGTATTAGGTATTAGTCATCCACCCAAGTATTGCTTCCGTCTGATCTTGCACGTACATTCAGTCCTTTCCAGGAGAAGAGCCCGAAACCAGGGTATGAGCTTGGGAAGACAGGAGAGCTAGGACCAGATCATGCACAGATTAAGATGTTGGACAAGGCAGGTACAGCCACATCTGCAAAGTATTAAATGCCCATCTTCCCCTTGATGTTAACAGCACTTGGATACCTTCGCAGAGCTGGCTCTTGGTCTCTCAAGCCATGTCTGTTCTCACAGGTGAAAAGCTATCTCTGTAAAATGGGCTAAGCATGCTAGGCCCTTCAACATGGGAGCTTTCTCCCCAGGTTGCCAGCCATCAGCTCAGCTCTGGCTCTCTCCTAAAGCATCTGCACACCCTTAGGGAGAGCAGAGCATGAGAACCTGCTGATGGACTAGATCCAAGCTCAACATGTCCGGCCAAGAGCTCAGACTTACGCTGAGACCCTGAGTAAGCTTGAACTCCTCCTGTTCAGACAGCTTTGCAGCACGGCTCATCATGCTTCCTCCTAGCACGGACCTAAGGATTTGCGAAGTGGGTGGCGTGAAAATCTGATTGTGAGAATAGGCTGTCTCATTTTTGTGAAGGTGCAGATATGTAGGGCCTTAATATCACATCTCTAAACGCACTGCAATGCCATGAGCAAAACAGCAACCAAAGATTGTGAAATTCTTACCTCCAGAAGCCCTTGTCAGATGGGTATTTGAGACAGTGTGTCTGCAGCTGCATCCCAACATGATGAAATAAAGCTTTGGGAAACCATCAGAAGGCGCTGTGTGGTCTTCACCAGGCAACACCTACGCTTCCCTCCCTGCGTGGAAGAAAGGAGAAACATTTGTGTGCAGAAGGCTGTTTTGCAGAGAGGCTTTTTTCTTAAGAGGGCTTCGTATCTCCTTGATAGCACCTGGTTTCACTACTGAGTGTGTAGGCTGTGTGTGTATCAATGGCTTTGCTGTCTGATTAGGAGGTAGAACAGTAAATCCTCCTGTCCAAAATGGGGAGGGGAAAAGAAAAATAAAATGAAGGAAAAAAGACTGCGTGCATGGCTTGAATGCTAATGGGCCTTCTCTGCAGCAAATACAGTAAGGTCTTTAAGGTCCCAGTTTAAATCAGGAGATTTAAACAGGTTAAGATTTTGTTCCAACACTGTACATACTCTGTTTGCAGACAGGCATCTCCTTGCCTTCTCTAGTGGTGAGCAGGAAAAGTGAATTAACAGCAAAGTCTGAAATTCTTACATCTTCAGATGAACGCAGATACTCAGAGGTCTTCCACACAACTTTGTCCATGGAGTCCTGATCCTGCTGAGACCTTCAGAGACTCCCGTATTATCAGCATTTCAGAAGAAAGGAATGCCATCAGCAAGCTACCTAAGAGAGGAGAAAAGCAAAAGCCAGAACCATGCGGAATGCCAAACACTGCTCTGTAATGCTGCATTTGCCTTCTCTAGGTTAATTATGCTTCATGTTCCTTGCCCAGGCGGGCACATCTCTGCTTGTAGGTGTCTGTCAGAGTTGGCACCCTTTTAACTGAGCGGTACAAGCCATGCATCCAAAATAAGTCATGCTGTTTTATGATAGGTGGTAAAAATAAAGCCTTACTAGCACAAGCAGCTATAACAGCACAGAGGATTTACGACTGAGTGGGTTTATTCCAGGGTGGGCTGGCCACAGTCTGGTGATGGCCTTTTTATAACTGTTATCAGCTCCCACACAGACCAGGTCCATCTGTTACTTAATTTGAACCGAGACACTCCTCAGCTTTTGTTCACTAATCTCTCACTGCACATCTACATTGTTCTCTAGCAGGGCAGCCCACCCTGGAGTCAGGCTTGGCTTGCTGATCTCAGGGAGGTGCCATGGAAAACTGGAATAAAAGAAAGGCATGCAGCTCTCCCAGTCACTTGATCAGCACGGTTCACCTGCCTGCTCCCTTTTATCAGCTTGAAGGGACTTTTAACCTGCAACTGGGGTGCCAGAGCAAACATAGTGTCAGCTCCTCGGACTGGAGACAAGGCTTGAAAGTTAAGACTGAGTACAAAACATTTATGCACCCTTTGTAAACCCAATCTTTATATATCGCAAGTACATTTAAGTCCCGTAAGCTATTCCCAAAACCTCAGCCAAAGGACAGTTAGACAGATGCCTCCAACAGCTTACCAGAGCGGGTTAGACATTTTTTGGTATCTTGTTCCTATGCCATGCTGTGTTGCCTGTCCTACATCACCTTGTCTACTCTGGCACAACATGCATTTTGGAGTCACAGTGAGATGCGCTGGGCATAAAGAGGGGGGAGGATAAGGAGCCTGAAGCACTGAGACACAACAGGATGGATATTTCGAGGTCCAGATGGTCAGATGTTTCTGAAAGTTAGGGCTTAAGGTGATGTCCTCAAAATAAGCTGAGGGCAGAAACCTGGCCTCCCTCTTCCTTGTCTTAACCAGTCCAGCACTGTGTGGCTTCCTCCGCTCTGCCCCTGGAGGTTTCTCACACACTGAACGGTTAAATTCCTCCCTACCACATCCACACAGCACTTCTAAGGCAGGGACAATCCTGGGGTCAGCTGGGCTGCTCTGAACAGCAACGCTCGTCTCCTGCCCGCTGCTCTGTCTCTGCTGTACTGTCCCTGTCACCGTTTCTTTCGCTGCAGCTCACAGGATTGAGGATGGATGCCCTAAGGGGCATCTCCAAACTGTCAGTCGTAAATGTGCTGACGTGCAGAGGGTTCGGCTAACACATTTCTAACACCTAACAATACATCACTCTCACTTGGTAGCACTCCTGCTACACAGAGTAACCATCCAGAAAGCAAAGACACTGAACAAGGCATGTGGTTTATAGCAGCATTCCCACATGGCTTAGATGCATTTTGAATTGCAAATCAAGCACTAGCTTAGTGATGATCGACACCTCAAGCAAGGCATATTTTTGTTGCTTTAGTGGGCAGGTGTTTAAATACAGCTGCATGTTTTTGTACTGCTTGTGCCTGACAGTGCATTAACTAAAATTACCCTACCAGATAACTGCAATATCGGCAAAGAAGTATTGAACGATACTGCAGCACAGACTGTTGGCAGCAACTTAATTGAACTGTTTCCTGGTCATCCTTTTTACCTTGCCTGTAATACTTCATGAATACTTCACCTCCTGTTCCAGTTTCTACCTGGAGTTTTTAAACGGAGAAGAGATTGGGATGGAAGGACACGGAAGGTCAGGCTTTACTTTAAACCTGGTACAGAGAGAGAGGATTTAGCACAGTCTTGTTGTCTATAAAAATGCTAGTTTTCTTCTGAAACTAGTTTCAGTGTAGCATTTTAAAATGATTCAGATAACATGAGTCACAGTAACAAGCATGGGCTGGATCCCTTTAGCCGAAAGAAGTGCCACAAGAATATGCTGTAGACTCACTGCCTTGTCCCCGATTCTATTTTGGAGAACTGATGGCATTTGGGATTCAACCATATGCCTGGCTGAGTCTGTAGCACATACAGATCTGGTAGGTATTGAGAGATGTAGCACATACAGATCTGGTAGGTGCGTCTGGTGTGGCACACATGCTGCTCTGGAAAGGCATGGCTGTGCCCAGCTGTTCTCCAGAGCCTGGGTGCTGAGGCCTTGGAACTGAGATTTACATAACACAAAACCTTTGCTGCTTATTTGCACTGGGCTGGAAGAGGCCGAAAGGAACATCTTTAGAACGCTGTTTTTAAAAGGTGGCAGTCGCCACTAACGTTGATTTAACACTGAACACAAAGCAACCTGTAAGTGCAGTCACCAAAGAGACAACACTTGCCAACAGCAGGGAAAAGTGACAGAACACAGATGCCTCTGCTCCTTCCAAAGGAGAGTGCTAAGGGCTGGGAAGCACTGGCTTGGTGCAGATTCCTCTGGCCCCACGGAGACTGGTGAACAAGGGACATCCTAAAGTAATGCTAATAAGAGCTGTAAAGGTGCTTTACAATCTGCCTGGTCCCTTGGGGTTTTTGTTTTGTTTCGCTCCCTGCATAGCTGTAAGCCTTTGTGTAATTTAAAGCATGCTACTTGCAGTATTCTTCTGCCACACACAGAATAAATCTGTCTGAGCAGTGATTTAAACAGCCACACTGATCTGTGCCCACAGTTAATACTGGTACTAGTATCAGAACCTCTCCCAGAGCCTCCAAGGACTCAGCTTCTAAAATTTGTTGTCATCCTGCTTTGCGCCTGAGGGACAGACCTAAATCTCTTGTGTTTAGTGGGTGGGAAAAGCCTGCTGTGAACAATTTCCGAGAAATGAGATGGGGCCAGAGTTTGATGGAGTCCCACTGTCTTGGAGAGAACAATTCTAGAGTCATAACTCCTTCAGAGTACCACAACATTGTGGTATTACTAACTCCACCTTCAACTGAATTTATATTGTAACTACAGTAGATGTACTTCAGTAGGACCGTTACCACACTATCTACTTCACACAACACATTTTTTTTCTGAAGAGAGATATCATGTAAGCGGGAGTGTTTAACAAAAAACAAACTGGTACATCAAGTTTCCTTTAAAGATCGAGGAACCCTTTCCCTCCCCATCTTACTCTAGCTTTTCCAAAAAGAAGACTTACAAGATAGTACAGACCAGATAGACGCTGTGCAAGCTGCCTTCTGCGGCTCTCCAGGTGCAGTGCAACTCACCGTAGCAATCTGCTAGTTCAGGTCTTGAGAGAAAACTATTACTTGCAAAAGCCATTTTATAATGCAACCCCCTGATAAAGGAGAGTGCCATCTCTGAAAAAGGCAGAGCCTCCAACCTGCCCCCCTTTTAAAAACTGAGTCCAAGGCATTATCAGAGCCACCTGTCCCAAGCAGGAAGCCAGCCAGGATCACCACAATTAGCCTAAGTGCTCAGGCCTGGGCCCTCAGGAAAAGCTCTCTTGGTTCCAGCAGCAGGAATCAATCAAATCAATCAGTCAAATGCCTTGCTTGTATGAAGTGCCTTACAGTATTGTAGAAAACGTGTCCAAAGGTTTCAAAAGGATATTCCCAGGATTGTTTCTTGTCTTCTGGTGACTTGCCACTTCTAATGCTCTGGGGTTTTGCTGGGATCTGTGAAATCTGTTTATGCCCACAAAGGAGCAAAGCAAGGATTGCAACCCCAGACAGAACACCGGAGAGTATCAAAGAGGGAAAAGAGGGCAAGGAACGTGTCAGCCTCTTGTGGCTTAATTACTTTTTTACAAGGGTTAAAATGGACTCTGCTTCATAGCAGACTTGAACAAATTACTCATGGTTGCTTAAACCACCTCCTGACTGAAACAAACCCAAGACCGGAGCACCTGCTTCGACCTCCTGAGAACCAGCTCTGAGAAGTGCATTCTCCTGGCTCTCTGAAGTGAAGTATAAGCAGAGTTAAAGCAAAGTGCTCACTGCCCTGTTACGCGCTTCAGCTCTGATATACAAGACTTCTCCCAGATAGCTACATCATAGTCCAGAGCGCTGTCATCTTAGTTCACTATTGGATTTTTCCTAAATGCTGCACGAGTGTCTCCAAGTGCAGAAGGGGCAAGAGTGGCAAGGTCCTGCAAAGATCAGCTTTGGCTGGGCCAACTATCAGTTTGCATCAGCCGGTGGCTTTTATGCGAGTAACAATTATTTTGTACACAAAGGCAGCTTCTAAATCTTGCCAAACTCCAGCTCTCCCCAGTGGTCCTGCGGGTATAAGCACCAAGAGCCAAGCCACTGAGGAAAGTATCAGCATTTAACAAACAATGAGGGATAAGAATTGGCAGGGAACATAGAAAAAATGCTGAAATTATTTTCGGTGTTCAAGGCCCTTGAGCTTTCAGTGGGAGGGCCTTCGCAGCTCTTGGGTGTTTCTCAGACTGCTGCCTTGCTCTGTTACGCCATCTGATCCGCTCCACCAGAGGAATTTTGCCCCTGCATTGCCAGATTCTCTGTCCCAAAAGCCTTCCACCCTGAAGGCCACCACACAGGAATTTCCAGCTGACTGTCATGGTGCTGAAGATCCTTTCCCCCTCCACACCTCCCTTCAGCTGCCTTTCCTGCTTTCTGTTCAGGTTTGTTATGACTGTTTTACTCCGAGTAAGACAGTCATAACCTTTAGATACATCTTTTCTCGTGTCACTGAGGCACTGGTTTCCATCATCTTTAACTGGCTGTTTGATCGAATGCCCAGTGAAGTCAGTTGGCATCCTCCCCGGATTTCAGCAAACTTCTGATTGGGTTTGTAACAGCAATGTTGCGTGTGGGGCCACGGCGTAGCCCTATAGCTGATTATGTGGCACCAGTTATATACATAGTATGTATGCCCCTGTAAGACCGGGCTTTGGAACAGCCGTGTTTTGCGAATACTGTAGTCTGGCTGAGAGGTGATGGGCCGCACGAGAACCAGAACACCCGGTTCCAGACTGTCCTCTGTGAGGAACGCATGGCTTGCCTCTGCTGTCTGGCTTGCAGTCTCCCTACTGCGCCATGCCGGAAACTGCCCGCTTGCTTCCCTGCTCTCCTGGCTTCAGCTGGGAGAGGGTTAATTTCCACGAGAAGCTGGTTGGCTGACCAAACAGCCAATCAAATGGGATGTTCTATACCACGTGATGCCATGCTCAATATTTAAGCGGGGAGCTGGGTAGAGGTGAGGTTTTTGCCACTCTGGAGCAAGCTGAGCCTTGGGTGGTGAGAATGCTGTATATGCTTTTTTTATCAGTGTTATTGATGGTTGTTTTCTTTTCCATTTGTTATTCTGTTACGCTGTTCATATTCCAGCCCATGAGTTTTTGCTGTTTTCCTTCTGGTTCCTCTCTCCACTCTACCAGGGAGGGAGTGAGAGAGGGACTGCGTGGTTTTTTGGTGCTAATAGAGCAACACCACACCACCTGTCCCTCACGAGAGCCTTTGTGAGCCTGGTGAGCCAGTAGCATGTGGATGTTGTTGGTGCCTGCTCCAGTGAAATGTGCAGCAGAAAAGACATGAAAGGAAGATTTTTCAAAAGAAAATAATACACAAAAGAAGGGAAATTACTGTATTAATTGGAAACATTTTGGTGCTCAAAGCAAGGGGGACATTAAAGGGAAGTATCTTGTGGTATAAGGATGCCTTGCAGCATTGCATGATTGAGCTTTTGTCCCAGTGGCAAGTGTGCCTGGGACTCTACCCAAAGAGCTGAACTCCTCTGTTTTCTCCTTAATTATGCTCCTTTCACGATTTACTACCTTGCATTTTACATGACCATACTGAGTCTTAAAACACTTGGAGATGTAACCAGCATATGTTAGAGGCCTGGCACATTTCACTTTGTAGAAACTGACCGGACCTCTTGAGGTTGGTCTGCTTCCTGTCTTTTCCTGATCATCAAATTAATTTGCAAAATAATACTTAGACTCTGGCATTATTGGAGTTCCATTACCATCTAAATAAGCATAAGGCACAAGGAAATGGCTTGTGTTGGCACTGGTTTTGTGCCATTATGTTAATCCTCCTCTTTAATGGCTACTTTTAACAATTATGTTTTCCTGTATTTACACCAGAACTGCTAAATAAACTTAGGCCTGCTGGACTGGCTTTCATAGCCAGGAAGAGGTTTTATCTAGGGAAGTTAGTCCTCATAGCTGCTTGAGAGGCGTTCTCGGCAGGCAGTGTGTTTCTAGCTGGATGGCTTCTGAGCTGTGCTATTTCTTATTACCTTCTGTTTGTTTTCCTAGGCTGCAGACTCTTGGCTGTGGAACTGACATCTAGCAACACCAAGCCTGTGGTGCAGGAATTCCAGAGTGAGTGCTACGGGCCCTGCTGGCAGCCTGATGCGATGGCTGCCCAAACAATTGAGAAAAATCTTGCTTATTGCTCATGCTATCTGGTTTCTTGGGGGAGGCAGGACTCCTGAGAGCCTGGATTCAGCAAAGTGCTTAAGAATAGGCCTGTATCTCTCCCTGTTTAGCAAAGCACTTGATTGAAATGGTTTATTGAAGTCCCCTGCAAGCCATTGGCATTGCAAAGTGTATGCCTAAGTGCTTTTTTGAACTGGATCCCAAAAGGAGGAAAGGTGGTTGCCTTACAATTAATATACTGAGGGTTGGGAAATTGGTATTTTATCTTGGCCCTACTACAAACGTGCAGTGTGATACTGGGTAAGCCACCTCTCAACCCTGCTGCAAAGCCACCTTCTGTTGGGGGGATGGAGATGACAGTTCCCACTTCAAAGGCGAGTGGGTTTGCTGAATTTATCCCCAGGCATCATCGTCCTCAGTACATTACCAGACACCACCCAGGGAGATTCTGCATCCCTGACTCACATTGTAGGCTCTGATTAGCAGCAAGACAGTGCTGTGGACTCACCCTGGCATAAGGTCTTGTTTGCTGTAAGTTAAAGCCTGTAGAGAACAGTGTGTTCATTTCTCTCCATAGCTGATATCTGTTCAGCTATTATTTTTGCTGGCCAAAATCCATCTTCCCCAATAGCTCCTGGAACCCAGCAGTGTTTCTGTTTGCAAGGCAGATGAAAGAGAAGGCTCTGCATTGTGGGCAGCATCTCCTAATAAAACACTGTGCTAGACTGCTTGAAGCAGAGCAAAAACACTGCTGCTTCCTATTAATCTGTATTTCCTTTATTTCTCCTGCTAGGTGTTGAGCTGTCCTGCATAATTAAATCCACTGTAACATCGGATCCCAGAATTGAGTGGAAGAAAATCCGAGATGGCGAAACCTCTTACGTATTTTTTGACAATAAAATGCAGGGTATGAACATTCATCGTTCTTAGACTTCCAAAACAGCCTCACAAACAATACAACTGAGAACAAACAAGTCTGTAAAAGGCAGGACCTCTGGCTGTCTTGCTGCTTTCTTCTAGAACTAGAGTTCAGCAGTCGAAGTGCAAGATGGAGAGCGCAGGATGTTCTTTGCTCTCTGCCCTCCCTATTGACAGTTCACAGTAGGGAGCCATAAAGAGCTGGAGTGAGATCCTGCATAGGTGATACTTTTTGAGTAAGAAAGCAAATGCTACAGCTTCCCTCCTCCACCACCTGCTGGTCCTTGCGTGGTCACTGGGTGTCTGAGAGCGCAGGACCAGACAGACCCCTCCTGTCTTTCCATGTAATGTCTGAGGGCTCCACCTGCACTTCGGAAGGGATTCCTGCCTGAGCTGTCAGTGCATACTGCTGCGGTGGCACAGTTCTCTGCAGCATCCTGGGAGCACGCGTGACGAGAAGCAGACTCTTTGGCTTGACAGTGAAACTCAAACACAGGACTCCCAGTAGGGCCTGACTCCATCTGGAATGACTCCAGCACTTTTAGATGGGACCAACAGCCACATCCAAATGAGTCTTCCAAAGGAGACAAGACCTGAGGCTGTCTTGGAAGTCCAATTTTGCCATAGTTTTGAGATTAGGGGTGGTGCTTTGCAGTTCATCCTCTGACACAGTTAAGAGCATTGGTTTCCTTTCTGATCACTGATGAAAGGAAGGCTCTTAACTTTAAAGCATCAGGTTCCTTTTAGGTGGTTCTATTGACTACAGAAAGAGACCAAGATGAACTACTTAATTCAGATGCCTACAGTTAGTCTGTGTGACTATCCTGACATTTTTCTTTTTCCTCTGTATCAGGAGACTTTGCAACTCGTGCAGAAATTTTGAGCCGGACATCACTGGTGATTAAAAACACCACCCGGATGGACACTGCCACATACCGCTGCGAAGTGGCAGCGCCTTCGGATACTAAAACCATAGATGAGATAAATATCCAGCTCACAGTCCAAGGTATTACTTCACACCCAGATACCTGTGCAAGCCCTGCTAGCTAACGGAAGAGGCTGTGAGTCTCTCCAGAGTCGAACCAGTGGTGCTCAACAGACTCTGGAAGTTGCTGTTGAAAACCAGCTGGAAATCGCAGAAAGTTTTGATTCCTTTCTAGCACAACCATCTTAGAAAGCATGTCAAATTTAGTTCTACTCAGCAGTGCCATTCATACGGTTTCTGTCTTTCCCACAGTGAAACCTATGACTCCTAGATGCACTGTGCCGAAAGCTGTACCTGTTGGCAAGACAGCCTCTCTTCACTGCCATGAGAATGAAGGTTACCCAAAGTCCACTTACAGCTGGTACCGCAACAGCGAACCTTTATCACCAGACACGAAATCCAATGCCAGATTCCAGAATTCCTCCTACACCTTGAACCCCACCACAGGCACTCTGGTAATGCCTTTACAGACAAACTCAAGACTTGTTGTGCTGGACACGTTATTTTTAAGGTTGCTTGTAAAACAAGAAAGCCATTGTATGGCTTTCAAGGAAGGTATAATTTGAAGAAGGTTAGGTGTTCTGGGCTCTGGGTGAGTTGGGAAAGGGAGATTAACGATGGAAGATCCTAGCTTTTTGGTTTTGATCACTGCTGATACCACTTGCCTTTTTAGAAAGAGGAAAGGAAGATGTCTTGCAGCCCACCTTGAAGCCTGGGCAATGGAGAGCTGTGCAGTAAGAATTCCTTCCATATGCTCCTGTACTGCCAGGTCTCAGAAATAAAGAATTCTCTGTGTAAAATAATCTTCTCCTGAGTCCCTGAAGCAACTCTAGCTCCGCTCTCCAGCATGATTATACCTTCACAGTGCTGTCTGTCTCTCACATTCTCCTCCCCGTGTTTTCTCCTCACCAGATTTTCCACGCCGTGCATAAAGGCGACACAGGTCGTTATTCCTGCATAGCAACAAACGATGCTGGCTTTGCCAAGTGTGAGGAGCAGGAGATGGAAGTCTGTGAGTGGCTCTACATACTTTTCGTCAATGCTTATTAATATGTTAGCGTAAATAAATTGTCATCCCTGTAGGGAAAGGGGGACATCCTAGAGTATTAAGTCTTTCCTGCTTTCTCATAGGCCCAAATACAGGAAGAAAAACAAGAATCTAAATTCAGGGAAACGCTAAAACACTGTTCAGATTCATGAACAGTTTGAGTCTTGGAATCGGGGACTCGCTAGTTCCCTATGAATTACTGGGTTTTGCTTAAAATATTTGAGAGATGTCAGTGTAGCGTACGTAAAGCTAGAATATTGCTACTGCCTTAAAGAAATACTGGATGATGGCTTCTGTCTTTGTGCCAGATGACCTCAATATTGGTGGCATAATTGGTGGAGTGCTGGTGGTCCTAGCGGTTTTGGTGCTCATCACTCTTGGTATCTGCTGCGCCTACAGAAGGGGTTACTTTGCAAACGGCAAAGAGAGTGGGGAAAGGTAAGCTGGGATTCAAAGTGTTCTTATACAAGTCCCTGAGCCCACAGCTAGCATGAAGTATCCGAAGGGCACCAGAAATTGGTGGCTAAAATGTATTTCACTGCCTGACTTGGACATATTTCTTCCTAGTTCCCTACCAAAGCGTACAGCCCAACCCAGTTCTTGAAGTATCCAATTCCCCCCCTTAAACCCTGCACCATGGCGAAGGTTTATTTGCCCAAGGGAGAATTTTGGTATGGCTCCTCTTGTGTTTGCTACCAAGACCAGAGAGAGGAGAGATAGCTGTGCTCTAATATCCTCACGCTTTGCATGGGAAGGGGGGACCGGCACAATTAAATGCCTTCAGATATTTGTCCAATAGGTTATGTGCTGTTGGCATAATGAGGTCTACAATTTAATGAACAGAGCTCACTGCACAATTAGTTTAAAGCATCAGGACATGCATAGAAAATGTATGCAAAAGAGTAGGCTCTCTGCAGGAAATCTCACTAGTTGTGAGAACCTAAATTTGAGATTAAAAACAGCCACTTCAGAAGGCACATTAACATGTTAAAAACAACAGCATTAGCGTCAGAAACAAGCCTTGAAATCCTTACAGAATCTGTAGAAGAGATAATATACGTAAACCCAAGATTCTCACCAGATAGCTGTGTTCCATGTTAAATGTTGCTTTTCAGCAGAAGTCCTGCCTTTCTTGGTGTGATTTGGTTTGTTTTTGAGAAAAAGCTCCAAATATCCTATTTAAATGCAGCTGAGGGTTGGCATACAGTGGACTTGACAGTCGTATATAAATTCTGAATTCCTGCGGGACTGAAGACAAGTGGCACTTCCTTATAACTAAGGAAAATGCTGAAGGCATCTGGCAGTGAAAGTTTAAAATGAACTTTATAATTGCCACAGGAAACAATAGAGGAGGCACACAGAAAGGTAGTGCCCAGGGGCCAGAGCAGGGAAGCACAGAAAAGAATCAGTTAATCTCTTTGCAGAGTTAGTCTTGTGGAAACCTACAGCAATTTTTTTACCCTGTGCTGAAGGGGAATTTAGAAAAAACCCGAGTCGTGACAAATGATGGAATAAGCACAGATCTATCATTTCAGCAATGAACTGGGTTTCTCTCTGCTTTCTTTTCATTCATCTGTTCTTTCTCATTTTCATCTTTCTCAGCACCTCCCCTCCAAAATTCTGCAGTCTCCTTGTCCCAGAAATGAGATCTTTTCTTTTATTTCAGCTATAAGACTCCAGCAAAACCCGATGGTGTTAACTATATCCGCACAGATGATGAGGTAACAAATGATTTGCATTTAACATCTCTCTGTTTAGGAGAGGAAGAGGGTGGGCTGAGGACTACTAGCTTTTTGAAGGCCTACAGACTTTCTCAGAGTGGGCACCACTCAGAAGCAAGGATGTACAACAGAGAGAAAACAGAAGGGTGAAGGCTGAGTCATTTCCTTAGAAATGATGAACAGTTTAAGTTGCCTTAAGTGACTGATGCCAAGAGCTATCAAATGCAGCTCTGCTTTGTCTCAGTTATCTTATGGCTTGACCCCCTTAGGATGAGTTTCATTGGATTAAGTGGGCAGGCCGTGATGCTTTTACAAGAGAATTTGCAGTTTGGGATTTGAATAGATCACTGAGCTTAAGATCAGAAAAAGCCTCTCCCTATTAGCAGAGATACTGAAGAGGGAATCAAAGTCCTCTGCCATACCTTGGCATGTGAGGAGGATGGTTAGAGAAGGAGCATCTGGCCAGGACGACTAGAATCTCCCTCTCCCTACCAGCTGGAAGGGGCTGCTACCTAGACCGAATGCTAGAAGTTAGATCAGATCTACCTTTCACGGGCATGCTGCAGGTGGGGGCACCGGGAACAAAGTTGCCTGGCAAGCCGCTAGATCCTTCATTTATCCAGAACTGTTTTGTTGCAGGGGGACTTCAGACACAAGTCTTCATTTGTCATATAAGACGCCAAAAGAATATTGCAAACCAGCAAAAGCAAGTGTGAAAATACCTCCTCCAGGAACTCAAAGCGAGAGCAAAAGATGAATTAAGAGCGCTTGGAAGAGTTTGGAACATGCAAGAACTTGATAGCTAGCTCTCTATCTTTTTTTTCTTTGCCAAAGTTTAAAGTAACTCCTCACTGCCCAACTTGAGTCTCCCCTGCCTCTGGAGATACCAACAGGATCACCTAAACCTGTCCTTGGACTAAGGATTTGAATACTTCCCAAGAGACTGGGCTGTGGAAGTTTGTGGAATTGCCTTCTATTTGTGCTGCAGGGACACAGCCACAATGTGCACACCAACCAGGGGAACAGTGTTAGGTAATGATGTAGTAGGCATTAATAGTACATATTACTAGTAGACAAAAAAAGGTGCTGATACGGCATAGATGGACTTCAAAGAATAAGGTTTATCCATGCAAGGGGGAGCCTTCCTCTCCGCAGCTTGTTGCCCAGGCCTGGCTGGTGACTTTTACACGTTTGTGATTGTCTTACGTTTCTGACTTTGACGCTCAGGTGCAGAACGGGGTATCTGAATAGCCTACAGGGACAGATACTGATACAGTAAATGCAGCTAATGTTTGCAGCCCTTTTGTAAAATTACTGAGTTCTTGTTACTCCATTTAACATGAAACACAGGCAGCATCTGGCCAGAAGGATTGCTTCTGTTCACTGCTTTATAGAAAATGCATTGCACGCAGGTAACCCCTCATTCTAATCTGCAAGAAGCAGGCTTTGCTCTTGCATCTTTTGGTGTTTCAAAGAGGCTTAGCGTGGAGGCAGAGAACTTAGTGCTAAAACATCCCTTTCAGGAAAATTAAAGCCAAATACTTTCACAGGCTGAGATTGCCATAAAAGGTACTGAGATATCTTCAAGCTTTTTTACTTTCTCCATTTTGTAAGATCCCACATTCTAAATTTTTTGCAAAGATATATTTTGATTACTTCAGAAAAGGTAATGTTTCTATTTAAAGTGTAAATACATGATGCCAGCAGTGTTTAAGTAATGTAGCTATTTTTTTACTTCTTAAGCTACAGAGAGAAGCTCAAATGTTGCTATGGTATGGCACTGTCAGAGCAGATCAGTAGTATTGCAAAGCTGAATGAAAAACTGCAGGTGGAACAGTACCTCTTTCCTCTTAAGCTAGCTTCAGCAATTTCCTTGCCACAAGAGGACTTACCAGACACAGAACAGAGTCACTCAGGGATAGTTTTTTGTAAATTTATGGCAGGAGCTATCAACTTTTTTATACATAAAACTTACTGTTCTTGCCAGTGACCAACACTTTGTTTTTGTTGTTGCAAGAAATATCCAAGGATGGCTTTTTGGATTCAGGTCCAACACGGTGACAGAGTGACTTCAATGTTTGCTACCCCTCTGCGAGTTCCCTAAAGCACTAACGCAGTGTGACAGCTATGGCAACTTTACAGGCTTAAACTGCATAGCCAAGGCAACTGTTTCTGGAGTTGGGAAAGCAAAAGCTCAATACAAAAGCACTTTTGTAGTGTCAGTTGCAACTTTTCTCTAGATGATAAAAGAAAAAACGAAAAAAAGAAAACAAATCTAATTCTCTTGGCTTTAGAGAGAATAATTGGAAACGTGTTTCTCAGAAACATGTATGCTGATAGTGTTGAACAGCCTTGGGTAACATAAGACTGCAAGATGTGGATGCAACACTAGAACTGTGCTGTGGTTTAAGATTTTTTTTTTTTTTAATGTAGCATAATTTAGTGTTCTTGTATTTCTGATATGAATTGAGTTGTCTTAATTTTTCCTGTATACAGTATTTTGGATACTTGACGATTTGGACTGTCAGTGTTATTTTTTAGTATTCTGCATTAATCTGCTTTTTTTCCTAGGGGCTTTGCTGGACATGCCGTTGCTGCGTTTGTTTTGTCTAAACAAAGTGTTACCACTTCTCCTTTTACTAATGAAAGTAAAAATAAGGATGGGGCAGCAATAACCATATGTTCTCCGTGTAACTCTGACATAACCACTGCTATCTTGCAAGTACATTATGGTTACCTTCGTAAGACATGCTCTTCAACCAAGCCACACAGTACTGTTCACTGGCTGCATGCTGCCTCTAATCATTGACAGTAGTGAGTGTAACATTCCTTTGCACCTTCTGAATATCCACTACTCCTTTTCTATGCTGCTTTTAGGATACCTATAGTAAGGGAGAGAAAGAGGAGGTTTGAATCAGGGCAGCTCTGGGCACTATGGGAGCACAATCTCCAGTCTCACCATGAGTCCAAGGCAGCCTTCATGTGAAAAGCCAGCAAGCTAAGAATCAAGACTTATTTTTCAGTTCTAACATATGACAGTGGCAGCTCTAATGAGAGAAGGGGAGATGATCCCCCTGCTACAGCTCATGAGATCTGATTAATGGAATTCATTGTATCATTGTGAATAATATTCAGGTTTGTACTAATGTATTACGTTTAACTTTGCCAAGAATGTTTTACATAAATACCAAGCTATAAAGCATTCTTGTAGGTTTTTTTGTTTGAACAACCGTGTTACTGGAGGCTTCTGTTTTTGATTCAGTGAAATAAGGGAAAGTCTCTTCTGTCAGATTGCTCATTTACTTGTATTGGGTTGACAGTTACAGAAAGTCCAAGGTATGGTGCTATTTATCAGTTTATTCTTGGACATTTGTCTACCACTGGTTCTTCTCTAGAAAAGACAGATTAATGCTACTAGGGCTCATCTCAATACTGCTCGAGGACAGAACAAAAACTAGAAAAGGACAGATCAGGAAATAAGCTATTCAAATTTACCACTCCAAGTGGTTAAATAGTATTTTAAGGCAGGAGAGAGGGCACAAAATAAATGGATGTGGCCACAATTGACTGTTGTGGTTTAACCCGGCAGCTGGGAGCAAGGACCATGCAGCTGCAGTGGGATGGGGAGGAGAATGGGAAAAACGAAAACTCATGGGTTGAGATAAAGACGGTTTAATAAGAGAACAAAGGAAATAAATAATAATAAAGCATATGCAAAACAAGCTGTACACAACACAGTTTTTCTCACTGCCTGATGACTGATGGCGTAGCCAGTTCTCGAGCAGCTATCATGGAACCCGCAGGTTTCCTGTAGCTCCTGGATTTTGCCCAACTCGCAAATTTCACAGAACTCTGTGAACTCCCAGAAAAGAGACCAAACTCATTGAAAAAAGACAGTTGAACTCTTGGAACAGAGGCTCCTGCCCCCCAGCCAACCCCATTTATAAACAGCATGACATCTGTGGTATGGAATATTTCCATTGGCCAGCTTGGATGAGCTGCTCCTAGCTCCTGCATACCTGCTCATTAAAAAAGTGAAAAAAGTCCTTGATTTCTTAGCAACAACTGAAAACGTCAGTGCATAATCAACATTCTTCTCATACTAAATCCAAAACACAGCAGCTATGTGGAAGAAAATGAACTCTATCCCAGCTGAAACCAGGACATTGACCATCGCGTAAGCCAATGCCACTCCATCTGTCCCCTATTCTCAAGTTTTGACTTTGATTTTGAGAATCAAGTTTTAACCTCACTTGAGGGTTTCTCTGATCTTCAAAACAGACTAGGGAAAGCGAGGAAAAATTATGAGATGCCCGTGCAGGAGGCAAGTGCCTGTGCACAGGCTGTGGCAAAAGCAGGCTCAGCCTCTTTGTTTCCACTTGTGCGGAAAAGCCTACTCGGTTTCTGTTGTTCATGCCCGAATAAGACAAACCAGCATGAATAAAACAGAGCCATTTTTAAGTTTCAGGGAAATCTAGAGCAAGAGCTCTGTAACAGAAGTTAACAAGGGAAAAGCTTCACTTAGGTTCACACTGCATGAGAGAGACTCGGGCATGGTCAGATTCCACCATTTACACAGTGCATCTATGATAAACAAGTTATCTGTGCAGACCAAAAAGCTATGCATATGACTTACCAGCTTTGATTTTAGTGAGTTACTCATATCCTGCTTGCAGTCAAATAAGAGTCTATATTTAAAAGCTGCTGGGTCCAACATTAATTGAACTGAGTGGCTAAGATACCAGCGACGTAGTAGAAGAGACTTTGAGGCTGTAGAAATCTACAGAAAAAAATAATTTCTCTGTCAGATCAAGAAGAGGGGAGAAGCTGTGGGTGGAATTAATTCTGTAACCATTTATTTTCATAAAATGTTAATAGTTGGAAATAACATATTTCAAGAATGGAAATACTCCATATAAAAGAACATTAAGGCTGTTCATACACACAGGAGTCTGCACAACAAATAAGAGGTGATGTAGCGTGCAATTACCAGATTTAGGGGTGTGGCAATGACAAGCTGTTTTACCTTTGTTCAAATTAAAGCAAGTCTAGTATATAACCACGAGGGACAATGAGGGATCGAGTGAATAAGCTGAGCCACTCACTTCCCTGCAAGCTGTGCTAAGTGCATTTATTGCTAAGCTTGTGGCAACATTATGCTCTTACTTTTCCAAATGGACAAATTATACATCCTGTGAGTGAAGAGCAAGCCTCCCTTTATGCTGCAGCTTTCTAGCACTCCAGAGAGCTTTGTCAACAGCAGCAGTTTATAATACATACATGTGTTAATGCAGGCTTTGTATGCCCATATTCTAGACAGCTTCATGTAAAAACCAAATATGAACAGGTAGGGAAGGAAGGATGTGTGCCCACAATGATTTATAATTACAGAGGAAAAGAACAGTTTTCAGGCAACGTGATGATTCTGTACAAAAGTTCAATGAAAGGATCAGTTGTCTGGTTTCAGAGGAGTTCTCCGCTTGGACCGTCTCAGAGGGACAGGATGGCTGCTTTTTTTCCTTGCTGGGGATTCTACTTTCCACTCCCGGGGCAGGGACAGGCTAGAAGAAGGAAGGATAATGACCATTTATTTTAAATCACCTTACCAGCCTTTCTCACTGTGATGGCTGTTTCAGACCTGTGTTGAACTTACGGTTTCTCTGGTGACACCAAACAGATAATATCTCCTGGTTTGTCCTCAGCCTCTTTCTTCTCTGCAAATAATGCATATATTTTCATATTTTAAAAAATGCCACGGATTTGATAATTTGGGTGTTTCCCCCCCCCCCTCAACTTAGAATCACAAAGACAACTTGCCTGAAGCTGAACCGGGTGTGTGCGTCAAGCTGATGTAACTGACCCCAGCACCAAAAGTCAAGTCATTAATGGTCTCTGAAAGAAAAAAACCACGTATTAGCAGTTAGCTTGTGACATAGCCAGAGGGCAAGGCATGCTGTAGTAGAACCCTTCAGTCTCGCAGAGCAAGTATATCCAGTTAATTGCAAGCACATATACGTCTCTTTTCCAGCCCAGCAGATCTTGGTGTCTCCCATCCAGCCTCAAAACTACATGCTGAATCTGATGGGCCATCTGTGCAAATCAGCTTCATACTCCAGGCTTACAGCCTTCCTCGGATGTGGAGGAAATTAAGCAAAATTTTAAAAAATTATGGAACCTCAGTCATGTCCCTCCTTGTCCTGCCTACGTGGGGGAACCACACTTTCCGTGGAAGCTTTGCTACCTTTCACAACAACGTGTTAGATTGAGACCAGTTGCTTTGCCTATTCAAGGCAGAATACAGGGCCCCTGAAGACCGACGAAGGACCTGAACAGCCCCTCTGTGAGGAACTGCCTGCAGCCAGACAAGAGGACTCACTTGACAAGGAAGCTAGGTATAATTTAGCTTTCCTGAATAGGCCAGAGTTGTCAGCTGTCCCTTTTCTGTCATTTATCTCAGGAGAGATGTCACAATATTCAGATTTTACTTTACTCAACGCTCTGTTTTATGCTCGTGTTCCCCAGAATCTTTCACAAGGAATTAAGATAGAAAGTGCTTTATAGGGCAGGAGTTGAGAACTCTGCTACAAGTACTTCGCTTGGCAGACTACCTGGGTTTGCTCCTTAGCTGCTTCCCTGTCCTGGAAGGTAATCACTGAAGCTTGTAGTGGAAATCCAGCTTGATTTATCTGCCTTAGCTGGTCTCTGCCCTCTCTCAAGGGTGACCTGCAAGTGTCCTGACTTTGTGCAGCATGTGCCTTAACAAGTTATCTTGGTTAATGAGAAGTTTATGTGAAAGGAGGGAAGGGAGGAAGGAAATGACAGAACTGTCATCACGTAGGGCTGCTCATGCAATCAAAGGTGTTATCGTCACACCACGTGTTTATGTACCACAGCCAAGCAATCTACACCTGCCCAGGCCCACTTAGCCATTCTCAAAGTAACGAGCAGGAGGGGAGAAGGAGACTCAAAGACAGCAGGGGAGAGAGTGACAGCCAGAACAGTCGAATAAGGTAGAGAGAAGAGACAGCTGTTCTTAAATTCTCAAGTACAAAATGGTTTACAAAGAACTGCATTGCCAATAGTTTTAGAATGATATACCAGAGAAATAAAAATGTTTTGGTTTGATTGTCTATCAGCCCGTAAGACCCAGTGCCACCATGCAGATGGCTCAACACACGCTAACTGTACTGCTCCGTACAGTTTGTCTCCCTGCTGAAGGACACATGCCGCCTTGAAGCAAAGCAGGAATTCAGCCCTAGTACCACTGCAGATTAACTTTCTTCCTCCCTTTTCACCATATGGTGCCTAAGAGAAACAGCCATGCAAGCTTCCAGACAGAGATACGGCGCTTAAAGAATTCTGCTCTCTAAAAACATGCCCCCCGTTTTTTTGCACAAAGATCACTGCTTGTTGCTCAGGCAAAGAGACACATTGAGGCAGACAAATCTAGCCAAACAGCGGAGCGTACAGGGAAGAGAAGGGTCAGATTTTCCAGTGGATGCACATCGCTGCGGCTGGTTTGCTCCTGCCTGCTCGTGGATGTCAGGTATTCGCAGACTGCCGCATAGCTAACTGCCTTACTGGCTGCATGCTGTTCGCTCTCCTGTGTGCGTGCAGGTCAGGTGTTTGCACAGATACAGGCAGAGGGCAGTGAGATACCTGTGCTGCTGGAACACCGACCCTCCCTGCAACAATTCACAACTGCCTAATGAGAGGTGGCCCGTCAGACACTCAGCTATGCTCCCAGCTTAACTGCAGCGCTCTCCCGAGTGCGTGAAGGTGTTCATCACACTCCCAGTTCACACTGCAACGGAGATGCCCTGAAGGAGTTCAGCAGCGAGTTGACATAAAGGAAGGGAATCTACTGCTGGGACTCAGCGCTGTTTGGGTTTTACTCTAACCAGCTCTCGCACGTGCAGAAGGCGACGCTGCAGAATGCTGTGGGGCTGTCAGAGAGCGTTCCAATGAAACCTAACTTTTGCATGTCAGGTTTTGTGAGATGGCAATTCATCTGCAGTGGACATAAGCACAGCAGACTCCCACAATTTGTGTATTAGATTCCTCTCTCTATTTTTCTTTTCATTTCCACAGCAGAGTAAAAAAAACACAAATCATTCCTTCTCCAATGCTCAGTTCAGTTCTTTCTTAGGGTATTACACACACACTCTCTCAGAAATGACTGCAGGTTATTAATCCCGCTTGAGCAGATCTCTGTGTTCTCTTGCAATTGTCATGGCTCACTACCTGTTCTAGAAGCAAGTCACAGCCCACCTGAGATCCTTTGTTTGGACAACAGGAACCCCCTATCTTAGAGCTGAACAGGACCAGACCCTGAGTCTTTCCCTCTGCAGCAGGGTTCTGTAATTCAGTCTAAAAATGCTAAGCTATGTTGCCAGAGTTAAGGAGAGCAGTTGTCTCTGCAACAGTATCTTGCACACTTCAGGCAATGCATGCTATTAAGGAACCACAACAACATGCCTCCTCGGCACCCCACAGTTGATAATGGAAGAAAGGGCAGTAGCTCTGTTGTTTCAGCACCCCAAAATAAATGCTCTCCTGCACTGACTCCATACTATGATACCCTGTGACATGTAAATGGAGACTGTAGTGGACTCTCCTTTCCTCTGTACGTCATTCATCTGAGACCTTCAATTTCCAAACAGTTCTTATTTACTACAACCATTTAGATAAATAAATAATCTATAGCTATCAACAACTAATTTTCTCTGCTCTTTAGGGGAGCCATGCATTGCTACCTCTCGCAGAGAATGAATGCTCAGCCGTATTTGGAAAGGGTTCCTTTGGGTTATACTTACGTTCTGGTGTGCTGATTGCGCGGCCCACCATGCAATTTTCTCCAGTAGACTGTTGATTCAGGCTTTGAAATGACACTAGAAATAACAAGGAAATAATTAAGGACAGAAATGTATTCACTCAGAGACCTTCGGGGTCTAATAATCAGGCTGTGTCAATTAGATCTAGTCCAAGGCCAGATCAGTTTGCAGGAAGCTTCCTACCTCGCTTGCTGCTAGCTGTGCTTGATGGAAGTGATGCAGCTGATAAACTTCCTCCAACACTCTTGCTGCGTTGCTTGCTTCTGGCTTCCGTTGCTTTCCTGGCAGAGTTTAGGATGGCAAGTGTGCTCAAGGATGCTGGCCTACAGGGCAAAAAACATGACAGGAACAGTGATTTCCTCCTGCAAGGCTGGATGAGATCCATATAATGAGGAGAGAGACTTGTCTCCTCCCAATCCCTCATAATCTTAAAACACCAAATGAAATGGAGAAGTTTATGCTGCAACACTAGTGACTTTCATACCACTAAGTAAGGAGTGGGTAAGCAAAGCAATAGCCCCGCACAATATCATAACTGGTAATATAGACAGAAACCCATACCTGCGACTGAGTAACGGCTGTCTCGGAACATCAGTATGAGGTGTAGTAAACTCAGAAGGCAAAGAGGAAGGACTTGATCCAGCTGCTGAGGCCTGCCTCCCACTGACGGGAGACTGCGCATTATTATTCCAGCCACCAGAAGGTACAGCTGTCTCCAAAGATGGAGGTTGCTACAGAAAACAGGAGAAAAGAGTGTATGTCTAACAATGAATACAAGCGTAGAAAACCCTAGATACAAGACGCTTAGACCTACATGCTGTGTGATTAACAACTCCCCTTTGTGTGATGGGCGTAAAGGGGTGCCAGGGAGAAAGAATTTATTAGCCAAAATTTTAACAAGAAGTGAATAGGAAGTTTTGATGGGATACATAAGTCCTAGTTCAGAGGTCTCTATATAGGTACTCTTTTAAAATCATCAGAGAGAGAAAGGTACTTCCAGGGTAGAAGTCATCTCATCTTAAGGTAGGCACCTAAAATATTTCAGGACAACTGACCCAGGCACATACTTATTTCTTTGCACTGACTTGAAAAGAGGATCTGCATGACTAGGACAGATCTAAGTTTCCAGTCTGTGCACACCTAAACTCAGACAAAATGAACTCTTTTCTTTTTGACCTGTTTATCATCATTATCACTCTGGGAATAGAGAGCAATACAACATGTAAGCAACAACTAGTGGCAAATTAGACTTAGTTTTCCCTGTAAATTGAATTCTTTTTACATTAATTGTTCACTGCTCCTCTTTGCCTAACGTGTGTTGTTTGTTGTCATTCGAAGTGTATTAAACATCTCTGAAATGAAAGCTTCTGTCAGCAAATGCGAAGAGGTATGAGAACATTACATAACTGTTCTGTTAAAAGGTCCACAGACATAGAGTCTGGGTGTTACGTGTATGCAAACTTTAGCAGAGGAGACAGCATGCGGACAGAGTTAATGGCACCAACAACCTCTGCCTGCGCTGCCGAGACCTGCTCTTGGTTGGGCTCCTTCTCCTTGGCCAGCTGCTCTTCGTATTTCTTCATATCATACTCCAGCTCGGCCGCCAGCTGCTTGTCCACAGCAAAGAAGTCTTTGATTTCATTTCGGTAATCTTGCATCATTTCCTGGAGCAATAAGGAATGTTTAAACTCTTTCAGAAATCTCTCCTGACTACTGATTCATGTCTCCATTCAACTCACAGCTGCTTAAGTGCAAAAGGAAATACCAGTTGGTAGAGCAGAGGTGTTTTTAACAGACTAAGAGTTTTGATTCCAATTTGTACTTCAGAACGCGAAAAAGCTTTCCAGCATTCAAGCTTTCTGCCCACGTTCCACTGAGGAGGCTCACACGTAACACACTGTGAGATCCTGATCTAAAATCCCTCCACCTCCTACGTTATTTAACACAGTGGCAGTGTCACAACATCATATACCTTCTAAATTTCCTTCTAAGAAGCCTGTTCATTCCATTACTGGTTGCACATTTAACACATTAACTCAAGGGAGGAAAAAAAAACCCAATAAGAAAACACTTCCCTTACCCGTAGGTAGTTCATAAGGTCCCTTAGAGCTGGGATCCTCTTCTGCTCCATCAAAGACTTCAGTGACGTGATTATTGGGATGATATTTTCTACAAAGTTCTTCTTTTGAACCTTGGTTTGAACAAGGCACAAACAGTTACACGATGCAATAAAGGAGAAGCCACTCTGTGGTTACATGAATGGCCTAAGTGAGAGGAGTTATCGCTCCATAGCAAGGGAATTACCGCAATTAAGCCTGCTCTTATGTCACACGTAGGTACATAGGCTTTTAACCCAAGTGGAGTCGCGTAAGATACATCACTAAGCAATCAGTTCTCACACTGAAGGCAAATTGCCAAAAGGTGCACCAAAAAACATTATTACACTCAAAGGCTTCACCAATAAGAGATCTCTGGAACAAATCTAGCCTGGCATAGCTTCACTGACTTCAGAGGAAATGTGTTTCTGACCACTCCAAGCAACCCCTCAAGTACAAGCATCCTTCAAAAAATCTAGCCGTAATGTTTTGTTTTTACAACACACAGTGCTTCATCAGAGTGGACCTACAGACAGAGCCTGAATAGCAGCCTGCGGGCACAGTATGTCATTGGCATCATTATGTTGCCTGGATAATTTTTGCACAAGTTTCTCTGTCACAGAAAGGCAGAATTCCTCCCAGTACCGTAGCCAGCCCTCTTCCCCCACCAGACCAAGTGCCATTCACCTGCGAGATGAGCTTTTTTTGTGCCACCTCCATGACAGCGTTGGCCATTGCCATTTCATCTTCATCAGGCTGAAAGTCTTCATCGGGTTTTGATCTCATCGTTGACAGCTTGATTTCTTTGCAGCTAAGGACTGCAAACGTATCCGAGAGCAGCTCACTGGCTTCCAGGTCCAATGGGAGGACGTTATCCACAAAGCATGCTGGAACACACAGGGAAGAAATAAGAGGTATTTAACTGCAGTGTCAGTAAAGACAGGAAGATAACACAGCTGGATTGAGAGCCTAATGGCTTTATATAGACACCAGTTCTTTGTTTGCCAGAGTTTTACAGACAGACCATTACCTAGGATGCTGTGGCTAATCTTTGTTGTAATATTGAACCTCTGCTCATCTGTAAAGTGGTCTAGCAGGAACTTGTAGATATGCATCCTTTTTTCTTTGTAATCTTTTCCCTTCAGAGAGAAGAGATTCTTCGCCCTGTGGTAGAGCAAGACATTTTTCAAGGGCCAAGTCACATAATGCGAAATCACAGAAACAGTAAGACTTTAAATCAGCAAGGAATATTTGAATGTCACTTTTGACACCCATAAACCTGCTAGAATACCACAGCGTCCCACAAATTACATGCAGAAGTCCTCCCAGAAGTGTCAGGGGAAGGCAGGACCCTCTCAGTCTAACACTGTTTGCCCTAGCTGTTTCCCCCCTACTGCATACGTAACAATAAGCGCCATGAGCGCTTTGCTGCAACCGCAAGCTGCGTGGCCAGACATCCTATCATTCAGCAATACGGAGATACAAACGTGTTCAACTGACCGCACGCTCTGGGGGAACCTGTTGTACTTCTCATGTTTCTCATAGCTATTGAAATGGAAGATGCACTCAATGAAGTGCTGGGAGAACATCAATGGATTCCTCTTCAGCAAGAGATGCACCAGGCAGAACTCTCCAAACCTGGGAAGGAGAAGAACGAACTTACCACCAGGTAGCTTCTAAAAGCCACCCCTGAAACACAGGGTAGGGTTCACAAGCCATAAAGCAGGAGGATGGTTTTCCTCTGCCGAGTCTCCCTCAATACCACATTTAATTCTTGCCCAGCTCGATCTCGGCTTGAACAAGGATATCAGCTTATTGACTTTAAGCCTTTTTTCCTCCAGGAAGAGACAGACATTTTCAGCATCCACAATACTACTTCATTCTTCTGCCATTAAACAGATACAGAAATAAATATGAACTTGAATCCAGGCACAAAACTTTCATTATTTTAATAACTTAAGTTCTGCTGTGGCCGAGACATTTACAGTACTTTGCAAAAAGTTAATCATCAAAAGTCCTGCAAAAGCTGCAAGTCAATTCCAGACTTGAAGACTGTGTTTTTGTCTGGATGCAGTCACTGAATGCAGATGCAAAGAAAAAGGCTACCAAAGAAATAGCACCGTGTTCCTTCACTAATGCTCTAGGAACATGATGTTGCAATGTCACCATCTACTGGAAAGACATTTTTACATATTAAAAACTCACTGAGCAGAAAAGTGTGACTGTGCCACTAGTAAGCAATGATAGGTTGATGGCCTATCTTCAGATGGACCTTTTCAGGTAGAAACAAGTAGGAAGCTGTCCAACCTCGTCTACATCCAGCATCTACCATCCTTAGAGGAACCTGCCCCACTCTCAGTTCTCACATCACAGAGCAGCGTGAGACTTTGAAACCTACAAAATCTTTATAACCGTGCACTTAAAGCCACTGTGCATAATTCTGCTTACATGTCAAAGTATTATAAAATGTGGCAGGTCTGGAAAGACAAGGCACGCCATATAAGAAAAAAGGAGACTATTTAATCCTATTCCTAAAACAAAACCAGTACTCAAGACAGACCCTACTAGAAAACCATGAGAAAGATGTCATAAAGGCTTGTTTCAAAAACTCCTTTTTTTCTGGATAACTGAGAGTCAGAACCAGAGCAGAGCTGCATGTTTTGAAGACAGCCAAGAACACACAGCTTGCTCCATTGGGACCGTCAAATGACTGCCAAAGAGGTTCTCCACTCCTTTGCTACCACTGCAGACCCTAAAGTGTGAACAACGGTACGAGTGAAGAGGTTAATGGGACAATCAGCTGCTCTCTCACTGAAGTTTTTCTCTGCAGGCTGAAGGTGTAAGACTGAGACTCCTTTGACTACATCTCTGGCCTTCAACTCCTTCATTATTTTACAGATGAGTATTTTACCTGGCAATATCTGGATTTGGATCCACCAAGACACTGACAAAACGGAAGAAGAGACAGTCTTTCCATTTCACAAACTCCTCCTGTAGGAAAATCAGCAGACAACAAATTAACAACCTGAATTGGGGAAAAACCTAGTGTGAACCTTCAGACTGTAGTGAGGACAATATCTGACGGAGCCTAGCAGAATGTACATCAGACAAGTGAGCAAGCTAGACAACTTCAGCTGGAGGTACACAAAATAACCCTGAAGACGACAAGGTTTTGGAAGATGCTTTAATCAGCATAAATGCCACAGCAGCAAGCATCTCTGTTTACCACAGGTCTCAATAAAAAAGTAGAAACATGAAAAATCTGTTCTCCCATCCCAAGGCACACATGCTCTTCAACACTGTTCTCAGAGCCAAATGCACTCCAAATCTGCCTCGGGTGGCTTCATATGAACACTGGGAGGGTTAACACGTCGAGCCTCTCAACATTTACATCTTTAGAACAATAAGCAGAGACAGCAGGAGAAAAAGGTGCTGTGATGCTTTATACATTCATTCATATAGGAGTGAAAGTGAAGGGAATTCAAAGAAACAAAGAGGAGACAAGAAAAGAGGTAACTATTGACCAAAAATAATCTCATTACCCAACTGTGTTGTGTCCTCTGTATGATTTCTGCCTAGCTAGCAAAAAAAGCAGTAACAAAATACATAGTTTAAAGTCTTCTTGCTTAAGCGTGGCTTGATCAAGATACAAGCAATACACCCACTGCACAGGCTGGCAGTATTCAGCACAACAGAGGTACCTCAAGCGGGTGGTCAGATTCATGCTTAGGACCTCTCGTTACCTGCAGAAGGTTGGTAAGCAGGATCAGGGTCTGCTTACGGATGAAGGGGTTGGGGTCCTTCAGACACAGTGAAATGTTGGGAATGTATCTGTCCACCATGGATGTGTAGCGGATACATAGATCACACATAACAATGACAACATTATTGCGAACAGCCACATCATGCGACACCTCCAGTTCTCGAGCTAGAGCTGCAATGCATTTCTTTGCCAGATCCTCATGCTGTAAACACAATTTACCTGTGAAACAGGGACGAGACTGTCAGTGCTGTGAATATACTCTTCTTCCTAAGCACCAAAGCCCAGCTTACTGCCTCCTTTGAGTCCAATATGAGCCAAGAAAGGAATCAGGAAGTAAACAGGGGAATAAAAAAAAAAAAACAAAAAAACAACCACATGCTGAAACTTGATGAGCAATCTGCACGATCTCTCAAAGAAATGACACTTCAAGGAGTTCTTCCAAACTCCTCTTAGACCTACATTGTGGGTCTCTGTGCCAAATTCCCTCCTTCACAGCGAACTATTTCTGTGTACAGGGTATTATTCAAAGCAGCTAAAAAGAACAGCCCCAGCTGTCATAGGCATAGCAGGGAGACACCCACCTCTAAAAGCATCACTAAACCAACTTAAAATACCCTGCATTCTAACACTACTTCTCCCTAACTGTTTCTAAGCTCTGTATAAAAGTATTAAGCTTCCCAAAGCAGTTCAGGAAAGAATAACACTGTCTATCCGCAAGAGAAGAGACTTGTTCCTAACTACAGAGGTACTACAAAACCAGACCTTTTGCTTGGTACTCTCTGTAACACTGGAGATGCAGATGGACCGAGCTTCTCTCAAAGACGCTCTTCGTTCATGCCAAGGAGAACCAGTAACTGTGTGCAGTCGTTCTGCTCTAAACTGCATCAAAAGCACCAAGTTTTCTTCATCCTCTGTTGAGCACCTTACTACATGCAAGATGATCCTTCAGCCAGAGAGGAACCAACTCAGAGTACAAGGACAATACAATTCTGAAGGACGTTGCTAATTATTGATCCCTATTAATGCATTAACCACCTTGAGAAGCAGTCACATAGCTGGCAGTATTTTTACAGTTTGCGCAACTTGTTACCATGGATATTTGCATTGCTAAAAGCTATGAGCTGAAGCAACGCAAACGTTGAGCGCTGAGGCTATCTGTTACAACTGATGCCGCTTTTGAGGGGAACTTCAAGCAGAAAAGGTGGGAATTGAATACATGAGGGCACGCTTTTGCTGCAGGATGGCACTTACCCAGAGTAATGAATGCATGAGCTCTGACCACTGCAGGCATGGCTGATCCTCTGAATTGGGATAGTGGCTGAGAAGCTGGAATTTCCTCACTGTCTACAGAGCTAGACACTGGGAAAGAACAGGTGAGGAATGAAAACATGCTATTCTGGTAAACAGTGTTGTCTGTACATGCAAAATGAAAGGCAGTAAGGAGAGCGCCTCACATTGGTCCTCGCTGACAGAAGAAGCCAGAATGGACTGAATCAGAAGAAAAATGCGTTTTTCCACTTTGGCTGGACACAGCTGGGCAGCCTCCCCCAAGACGAAGAGGTGTCTCACCTACAGAGAAAAAGCAACACTGCAGTCAAAAGGCAATGGCTGAGCTGCAAATTAAGGCAGCAGGAGTCGGTACGGTACTTCTCCAAAACCAACTCAAAATTCCCTCAGTCCTTTCAAGAAGGCAGTGGCTAGAGAACCGCAGGTTAAGCTTTGAAACAGAAATGGGGCATCCGTGTGTTTTAGTAAGCTATAACCCCCACACATCTACTAATAATACTGAAATACTCCTCAAAGCATTTTATGTGTTTGACAGACTTATTTCCCAAACAGCTCATCTAAGAAATACGAGTGGAAAAGCAAAGAAAAAAAATGCCATTTTATTAAAAATACACGAGGTATCATATCCTTAAAGCAATTGCTGATGTATAAAACCGCTATATGCTCCCAGGCCCATAAATGCCAGATTTCATTATGAGCTTATACGCAAGGTGTGCACATCAGTATTTTCCTATGTGACACGCTCCTTGGCATAAAATTTAAGGAACACCAATTTCAAGTCCATCTACATCCTTTGACCAACCTGTCAAGGGGAACCAAACCTACCAAAAGATCTTCTTGCAGCTGCTCTGCTCCATCCTCTTGGAGAACTATATTCGAAATATAGCTTTGACAGGTGGATACTAAATCTCCACACACCTGGTTGAGCAGCTCCTGTTCCATAATTAAACAAAATTAATTCAGCAACTTATTAATTAAAGAAAATGTAGCTGTAATATCTGTCCACACCTGAATCCCTAATCTGAAAGTCCTTACGTGCTTTTAATAATCTAAATCCTATTGAAATCAATCACACAGTGCCTTAGAGCTTTAAAATTCTTCCTGCACATCAGAGGATGTGTGCAAGCATCAAAACACCTTGGAGAATCTGGCTTTTAATGAACCACAGGCCTAAGTTTACTTCATCACAGAAATCGCGGAGATTTAAACAACAAGGATTTAAGCGACCGTTCCATGTATATCCAACACTTTTGAGGTTTTCTGTATGAATTTTTAAACGTTGTCTGGAAAATGCAGTTCCGTTCAAATGAAAGCACAAAGCAAATTCCAAGGGGTGGAGGGGACAAAAAAAAAGCTTATCGTCTACCAGACTGTGATGAAAAGAAAGCACCATTTCTCTTTTTCTACTGTCTACAACTGGTAACATAAGAAATCAAACATCTATCTGTATGGCAGCTAAGCTGTTAGAACTGCTAAGGTGACCAACGTACAGGAACACCTGCACTTGGTTGTAAGCCAACATACTGCAGTGACTATAACTACAAGGGAGGATTTTCTGACAGTGAATTTAAAAAAAACAACAACAAAACAAAACAGGAACCATCAACCCACTCTGGCTTCTGAAGCACAGAGCGTGCAGTTTTGCATACTATTTACTAAACTTTATTGCGATGCCTATTATAAATCAGTCAATATTGAAAGAGAAGTATAGAGCATACACACAAAAATAAATCATTAGCAAAAGAGACCTGCATCAGTTTTAGCTTCTTTGCAACTGCGCTCAGACTGAGACGTCTATTTTACCAGCAAAAAATAGCCCACCTTCTCACTACAGAAGTGGCACAAAACAAACAAGGGCAGAAGGGAAAAATGTGCAAAAGATGTGTTGTTAACTCCTTGTTTCATCCCATGAAAGAGGTCTAGAAAATATGTGTATCTACAGCAGCTCTGATACAGAACAGTCAGATCTTACAGTATAAACCCATAGCTTTGAACCGCACCAATCCTAGCAATTAGGTGCTATCATAAAGGCACAGCAATAGGTCTCCTTTAGGAATTCTGTAAACTTTGACAGAAGGAAAATGCAAGGTCTTTCAGGTGTGTGGGGAAGTCTTTCTGAAGAAAGGAGATAACTTACAAGTCCATCCTTAGCTACAGGATGTTCTCCAGCACAAGTGCAGTAAAGCAAGCAAGAGAGCTGGGCAGAACAGATTCAAGTTGCTGTTGGAGTCGGATCCTCTTTGTTTAGAGAGCTAATCAACCAACAGACTAGACAGTGAAGCTGCCTTCAAGAGACAGCCCTGCTAAGCGTGAAACAAGCTATTTTAAAAGACGTATTTTAAGTCACACCTGTGCCTCCTCCGGCACATCTGCATACGCATGGCAGAGCTTCTGCAGAGTTTCTACAGCTGGGCTAATCACCTCCAGGGGACACTGAGACTCCCTCAGCCAGCACTTGATATTATCTGAAAAGGAGATCGCACACATAAAATGAGCATTTTCTGAGCTTTTCAACTGCTTACGCAGAAGCAACAGCTGTGAAGATGGAAGGTATGAACCTGCCTCCCCCTCTGCAGTTTCGCAGGGCCACTCACCAATCAGCCTCTCACAGGTGCTTTTGGGGAGGTGCTTTGCTACACAACCCATGACACACAGTATATGTCCTGTCGTATCAGCGCTCACGTTCTGCTGCCTGAAAAACAGTAGAGCAGACAAGCTAACATTAACACTAAGGAACAACACCAAATCACAGTAGAAAAGTCCTTTCATCTGGGATATGCATTATTAAGGCAGACTGTCAAACCAAATGAAAACTCAAAAAGCTTAAGATAAGACTTGGTTACTGCACAAATCTGTGGGCCATTTCTTGCCTCCTAGCTGCAGACCCGATTGCCTGAATAAAGAACTGTGATCCAAGCCGTTAAATGGCACTCTGCCTCTGGAAGGACAGAAAGCGCTCCCTTGCTTTGCTCCTCCCCTTCACTCCCATCCCTTTCCCGTAGAATGGAGGAGGGTGTTCAAAGCACGCAGATACCTGCTGACATTGTCCCAGGATTCAATGATCTTGGAATAATCCAGCTTGGGTGAAGAACCTGCCACCTTAGCAAGCAACATCCAAGCCGGTACAGCACGCTCCGTTTCCACATGAGACATGACATTATTGATGAACGTGGAGGTGAACTTATTCTGTCTGGACCAAATTTGAAAAGCTTTGTTCAAATAACGGCTACAAGGAACAAAGAAAAGAAAAGTAAGTTAAAAGAATAAACAAAACACTTGGTCTTAGACACTGGCAGTAAAATCCAACATCGCTGTCGAGGACACACTAGGCAACACAAAAAAAAGCTGCTATTGCTTGGCATTCCCACTATTCTCAATATGTCAGGATTTCTGCTACACATTTTACTAGCAATATTTTCAGTCTTTCAGTTCATAACTGTGATGCACTACAGACCTGGCATACAAGCATGGATGTAGTGCTGTGTGTCAGTAAGACAGAAGGTCCGACTGATACCATGCCACATCAAGAAAACATAACTTCAGCAATCTGTAACAAAGACTTTCTAGTACTTGTTATTTAATAGCCCAGATAGGACAGCATACAGTAATGTTAAGGCACTGTGACTTGCTCATTTTTCTATTTAGCCCTAGTTACCCACTTCACATTAAAAGAGTTCTGACATTTATCAAGCTGCAAGGTACTCTAAGGTCACGAGGAAGGTGCCATGAATCTGCAAACTATGTTATAAAATAGCCCAAATTAGAACACTGACACTGTCACAGATTGGCAAGGCAGCACAACCAGTATCTCATTTTCTATTTCTGAGCTATTTTGCCCTGTTGACTAATAAACATACAACTGTCTTTAATCAATGTTGTGTCCTTGTCATACTCTGTGTCATCCCATTTCTTCTGCTTCTTCCCACAGCATTCGCAAAAGGCAGAATAATTCTATTTGTCATAAGACAAGTAACATATTGTACATCACAATTCATAAAAGGCGATGTTCTTTCTTTATATATCCTCTCTTACTTCTGTCATCAGAACACCTCCATTTGACTTAAATATTCATGCTGCTACCAACACATCAAGAACGACATGCAACACTCCTGCACATGAACGCTCGAGTTCAGGGAGAGAGCACAGGGAACAAGAAGAGCAAATGAAAATACCGGATACAAAGGAAAACTGCACCCTGCTCACCAGCTGCCAGCTTGTCCACGCTCCACAGCTCCTCTCTCCCAGGAACCAGCAGAGCAACACTAGCACCTCACATGATAGCTTGTATCTCTAGCAGTAATATGCCCTTATACTGACTGTTTCAAGCAGGGAATTCAAATAGATTAAAAAAACAAACCCCAACACATTTAGTTTCTGGTCCTTGCACAGTAGATGGCACGTGCATTTAACCAATATGTAAACTATGACACCTAATGGTCTGTGGCTACACCGTGAATGAAAGCGCTGGAGAGTATAAACTCATACTCTTATCTTAGTCCTCCAGTCAACAGGCAATTTTGTTCTGTAAATGAAAAATTGCATATTCTAACAGGATTAAAAGTTAAAAAAACCAAACAACTGGATTTTGTCCCTGAATGCTAACATAGTGAAGGCAATAAAAACATCTTATGCATCGTAACAAAGGGCTGTTACAGCAAAGCCATCAGAGCCCAGAATGAAGGGAAAAATGCACTTACTTCAGCTCCTGGCTTTCGGAAGTCAAGAGGGTAAGGAGATCCCAGGCCAAAGCCTGATTTCCGTCTTCACTCCTGAATTTATTGCAATATCTTATATGTTGCAACAAGAGCTGATCAAGACAATCCAACGCCTTTTCTTGGACAGAACTTTCAGTGTCCATCACAACAGGCACCACTCCATATAACCAGGCCTTCTGCACTAGAACGTTACTGTGGTGGGACTGAAACACACGTTGTATTGGAAACATTTTAAAACCGATATAGGATCCTATATGCACAGGTAAGATCAGCAAAGGCCTAGTAACCTCCAGATTCAGCCACTAACTTCGACAATAAATGTTAATAAACCCCAGCAGACTGCTCAGCTAGCACTGCAGTGTGGCAGCATATGGGACAAGGGAACTTGCCTCTCCTTGACACCACAAGGTATTTGATCATTTCTCCGATCAAGCTACCTGGTGCTTCTGCTAAAGTACTGAAATCCTTCGTTTTGAAACGCTATAAATAATTACAACAGTATCGCAATAAAACTGTACAGCAGATGATTTAACACGCTCACAAAAAAAAGAGCTTTGCTTAATATAAACCCTATGCTCCAAGCCTAAGTTACTAACCCTTTGTGAATAAATAGAACAGAAGGAAAAATATTGCAGTGCTATCATCTACACATTACATGTTAGTACAGTGATTCAGATTTTTTTTAACTTGAGAAGGCCAGCAACATAAACATTTTCTCCATGACACATAAATCTACAGCCAGGAAAATAAATGTTTCCTACAGCTGGAAGCATCCTACATAAATCACAAGTATGTGTAAGAGTGAGTCATGACTTCCAAGTCAAAAGGTAATAAAAAAAAAAAATAAAACAGTCATGAAATGAAATTCACTGAACGAACAACTGAAGTGTACCAGATTTGTCTGTTTCCTCCTTCTTTTAACCCACAGCTCACTCATCTGAGGTCTGCATAAGAACTCATTTTTTTTTTTCCTCACCACAAGGAGCTCTGTTATGGACTGCAAGGCCTGCTTCCGCACAGAAACAGCAGGGTCCCGACAACGATCCTGAAGAGTGGACAAATCTTCTGCAGTACAAGGGATCACTCTGTGCTTCAGGATGTTCCTAAAAACCTGGAAGTCAAACATTGGCATAACTCTGTTGGGAATACAGCCCATGCGCGCTGGGTAGCAAATCAAAAATACAATCTACCCCCTACCAACTTCATCTAGAGATTAATTCATGTCACTGCGAGTGAAACATCACATGAACCATTTATGAGCACTGGGTGCAACCAGAGATGCAGAATGAAACGGAAAGCATCTTTTCAGTCATTCCGACTTCGTAACAGCATTTGGATAGAGCCCATGCCACAATTTCCCCTTGAAATTAACGTGTCTCTTGTACGAACAATGTCTTTTACCTGGTAATAAGGAAGAGGGGATTTTTTTTTTTTAGTCAAAAACCATCAGACCTAAACAATTAACTTGAGAAGCTCAAATAGGTGTGTAAACTGATTAGGAAGAGTTGGAGCGAAGAGGACTAACAGAGAAAGGCAGCCAAGAGCAGATACATGTTTTTTAAAACAACCATATTTTCATTGAAGCGTATCTCTTTAAAAGCTAATGACTTCATTAAAAAAAATGAGCAACAAGCAAAGCAATGCATACCTCACAAAGAGGCTGGATATAACCTAATTTCTCTGTTAACAAGGTCAAAACAAACTAAGCAGCTAATATGCTTCAGTTTATGAGGAAGTCGCTTAATTGAAATGCCTATTGACATTTGAAAAGAGCCTCTCTCTCTAAATGACGGAATAAGAGAATGCCAGCAAGAGTACTAGAAAAATTTTCCATCATGATGCTTGCATTATTTACTTATTGGGAACTAGGAAACAAGACCTTCTTAAGGCCTGCAGGCACTCTGCAGGAACAGCAAGAAACTACAGGTGGGCAAAGTTACATGCAGTTCGCTACAGTACTTCGGCCCAATTATTTATTTTAACGGCATTCTGGGTAATCACTGAGAACAGGGAAGCACACAAAAACGACTGTACCTGGAGAGCAGATTTCCTCACATTGGTTTTCTCATCCCCAGCTCTCAGTCTCAGCATGGCCATGACTTCTTTTCCTATCCAAAACCGTGATAAAAAGAAATTATCCACACCACCATTTAACGGCGCGGACACACTGAACACTGTGCAGCAGCAAGGCAAGTACAGCTCTGAACTCAACTGAGCAGCAATTTGTTGCCCGAGACTTTTAGAGGGCAAGAGAGGACGGAACAAAGCACAATTAAAAAAACACTCAGAATAATACAGAATGAGGTATAAGTTGGAGGGGTGGGAAATGAAACCAACCATTTTTCCGAGTTCTTTCATTTGAAAATATATCTTAGGATATATCCCAAAAGAAAGTGATATACCAAATCATTCGATACAGGTGGCAAATAGAAAAAAATATTTCTGACCTATTTATTTTTCTACCGAAAAGACGTTAGGCTACCTTCACAGTTTGAAAGCTCACCAGATGAATCATGCACGGTTCCAACAAAGGTCTGTAGTGCAGGTAACCCCACCATCTGTGCGACAAGCATGTTGAGGGCAGACCACAGACAAATGGATACAACACAGACCCACAACAGGCTAACAGCCTTGAATGCCGAGAGCTTAAAATGCCTACAACCTTTTGTGAGTTATGCCTCAGAGCTCCACACAGCACAAAGTATTAAAATATGGACTGCTGTGTTTTACAGAGGAGAAATTGCTCCTTATATGAACTGATCCACCTCCTTAAGGCTGCAGAATGGCAGCTGCAAAGAACAACCCAGGAGTCTACAAGGAAACCAGAACACATCTCCCCTCTCCGAATGTCATGTCAGGCCTCACATTTTACTTGTCCTAGCCATATTCATACTTATTTCTGCACATTCTCAGGAAAACTACATACTCGAGCTGACAGCTTATTAAATGACACAGAACCAAATACACAGAGCCACAATCAATTATTTCTCACCTTTTGAATCATTCAAATGGAACTACTGACAAGCTGGCAAGACTGATTTCAAGCATTTTACCATTGCTTTTAAGGTTTCTATTTATTGCTGTTTGTTAGATTTGTTACAGCATTAAGTAAGATTTCCCAAATACACGCCAAATTTGGAGATCTGTTACTTCAAGAGATTCATGTGGAGATCCACTCTGTTGCCATTAAGAAAATGGGATTAGTCACAGAGAACTAATCAAATGTAGTCTCAAAATAAATTTTTACCAAAGGAAGCAAAAGGACTTTGATCTGCACTTTCTTAACAGGTAGCTAACTGCAATCGCATCTTCCTCCTGAGAACAGCTTGACAGAAAAAGCACAGAAGCTTTTTATTGCAAGATTTTCCCATTAAAATAGTCCAGCTCTTGTAAAGGTGATCAAATCTGCTAAAATAATCACAGTTTGCCAATTGACATTGATTTTACTCACGACAACACAGAAAAGAGAAAAAAAAAAACCCAAAGTACCAACCAAACAAAAACCCTGAGTTCTAAATGATGAGAAGTACCAAGAGAACATAATGTTTGTGTACTGTTGGGCAGTGGTAACTGTGCAGTGTGTACTTCACCCTGCAGATTATCCCTACCCTTCTTATCTTTGCCCTTGTGCATTCAGCACGTTCTGACTATCCTCGGCTAAGATTTATTTCGCTTCTAAAATATGAGCTGTTTGGTCTTCACAGAAGTGCAAAATTCGCACAGGCATAAGCCAAACACAAGCGTGTGCCAGACAGCTTTACTAATGCACCTTGACTGACTCGGAGAGCACTGTATTTCAGCTATCCTCTTGAGCTCCAGACAGTCCTTTTTCATCCAATTCTTTTCTTAATTTGTTTTGCCAAGTGCCAAGTGTATGCTCAGCTGGGTATCAGATACTAAACCAGGCATCCTCTGCCACAAGGAGTCTGCAACTAAACAGGGAATACACAATACCTTAAGTGGCCTGGAGGACATTTCTATCCGAGAGAGCAGATTAATGAAATTTATCAGCAAAATGTTTTAAAAGAAAGCTTTCAATGGAGAAGATTGGAGCCTGGCTCACGGAGATAGGGAGAGAGATCCCATGTGAAGAGCAGCATGAGACATGTAACAAAGACACAAATGCAGGAGGTGAACTAAGCAGCGTATTAAATTGTCAGCAGTTCAAGAGAGGTGAAGAGCAAGAACTGAGAGCAAAGATACTGGCAGAGGCCTAGAGGTTAGGAAGAAAAGCTTTTACACGGAAGAGGAAAAGAAAGGAACAGATTCAAAGAGGAACATCGTGGCCACAAAAGCCAACTTACATGCTCATTTCATGCTATCAACAAATTAGAACTAGCTGCTTGCTATTCTGCATCAGTCCATTTAACCTCACACATTGCTTTCAACTCCAGCCAACACCTGGTGCTGCAGAGAAGCGAATTCTTCCCTACATAACAGTGCTAGTCAAAGGTGCTGTGTTTCATGTAGGAAAAATATATTAGTTCTTTGTGCACTGGAGCACGAGATTTAATTACCCTTAAATTTATGGAGCTACAAGTACTAGATCCCACATCAACTACCATCCTTTCTGGAAAGAATAAATTACCTGCTTTTCAACAAGTGCTGCCACTGCATCAGTACAAACAAACATCCGTATTTCAGGATTAAACACATTTTTCAGACTTGGGTGGAAGTAGTATTTCTTTACGGCTGGCACTTCCACCCCCTTCATCACCCATAAGTGTTTTTTAACAGGTCTACAGAAAGCTCTCTCCAATTTCTTTGATAAATGGACGACAAATGATCAACAAATACAGTTCAGAAAGTCTAATTTCAATTAAGGATTTGAAAAGTTACCCAAAAAGGCTAGTGCAATTTTGACGTACCATCAAGCACAGCAGTATTGCTGCTGTCTGTCAACTCAATAGTTTTGAAAGTCGGTAAGGTCTTCAGTGGGTGGCTGGACCCAGCTGAAAGAAAAGTTATACGTTTAAGAAAAAAAAGTCATATGTTCACCCAGCAAGACAGTTCACTGTTAAACAGAGCGCCTCATGCATGCCCGAGGTTTCAGAGATAAGCATATTTTCAGAAAACGGCATGCCAAGAAAAGCCTGAGACTTACTATAAGAGAATGACTCCATACCTTCTGCACTGACTATCAAACTCGCAGTGTTTGCGTTTGCTTCCAATACTGTATAGTCAGAGGCTGACAAAAAAAAGAAATAAAAAAAGAAATTAGATGAAGTATTTTAACTCCAGATATTCTGTCATTCCAAATTTTTTTAGGCAAGTAATCTAACCATAGAATGCTATGTGCATACTGCTGAATTGTGCCATCTGGCCTTTACTTCCCCTGAGGGAGTTCAGAATGCCAGTCGTGAACCGAACAACTTAGCAGAAGCAAAAGGCAAGAAGGAACTTTTTTTTTTCAATGAGAAATTTCTGATGTCTGTAAATATCCTTCTAAGGTATCTCATGGAGGGATCTATTTAGAACTGATATACGAGAATAAATCCCTTCCAAATATAAGGTGTCACGAGTAACAAGACTCATCTATTGCTTCTCATTATGACACAGCACACAAGGACACCATGTGCAGATTTTTAAGTTCCTGACAATTAGTTCTCCTATGTCCCAGCAATTACTCCCCAGAAAGTTCAAGAGATATTGTCACCATCTAACTCATCCATACTACTTACAGCTCTGTAGTAAGTCCTGTATACTCTCCAAGGTAGCAGCAGCTTTCATTTCAAGACAGTAGGCAAAGCTGCTTAAAGCTTTGCTACGGACCACGGGTGCTTTGTCTGAACATCGTCCAAACACCATGACCTGTACTAAAAACTTGTGCTTTAGAAACATCTGGTGATCCAGGGACAAGGAGTTGTCCAAGTTCCTCTCCGGCACATCCAGCAAAGCTAACGCTACATCAAGAGCAAACACTCTGTAGGCAACCTGTTTGGAGGAAAAAGCACACAAGGTGCTCTGTTACGTAGGCGAAGACACTTGCATTGCCTGCTCAGTTTACTGGCTTTTAGGTGCCAGCAGTAACAACAACGCTATTCAGTACCGATACTGAACCCTTCATTTTCAAAATACTGCCGTATCTGAACCCTGGAGCATCGAGGAGAGGTACTTACTTTTGTGCTGCGTGAGTATTTATAAAGCCAAGCGATGAAGTCGGCAAACTCTATACAAGGGAGTTTATTCAGCAAATTCACCAAGGCCTGCGCAGCATATGTGCGATACTCAGCCTTATCTGGGACCTAAAAAACAAGGGCAATTGCATGGTATGATATTTCGATGCTCTGCTCTAGAAGCAAGCACGGCATTTCAGGGCTTTAAGTAAAAAGATATGGACTTTCTCTATTCAATGAGGCAACACAGTCACATTCAGCAAGGACCGGGAGAACAATCGTGGCTTCCTTGGTCACTACTTAAGCACTCACGTGCAGTCACATGGCAAACTCTCCCAGGCAAAGGGGGACCTTAGATTAAATCCAGAGGCGGTATTTCTACACGGCAGTCTTCAGACAGTTAGCTAGGCAAAGAGCTCCCATAATCCTCATTTTCCTCTATCAAAACAGTGGCAAAAGCAACTACAAATTTCGGAAAAGTCAAAAGAAGGGTACAAACAATTGTGAATGAGGGGAGAAGTGTCCACCCTCGCTATACTCCTAGAGTGTGACACTATTTTTAAGATGTCTGAAAACTCTCATAACAATCAGAACAAAACACAATCAGGCTGTCAAGAAATTTGCAAGTGATGAAAGTCTTTCAATTCCTTACAAAACATTGTGAACGCAGGTTTCCTAACCCTTACAGACCCTGCAATGTATCCACACATAGGTTCTTCAGCTCAAGATGCAACAAAGCTTAGCATACCTTGGTACAGATATGTTGCAGTAATATTCGAAGAACAGGAAAAACAACTTCTTTCAGCTCATCTACTATAGAACTGCACAGAACAAAAACAAGCAGACTTCAGTAAGGCTGGGTTTATACCAGAGCAAAAAATCAAGTCAAGGACATCCCTTTTGGAATGCATTTCAGAAGTCAAGAAAAGCGCGCGTTCTGGAGTCACGAGTGCTAGTGCAACAGGATACTGTCAGAGAGCAGGCCTACTTACTTTCTACATTAACCCGGCTTTGCAGGCACAAAACATTTCTTGCAACACCTTTCTACAAGTAGAAGGAAACATGAAAAGCTTCTTCATTTTCAAACTGCTTAGTACATGTTGTCTGCGGATCTTTGCACAAACCACACGTTCTAACCACACGGATCACCACACTCGGGGAAGAGACACAGGCAAAACACATACTTAAGCAGGGAAAGCAAAGAACTAAGGAGAACTGAGCTCCACGTTCATCTTATCTTCTTTACAGTATTCTGTAGTAAACTAAAAAACCTGAAAAACTAACACAAGGCAAAATACAGAAGGTAGGTCCCTTCCACTCACTGCCAGTTCTCTGCCAAACAGCACCTCCTTTCCCCTCTGCCAGCAAGTTCAGTGAATTCCCATTACAGACATTTCAATTAAACCTCATTTGCACAAACAACTTCAAAGCCAGTGCCAATTTCTCTCAGCCCTTTATCACCCAAAGTAAAGCGAAAGCATGCCAGAAGAAAGAGCAGACATACCCGGGACGGGTAGTGCCAGAGCTCTGTACTTCACCTGATGAATTTTATAGCCTGATTCCTGGCACTGATCACAGCCGACGTGATGGCGAGGACCATGCGTCTGGAACCCGCACCGCTTTCCACCATAAGAATGACATTGAGGATTCGCTGGAAGACACAACGAAGGGTCTGGAAAGAAAAGGTTATTTTCAGGTTCGTTTCAGTAGCAACAGGAGCCCTTGCCCTTGGATAAGCATTCTGACCAGGTTCATGGAATAATTCTGACCCAAACAAACTTAGATCCAAATAATAGCACCCGTCAATATATGAGTCATAGCAGAGTAATTCGAAGAGGACCCACTCATTAATGCACACAACACCTTTCCTAGCTGTGACATTCTCATACAAGTCCAGTAAGGCCTTCAGAAGGGCTTCCTGACAGCATCACCAGATCCCCTTCAAAGCGGTGGACTCCAATTCACCCGAAACGTTTGGAATTTGGGGAAATTCATTGGGTTTTGCCCTTAAGACATCTTAAACTAAATGCATGGTTTTGCCCCCATGTGCACTTCAACTTTTGGAGCTTCCTTCCCACCACCCTTTCGGGACCACAGCACGCCTCGTTATCCTGACAGCCACCAAGCAGTCAAACAGGAGAGGGTCAGGAAGATGAGGGAGGTCTGAGAAGGGGAGCTACTGCATCTTCCCGATACCACAAACGTCAGCAATTCTGAAAATCTTGTGCTGTACCGAGAAACCAAGGAGGCTGAAACACACAGGTCTAAGGCTGCTAAAGCCGGGCAGACATGCAGGTATCTGTCAGGCTAGTGCGCACGAAGCTCCAGGCTTTCCTGACTAGACAGCCGCTAATACCCTGGCTAGCTAGCTCAGGACTGGCTCAGACGGGTTTGCAGAGACTCGCAAACACAGCAGCACGGTCACACCCAAAGTTCAAAAGCCCCATCCACAGGAGCAGCACACCGATAAGTGGCAGATGACACAGTGTGCTTGACAACATAACAGAATAAAAATGTGAAGCTGCAGACACGTTTCTGGTAGAACTGGATGTTCCATGATGACAGAACATTCTCTGAATGAGAATCAGCCCTGCTTACCACCATCTGCGCATAACGCTTCCCCATCATGCTTCACTGCTGCAACCCCGTGCCACAGCACGCTACCAAGCAGTGCTGGAGCACCACCTAGCAGGGAACAAGACAATTCCAGGCAAAGGCAGTAAGCTGGAATTCTTTTTCGAGCTCTAGAGATCTAATGCCACTGCAGCTATCCTCTGTCTGTGATTCACTTGCCACAGGAGTCACTCGAGCGCAGAATTCAACGATCACGAAATGCATCATCGTACAAGTCAAAGTAAATAACGACTGGGGCGGAAGAAAGCGTCTTGCCTGTGACCCAGCAAACATGGCACACACATAAAAACAGAAAGGTAATGTAAAAAGCAAAAAAAGCGCAAGCAAAAATGCTGTGCAAAGAAGGAAAGAAACAAGATTTTTTCCAACTTTTACCTTATCTTCTGCACCGTGCAGAGGGGAACACAGTAATCGCAGCCCATGATAGGCCAGCTCGGGAATGTACTTGGCTTCATTAACATTCCTAGGGAAAGAAGGCAAAGAGATGTCTTCATCTCTCATCAGAGAAATGTTTACTACAGCTACTATAACTAAACATGCTCATTGACTGGAAAACATTCAATATTCACTAAATTTTGATTCCTGTTAGTTAGCTGGAACACAATCTAATCATCTTTAGTGAAAGAAATCACCGCTTTCATTTCCGTATAAATAGGATAACAACAACACAAGCACTGAGCGCAAGTAAAATTTGTTCAAAGCACTGTATAAACGTTAAGAATTATTTGCTCACATTGCTGCTGAAAACTCGAACTCCTGTACCACTGGCTCAAAGTTTGTCATTCCAACAAAGATCTGCAAGGAAAGAAAGCCAAGCTCAGCTAACCCACACGAGGGCAAGACATGTAGGTCTGCTTGGACGCCTGGGGGCCAGACCACAGTGAACTGGAGCCTAACTTGCAAACCATGGTACCTCCCTCGAGGCAGAACATAAGCAGACCCCAAAGGCCACAGGCTGAACACCGTGAGCCTTCCCCCCAAAACACGACCTGCCTGGCTGGCACTAGCGCTAGGCAGAGACAGACACGGAGCAGGGACCCCCTGCTCCAAGACGGACACTGTGGACTCTCTAACCAGGGCACCAGTCTATGAGAGGCAGGGCTGCCGTCACTGCCGTGGCTGTGGAGCGCTCCGCATCCGCCAAAAGTTTGTGTTAGGGGATATAAGGTTCCTGCAGCTGAATCTTCTTACCTGCAGGCAGTTCTGCACACATTGAGGTTTTTCTTTTAGGGAGAACTTAGGTAGAAGTCTTAAAAAGTTTTTCAAAAGAAGGAAGATTGCGTTGCGAACTTGGAGAAGATCGTCGCTTGAGAAGTAAACGTTTCCACAGTCCTCGTCCTCTTCCTCCTCTTCCAGTACCTCTTCCACCTATATCGGTAGAAAAGAGAAAGAGCACCACCCTGTCCCACAGCACTGGCTGACCTCCCTTGCACATTGCAGTGCTTCAGAGTTCTCGGGCTAGGTCCTACACGATTTCACATCCAAAATCCTAAATCTTTTCTTTCAGATTAATTAACACACTTAACAGTTGCAAAAAAACCAAACAACAGCAGCCAGAAAGAGGAAAGTTGGGTACAAATAAAGAAAGCTCCAACAAAGCCTATTCTTGTTTTGAAAGAGAAAGTCCACCAGAACTGATGTAATTATCCGAATTCTAATCTGACACTGGGAAATTCATCTCAGGTAACTCCCATTGTGCCTACAGCCTTCTTCCCTCACATGTCACAACCCTGCAGCACCGATGTTCTCTCAGATGCGTAATCCTCAGTTCCATTAAAAAAAAAAAATTTAAAAAAATCACATAAATGTTAGAACGGGCAGCTGAGTACCGCCAGCCAAAGCATTTAGCCCTTAACTTCGTATCAGTGAGTTGGCAAGGAAACTCAAATGTCATTTGCGAGCTGGTCACATAGTAACTGGAAGGTGTCTTGTAGATGCTGATATAAATTAGTTTCTCCTGCTGGTACTGAGCTTTCTAGCAATATGCCACAGACAAAAAAGCTGGGTTTTTTTCTGTTAGTCAGCAGCCAGGAAACTGCAGCTGACGTTGAATCATCAGACCTCTGAAATTGCTAATAACAGGTAGAGGATCAAGAGCAAAGCCGAACCGCTGAATAAAAGGTTAAGAATTAAAAAATGGGTGAAACAGAGGAAGAGTATCACACTGACCCGGAAGTGAAACAGCTTGCCAGCAATTTGCTTATTACTAGAGATTTACAGCTGAAGAGATTACACAACCATCTTACATTGTCATTCCTGCATGGTTTTCCCTTCTTTCTATTTCTTCTTGCATTGGTCTGAGAGCTTTGAGCGTGCATCTTCTTCCTTTTCCTCAACAGATCTGGATCTTGAGGCCAACTTTTTGTCAGGGTGTGAAGGCATTTATCGAACATCACTTGATGGAACAGCTGGTTGGCTACGCTGCCTGCCCAGAAAAGACACCATCAGCCATCGTCCAGACAAAGTACGGAGAGAGCACCAGATCACCTGGCCATCTCTCCATCTGCTCTGACAGCCGAACAGACGGCCAGGACAAAGGCATCGTCCTGGGAGCCTAAGAGAGTTCAGGGGAGGAAAAAAGAATTGTTTGGACAAAGCCAAACAGTGTCAGGATGACATGCCACCAGTGATGATGTTCTGCCGTAGGGTCACTGGCTGACCAACCCCTTGTAGCCAGCACCACTTCAGAGTACGTATTAGCCTCGAACAGCAAAGGGTACTGCTGGGAATCAGCCCGCTGGAAACCCCAGCTGCTGGTTATTGTAAACAAATGCTTCTCTTTTCACAAATGAACCTGTGCAAAAGCACTGCACAGTGAAGTCCCCTCTAGTTACAGAGCAGGAACAGGAGTAAGCTTCTGCCTTCAGCGCGAATCACTGCCAAACCCGAGGGATACGTCTGATTTCAGCCGTGCGCTGTTCAGACTCCTCTGGCGGCCTTGCCACAGAGCTACTGAGCGGACGCACGGCAACGCAGACCTGCACTGAGACCGCCAGGCCACCGCACGACAGCAGGCTGAGCTGCTATCAGACCTAACAGCGCGCAGCACTCAGCACCGCGGCCGAGTGTGAGCCCCAGGGACTGCGGGGAGATCAAGCCAACGGCTCCAACGCCACCACTTGTTCCACCTGGAAGTTTTATAAACGAGAGAAAGCCGATGGCGCCCGAGCGATGTTTGACGCGAGGCCAGAGGCCCGTCCCGCCGCTCACCTGGGATCTCCAGCAGCAAAAAGTACAACCCGGCCGCGTGGAGGGCGCAGACCCTCTGCTGCGCGTTAGCCCTTTTCTGCTGACCCGCTCGCACAAAGTGGTGCAACACGGCGACGAGAGCGTGATGGGAGAGGTCGTTTTCCGCAAAGAAGGTCCAGATATTCTGAGGCAAAAAACGCAGAAGTGAGAAAGCCCACAATACCATCGCTCCCTACAGGTAGCCACCGTTAGCCACCGCAGCTCAACCCCACGTGCAGAATACAGAGATGTTTTTAATCACTCTGCTGTGGGGTGTAACGCACGGCGGAGGGCCGCACCCGCGCCCAGCCGCTGGCCTCACCTCCCCGTTCCGGCGGTCCTCGGCGGCAAACGGCGACAGAGCCCGGTAGAGCCAGGTGAAAGCCCCGAGCCCGTCGCCCGCGATCTCCTCCTCGACCCGGGGCTCCAGTGGCTCGGTCTCGGTGAAGTCCAGCTCCCAGGCGGCGTTGGCCCACACTGAGGGAGGAGAGGGGGTCCGAGCGTCAGGCGTCAGGCCTCCCCGCGCAGGCACCCGGTAACGCCGGCCGAGGCGGCACACACCGGGGGGAGCGGGGGTCGGTGTGGGTGTCCCCGTCCCCTCTGTCCCCCCCACCCCGTACCCGCGTCCAGGTCGCGCAGCCGCCACCCCGCCAGGGCGCGCCCCAGCTCGGCC
>Ga0065711_1026705_pt1 | contig 61823 bp, 35 predicted proteins | sample Hoacrofraction12_FD_59098 | JGI IMG/M metagenome (GOLD analysis project Ga0065711, IMG submission 59098) | Hoatzin crop microbial communities from Cojedes, Venezuela - Epithelial fraction 12 v2 (version 2) | ecosystem: Host-associated > Birds > Digestive system > Esophagus > Crop | place...
GGGGGGGGGGGGGGGCTAAGGGGAGAGAGAAGATGGGGCTGTGGTCAGGGAAGGTGTCATGTCCACCCACGTCTGTCAGAGCGCATGGGTGGTTAGTGGAGGAAGAATTAGCCTCATGTCGTCTTCACAGCCCCACTGACCTCCTCTCTTCCCTTCCTGTCTGGATGTAGCTATTGGTTTCATAGAGTCATAGAATGATTTGGGTTGGAAGGGACCTTGTAGGTCATTTAGTTCCAACCCTCCTGCAATGGGCAAGGGACACCTTCCACTAGACCAGTTTGCTTGAAGCCCCGTCCAACCTGGCCTTGAACACTTCCAGGCAGGAGACATCCACAATGCCTCTGGCCAACCGGTTCCAGTGCCTCACCAGCCTCATAGTAAAGAATTTCTTCCTTATATCGGATCTAAATCTACCTTCTTTCAGTTTAAAGCTGTTACCTGTTGTCCTGTTACTACATGTCCTTGTAAAAAGTTCCTCTCCAGCTTTCTTGTAGGCCCCGTTCAGGTACTGGAAGGCTGCTCTAAGGTCACCCCAGAGCCTTCTGTTCTCCAGGCTGAACAGCCCCAACTCTCTCAGCCTGTCCTCATGGGAGAAGTGCTCCAGCTCTCTGTGCATCATCATTGTCCTTCTCTGGACCTGCTCCAACAGGTCCATGTCTTTCCTGTGCTGGGGGCTTCAGAGCTGGATGTCAGACTCCGGGTGAAGTCTCACCAGAGCAGAGGAGCAGAATACCCTTGCTTGACTTGCTGGGTTTTTGTTGCGTTATTTCAAGTGCGTCTAGTACTCTCCATTTTTTAACTGAATGAAAAATTACATTCAACCCCTGCTTGTTCTTTTTGTTATTTCAGCAAGAAAAGGGAGGGGGTTTTTGTGGTGTTTATTTTTGTAGTTTGACACATAACAATTTCTCCCCTGCGCTCGCTCTTTCACACTCTTACTTGATGAACTTACGAAGTAATTCTCTGTACATAAATACAAAGCATCTGCAGCTCCACTTGCTTTCAGCTGGAGTAGTCTGCACTGGTGTGTAGGTATCCCAGGCTGCAGTCGTTCTTAAACAATTAGTGAATGCATCTCACAGTGAGCCTTCATGGCTGTTACTCCGTTTCCCTACCCATAAAATGAAGATCATAAAGATTGAAAAACATTTTTTGACAGCTTTGGATAGAAAGCACTAATAAATGGCAGTGTTTCCTGCCTTTATTTTTTTCTGTTAACTAAATCAGAGGGACTCATTTTCAAACTTACCGTTACCTAACTTTTTTCCAGCCTTTTTTCCGCCTCTCAGGCATTTTAGTCCGAGTGTGGAAAAGGCAGGTATAACATCCTGTTTAAAGTACTTTTATAACTGTATGAGAAATAATGTTGAATATTATTAAAATGAAGGACACATTGTATACCCAACTGCCAGGTCAAGGCCAGAGCTACTGGAAACTTTAACATAAATATTAATATAGCAGGCACTTTAATTAGCTGTGCCCTTCAATCACTAGTTGTTTGGCCCCTTGGTCTCCATCTGGAGCCTTCATAGAATAGGATGACCCCTGCTTGTCAAGTCAGTTTTCATTCAATTTATCTAATTACTTTTGGGACCATCTTATTACATGCTCCACAGAGTGCCAAGATTGCCCAGCTCTGACTCTATTCCTGGACTCAAACCTGTAATACAGGATGCAAAATGCACTTCAGAACCTCATCTTAACATATGCACAGCCCACTTTAAGCTGCAGCTTTTATTAGTGATTCCTAGCTTCCAGTCAATAGAAATAGCTGGGAGCAACTGGACTTCATTTTGCTCCCGTTAATGCCTTGCCTCTTTATTTCTGTCTCCCTCCTTCCCAGGCTTCTTTTACTGCAGAGTTAATAGAAGGAGAACTGAAAAAACTGTCTTGGAGAGTATCACTAAAGTGTAACACCTTTAGGGAGGTACTGGTACCGGTGCAAATATGATTTTGTAGATCTGATCTTGCTACGTGGCAGTGATTCCCTAATGGGTAAGCTGCAGTCACAGTTGTGGTAGTAGTGTTACCACCATGTTGGTGGTCTTTCCAGTTTGTGGATGCCTCACTGCTCTCTAGTACAGTGCATGCTTCGAATTTAAAGAAAAATAAGGTTATTTTTCTTACCTATCCTGACAATTCCTTAGTAGTAGTCCACAGACCTCAAGCTCTTTGCAAATCGAGTGCTAACTCCTATAAAGTTAAATAATAGGACCTTATGCAACCTTCAGATTTAAAACACCATTCTCTGATTTAGTCTTGGATGAAAACTGATTGACATAATGTGCTGCGTTGTAACACCCCTGACTTTAACACAGTTGTCAGACCGCCTTTCGTCTATTTTCTGATCTTCCTCCTTACACGAGGTTAGAGCTGTTTTGAGGACAGGCCTAGAGTGACCGAAGCAGTCGCGGGAGGTGAAGGGGAGAGGTGAAGATAGTGGAAAGGTAAATGAGTCAGATTCACCACAGGGGCTAAAAAAAAATAAACCTTGAAAGCAAAGAGTGATGTCTTGTGATATGCAACACTTCTTTTTTAATCCAAAAGCTCTTGTTTCTAAAAATAACTAGTACTGGAAGGAGAACAATTTGCTTGCTATGAGGGGAAGCAGGCCAGCTGCTTAACAGGACACGACAATTCTAAACAGTCCTAATCAGGAGGGGAAGCAGAACATGCTACTCAGCTGAAGTTCAAGGGCAATTTAGAGAGGCAGAAAAGAATATCTATTACTCCAAACAGAACATGGCTAAATTATAAGGGATTATACCTTGAGCGTGTGAAAAAATCCAATAGAGACTTGGCTATAAATAGTTGGAAGTTCATAGCTTTTGTTCTGGATCCTTTTGTTTCATTTGATGTTTTAAATGGTTTGTGTGAAATGTGAGGCTTTTGGCTGCACTGGGTGGTATCCATGGGGATACTGGGCTTGCTTGGACTGATGAAATAACCAAAGTCACTTCCTGCAGAAGTTTCTGCAACCTGTTACAGGCCTGTGTAATTACTGAGGTTGGATGTCTTCACATCTCTGGGTATTATGATTGCAGTCCTATTATTGACAGTAGTTAAGAGGAAACAGCAATGTCTTAACATATTCATTGCTCCCTTCCTCTCCATAAAGTGCTGCTTTTTTGCCTCCTTCTATCTCTTCTCCCAGTCCCTTGCCCCAGTTATGCACACAGAGCACAACCCCAAATCTCTGCACTTATTTTCTTACCAAGATATGGCTTTGTGAAGTGGTTGAACATGCAGAAACGGAAATTCAAATGGTACAAATTCCTGTAAGTGAGGCACAGGCATCTGCAAAACGTATGAACCGTGATCTAAGAAACCTCTGGCAACAAAGTCAGTGCACATCTCTCTTAAAGATGGTATTACTTCTGGTTTCTTTTGATACTTTAATGTTTTATGTTTTAATGCATTAGTGGGGTAGAAGATACTGAGAGTAATATCGAGGGAGGAGTCTATATACTGTCTTCAAGAGTCTTTTCAATTCCTAGTTATACAGGATGTGTTTCTGCTGCGACGCTGCTATTTTTGTATTGTCATATTTAGGTTGGTTTCATAAGTATGGGTATTTTTATATGCATTTACTGAATACAGTATTTGAATTGATCACTGAGGCAATGTTTCCACACCACCTTTTTTAAGTTTGCAAGTGTTAATTTTCAGCCTACCACTGAGAATATTTTCTGAAATATGGAAACTGAATGTCCAAATGCCCAATTGTAGACTCATTATTGTTTCTACCAGGGCTGTGGTGAAACCTTTGGACCTTAGTGAGAACCAGGATTGGTAGGGTCTGATTCAGTTTATTTAGCAGGAGCTAGATTAGGTCCTTAATTAAAAGCTTTGAGCCTTTTCAGTGCTAAGGAGACCCGTTGGCTGTAGAGAGTTTGCAGTTACGTCACGAATGCATCCTGCACAAAGGCAAGCTTTGCCTTTACTTCAAAGCTGCAAGGAAAACCATCAAACTCCAGGCATAACAAGTTTCAAAATTATCCATCCTCCTTTGCCACTTTATGGAGTGCTCCTAATACGATGGAACGGGCATGGAGAGACTTCCCCGTGCCAACTTGAACACAAAGGTTTTGGCTGCCTTTCAGGCTGAAAATATTAGGTGCTTACATTTTTAATCACAGAATGAGAAAGAGCTCACGTACACACATATACACTTGCACACAACGCACACACACACTCTCTGATGTGTGAATGTGGGTCTGGAGCTTTGTCATTGACAGCAGGAACACATTCAGCAGTGCCTGTCTGATTCAACAAAAGTAGGCTACAGCATGGCAAAAAAATTGTGCTCCGAGTTTCTGATCTATCAGCAGCCTTGCCAAAATGCCAGCTAGCTGAAAAGGAGATTTCATTGTTTCTAATGAAACATGCTGTGCTTGCTTGTCTGGTGCGTGCTTTAGGAAGCAAATGCAACTGGACCCCTTTCATTTGCACTGTTCCCTCTGCACTGCTGCTGCCGCTGCCTCCTTGCACATTAGACAACTACATTAGATGCTTTCCCAGCAGATTTACATATAGTTTAAGCTGTAAGTGTGGAGCAATAACTGTTCTATCTTACAGATACCATACGCTGATTTCTGTGCAATTTGTGGTTACAGAAATGCTAATTCCTTGGTAAGGGAGAAATCTAAAAAGAAGCATTGTGTCCTCCTAAGTAGTCTTCGGTTTTTATCTTAAAAACAATTCCTTGTGCACATAGACAAAAATCTGTGTTTGGGCTTAATGTGTTAAGATTCCTGAGCAGTGAAGGATGAGCACAGCAGGCTATTGCTGGAATTTTTTTGTTGCCTAAATGCAGATGAGATGGTGGCTCTTTATGCTACCATAATGTACAGCTCCCTGCAAAGAGACCTGTTGTAGACTGAGACTCTTCTGCTTAATACAGTAGATGAGAATCTTGTTGATTGAAGTGATTCTTATTTAACTGTGGAGTATATCAGATATCACAGAAAAGGCATGATCAGATCTTGCTGTGGCCTTCAGGCTCAGATGACTCATTTCTAAACCCTGGAGATTCTAGATGGGGAAGTAGATAAGGAGCAAGCATGCATGAATGGTAGATGGTACCAGAAGATCTTGCAAGCAGAGTCTGTCCGCATATGTGCTGAACAGCGAACACCTGGGGAGGATGATCAACAGTGACTAGAGAAGGACAGCAAGAACTTGCAGAGGTTTAGAAACTGTCATCTGTGGAAAGACTGGAAGAACTGAGGCTGTCTAATCTAGAGAAATGAGTAACAGCCTTCAGGTAGGTTTATCACGGTTCAAGTGCAGAGGACAGGGACCAGCACATGTCTGTGTCTGCTGCAGCAGTGTGGTTAAAGCATAGCAAGGGGTTCTTGTACTAGACATTAGAGGTTTGTTGGGTTTTTTTTTTCAAGCTACGAGGTAGTCAAGTATTGGAATGGATTCTGTGCAGTCCTGTCACTGGAGGTTTTATGAATAGCTTTAGAGTCCCATAGAGAAATGAACTGACCACGCTGGAATGAAGGAAAGGGTATGGACTAAGCGTCCTCTTAAGAAGCTCCAGGATGGGAACGGGGGCGGTGATTTATACCTGTTGTTCATGTGATTGCCACAGCCATTGCTACCACAGCAAAAGGATCAGAGTCAATTGGCTTTCCCAGTTGTTTTTGACGTGTTTCCAAGTCAAAGAGCATCTTTAACACTTTCCTTCAGAAGGATAACAAATGCTGCTCAAAGTGATAGCCTGTGGCAGATGGTTGGTTTCAAGAGGTGACTGCAGCAAAGATCAATCTCTGTCTTTACTGGAGGGGCTTTAAGAGTTACAAACAAATCAATTGCTAGTAAATGTTAGTGACGTGGAAAATGTACATATTCAGGGGTCACCTTTTAGACTTGTTTTTCCCCAGCAGGTGGGCGCCTTTTTAAGAAACCTTCTGGTGCCTGACTAAGTTCAGTGACAGGAAAATACAGCACTTCTCTAGCTATTCACTTTTGTGGCTGATTTTGGCTTCGGCTGATGCTGTTGAAGACACTTCCTGTGGTTTGTTATATGACCAGGTAGACTTTATCAGGATATTTTCAAAGTAGTGTGCTATTTTGTCAAATGCAGTATATTCTTCAGAAGTTTCTTAATAAGGTTTGGAGGGTTGAAAACTTTGACTTTTTTTCTAGTGTTTTACAGCTGAGTAATGAAGTCACCGGCCTGAGATGTGACAGGCCATTTGCTGGGAATGAGCTGCTGAAAGACATGATCTTGGCTCAGCAACCTTACAGACGAGTCCCCTATGCAAATATCTTCCTCTGAGGTTTTCCTCCGGGTGAAAAAGGACATCAAAATACTTTCTGTTTCTACAAAAGAATCTCAGGTTTTATTTTTTTTTTCCATTGAGGAGGAGGGGGCGAAAGCTTGAAAATTACTGCAAAAGAGAGGGACGTTTTCTGCTTAGCAATTTGTGAAGTACTTGAGGTGCTTGCTGGTTTCCCATGACGTGGTATTGCATTGTTCCCTATGCTTTGTTGGTGTGTTTCTTTGTCCTTTCCCTTTACTCAGGCCTGGATGCAGATGGTGTTTTAACCTTCAGGGTTGTGCAAGGCACGGAAAGTTACTGTTGCTCCTTTCACAGTTTGCAAGTCAGACAGACTGTCCTGGCTGAGAATTAATGTAAATTAGCTTTGCACTGTGAGAAATTGATCATCTCTTTTATTCCTTTAGTAATTCATATTAGACAGTTGGCCTCTCTTAAACTCGGATCTTAACCCTCTTCTAGATTCTCCCATTTCTACACTCTAGCCCATGCTTTTCTATTGCTGTTCTTGGATTATAAACTCTTTACGGTTTCCTTGTTTATGCAGTAGCTGTGATGGCCTACTCTTTTTCCAGTGTGATTGTATCGGCTGCCATGTTGCAGCTTGGCTCAAAGCTTGTGGGGGTGGGAAAAGGACAGGGCTCCTTGTGCGCCCTCACCTCCCATCCTGCACGTGACTCGTGGAGCAGACTGTCGTGTACCTGTTTCTCATGCTTCCGTGGCTGGACTGAATTGTAGTCTGCACTACATACTCCATGACATACTTGTATTAAGACATCATAGACTCATGTCGAATTAGGATATATTTTTTAATACAATTTCTTCTTCTGTCTTTGTCTAAGAGATACTTGGTGGCTGTATGGTTGGGATGTCACTGTGGCACGTGCCACAGCTCAACAGCATACCTGAAACGAGATGAGAAGGAATAACAACCATGCCGCATTTGGGCATGAAGGGCTTTCTAAACTCTCTCCTAAGCGAGGGCCTAGAGCCCTACCTTCTTCCTGTGTCAAGCAGAAACATATCTGCTTCTTACCTTTATTCCCTGCTGACCTTGTTTCTGAGCTGTGTCTGTTTTGAAAAACAGAAACCTCTTTGAAATGCAGAATGCCCAGACATTATATATTATACTTTCTTTTTTTTTGTGTAAAACTATTCATCCATGTTGTAACTTGGGATCCTGAATAATATTCCTTCATTTATGGGTCTGAAGAGCTCGTGTTCCATACTGTGTTGTAGTGTACTGTCACAGGAAGGGTTTTATTATTTATTGAATTTCTTACTGAATAAACATTAGAATCCAACAAAGGAAGTGTTACTGTAGAGATAGGCAAGTGATGTTCACAATAAATGTATTGCCTGCAGGTCACTATTCAGGTCACCATTCTAATGTTAGTTTTTTCCTGACTTTGGGAATAAAAGATTATTTCAAGAAGCTTTTAAATTCATTTTCTTCATTTCTTTCTCAAATCACGTAGGACTAGTCTACACACAAGCTGATACCAAGAGCATTAAAAGTACTTTGGTGTTAAATCTGCTTATAGATTGGTCTTTCCTCTTAGCTTTGAAGTCTTACCTATACAAAGAAAATTACTGCTGATGGCCTGTGAGCAATGTATGCAGTTGAGCTGATAACGAACATAACTTGCCTGCAAGTGTCAACCAGGACAAACCATCTTCTACTCCTTATAGCAATTGTGGCTGAAATACAGTTAAAAGCAGAGATTTCTTTGTACAGGCTTTACAAGCTTTGTTTTCTAACTGCAGACATTGGAGGATGGTCTGCTTTTCCCATGAGTTCTTGCCTTCTACTTCTTCTCGTGCCGTTCAGGAAGTGTAATAGTCTCCAGAGCCCTTGGGTCTGTCTAGTGCTGCAAACACCATCTCGCAGGCTGGGGCGGGAGGTGATCTTCCTGTCTCCGCAGGCAGACATCCCACGGCTGATGAGAACCTTGTCCCCTTGAGACTGCACATGCATTGCTCGAGTGATCCATTTTCTAAGGTTGCTCTGGCAGCCCAGGTAAGCATGAACAAGAAAATAGGGTTCCTTCTTGTTATACATGTTTGGTTGCCTTGGTAACCAAAGAATAATTCATCTGAAATACAACTGCATAGGATAATTGATATGTTTTGAGGAAGGCCTACAGGCAATAATAGGGATTTGTCTGCCGCCCACTGTTCCAGGCTTCAGAAAAAAGAAGACTAGGCTCTGAAACAGGAACCAGCGTGCTTTCTACAAGTCTGGATGTAAAGGTAATGCTGTCCTTCCTCATGCCTGTAAGGGATCCTTGATGGACTTTGCTGCAACTTCAGTACAGATCAAACTGCATCTATGATTTCTTTTGAATATTTATTTTAGACAATCCAGAGAGTTTAGAAAACCTCTGAAGTAATGAGTTCCCACTGTTGTTTTGGTTCTTTGTTCTATGAATGAAATGCCTTGCAGCGATTTTGGAGGCTCCTGTACAGGAAATTCACATTGACACTGATGACCTGTTATTATAGATACTAGTGACTGACTATCAGGCATTAGGGACCCTGGTTGATAACCTGGCTTACTGTACTGCAGTCTCGATGGAGAGTTTATGAATCTTGATCATCCAGTAGCTGACATTTACTTAAACCACCTCATGTTTTGAACACCTCATTAGCTTTCCTCCAGCCCCTGTGCAGGACATGGTGCAAGACCTACTTCCTAGTGAATGAGAGGTTAAAATCTGATCCGCTTTCATGTCCTTCTGCACAGAGGCTGACAGGAAGGGATGTAAGCATGGCATGGGAAAACAGATGGGGAGAGTGCCTGTGGGAAGATTGAACAGATGACCCCGGGGTCCTGCGACTCACTGGGTACATACTGGAGCACAGTATCTGACTTCACAGCTAGCTGATTTTCTTCTTGTAACACTGACCTCTTGAGAGCAATGTTTTTTCTGCTGAGCTATTCTCCTGGTGGACTCTGTTCTCTCACCTGACTCAGAGTCTGTCCTTCCATGACTGGTGTGAGATCTCTTGCTGGACAATGTAGGAATGTCTTACGGCTTCTCCCAGTAGTTCCTTCTGCTCCTGAACAAGAAATAAAGCTGATGTCTGAGTTAAACAAGGAATGTTCAGCCTGGTTTTAAGTCTGCTTATGTGAATTCATCAGAAGCTTGACAGTTTAATAACATTTGTGGGATATAATATCAATTATCCTTGACATTTTATTAATTTCACCTTTTTCATTCTTGATACAGAATCTGATCCCAAGAAAATTCTCCATTAATTTTAAACTAGCTCTGAATCAGGTAGCGCACAGAAAGATATCTGTATTCCTGGAGAGGGAAACTATAACTTCTCAGAGTTTCCCAGGAATATAAATTCCAGTGGTGATAGATCACAAGGTCAATATGATTAGAAAAAGAAAACATTTACTTTATTATAGCAAGGCACCAAATGGTGTCTGCTTTCACCTTGAGGACCCTAGAAGTAAAATGTTTCCAGAAAAAGAAAAGTTAGAGCCCTAATGAAAGCAGAAATATTTTTCATTCCCTCAAGACACTGTTTATTATGTTAGTGTACAATCCATCAACAGCAGTAAATAGACTCAATAAATAAGGTAGTTTTCTAACACACTTGGAGATTTTGTGCTAAGGGAAATATGATTCTCTTTCTAGCACCAGACAGGATCTTTCTTTAGTCACAGAGGAGGACAGACTGAATGAATAACGCCTGTTCTTGAATCCTTATAACAAAATTTGCAACTGGTCAGCCATTGAAAATCCTCCTAAATTTATCTGTGTAGGGCTACAAACTACAGGAGCCTGAAAACTCATGACTTGTGGAATTCACAAGTAACAAGTAAGCCATGCCAATAAGTTATATTCATTCCTTTATCAGGAAAAATGTTCAGTTCACTCTGAACAATTATGAGTTTATCAGTAAACAATAGTAATAAAAAAACAATCTCAGCTGAAGAACTCTAACACCAGAAATATCTCCCAGACTAGTACAGAGGTAATAAAAAATGTGGAAATAACCAGTCTGAAAACAAAAAGGCTTAGTGTGCAGACTTTCCTTTTCCATTTGCTTAATTTTATTCACATTTTCCCCATCAGTCAGTGAGCTTTTAATAAAGGGAGGAATAAGAGAAGCAGAAGAGGAACTAACAATCATAACAATAAAAAATCAGGGCTGGATCTAGGCACTATTAAAATAATCAAAGAGAAGGTAACTCAATGGTTGTGTATACATATTTTTGCTAGGAAAACATGTCTGGAGCTTTTCAACCTTGCTGACACAAGTGACAAGATCTGGTGGCTGGAAGCTGAAGTTAAACAGATTCAGCCTTTAAACTAGATATACTTCTTTAGCTGGGAAGGTAACAAAATAGTTGAAGTGCTGTCCAAGGCAAGTCTGGAGTTACCAGACTTTACTATTTTTAAAATGGACTACACAGGCTTCAATTCAAGTTCTGGCAGGCATCCTGCACCCCCTCTGCAGGGATATGAGATGAATACTTGCAGAGGTAAAGCTCTCCACTCTGGGCTGAGAGTCTCTGATGTTGTGGTTTTGGCATTCTGAGAAGGAGACCGGGGGAAGAACCATCCGCACCTCTCTCACCATCCTTCAACCCTTGTAGCTTTGCAGTACAACTATCATCAAATCTCATCAGACTTTCACACGTCACCTGCCTAGGTCTGCGGAAAGGGAAAGGAGATCGGCTTGCTCTTGCTCTTCCTCCTTGTGTGCAGTTGGCTTGGATGTACTCTGGAGAGAAGTTGCTTTCTTTGAATTATTAGAGATTGCCTGGACTGTGGGGAGCACTAATACAACGGATGGTGGCAGTGGGGCCTCATGGCTGTCTGATTTCTCTTGTTCACACGTTCAGGGTCATGCTGGGTGACAGACTTAGGGAATTTTTCCACAAGCTGGATTTTCTGTGGCTTTGGATTTTTTCCCTATTCTGCTACATGTTGGATGATTTGCCTGTCGGATCATTGACTACATGTTACCTAAGCAATTCCTTGCACGTTGCTGCACGTTCTTTGCAGCCAGGTTTGTTGTTTTCCCTTTACCTGTAGCATGCAAGAGCTAAGCTGAAGAGGAATAAAATGATCAGGTTTAACTAAGGTTCTGGGGTTTGGTACAGGGTAAGTGTGTGAAATGTTAAGCTGCATGGGGTACAAGAGGCCAGATTAGACAGTCTAATTGTTCTCTACAGACTTAGGCTTCAGCAAGCTGTAAATGCTCTGAACAATATGCTTGCCTGAGCTGGGGTGCCAGGCAGGCAGAAGGTCAGGCGTTGCAGTCCATACAGGTATTCTTTGTCTGACAGAGAAATCGCCTCTCCAAATGGGGTTTGCTCTGCTTTGAGCTGCTGTAACTGCTACAGATAAGTCACTCAGCGGGATGTCACCTTCCTGTTGATTTTTCACTTGAGTTAAAATAAATAAAAGTGGCTGTCTCTTACTGCTGTTGAATGGCTCCCTCCTGGAGAAAGCCAGGAGACTTGGGAAGAACAATTCTTATAACAACTCTGGATGTTTTTCCAGAAGATGAGGTGATCTGGGAAGAAGTAAGGTGAGTGCTGGAGCTAGTGACTCTGACCACAAGAGGGGACAGAAAAGAGAGGAAGGCTTGCCATTATTTTTTCAGGCCCCAGATTTTTTGCTGAAAACCTATCTCTTGGTGATTGTCAATCACTAATCACAGCCATTGTATGGCAGGCTGGAAAGGACTTGTTCTTAGCCTTGTAGAGAAGTGAGGAGGAGACCACTGACAAGGGCAATGATCAACATATATTTTCAAAGAGCTTCTTCCTGCAGGAGTTACTGACTGGCTGCACAACAGTACATGAGAAAAAGTGATTCACGTCACCTTTTTAAAAAATTGCTATTAAAATAGGGGAACTTGGTAGTTCTGGGTGTGGTGCACCATTATCTTAGCCTGTGTCTAATCTTGTAGACATAGATGGAGTTTGGTTTTATATTTCTTCTGGAAGAATGAGTAAATAAAGGGCCAATTTTAATTGTTGAAGTAATTTTGTATCACTGTAGGCATATGCAGCATCACAATTTCCAGTATCTAAACTTGTCCAGCCTCCCCTCATAATCAGTGGGGAGGAATGAGCACTTTTAAGGCACAATTCTTTTGTTATACTTGAGAAATCTACTTTAGGATGATTTGTATGCTAGGAAATTATGTGTTTTCTGTTAGCCATAAGAGGAATTGACTTCAGCTCAGATGTGGGTGTGTGTACTGTAAAGGGCTGCATTTGATCAAGTGAAACCCCTCCTTGGTGAAAGAGGTACAGTCTGGAGTGCAATGCAGAGACAGTAAGAAGGGTGGTATTTCCACTGTCTATGCCCGTAGTTTTGGTATAGCAATGGTAGCAGTTGCTGTATGCTGCTTGCCTCAATGAAAGTTACATACCTTCCTGTTACGCATCATGGTGCACCCAGCTGAATCTGGGACACAAAATATGATTGTGCAACATCCTGAGGTGGGACAGACAATCCTCTCAGTACCTGGCTGGTTCATGTGTTTCAGAAGATACTCCTTGTTTGACTTTGTCATATGAATTTAGGGGAAACACTATGACACTTGGGTGATCTTACTTCCTCATCAGAATGAAGTGCATTTCATCTGCTGCAGTCAGACCATATTTTATCTTATCTGACATGACAGAAGACTCTACAGCCATTTTGTTCTCACTTCAGTCAGAACTGCTTCTCACACAGACTTATCGTGCTTTTGATCATGTTTATTTTCCTTTTGGTTTCTTAAGTGGGAAAAGCATCCCAGAATAATGGGAGAACAACCTACTACTCACATATTTTATTCTTTGTTAGTCCTTATTCTGAGAAGCGCACACCCCTTCTTGCAGTTGCTTGCCATGCTGTGGGAAAAGTGACTGCGATTGCAGCTGAGAAAGGAGAAAGTGAGGCCACACAAGGAGCACTTCAGCCATGATCCTTTTACCTGGCACTGTGGTCAAAGCGAAAAAGATTGTCTAAGTTTGTGTTGGTGGTATAGGTAATTAAGAAAACAACTATGGTGTGTTCCAGCATAAATTATTAATCTAAATTCATATTGAGACTGCAATTAAAGAAGCAAGGTGAATTAACTTGGAATGAGATATTGAAACCTCATATAATGAGTCCTTTCTGAAGTCTGGGGAATGGCAGATAGAGAACTGGGCAGTTGGCAAGTTACCTCCAATGTGTGTCCAGCCCAACAGCATGGTCAGCAAAAACGAGATTTGCAGTACAGATTCCTTGTCTCCTGAGGTTTGAATTCTCTCTTCTACTCCAAAATTTGTCTCATTTTCTTAGATATTTTGTGGTATCTATTCCATGAGGAAAACCTCACCTCTGTGTTCACGTGTATTCTGACAGGAATGCTATGCATGCCTGTGTGTAAGCCTTCACCTCTCTGCAAGGAGGTAATAGTCCAGTGCAACTACTGAAGTTCACTTCAGTTATGCGTGCTCGTCTCCCTCAGCTGTCTCCTGCCTTAGAAGCAGTAACGGAAACTCCCACTGGCTACTACACCCCTGGGTAGCTTACACCTAAGTTCTTAGCTACGGTTCTCCAAATGGCAGAGCATTCAGACTCGGGAGAAATATTGGGTGTAAGTCTAGAAGTGAAGTTGGTCATCTTCACCCAAAAATAAGGGCAACCTGTCACGGAACTATCCCAAACTCTCTGCTGCCCAGCAGCTCCCTTATTCAGGCTTCCCAACCAGGCACTACAGCCGCCCAGCCTGAGATGAATCAGGTCATTTCAAGCAGGATTATAAGAGCAGGCCTTAAGGAAGTCAGATAATGGGTCTCCTTCACTCATTAACAGAGCAGTGGAGCCCTTATATGGAGAAATGGGTATTCTGTACCTCGGATCTAAGACGGAAAAGGCTACTCGCCTCAGAAGGAGCTTGTTAGCAGTTGCAACCCTTTAGCTCCTGTTAAGATCTCTATTATTTTATCTGATCTATTGCAATCTATTTTTTTCTGCAGTAAATAAGCATCTTAGACTTAAGTTTTCCTGCAGAAAAAACTGTGCTTTTTTTTTTTTACATTGAGATTTTAATCTCTACATAAAATCTCACAGGACACACAAATACTCAGGGTTTTTACTTGTTTTATCGGGCCATGAGCAATCCCTACTGAAGTTTACCTTTTTATCTCAGAAAACTTTTGACATGTTGTCACAGGCTATTTTATGGTCTCCTTAACTGTGCATGTTTGACAAATATGAATTTGTGAATAGACAGTTTTACCACTATCAGTTTATTCTTCCTTTAAAGAAGCACAGTATTGATAATGCTGGGATGTATGGTATGCTAAGTTATAACATTTCATCTGTTATTTTCTCATTACCTTCCCCTTCCAACATGTTTGAACCTGATTGCCAATTTCCTTAACAGCCTCTTAAATAGTATAGAGTTTCCTGGGAAGTTGGTAGGGCTGAAGCTTACAGAAATTTAGACCATCTTCAAAGATGAATAGTAAAACAGTTATTTTGAAATCCAGTTGTGCTGTCTGCTTTCATATCTCTTACAGTGGAAAAAGCCCCGGATCCTCTTCAAAGAAAGTGGAACATGTACCACACACAAAATTGTAGCCTTCAGTGAATTATTAAAATAACCTGCTGCTTTCAGACAGCAGGATTAGAAATCTTCATTCCTACACCATATTTTATCTTTTCAAGCTTTCTGTTCCTTCTTACAAAATCTGTAGCTGACAAAATTCAATATAACCTCTTAAAGGACTCCTGAGCACTGTTGTTGTACTGTGTTCTTTGATTGATTTGGAGATGCTGTAAAAGGAGGAACCGGGATAATATTTGAAAAATTACTAAAACAAAGTCAAAGGTGGCAATTTGAAATGGGAGAGTCCTTGACTCTTTTCCAAACTGCTTTTAGTGTTTCCATCTTCCCTCTATAGTTTCCCACTGTGCAGCAGATGTACTGTAGAATTGGATCTCCATTTTATTTGATGGGAAACATTTTCTGTGCCTTAGAGGTAGAAGGAATTCACTTGCACTACAAGGATTTCTTCTGCAACGCTGCAGAGCAAGAGCTGTAGAAAACATCCTCCCCATTCTGGAAGTCCAGCTCTGTTAAAAAAGACTTCACAGTGTGATAAAATTAGATAAATACTAACCTCATAATTAGGAATGCAGCTCTAGAGGGGAACTCCTGGCGCACTGGAAGTGCTACAGCCAGACAACCAGATTACGTAAACTCCTCCAACAGCTGATTAAGCTCTGTTTGAATCTAGCTTTTCTTTGTAGTTTTTATTCCTGCTGGAAGGCTACACCAGGGCCTTACTGTTTTCAAGGCTAGAGGGATAATCCTCTATCCTAGCTGCCCTCTCTAATGTGTTTTTTTAAAATTTATTGCTAGCTTATGCAGCTTGTTCTTGTGCTAATATTTTCTTTTTTTGATGGCTCCTTTTTCTTTTCTTTTTTCCCACTGCTCACTATGTTTTTACAGACAGGGTACCTTCCAGTCATCAAGCTGTTGGGCAAAAAAAGTCGTATCTCTTCAGCAATTTATATGCTGCTCCATAGAATATCTGCTGTGTGTTTCCCTCCCCGGTCAAACTGGAGAACCCGTTGCCGTATGTCACAGCTTCCTTCTATCCCAGACATCTGAGTTGCCTTCCCGTGGAATCTAAGACGTAAGGGAAAAAGGAGAAAGTAAGGCGTAACATGGCCTTGTCCTGATGTGGAACTAGGACGTGATCAGGAACAGCTCACAGGCTAAAGATACAGAGCACTATTTAAGATCTTGCCATCCAAATATAACTTAAGTATCTTTCAACATATTGAATGATAATGGGATGGGACCTACTCTATCTGGAGTTCATGTTCTTCAGACACAGGACAGATCAGCTAGATATTACTAGTGCTTTGTAAGGAATTTGAATAGTTTTTTTTGCATCTCCTCAAAATATCTTGCCTGAGAAAATCCTGGTGTACAATCTGACTCTTTCACATCTGAATTATATTCATAGTTAATCATAACCCAGGAATCTCCATCCCTCTCAGGTTTCCTCCCTCTTTGGTTATTTCTAATAGATAATTTACAGCTAGAACCCTTGACCTGCATGCATGACCTTGCACTTGGTACAAATTACTTTCATCCCATATGTCTCACTACAGTTTTCAAGGTCATTCAACTCCTTTTTCACCTTCCTCTGTATTGATACCTTTATCTTCTGAGCAAATTTTCAGAGTGCAATCGCATTTTTGCACCAGATTCATTAAAGAAACCACGAATCAAACTCGTTTTAAGACATAGTCCTGAGAAACTGCCTATTAATTATCCTATCTCCAGGCTTCTAATTTCCCTGCAATGTCCCCTTTAGCCAGTTCTTCTCCTAATTTATAATATAATATTATATTAATCTCTAGTTTCTGATGTTATGGTTCCTCTCTGATGCCACATCACACTAAGTATTGTACCAGTGTCCAGGCAGACTGAATCAGTTGCCTCTCTTGAGCCTTAATAATTACTTACTTGTTTAGTCTTGCATGTTCTACTTTTAGTAAACCTGTGCAGCATTTCTTTCCGCTTCCTTCCATGTCTTTAATTATGCTTTCCTTCAAAATTTGTTCTAAAAAGTTGTGTACAGTTGTGGTCAGACTAATGATCTTCTATTTAACCACATTATGTTTCTTCCTCCTTTGCTGTCCCCTGGCTGTATAACCTCTTGGAAGATTTGATAATGAATTCTATGAAGTGGACCTGCAACTTCAGCAGCCATTTCTTTTTGGGGCTTGGACGTAACCCAGCCTCCTGCAAGCTGGAATGCCTGGAGGTCTTCAGCCTTCTTCTACTCTCACACAGTACTTGTGGTTGCTATTTTTGTTCATTTTAGCCACTTTTCCTTTATATCTCCACTCAGTATTTCCATCGTATTTAATATAACTGAGATAAAAGGACTTGGGTTTTGATCTAAACTGTGGTTATCTTTAATCCCTATCCAACTCCACCACGATCTCAATGGCTGCCGGTACTTTCTTTCTATTTATATGCCTGAGCATTGTGTTGCTACCTTCTAGAATGTCCATGCACAGTCTAATTCTGTTTGACTTTTGACAAAATTGTTCACAAAAGTATTCCCTTAGGGTTTTGACTACTGTAGCTTTCAGATTTTACCTTTTAAAATGCCTGGCAAAAGAAACATCATGGCATTAAAGCAGCTGGTTTTTGTTTCTGGTTAAAAAAATACCACATCAGATTAATGTGTTTTGTCTGCTTGGATGTTGTATTGGAAATGGTAACCTGTTGAGGATTTACCATCTCTGAGTTTTTTGAGGATTCTTTGCATGGTTCATAGATATTTTGAGACCATTCTCCAGGGTTTTTTTGAAGGACAGAGAGGAGGAAAGCATAATAAGCAGTTGTGGGGTTTTTTTGCTTAGTATCAAATATAGACTTAAATGCTCAAACTCTTCAAAAATAAGCAAAAAGATAAAGTTTTTCTTTTTAATCAACTTGACTCACTGGGTAGATTTGTTGCTATTTATATTCTGGTTCACCATAGAGTCAAATAACTTCCAAGGTAGCTGAACCCTGAAATTTAATATAAAACCAGTTAAGAAAAGGGGAAAAATAAAGGACATGATTTTTTCTTAAGTGTCAGCTAAAGCAAGCCTGATGGACTAGTCATTGTGGGGATGGAGAGAACAGGAGGAAGACAGTCAGTCCTAGGGCTATCTGATCAAGTTTGCGCACAAAAGATTTTAATCGATCTTGATCTATTTTGCTGCAGTTTGGGACTTTGAAGACTTTATGAAATGGTAGAGTTTTCCCAGGATGATAAGACAATTTCCTGCTCAGTTCCAATTAGCTCCTTTGTACCACTATCAAAACTTGTTAATTGTCAGGCTACGGTCCTTGTTTATTATGTCCCTTGCCTAAAACAACTTGGCACAATCCAGGAGGACATGTGAAGACATGGGAGGAAAAAGAAGCAACCCCTGCCCAAAGAGCTTGGGAATGATCGGGGAAAGGTTTCTTGAGTAATGTGCTGAAATGCAGTTTTGATATATATGTTGATGTGGTGCATAAATTTTCATGAAGGGCATCTTTCTGTGAAAGGGCAGATTTTATCTTACATAAATAAACACTCAGTTGAATACCCAGTGAAACGAATGTCATGGCTTTTGAGCTGAGTAGGCCCAAAGTGATATAAAAAATGTCAGAGTGCTGTGGGGCCAGTAGCAGCAGAGGGTCCCCATGGTAGGGTGGTAGAGCAGGGCCTGGAAGCCAGGGCCCATCCCACCACCCCAGCTCAGGGCAGGGCAGCTAGGGGGGAACCAGGGCAGCCCCAGACACTGGGCACATCCCCTGCAGGGCTGTGGGGAGCTGGAGCCCAGGCCTGCTGTGGCATCGTTGGGGTGGGGGATGGCGGCCTGGGGGGCTGACATGGCATCCTGGGCTGTGGGCATGGTGGGGTAGCCCCAGGGCAGGGACAGTCAGGCTGGTTAGTGCCCTCAGGGCTGTGACAGCCATTGAGCCTGCCTGCATCATCTTCCTAGGCACACTTATTTGGACACAGCATTCAGACAGATACTTTGTATTTGAAATATAAAGTAAAATCGGGCCAATTCAGTGCTATAAATGTGATTTCTGTAGTTTAGCCATCAGAATTTGGTGAATTTTCCTGAGCTCAGAGTGATACAGCAGTAAGACTCATCTAGGTTCAGAAACTCACATGCAAAGACTCTGATCTGTGGTAAAAGATATTAACAACTTAAATGAAATATAATCAGAATTTGGGCATGATGTCATGGAAATATCAGTGAGACAGAAGCTCCAATTACAGAAGCCTGTATTTAAAGTTGTAAGGGACTTAGAAGTACGTTTTTCTGAAACCGAACACAAGAGCCATAAAGTTCAAACAAAATTATTTCCCTGACTTACACAGGATCACAAATTTCATGAAATTCAGGCCTATCTTATTATAGTTTTTGATCTTTGAAGAAAAAAGTGAAGAGAATGAGAATTCTTTTACGTCCTCTTCTTACTATTCTTTATCTTGATTGGCTTTGAGTTACAACTGTGACATTCAATTAGGTGCTGAAAATGTACTAGTTGATTTGACACTGAAAGAAAAAAATATGAATAATTTGTCAAAAAATACAATTCTTGCAGGATTTCAAGTCCCTACTTCATAATATAAAGCAGATTTTTTTTTTGTTACTCTCCTGCAAAGATTTTGATGGGAATTTATAGGTATTAGACATAGCCAGAGGAGGGAGCCTCTCATTGTCCTATGAATGCAATGAAAACCTGTTGGGAATTAGAACAAAGTAAGAAACTTTTCAATTAAAGAAAAAAGCAAGCAAGTAGAGGCCTATGTTGATTCCTATAGCTTTTAATGGAAAAGCTCTTCACCTAAGCACATTTATTGTAGCATCTTTTTCAGTGATTCTGTGCAATGCCTCCATGAAATCCATCCCATGAAATGCTCGCAGCTGGCACTGCAAATGCCACCCGAACTGCTGAAAACATCTCTCTACCTTCAAAACCGTGCCTCTCTCCTCTCCCTGTCACAGCAGAGCAGCGATGGTCCTTCTCAGCTCAGCTTCGTTCTCCTCTCCTCTGTTTGTCTTGCTTTGTGCCCTTTTCCTTCTTCCAGGCCTGTCCCAATCACAGCTCCTGTTGTCCACGGCAGCAGGCTGGGACAGGGGCCTGGTGATGGGTCCTACTCAAGGGAGAGAGGCAAGATGGAGGTAAGGTTTATATCAGCCCAGATAAGCATGTGGGGAGCAAACCACGGGAGGGTTGTGGTCATCGAAGTCAGATCCCTCTGCTTTGAAAGTGCAGGCACAGCGTTCTCTTCACATCCTGAAAATGATCTAATCTATAGCTGATGATTACTCATTGCAGCTGTTGATTCCTCTTTGAGGCTTTAACCACTCTCCCTGCATGAAGCTAAATATAATATTTGAGCAAAATTTTACTTAAAACTCCAAACTTCAGGGTAATTCAGACTCTGTGTCTTTGCTGACTACTGTAGCATTCTGAATCTTCAAATTGCTACATCTCCAGAGTCTTACAATATGCTTGTCATGTTCCTTTCTGCTTCAGCTTCCTGAGTCTGGGTAGAAAAACTCAGAAAAGGATACAGAATCAAAAGCTAGAAAAGTCTGAAATCAGGTTGTCTATAGGATTGAAATTGTTCCTCCTCTGTATATGTATACGACTTAGTCTTTATCTGCATACCTTCTTTTTCTTTCTCCTGTGAAACCCTGCTTGCGTAATGTATGGAGTGGACTTGCTCTGTGGATGAACTGGACTTTGTACTGAATTGGGTGTTGGGATGCAGGGTTCCCTTGAAGAGAGACAGTATAGTTTCATGGTTAAGATAACTGGAGGATGTCCTGAAGAAGTGAGTCTTTTCTTCCTGCTGCTGCCACAGAGATCCACATGATATCATGGAAAGCAGCATGAACAAAACTTTCCATAAGTGACCACTCCTCCTTATTTCCTAATTTTCTTTGTGCTTTCTGTCAGGCTTCTGTCCCAATGTCCCATGTGTTCTGACATTTACAACTGTGTCTCCAGACAGTGGGACCAGTGCTTTCTAAGCAGGCAAAGTCCTGTATGATGGTAAGCGTTGCTGCCGGGATGTCTACTTGGGCACAGAAATTGTTACACTCTTTTCAGAGTCTCCATGCCCTCATTTGCCATAAGTGAAAAGAGGCTCACCCTGCTTCCCCTTTCACCCACTGTTGCAAAAATGAATCTAGAACATGTATGAAAATACCCGACTGGTAAACAGCGTGGATTGGAGCCTGTCCCCTTCAAACTGCACCACTGTAATTCTCTTTGTAGAAAAGACTGCTCTGTTTAATAATTAGTCTCGGAGCAGTTAAATGCACTTGCTTAAGGAACAGGTCTTAAGGTGACTAGCACTTTCCACAGTAAATGGCCCCATTGCACTGGCAGTGCTTTCACTTCTGTAATGCATTAAAGTTCAGGAGGTTTTCTTCAATGGCAGAGCTTGAGTACATCTCCTGGGTATAATTTCCACATTGTTTTTTATCTTCGACATCTGTACGCTTTGATCATATTTGCGAAGCATTATGAGCTCGTGCTCGTGAGTCTTGCACAGAAACAAAAGTGACGTTCACTGCAAGCTTTCTTTTTGCTTGCCAAAGGTGCAGGATAGACAGGGACAGAAAATAGGTATAAGGGAAACAAGCTTGGTGGACTTCTGATTTTAGAGATTTCAGCGGTGGTTAAATGCTTGGAAAAAACCCCTCTTTCTTGTGTTGTTAAACAAACCACTCATAATCATCTCAACATATGTAACCATGATTCACTGAGCAACAACTGAACAGAAGCCTTCTACAAACTGGCTTAGCGATATGAAAGGACTGCTTCAGCCCTTCCTCACCAGCACAAGAATGACTTTGAGCAAGAATGAGCCATTATAGCTTAAGCTAAAGGGTTAAGACACTGTGATCAAAAGTTGTAACAACTACTATCGTTAATGGACTGGCATTGAAGAGGGATTATAATCTTTACCAATAGGGTCACATTTTTGCCTTGATTTTGCTCTACAGTTCTCACACTGATGCATTGTTTTGATAGCAATTTGTATTCCATTACTGCCTGGTTGTGATCAAAGCCTTAACACATAATGAAAATTTTGTGCAAAGATCCCCTCCATCTGGGGCTGAACGCTTTCCATTTCCTATTTGACTGGAATCTTTTCCAGGGCTTCTTCCTGCATGCGAGAGACACGTGATAGAAAAACCGCTCCAAAACTTCCAGAGGAAACATTCATTTAACACTTGTTCATTCTGAGATTACAGGTGCCTGTTTAACTTCCACCATGTGTAGTTTTAGTTTCCTTTTGCTTATTTGTTTTAAAGGATATATCCAAGACATAATGTTCAAATCTAGATCTTGGATCTTTCCAGAACTTGCAACTCAGTGTTTTGCTTTATTCCATTGCTGAAATGGAATTTTATTTTCCTGAGTAACAAGTGAATAAGGACCCTAAGGATTAGATGTCAAAACCATAGCTTCAAAATTATGAAGTACAACTAAGTGGTAGTTTCACTTCATAATAATTTTTTTTGTTTGCTTGTATTTTGTCACCTTATACCTCAGAGTCAGGTATGAACTAGTTCTCAAATGCATATTTTTTCTAGCTGCTGTGGATAATCAGGTTTCAGATAAAAATCATGGCACTTCTCATGTGTATTCTCTGCATCTGTCATCTGCTCCCGATTTGTTTGAAATTGGAATTTCAGCTCCTTCCGAAGGTCTGGTTACATGTTCTCAGTCTGTTGCAAGCGTTGCAAGCCTTTCACTTCAGGTTGATCACAACAGTTTTGCCCAGCAGGTGGCAAATATCAATTAGTGCTAGACTTTCACTAGCTGATATGCCTTTTGAATGTAAAAGAAAGGAAGAAAATGGGCTTGAAAATGTCACCCTTTCCTTCTCTGAAAGCACTGCGTGAACATGTCTTTGTTACACAGGAGTAAACTGCCACTGTCTGAGTTTCTCAAAACTCACTAAGATCATCTTAGCATGCTGTACTGCAGACAAAGCTTTTCAGTGTTCAGTTCTTCTCACTGAAGTGTTTTCCTTCCTTGGCTCTCAGCCACAGATTAATAGGCTGTAACCAAGCTCGCTCTCAAAAATGTCAAATTTAATTGAAAAAGGGAAATCGGAAAATAAAAAGTTATCTGGCATGACTCCTCCAGGTCCCACTCTTACAAGCTTTGCAGGTTCCTCTGCTTCATTAACCAACCCTGCGTTGGAAGGCTAAGCCCTCAGTATCCCCACTGCAGCTTCTGCCTGGAGTCCCTGGGGCACGATCCAGTCATGGTGGCAGAGGAGGAACCCGGTGAGATTCAGTTCTGGCTCCTGGGCTGCACAGGGCAACAACAAAGGCATTTTGTATCCCCCCTCCCCACCCTGCTTTGCCAATAAGCTGAAGAAAAGCAGTAACAAGAGCTGTCACATGGGTGAGGACATAGGCTGCCATCTGCACCTTGGTATTTCTAGGTTCTGTATGTCTTAAGAGGGGTTGGAATGGAAGATGCCAAGTGCAGAGGTAGAAGCAGCAGAGCTCTTAGAGGAGATTGTGGATAGGGTGAGCCAAAAATTTTCCCAAGAAACAAAGATTTGAGCTGAAAGAACTTGGTTTAGAGTCCTTCTGGTTTGCAAAGGGAGAGTTGTGAAAGAACTGGATGTCTGTCATAGGGAGCTGGGAATCTGAGGAAGCGCTCACCCCAGCCCACCATGTAACTCTAGAACTGAGAGCTGGGAGCTGCCAGTCCCCACGGGTCTACAGAATTGCCTGCCTGGTCAACTTTACTATGTGCACGACCTGAAACTGGTAGGAACGTCTAAACCACAATCCCATTCTTGTGTGAATTTACTGAAGAGCAGAACACTGAGTTTCTGGCTCAATTTCATACTGGGAAAAACTGTCAAAGCAGAGAATTTGTCTAGGAAGCAGCTGTTTATACCTATAGTGAGTGTGCACCAGTTCCAAGTTCAGTTTGATAGATAACGTATGCCCTCAGTTATCAAAGCTTTCCAATGCTTTTCTCTGATTTTGAGTCCAGTAGACTTAAGAAGTCTTGTATCTAACAGCAAGGATATTTGCTGTAACAGGAACTTGGTCTTATGGTAATAGTGCCTCGACAGGAGAGGGGCTCAGTATACAGCAGAGTGCCACCATGCCCTGGCAGGGCCTCTTGAGGTGGGCTTTCATCTGGCTGCTGTATTTGGATACCTGCAGAATCCAAATGATCCCCATTTCTGGTCTGCAGGTAGAAAATTGGTTTGGTCTAGAAAGTAGCATTGTGTTGATGGTTATCCATTTGGAGGGAGTACGCACACAAGGCATCTCAGTGTTGGTTTTTTTAAGTTGTTATTTTGCCTGTGACATCTGCAAGAATTCTTATCATTCCTCTTCTGTGTTTTATCTCGGAGGGAGGTAAAATGCAGCAGAGAGACAGCTGAAGCTAAGTCAAAAATGGAGTTCTTTGTCCAGTGCAGATGTGCAGTGAGTGCTCAGTATTGATGCATGTCATACTCTTTTTCATGCCTTCACACAGTGCTACAAAATTGCAGAAGAGAAATTTATAGCAGGAGCCATTATTAGAACTTACTACTTGCGTGTTTACTGTTGAACATGTGGTGCAGTACAGATAAAATTTTAAGGCACTGATTTGTGCGTGTGGGGAATTCATTAAGAGAAGTGTTCATTTCCTTAGAATTCTCCTTTTATTTTTTTTTTAAATATATATTTTGCAGCTTCATACTCTGATAGCTGTTCTCCATACAGAGATGAGAAAACTTGGTACAAACACAGGACGTCACTCTTAGGTAATACATTCAGAAATGTAGCCTGCATTTTCCTGGTGACTTCCATGATCTGGCTCTGTTGTTCCAGCCGGACTCTTCGCCAGACAATCCTGTTGAAGAGTGGAAGACTGTATTTCTGTTGGGAACCAAAACTGGAGAGGTAGGGAGTGTCCTCAGCAAGGAGCCTTAGGACTTTCTCCAGTGCTGCCTAAAGCAAGGAGACATGCTGTGGCAGGAACTAGGGCTTGTAGAACATTTTTAGCAGATGGAAGAGTGCCAGAAGAGAGATAAGGCCCTCACCCATGTTCTGTATTCACCATCTGTATGAGGGAGTACTAGGCTGTGGCTGCCAAAGTGCCCTCTTTCTTTAGGACTGGTAGCTGTGTTGACTAGTGGTTAGAGTAAGAGTGGGGAAATGAATGTGTCTTCACAACTCTGTCATTGATTTGCCTTGGGCCAATTACCTCACTTTCCTTATTCCTAAGTTTCCTAAGTTGTAAACTGTGAATAATCATATCTGTGTCTTTGCAAAGTCCTTTTGAGAAGTTAAGCAATAGAAACTGGGCATTATCCACGAGACTAGTCTAGGAACTAGTCTAGGACTGCCTTCCTGTAGGTGGGCAGTGGTTTTTTTCCAGCAAGCCAGACAGTTGCAGCCTGTAATGGATTGCTTTTTTGTTCATTTCTGCATGTTACATCTCCTCTAGCAGAAGTAGGTTTGCAACGTTAACTTTTGCTTAGATCTAAATGTTCTGGTCACTGTGTGCGTTACTTGGTCTCCTCTCTTACTTGAGGGTGGTAAGGCTGAAGGTTGCTAGTAAAATCAGACTTCCACTTTTTATCTTTATCACAACAGTTTAAAGCAGTTGATCTCAAGGTATCTTTTGTGATACCTGCACCGGCAACTGTTGGGATGCAACACTTTTTCACAGATGGAGAGAACCCACTGCAGACTCCCAAGCAGTCTTCATATTTATGGAGAGATTTGCATTTTCAGCCACTTCTAAGAAATGCTGTATTCCCATCCAAGCAAGCAATTCAGCCAACAGCCAGCCTGAGTCTTCTCATATCAGGGGGACAGCTCAAGTTTACATTAACAAAATTAGGGTCACTTTTATAGAGGTTTGTTGGAAGAGGTGGTTAAACCATTTTCAGTAAAATAATCATTTATCTTAAAGTAGTGCTAGATAGAAGCTGGAAAACAGCACACAAGTACTATATAAGACAAATAAAAGCCAGACTTCTGGAGAATATAATGTATTTTCAAAGTTACACTGAAGGGCATTTACTGCCTACAGACATTTTTCAATTTGAACAACTTCATAAAGGCCATGAGAAACACCAATATGCAATCTCTTCAGAGACTGGCAGAATAACTAAATAAAAGGCATTTATGTGACTACCTACCTTCCAAACTCTTTATATGTTAAGTACCCTAAAATTAATTTACAGTCCAGCTCAACATTAGATCTGTAAAGAATCTGTGATTGATCCTAAACCTCACAGAAGGGATTGGAGAAAATGAAAGTAGTTAGATGAAACTAATAATGGTTTCTTAATGAATGAGGAATGCAGCTGTCTGAGACAATGGGGGATCTCCCTAGTGCCAACCAGGTGACAGAAGCCATAGAAGCAGATGTATTTTCAAGATGTCTTTGCAAGAGATAATCGTTATGAGGCAAGGCAACAGTCTGTGGTCTGCAAGTGCACAGTTTCATCTGTATATTTGGGGTTGTGGGACAGTGTCAAATCCACCTCTGAAGAAGCAGATCTAAGTCCCTAGATGTTGCTGGGGATGTGGGAGTTATAAAGAGCATCTTCGTTCAAGAACTTTCAATTATTCAAGCAAAAATCTCTTAAGAGAGATTGGTGTTTCCTTCAAGTTGCAATTAATGTTGTTTTTTATCAATATGCTGGAGACACATAAGCATTTGACATCTCTTTCAAAATCGCTGGTTACAGTAATAGCTACTTTATTAATTATTGGAGAAATAATGAATTCACTTCTCTTGCAGCTCTTTAATAAGGAAGTACAAGCTGTCTTTGAAGTACTAGCAGCCCAGTTATTCCTGTGCTATTCTGACACAACATGTATTCATCTTCCTTCAAGGCTTTAAGCCGTTCTGTTTATCAAGCAAATCAGCAAATAAGTCAAAGCACAGCTCTAAAACTGAAGCAGCCTTATCTGCAATACAGGAAATAGAATTCTGCTGCTACTTTATGGCACCCGGGGCCATCAAAGAACAGTCTTTATCCAAATCAGATAAGTTTTACCAATAGATCAACTAATAGTAAATTATGAGGAAAGGTAAATGTACATTAAGGTGGAGGAGAAAGTCCCAGATTTCAAATCCAATGTGCCTCTGCTGTGACATGTCACAGTTTCGAAAAGAAATTTGCCAAAAGTACTGAATGAAAACAAATCTACAACATTCCTCTATAACCCAAACGGAAACAGCGTTTACAAATCTTCAGGTAATCATAGGAGTGAAAGTATACTTATTAAAGTGGAATAATGAAAGAATGAATGTTCAAGAGAAGTCCGAAGCCTTGTCTGCATGGAATTGTGTTGTTTTTTGGTTTTTGGTGGTTTTTTTTTCAGTTTTACCCCATTTATTCTTGTGATGGTGCTCGTGGATTTAGAGAATCTGTCCACTGTCCACTCTGTTTACATTGGGTTAGTTCCCAACGAGTAACAGAGAGATCCACAGAGCTTTGGACATTCTCAAAATAATTGCATACCATCCTGGGTGCAATGTCTCTCCGATTTTACAATCTGGGACTTTTTTCATTATTGGTTGTCTACTAGAACTTGCTATATTTGTCAGTCTCATGGTCAAATTCAAAAGATCTCGTGATTCCTCTGATACTGTCTTGTTGTTCATGTGGTTTTAATGATTGCACCACCATTTTCATGTTGCCTAAGGACGTAACTGACCACTGCAAATCACATAGTTATTACCACAGAGCGAAGAATGCATACTCTTGCGGCATGGATGATTTTGGATAAAACTTAAACTGCTTTTACAGTATTCGCTGTTGTGCCATGTGAATACCATAAGAGGTGAAGTGCGGGGAAAGACATAATGGGCCACAGCAAAGGTCCTTTTAACAAAAAGTGAGCTGTTCCCAGCAGGGACCTGATAGTTATGCCAAGGGGAAAGTGTAAGAACAGGGAGAGAATATGACGACAGCTTTTCAGCATGCTCTTCCAGGTTGTTTTGTGTGTTCTGAAGTGCTTTCATACCGATACGTTTGTTCTTCTTTTGGTCAAGTAATGCGGATGACTAACACAGGCAGAGGATTGCCTGCAAAATGACAGTGACCAGCAGTGGCTGTGGACCAGCAGGATCTGGAAGGCCCTTTTACTTGAGCGCAGGTCATCCAAGAGTGTCTGGCACAAAGCCAGCTCAGGTTCCCTTTCAGCAAAGGAGGGTGCCTGTTGTCTCCCTGCCTGATACTTGTTCCTGAGAGCTACTTGCTGGTTGCTGACCAGTTCGGTGATAGTTTTTGAGATGTTAGGGCTGTAGTCACTGATGATAACACTATTTTAAAGAGTGCTCTGCCCTCATTTTTGCAAAACCAGACACTGCAACAGAGAAGTGATAGATTTGCGAGATTGCAATTCCAATGGAACACAGAGGTCTCTGATGGCACCTGGCTACCAGACCCTCCAATGTATTCAAGTGCTTAGCTCCCACTGAAGTTGCCTGCTTATTTGTTCGTATGAAATTCGTAAGCATAATCTAAAATTAAACTTCTTATTTTGTCTGTAGTGGAAGTTAATTAGCACATCTCAACTTGTCCACCAATATCACTTTCATTTGGTGTTAAGAGCAAGTTTAGCACTCAAGTCTCTTTTTTTCATAGCAAACAGCCTGTGCTTATTATCATATTAAAGGAATGCCACTGGTTAAATCAAGCAATGAATATAAATAGATGTATTACTGCCATCAGGCATCAGTGTTTATTTAGCGGATGTGAATCATGCGTGCCGCTTTGATCTGGCTTTGACTAAGCCATTGCTGTTTTCATACAAAAAAGGTTATTTGCAAACAGTGCAAGAGTATCATATACATTAAACATGGAACTAATCAATATGGAAGGCTCTCTGCTACTTTGACAACACTATGTGCTGCCACAGTGTCTTTAAGTGTTTTGAATTTCTCAGTGAGTATTGGGGTCCCTGAAGATGCACTCAGCTCTTTCCTTTGGACCAGAGAAGATCAAGATTGAAATTTGGGCCCCACTGAAGTCCATGGCCATATCACTCTCAGATCCCTGTGAAGGGTACATGTCTGGCAGCAGAGACGACAAAAACAATCAAGGACAACACTGATTTATCTGAGGACTGGTTTGATTACAGTGCATGCAGGAGAGTATTTCAAAGAGAAATTTGTTTGTGCATAATCAGATAAGCAGATAGGCAGACCTACATGTGCTCATTACCCACACTGAACTTTTCGTTACTTTTTTGCTAAAACAAAGCCACTGTGTTGAATTTTAAAACTGAACCCACATGCCTCCCTTTCCACAAACTATATGCAGACTGTTGTGTGCACTGGAAAAGCAAATGATAACCCATAGGTACTGCCAAAGTAATGTTATCACAGTCATTGTGATAAACAACTTAGAATGGGACTCATTCTGATGCCAAACATTAACCTGGGCAAAATAACTGACAGGAACGGTGTTTATTCAACCAGGAGACATGACTGACCTCAAATACTCTCAAATCAGGGAACTAAGGATGGCAAAGAAATAGAAAAATTATAGAAATACTCAAATAATTAGGTGATTTCTGAGTCCAAAGTGTGCATCTATCCCTTCCTCACTTTTTGTTACTTCTACTATAATACAAGGTCATACAAGAGGTTTAGGATTCAAAGAAAAGCTGGACCTCTAGATTTTGGGCAAATTTGGTCTTCACTCCTACATTTGTAGTGAAGTCAGTTTAGTTTTGCATCATTTGGGATTTATTTGTTATCATTTAAAGTAATTTTAAAGATTAGTCTCCTCTATGTTTGTCTGCAGGTGTTGCAGAAAAGGAATTTTTAATTAAATCAGAATGGTGATTGTACTGGCAAAGCATAGTGGACCAGTGAACTATTTCTCTTTCAGTTTCTGATATTTCATAACGGACTGAATTACACTGTAAGTTTGTCTAACCTAAGAAAAACTATGAGAATTGTTAGGATGAAAGTGAAATGGTGATCATTTTGAAAACTGAAAAAGGAGAGACTTTTGTTGTATTCTTTTGTAAAGATCATATGCTTTTCATGTTAATGTTATGACGTTCTCTTGCCTGACTGTGTATTATTACATCAAAGATTTTATCAAAGAAACCCAACCAGAAAGATTAAACAATGACCCAAAGAACAGTGCTTGAGGAAGCAGCAGAGATGAGGTTCTGAGGGAATACCTTCCAGCTGGCTTCGTCCCAGATTGGAATGATTTATTTTTCACAGGGGCTAAATCTAGAACCCTAGAGGTTCCTGAGTCCTTGAGATTCTGATAATTCCAGATACATTTACTGTGAAGGGAATAGATTTTACAAGTTTTCAGAGCTTAAACTGAGAAACAGACCAAACTGTTTGTTTCTTCTAGCCCAGAAATAAGAAATACTAACACTGAAGGGAATGGATTGACCAGGTCTCATTTTAAGGGATGTTTTTCATTCCATTCAGCGTTATACAAATGTTGTATAGAAGGTGGATCAACCAACAACTCTTTGTTTGATTGACTCAATCAAAGCAATGCAACTATCGATTGAAGCTGTTTTTCTCTGCACAATTCAGCCTGAAGAAATGTAATCTTTTAACACAAACTAAGCCAAAGCTTTAAGGTATGCATAGAACTGCATACCTTAAATGAGAATCGTGGCTGTGAGTTCATGGTGGGAATTTAGCCTGTTAAAACATGACATTACCTGAGGCTTCTGCTTCTTGCACATTTACCTAGGTAAAAAAAAAAGGCACACATGGAAGAGCGTTTCTAAAAATGACGAATTAATAGATATGTAGTTTGTTCTGTGTGTCACTGAACTGTTTCACTGACTGTAGAGATGACAGCGTCTCAAACTGTGTGAATATACCTCCTCATCCTGATAGCAGACAACTGCTATGCCTTGCAGTTTGGTGTGTATTCAGACTTGGCCATAGTATACGTAGGAAAGAGTTGCTGCGAACTCCGTCCATTTCTCAAGATATTTTGACATCAAAATATGTTTCTCCAGTTCTTTCATTTAGTCAAAAGCTCTTTCTGATGCAGAAATAAAAATCCAGGTTTGAGTATTTGCTTCAATCCTCCTTACAGTGGATTCATTCCAGAGCTTCCCACCATGGTACTGAAGTTCAGATTACAGCCCTACTGAATGCTGTAGCAAGTGAAGCTGTTACAAAAGGTACCTTAAGAAACAGCCTTTTTCCTGCATTATTCTTGATGAACAAACTGGTGGTGATATTGTGAAAGGTATCTTCAACCTTTACCCTCAGCACTGCTGCCAACCCCTACATGCGCTTTGGCAGCTGCTTCACTGGGATCTCAACTCAAACGGTGGAGAACTCTGGGTTGTGTGATGCAATGAGAGCGTGTTAGTGCTCAGGCAATGAGGCTGCTCACCTTGCCCCAATTCAGGTGCAGGGCCAAGTACTCTATAACATCATAAAACAAACAGCAGAAACTGTTGGACACAAAGATAAATATTTGCTACGCTACAGAATCTTATCAGAGGGAACGTGTTCTTGCTGTTTGTTGGTGGGACTTTCCAGGAACTGGAGATACATAGGGTCAGAAATTCCTATCATCAGCTTCAGTGGAGCCGAGTTTCCACCCTCAGTGTCTACTATTTGAAATCACAGCTTGCATTCTCCCTCTCTAAACTGTTCTGCTTCACTTCTTTGTCAGCTCTAAGCTGTGGACAAGGCACTTCCATTTCCATCCGTGCCTAAAGTTTCTGAGGGCAGGTTTTGGCAATATTTTTGAAAATACATGATGCCTTGTCTCTGGCCAGTAGAAGCCATTCTGTCAAAAATTCGATCCTCTTTACAAAACATTTCTCAAGAATACTGGATTATTTAGATGGGGATATAGATAATATGGTTTACCAGGGCCCTAACTCTACAATATATTGTGTGTAAGGAAATAGCTATCTCTAATAGTGCCTTAGTATCTACAGAGAAGAATCCCTTCAGGAATTAACAGCTTAGTTTGAAAATTTTTTTAATAGAGTTAGTCTAGTTTTCTAACAGGAGAGTGCTCATAGTAGGTTTTGAATTGGCTAGCCAGTTTGAATAGAGGAGTGCAGAACTTTAAGATTATTAAAGTCCAAGTCAGTCTATCGACAACTTTTCAGAAAAGATTGCAGTGTGAGCTTAACACTATTAGATACCAAAGAAATCACCTATATGGAGGATTTGATGAGTACTGAGGGCAAAAACTGAAAGCCAAAGCTGCACAATATCAGACACAAGAAACTCCAGCCAGAAGCATCTGCACCACAGGGAGTGAAACTCAACCTGTTGTGCTGCCTGCAGAGCTCCATGTCATTATACGTGTAGAAATGTGATAGGAAGCTATGTGTTATGTTCCCTCTTTACCATAGCATTTCATTTCCTGATGAGTCAACTGCCTGGTTAAGAAAGAGTTAAAAAAACTGTCTTCCAATCATTAAATGATCACTTGGATCCAATCCCATAAAAAATTATTGCATGGAGTATTTCTGAAATCTATCGGTTTCTAAACACATGCATAGCTCTGCCTTACCACAGTTTATTGAAGGATTACAATCTAACCAGGTACCTAGACCCTTGAGTCTATTGAGCCAGTGAGAGTTTCCAGATAGTAAAATACTGTCATATTGTATTTAGATAGCTGAATATGTGGTCAATCAGTATGGTGCAGGGCAGTTCTGAAAGAAAGGTTTCTATCACTAAATGATGACTGCTTGGGCCTGCCCCTGGCATTGAGTTAATTCTCTTTAATAACCAAGGCTTTTGTGATTTATTTCTGAGTGCTCTAAATACAGATCCCAAGAAAAAGTCTGATAGAAATGGCTTGTTGTAGGTATTTCATAAAAAAATGAGGAAAGATGTCTCATTTGATTTTTTTTTTTTTTAACAAATGCATCTTTCCTTTTTTACTTTGCTATTGCAAGTTCAGTTCTTTGTGCTTTCAGTGTGAATGTGAATATCTTGTAACTGTTTAACATGTGTTTGTTCATGGCTTCTTGGTCATCTGATTTGCTTGTATCAGACTCTACTCTCTGCCCCAGCTTTGGCCTGTTCCCAGAGAGAGGAACATTCAGAAATCTTATCATGCCTCACACTAGAGGTTAATCTCCTGTAGTGGATATGGTTCAAATATTGTTCCCGTCTGGTTTCTCCTCCAGTGAAGGCAGACCTGGCTTTATTTTGAGAAACTATTTGGGTGGGATGTATTTAGCCTGTTTATGGTTGTTTAATCTTTCCTGCAGTGCTTTACAATATTGTGTGGAAGAAAGTGCTGGGATGCTACTGACTGTGTAAGCAGTCTTCTTGGTGCAGGCTTTAGCACAATATTCTGACACAAAATTAGCCCTTCTTTTACCTTAGTGCTATCACCTGGGTGCTGCTCAAAATACATACCCTGTTGTTATGGGATGTTCTTACTGCAGCTAAGCAGAGACACCCCAAAAGCCTGGCCTGCTTCTGGCCGTGCTCCCTGCAGGAACAGAGCAGGGGTAGGCTCTGTCTGCGTAATTGTGAGGCCACCTGTCCCCCAGGGTCCTCCATCAGTCTGGAACTTCCCACAATCTCCCCCACAAGTGCAGTCTCTAACCTGAAGAAGGTGACCATTATCAGCATTCTGATCAGTTATTCACCTGAGGACAATTTATATGTTTTAAGCTTGCAGCTGGTTCTCATGTTCATAAGCCTTAGGCCCTGAAGCCCAACCCTTTGGCTGTTGTGTCTGAGTTTCCAGCAACTGTTGGGTATATTATATAGATGCATCTGGGATTTTTTGACATGGATGTGAAAATACAGGTGCTGATGACAATGGTGAGAATCATTCTGTCATGAGGTGTGAGGGGGAGAGAGATGCAGAATGGGACTGCCTGTTACCACTGTTTCCTGGTTTTGCCACATATTGTAAGTGCCTCCTGATGTTGCAATGAGAAAAAAACCCACAAACTGATCTTGAGTTCTGTGGAATCATTATGCAAAGTCTACAGGGAATGCTGGGAATGAATGAATTTGCTGGCTTTATTGTTCTGAAGAGCTGAGCTGTACTTTGTGGTTTGAGATGTCTGCAGGTGTAAATCTGTCTAGACCAGAGTGAATATTTAGTGGAAACGAAGCATCACTCATGGGGCTGGGGGCTGGAGGTGAAGGTTAACATTTGGGTTCTGTACACAACACTTTTTCTATTTTAAATAGCTCTTTTCCTTGGGAAATAAAATTCCACTCATTTCACCATGCAGTATTCTGGGAGATATACAAGGCAAAAAAAAAAGTAATGGATAAAATGCATTAGTAGTTCTCATTCTTTTTTTCTTCCAACTGTTTATTATCTTTTTTCTGTTTCTTTCCCCCTTCCCTTCTTTTTTTGTCAGACCCTGTTTGTTAATTTTTATTTATTTCATTTCATTGATTTTCTTACTGAAGTTACACCTCAATTCTCTCACAGTAGAACTTCCTCTTCCAGACTCTGGGCTCCCTTTCTTCCATCCTCAAAGTCCATCTCACTCTACTTTCTCTCTCTCTGTCTTGCTCTCTTCTTTGCTACTGCTCCATCTTTTGACTAAATTTCCTGTTCTGGCCAGCACTTTTTTTTCATGTCTTTGCTCTAACACCCCTCCAGTGCTCTTTTCCCTGCTTCCTATATTCTTTCTTTCATCTCTGTTTTCTTCAGAGCAGTATGTTCCTTTCCTATTGCCTTTGCATCCAGAAAAAATTTTTACATGCAGGTGTCAATTGGCTTCTTGGCTATTTCTTCCTACCTGCCTTGAGATCTCACAGCAAGGCTGAGACACAGGCATCTAGGTGGTACCCTGAGAGAATCAGAGATGGGAGTAGCTCATCTGACTTTGTGGACCTCGTATTCAAACACCAAAGAAATTTTAGGCTTGCTTGGAATATGTTGTTCTGGTCAAGAACTTACTCAGCTTTTTCATAGACCATTTGCTATGAAGTCAACTGAGTTCTGTGTCCAGCATTACTCAGCTGGAACAGCAATTCAGAATCTCTGTGATAAGTTTCCTTCCTCAGCAATTGCCCCAAAAGAGTTTTTAAAAAGAGCAGTATGATAACTGTTAGAGGGTTAGTTTTAAGTGGATAAACATGCCCCTCAGAGACAGGGAGAGGAGGGACATATTTATTTTCTCACGTCTCACCAAGGCACTGAAGGGAGGTAAATATCTCATGATAACCACACCCCTTGTCATCCTCTATTAGTCACATCACACGCTTCCTGAACACAACACTTCTTTATATTCCCCTGACATTTTGCACGTCTCACAAGAACAGTGACTAGTTGTCATCCTCAGGGTAACACCAGCTCAAAACACAGTTCAGTGAGCCTTTACAGGAACCTTTAATTGTCTGTGTATAGTATGCTAGGCTTCACAGAGGCTGTATTTAGTCTTTCCAGAGAGAAAATGCAATTGGATAAGACGTGATTGGTATGTTTTGACCATAAGCTTCTGCAATATCAGTCAAAAAGCAGCTGGAAACCTTCTGCTTTTACTACAAAACCTTGAGTGTCATGTGCTATGACTCTGCCAAGTGGCACTTAGAGGAAGTCTGCAGGGTAGCATCAAGGTGACCTTCTGCTAACTGCTGCTCCCATGCCTTGGGTCCATGGGACGTTGATCCAGGTGGACCCCAGGACAAGGGCTACCAGGTGGTGCATTCAGGGGCTCTAAGGTAACAGGGGAGGTGTTGGCTGGAGGGAAATCCCAGTTATGTGTATCTTGTCTGCAAACGACAATAGCAGCCTGTACAGCTTTGCAGTAACTTTGATGACTAGGAGGTACTTCATCTAATTCATCCTGTCTCTTCTCCTTTAATTCTTCTCCATATTGTGATGTTGTTACATCAATCAGGATAAAACTACTTTCATTGTGAGCAGTATAGTCTTCCCACTTCATGCCTGGACTGGAACATAAAATAGAGGAGTTTTTCTTCATTTTTATTTACTGCCTTGTTATGGATGAAGACACACAGAGAAACTGGGCTAAGTTAGGTGCTCATAGCCCCACAGCTTCAGTCCTTCTTTCATATAGATGCAGATAAAGTACTGCAATCCTCCTCAAAAATTGCTATTCCTACTTTGAGGGTCTTGAGATAAAAATAGTAAGTTAGAGCTGGGCAACTGCTGCATATGAGAAACACAACCAAATGCAGTTGTGGTTCAAGACCTGAACAAAAACATTATGTCCACACAGAAGCCAAATACCTTTTCCTGGAATATAGGATGCTTCCTTTTGTGTGTCAGGCTCTGGCCACTGAGTCACTTCCTGTGGGTTTGCATTGTGTAGATTAGCAGGTGCAATTCTAGGCACGTATAGAAACTTCCTTTCTTATTGCTCTGACAAGGTTTATCCTCAGCTTCTTCTAAAGCTCAAACTTCTCTACTTCCTTATCCACAGTACATCTCTCTTCATTTCTGTCTCTGCCCCTGCCTGTCCATGCTATCTGCCCAGGCTTTCTTCCTGACAGCTTCTTTCATTTCTTTCTTTTCTTTGGCCAGCAGCCTTAGAAAAAATAGCCAAGCTACTCTGTTGGCTAGTGAAGCTAACTCTTTACAAGGAAGTCTTTATTCTGTGTTGTAACAGATACAGCCATAGCCACAAAATCTGGAATTCCTCTGGAATTACATTTGCTGGGTAGCTTTTTGCAAAGAAAAGAATACAGGTGGAAGAGGTTGTTGAAGACAATACAGTCACAGAATTACAATGTTTCAGGACTCCTACTCCTTCCAAATCACTTACTGAAGTTATGGTCTGCACTTCTTAGTATCAGAGTAACTATTTCAGCTGAAGCACTGAGGTTTTCATCAAAGCATCTAAGCCAGTACAACTGACTGCGCATTTACATGCTGTACACCATGCTTGTTTTGTTCTGGTGCCTCCATGGGAGTAGCTACAAGGGGGTGTTGTTTTAACTGTCCCGGAAAAGGTAGCACAATTTAACATTTGCGTATAGACGACCTCTCCGTCTTATGTTTGCTTACCTTGTGAACAAGTGTGGGTGTCCCTTATCTGGGTTGTTTGTCAGAAAAAATAATAAAGGAAATAAATAATTCTTCAGATACAAATCCATCACGTCTTTGTTTTTTTTTCCCTGATAAATTCTGTAGCTTAACCATGGGCAGCTCTTTTTAAGTATCTCTAGCACCTGTCTCCTTTCTGTCTACTTCATACTAGTTTGGAAAGAATCCTCTACACTTTAAAAATTGAGCATACAGTCAAGAAAAGAAAGCTGGGAAATAAAAATCTTTCACTTCTGAAGACGCATGTTATTTATAAGGGCTGAATGTCTAATAATCTGCCAGATAAATATGATAACATGGTGATGAGTTTTGTGAAAGAAAGCATTCCAAAATGGGAGGTACGAAGCTATTGCGAAGAATGGTGTGGCAATTTTGCTTATATTCTGGAACCACGGTGTTTAAAAGTACAAAGGTAGAAGCAAATGGTTTCGAACTTTGCCAATATAATGAGCACAGGTTAGAAGCAGAGAACAATTGTGCCTGTGTTCTTCGTGTTTTCCAGAGCTTGCCTCTGGCCAGGGATGGGTGAGGGATGGGAAAGGGGCAAGGACCTAGACTCAGAAGTGCGCTGAATGTTTGTTTGTTTTTTCAGAGGAAAAGGAGAAGTGATTGAGATGATGGTGCTTCACATCCCAGAGGGAGTTTCGTTTGACAGATAAGCACCCTGAGTCATGAGCTGAATACGTGCCTAAATGTTTCAGTAGTTAAAGGAAATCCTATCAAAGTTTGCTGTTGTGGGTGCTGACTCAAAGTACTCACTACGTGAGCTACCAGGGAGAAATTGTGGCTGGTATCAAGTCACACAGTGGGCCATGTGGAAATTGGGAGGCAGAAATTATTCTTTATGTGAAGGAGAAGCTATCTTGGTATGTGAAAATGCAAGCTGTTTGTTTCAATGAATAGGCTGGGTTTGGCTTTACTCCATGTAGTTATTTGAAGGCTATTGAGAAATGCAAACCATGATTTATTTTTACTGTGCTATGTGATGAGACTCATACTTTAAAAGCAGAGAGACGAGTTTCTGGAAACTAGCTAAAACAAAACAAAATTTCACAACTGATACAGTTTGTTTAAAAATAATACGAATACCTGAAAAAAACTTAAAGGTGATCTACAAAGGACAAAAGCAGTGAATTGTCCTGGGGAAGGAACTGCTGCAGAAGGAGATGAATGTTGGTCTGGTGTCCAAATGACATCAGTCTTCTGGGGACTTGAGACTATTTTTCATCAACTGAATTTGTCCCACTATAGAGGTTTTCAGTTCTTCCTCTTTTGTATTTTCTTATGTGAGCAACCTGGTCTAGTGGAAGATGTTCCTGCTCATGGCAGGGGGTTGGAACCAGATGATCTTTAAGGCCCCTTCCAACCCTTACCATTCTATGATTCTATACAGGTAAAATGTGCTTGCTGTATATATGTTTTACTCTTAGTTGTCAGAGACCTCATATGTCTTTTGTATTCAGTTTATGAAAAGGGTTGGAACAATTTTTGAGAGAAAGCATGAAAATTTTTTGTAGATTACTTTTGGAATGTAGGTTACTAACTATATCCTGGTTCATGGAGAAATGCTTTTACTTTATTCTAAACCCTTTATTCTGATGAAACCAAAAGAGTGGGACTTGGCCAATGAATTAAAACGTTCTCTTATTTAGTAAGAGAGACTAAGACAAATTTATAGGATCGCTCTGCTGTTTCATACAATTTCCTTCCTTTTTACTCCAACAAACATGAATGGTAGAGAGTGGACTTGAGAGAAACAGGTTTGAAAACACAGTTCCTAGAATTACAGAAAATTTGGGTCAGTTATCTGGTCCAATCTCCTCCTTAAAGCAGGTCAACTTTAAACAGAAATACTATAAACTTGCTGCCCTCTCATATAGCCTTCCATATTGACCCACCTGCCTTTTCTTCTTTGCGGTTTCACAGACGTTAAGCACTAATGGTAAAAGACTGCACATTTAAAAGTGATTGGCAGAAATATTCTTGCCTGTGTGCAGCAGGAAATTGAAATGGTGTGATGCCAGAAGCCAGAGAAGGCACGTGCTTGCACAGCACTGGGAAATGCAGGGGCTTTGCTTGCAAATGTTCCCTTCGGGATTCTCCCTCCTACTTTCTCTCAGCAAGGGCAGACACTCAGTTCTGAGTTTCAGTCCAACACTGCCTGTGAGAACAAACCACAGTTTTCAGAGTGCAAACACAGTTGGAGCTATCAGACCACCCCTGAATTGGCCTAGGAGCCTCCTCAACAACACAGGCCTGTAGGTACAAGGTTGGCTGCTTCTGGGACCTTGCTGTTACTTGTTTATATGTGGATATGCCCATGTTTTCCCAGAAGAATAGACAACTAGCAATATGCCATGCTTAATATTGGCATTAAACAGTCAGTATCGGTCTGTGTAGGTCTGCTGGAAATAAACGCTGCCACTTTATACCAGCTGCACTAGTCATCCTGTTTTCCTAAGTCCTTTTTCCAAGAAAGATTCCATGGTGAAGGAGTGGAGTTGCAAAGAGAGATCTATGAAATTGCCCGTGTAAGTGTTGTGATCAGTATTGCTGGACTTCTTCCAAAATTCTGAGTTCTTCACGTGAATTAGAAAGCGCCACTAATATTCAAGAGAGGGTTCCTAAAGTCAAGGGAGAGCAGGCAAAGGCTCAAACAGCTTATTGGTATGTGACCCTTAATCATACCCCGGGCACCTAGAAGTTCTCATTAGGGTTGAGCTAGGAGTGCTTAAACAGATTAGCAAGATCATTTACTGTTGACTAGTCACGGTGATCTCTTTTATTCTCCGGGAAAGCCGGTAAAGAGCCGTTCAGACGCTGTGTGGGGTAGCAAGACCACTCTGTAGAGACTGTAGGCACATTCAATTTAGCAGCAAGTTGGCAGCTGGCTGGCGCACACCACAAAATATGCTGTATTTCTTTATCAAATCAACAATAAGTGTTCGTGTTTGTTCTGGTCTGTGTGCAAGAGCTCACGTATGCCTGCATACCTCATAACTCTGCCCGAGCAATTACATCCCATACTTCCCTTTTCTGTGTTGCTGTATTAAGAGTTACAACATTACATAGCTATACAGAGAATAAGCCTATCAAAATACATACCAACATACAGCATTTCCTTTCCCACTTATTACTGCTTTGAAGCTCCAACATTCCTTCTTACTTATCTTTTATTTACATTTTTTTGAATCATTTTTATAGCATCTTCTTCTGTCTTTGCAGATATGCCTTTGCCCTGTCTGTTTGCGTTCTGGTACTTGACTTTGAACTCTTCTTTCTCTGTTGCGAATCTAACAATTAATGATGGAGAGTTAAAAAAAAGAAGCACAGGAAAGGGATGGACAGAGGCAAGAGGAAAAACTAGCTGATGAGCCTGGTAGGTGTTTTAGGGTTGTTACAGGAGTGTCCGAACGTCAGTCCTTATGATTACTGTCATGGGGCCTTGGAAAACAGGGACAGAAATATTGCTTTTACTGGTTCTGATGATATCCGAATTTTAAAAGCAAACTAGAATTTGTTCAGCTCCATCTCATCATCCTTGCAATATTGCTGCACGTTTGTTTTTCTCTTTTTAAATGTCAGTTGACAAATCATTTCTGTTCTTGCCCACCTTTCTGTTCTTGCACCAGAAGTGGTCTTCTCTCAGTAGCTGTCCTTGTAAGCAATATGACTTTTCAAATTTTTCTGCTACTCTGTGGGAATTTTCTGTAACCCTATAATTATCCCTGTTTACGTGATGGCAGTCTTTTTGCATGTCCTATTTAGCATTTGCTAACTGCTGTTTGTGCTTGCCTCTCCCTGCTAACAATGGACTTTGGATTCTTTTTTTTTTTTTCCTGTATGATTAGGACTTTGTTTTTAACTCTTGCGTAGTTGGCAAGCACTGAATGTTCTTTGCAAGTCACCTCTTGAAGAATCCTATTTGAAAGCAGGAGCTAAAATTGACCTTGAGATTGTAGGTAAGATTGAAATCTCAGGCTAATTGTATGTGGTATGAAACCACACCGTGCAAAACTTTTCTCTCCTTTATATCCATGCAAATGGTAAATTGGTCGACAATTCCTTGCCCAAATCATGCCAAACTTGTTTGCAACTGGAGCTGCTGTAACAACACTGGATGCAGCTTCAGTATTGCTGAGGTGGCTTTGCAGTGGTGCATATTCTTCCCTACCAACTGATATGGTGTGTTTTTAACACCAGATAGGTGACTTGGGAGGGGAAGGTGACAGAAAAGGGAATTACATCTTGCTGAAGTCTAGTGCTGGAGTGTGGAGAAACCAAGGAGGTGAAATACCCTAGAAAGATGAGTGCTTGGGCAGGATAATAATAAAAATCATCAGATCTGCATGGTCCCAGATAAGACAATCTTAAATGTCTTCTGTAACGTGCTCTGGGGTATTGTGATTAATTAACATTGAAAGGAACAGACTGAAATACAGTTGGTGAAAACAAGCAGGCAGTTCACACTGGGAGTAATCTGCGTGATATTGTCTCCTTTCATACTTGACCACTAAGGAGAATTGATGTAGGTGTGAATAGCCTAGAAAGTGCCTGTAAACTTAGCTTGAGCCTACAGGGAACTTCAGATATGGGAACTGAAGTGGGATTTAGTCTGTATTTGTCTGGCCCAGTAGGTGTGGCACACTAGCTCTTGTTGCTTTCTCTTCTGAATCCATGTCTACCTGAGGCTGCTCAAGAGATTTCTATGCTTTGGGACATGGTTTTCACTTTGGATGGACAGGATTCGGGGAGATTTCAGTGTCTAGGAACAGCAGGTGTGGGGCTAGGTGTGCTCTGTCAGCGATATTCATCCACATTTACATTAAAACACTGCGGCTGGCTGGAGCAGGTCTTATCTAAAGAGTACTTTACAAGTGTGTACACAATTCAGAGCACTAGTGTGTGCTACTGCAAGGTATTTTACGAGCATGCTAGCAGGAATGGTTGTTAAAAAGATAAATTTCTCTAAAGTAAAGCTCCTCAAGCTCTTTCTGAAACTGCATGGAAAACATTTTAGGGGGTTTTCTGCAGCCTTGAGCCACTCTCAGTACGTGTTTGAGAAAACATTTTCAAACTCGATTCCATGGCTTCCTGTAGACCAGGCTACATAGTGAACACGCTCGGTTTTAGCGCTCCAAATTAGATGGTGCAATGACTCAGCTCACAGGCAGCAAACATTCCTCCTCTGAGATGAGTGTTCCTAACAAGTAATCAAAATGAAATGACACAAGCAAAGAGAAGAAGTGGATCAACTCATCATTCCATATAGTTTGGAATTCTTCCTGCTTTAGTATTCTTACTACTTTTCTTTTCTCTGCAAGTGGCTGATAAATATAAAAGGAAGTTAATACTTTTTTTTTTTTATCCTATTCTTTAAAGCCAGGATAGAAGGCACCTTAAAGTGGGGGTTTTTTTGTTGGTTTTTTTTGGTTTGGTTTTGTGGTGTTTTTTTTTTTACAGTGAGGACAAATATTTTGTCTGTTTTAAAAAGGCCACCCATGCAGATTCTTAAATATAAGACTTATCTTCTACTTCCAATGAACTATTAAGTAACTGAAATCTCTGTGAAGGTATTGGGTTAGCTGAAAAAAGGTTTCCCATAGCAACCTGCTGAATGATTCTTAATTATATCAATAGTCACAGATTTCTTTCTTTTTTTTTTCTAAAAAAAACCCCCTTAACATTTGCAAATGAATGATCAGAGTTCTGAAGTTTGATTAAGGTTGAATTGCCTTGAATTGCAGCAGAACATTAGAGAATATGCTGTGTATTACATTTCAAAAACTGTATTCATGATTTTCCCACTATGTTGCTTTCATATTAAATAAGAGATGAGAGCGTAATCCTGTGTCCCTACTTCTCATTTAAGTTAACATCCCTCTTTCATGTGCTAGCAAATAGAAAGCATTCACATATATTCTGTTGAATACAATGCTGGCAGACTGCAAATGTGATTTGGTTCAGCAATGATATTGCTGCTACTTGTTACTGTGACAACAGAGCTCCAGTGCTCTCTGAACGGTAGTAAATCTCCTAATTTCAAGTATTTAGACACTGGATACCCTCTTGGGTTCTTTGCTAGTTGTAGCAAGTGTCCGGGTGAACGTCTTCTCTGTGTGTGTCTTTTCCCAGTTGAATGTCATGGTAATAGGATATCACTGTGCGACTACATGGAGCCTTTCATCCCACTGAGTTGCAAGCAAAACCTTCAAGTTATTGTCGGCTGCTGAGGTTCGGTGTGTGTGGAACAGTATGCTTGAGGATTTGGGAAGGACAATACTGCTGTAATTTCACAGTAGGTGATCGAAACAGTAGGTGGTGAGGAACAGCACACATTGAAGTACTAGTGTGAGAAGTGTAATGAAGTGAACAGGAAATTGCTCAGACTACATGAGCTACCAAAAGCACATTGGTTGGGAGAAGGATACATGAGAGTTTTCACAACCATGTGGCCTTAAATTAACTCACTTGCAGCAGCAGAGAGCCCCCATAACTTTAGAGTTCCAAGGGACAATGGTTAGTTACTCAGACTCTCTGTTTTAGGATGGAAGGACCTGTTCATGATCTTTCTTGAAAAAGATAACGCCAGTGATTAATCATCCTCTTTCTCATTTATGAAACATCTAAGGTCTAAAGATAGACCTTCATATACACGGAATTCACTCAGAAAGGGCAAAGTCTTACATAGTTTATGTATGTCTCAGCCTTTTTCCTAGTTGTGTGCATATAGTTCAGCTTATCTCTTTGGCACAAAGCAGGGTTTTTAAATTTAGTAGCACAGCTTACTGAGAAGATGTGAATGTCTTAAATTTTCTCTGCCTTTATGTGCTACTGTAATCGCAGTTTTGGAATGTGGGAATCGTTTACCTGAAAATAGGGAACAGATTGCTGCCATTATTGACGACCATCTCTGGTGTCCATCCATTAATGCAGCAGTACTGTACAAGCTCCATGTACAGATAAGGAACCATTAGCTTCAGCTTTCTGAAACTGGAGCAAATGCTTCTAGGTCAACTGGCGACCCTATTAAAGCCAAAAGCAAAATACCGGTTAACCTCAGCCAACAGTTTTTAATCAAAGGGTCAGTTTTTCCACGTAAAGCTGTTAATAGTTATTTCTGTTTCTTGTAATACTGCTTTTCTTGTTTTAGTGTGGAAGGTACCAATGTGACTTGTCTAGGTAGGAAATGTAAGATGATATTAGACCTGGGGCCTTTAAAAAGAAGAGAGCTTCAGTGTTTTGAAAGCTGAAGCTGGATCTAGTCCAAAAATACCGATACATTGCTGTAGCTTCAGTCAGAATTCAAAGTAAAGAGAAACACCTCACACATAATTTTCCTAAAGCCACCGGCACTCTTTTTTCATTAAAGACTCCAAAGTGTAGCATTTGTGAACTTGATAACAAACATAGCTGAATTATCTATACATGATGTAAAATGTTCTCTAAACCCATATCCCTTTCTACTCTACTGCATACAGCAGCAAAGAAGGAAACATATGAAGACCCCTAACTTCAGAGATGTTTTAAGTTGGATAAACAAAACACTGGTTAGCGTGGGTATCCCTCCAGATGTGAAGTGCATTAGGAGGAGCAGATTAGAGAAGGACTGCTTTTAAACTCAAATTTCCATCTGCTTGATATAGTTTCCTGCTGCTCCACTTACAGCAATCTGAAATATAAAAGAAGTTTGATCAAAGCTATGCTCAAATGCAATTTCCACATAAGTCAGAGGGAATTTATGCTTGCACAGGAACCACAGGATTTAGTACACAGGATTTCATGGCAATTATTTAAGTGGGAAGTGTAATAGTAAGTGTAATGGCAAACAAAGGGGAAGTAAGATGGGATGGGGGATTTATAAGAAAGTTCCTGTGTTTGCGCAAAAAATGATCCCAGTTATTTTTTAACTTTTTTTCCTCTTGTAACACCTGTGTTGTAATAATCAAAAACAATGTTGCATTTTAAAGTTAGCTCCTTTAAATTTTTTATTCTTCCCCTGTTACTCACATTTCTTTTCCGGTTTTTATTATCCTGCCCCAATGGGGATTTTCTTTTAACTTGTTATAATATAATTGTTAGTGTGTGTACATGAAAAGACCACTGACCTTTTACTGACTTCTGAGTCAGAGGATTAATAGCTCTGTGTACGACCTTCTGAAAATAGTGGAAAAATTTCCCTTAACCTGCTTTTCAGGTGAACAAATGGTGAAAATCCTGCTCAGTATTTTTTCCTCATTTATTAAAATTGATGGCTTCTCTTGTATAATTGTCTCAGATTTTCAAGTTGTATGTTTTGATTACTAATCTATAGAGTTATGCAGATAATAATATAGTCATATTTTTTATATTGGTTTTAAAATGCAGACATTTTGTACATTTTGGAGGATGTAGCCTCCATAATTGAAGTTATTTTGAATCGGTTGGTTAAGGTCAGTCTCTGAACTTCTGAATATCTTCACTCATGTGAATAGTTTCAGCGAAGTACAATAGGAAATCCAGAGTCAGTCATTCCAGTGGTCATGGTGGCGGGAGCGTAACAAAATGAGGGAGAGGATCTTGGAATTATGGGCACAAAATAGGTAAGCATATATGTAAGCATATATGGAGGAACTAGGAGGTTATGGATTTCCTCTGTAATCTCTTCAGCAAACGCCAAAACCAGCATTAAGGCTTTGGATTTCCCTCCCATAGTGACCTTTAGGCTAAAGCAGATTAGTGAGAATTTTCAGAAGTAATTTCTAATTTTAGAAGTTATGACCAACAATAGCTTTCTCTGAACTTCATGGGAACTAAAAACTCCATCCCCAAGATGTCACTAGTTTCAGACACCCCGTATGAAGACGTCCAAAAGTGGAAGTCACTTGGGTAAGTTCTGGCCTTAACCTCTGTGTCTCTGAAACCATTCCATGTAACAAGTAGAGGTTATGAAAAGTGAGAGGGACAGGGAGATATCGTGGGAGAAAGATACTTGGCAGTGGCATTTGCTGCAGAGAAAAAGAAAATAAGAAAAAAAGGGACACCAATAGCAAGGAGCTGTTTGGGCTCAATAGAAGGGGGAGCAGAGCGGTAAAAAAATCACTTTCCAAATGCAACAGCCTATCTCAACATCCATTTTCCAGATGCGTTCTGTAGCTTATAGAGAGCACTTTAGTAGTAAAGCACCCTACCTAGTGTCTGGAACTGGGTGTATAAAGTAATATTTAATTTACATGTTATTTGATTTGATTTGATTTTAATTTTAACCCTTCTTACATTGCTTTCAGCAGTGTAGGGCTTTCATTGTTTACTGAAAGCCAGACTCCTTGTGAGTCAGACTTGCTGAGAACACAGGGATAGACCAGGGAAGTGTATCCCTTAGCAACAGAAAACAAGTTAGGGTTCTTCAAAACTTCTCTATTCATGTTTTCCCTCATTGTTAATAGGTCTTTTACAGAGAAATTGGCTCACGCTTCATTTGGAGTGCTTTAGGCCCAAATGTTAGTCACGTTTAATGAGACAATTTAGTGAGTTTCATTTGACACCAGGCAGTTACTGAAAAGCATGTACAGGGTTATACCAACTGTGCCAAAGCTATCTACCTCCTTGGGAAAAAGGTAGGGGGAGAGAGTTATGTCACTATTTTTGTAGGTATGAGCTAATCTACTTAACTAACACATAAACTGTAGACAGAGCACGTTGTAATTTAACTTGTCTTCGTATGGTTTGCATTAGTCAGGCTTTAGGCATTAAGAAACAGGTTGTCCTGTCAGATGTGTCAGTTCAATCATTTTAGCCAGAAAGTATGTTAACACTACAGCAGTTACTCGAATAGCAGCTGGGCATATTACCGTGCTGTTTCAGAGACTGTTTTCCTTCAAGCATTCAGCGACATGCACATGGCAGTTAAAAGCCAGCATGCCATGGGCTCTCAGGTCTTACACCCTGAGATATTGCATGCCTTTCTTTAAGCAACCCTCCTCACCTGGGTCCCCATGGCTGTCACTGTCACCACCCCACCCTTCCCACAGACTCCCCGGTACTTCTTGCCTGAATTCTGACAAAACTGATGGATCCTGACAGCGAAGGGCAGGGGACCCGATTTCCACCGGTGCCCATCTCCCAGCAGGCAGACCAAGGCAAGTCAGTACCCAGAGCTTGAACCTCAAGCGTGTTCCCACACTGATGATGGCTGATGAACCCCAAATCACTGCCCCCTATTCATACTACACCCAGAAACCAGACTCTTTGGTACGTGTTTAAAGAAAAAAAACCCAGCTGGTTAAAAAGTAATGACCAACTTCGTTGTCCCCTGTGTATAATAAACCATGGGGCAAAATCACTAAAGGCTAAACTGTCCAAGTAGCACTGATAAGGAAAGGATAAATTGCAGAGGAAAATATTTCTCATAAATAGAAAATAAAAAGATTATTTTTGGTGCCTTTTCTTGTTAGTGGCATAATTCACTGCACTGTTTAATTGTTTTCATTCTAAATAAACCTGTTAAATTTTAAACAGGAAAAAGCAATTGCAGTAAGCTAAAAAACCCCAAGTCTTTCTCTAACTATATTGCTTAGTTAAATGAAGCGTGTGGCATATTCCGACTTCAGACCTTTCTTTAAGTGTCTTTTCTGGGTTGTTGATTCAATGAATACTTCATTTATTTTCTGGCAGTTTTCCTGAAAGGGAAGCAAAGGAACATCATCTGAATAAATAATTGTGGTTTATGTTGGCAATATCTTGTAACAGCTCAAGTGGTCAGGTATTTTGTTTTTTGACTGAAGCACCCTATCATCTTGGAGCCTGACCAACGGCTTTCTGCTGCTTCATATAACTTAGTTGTTTCACTCTGCTACCTGACCAGATTTTTGCAGTTCATGCAGAAGACTTTTAGCTAAGTGCTGCTGTTTCTAGTTTAAGACGTCTATCTTAGAAGCCTTAAGTCTTGCATTAGGAATAGTAATGTCTTTGTGGTTCACTGAGGGATGTGGCTGATATACTCACAGGCATTATGTTTGTGGCAAATCTTTAAGTGATTTCTATAGTAAACTTTTTTAAAATAATAGGAAACGGAAAGGAGTCTCAATCCTATCTATTCTGATATTTTTCTGTAAGAGGATCCTCCACAAAACCTCAGATTTGGGTAAGTTTTGAGCCAAAATACTGATTTGTAAATTCATTTTACCTTGGAAAAACTTATTTCCAGAAAAATTTGACAAATATTTTCTTTGAAAGATTGTTTGTTTTCCACAGAAAGAAAGAAAGAAAAGAAAAACCCATTTCCATTGCAATATCATCTTTTTATTGGAGAAAAATTTTAATTTAAAAAAGGGAAGTAGACTTTTTGGTTTATGCTTGTATAAGTGCATTAGTGAAGGTAATTATGACAGACAGTTAAGTAAGTGATTGCATATGAACAAATAAATGTAGGCTCAACATATGAAAATCTGCTGCAGCCCAGTTCTGAAGATACTCTGAAAGAAGAGGGTTGTTCTGAGTCCCAGTTCTGCCTTCTAACACGTTTTTGTGTATTTTGCCTGGACCCTTGCTACGTGAAATGCATCAGCCATCTCTGGGACTGTGTGTGGGCTACAGGGAGAGGTTTTGCACAGAATCTTGTGAAGTCTCCTTCTGTGTAGACACTCAAGACCTGCCTGGACAAGGTCCTGTGCAGCCTGCTGTAGGCGACCCTGTTTCGGCAGGGGGGTTGGACTGGATGACCCACAGAGGTCCCTTCCAACCCCGAACATTCCGTGATTCTGTGATCTCCTGACAGTACCAGGTCTAAGAAACGGGAGCCTTGAGCTGAAGGGACACACAGTAGTCTTGCTGTAATCTTGCCACTATCTTGCCATAAATCAAGAATTGTGCTAAGGCTTCTTGGTAGAGCCAATTTTTAAAAGGGAGAGTCTGCAGAATCACTACTTCACTATCAATGTCCTTCCTTTGCTTCTATTTCTGTGGATAGCCGTAGCAGAAAACTCACAGCATAAGAGAATTTAATGATTTCTTGGGCCATGTTTGTTTTATCCATCCCATCTCTATTTTTCTTCCTCTCTCTTTTCAAACAGAGAGCTGTAAAATGTGAAACTGAAACTACATACTTTCAGAGATTTGTTAAGGAAATAAAATTTTAATTGTTGATGAGTTCCACTCTGGCATAGCATGAAATGTGGCAACCTTCTTAATGCATTACAGGTCTCTTTGGTTTTGCTGGGTAAACAATTCCTGCTTAATAAACCCAGACATTTTCATAAACAGAAGGAGTAAAACGATCTGTAATGATATATGCTAAGCTCCGTGGGTGAGAAGACCAGCTGACCTGACCTTGGCAGTCAATGGAGCTGAACTCCAGGTCTTCGACCCTTGGCAGGCTGTTTTGCAGAAGTATGTCTGCGCTGACCATACTCCTACACAGGGTGAATTTGGTTTGTGTTTACTTCATCATTTACTGAAGTGGAATTGGTGAGAGGCAGCTCCTCTAAGTTGGTGCAATGCCGTTCAGAGATGTAGGAGATGATACTTCACTACTAAGCATGCTTCCTGAACCTCCCCTCCCCACCTCTGTCAAGAAACAGCTGCAAGCTGGATGAACACCTGCAGGCAAGAGTTGGGTGGGGACGTGCTAGGTAGGTTGTACTGACCTAGTTGACAGGATACTGGTATGGGAGTCTGGAAGTTTTGGGCTCTGGTTCCATGTCAAGTAGAAACCTCCTGTGTGAATTCAGTAAAATGCTTTGCCTCCAAAACAGACATTGCTGTCCTTGCTGGGTTTGTTGCTGGTGGTGGGTGGCGGTTTTTTTTTGTTTGTTTTTGTTTTTAATAAAAGCCTGGGGTGTATTTGGATGTAAAGGACTTCATGAGAATAAAGAATATTTATTTTGGAGGCTGCAGTTGGGCTGCATTTTTCAACTTTTTCTAATCCTCTGAGTTGGGAAACAGAATCTTATTTTTCCTGGAAGACAGGGGGAGGGTGGCAACAAGAATCAATGTGTTAAGCCATTAGTCACCAACTGCTAGAGCACAAATATTGACAAGTGCAAAGGTTTGGTGGTCTTGCTTTTCTGCATGAATATCAGCAGTCTATCACACAAAGCCTGCCTGTACTTCCAGGAGGCCTGTCCCTGGGTGACATGATATTGCCGCGTAAGAGGGAGGTAAATAGACATGGGTAGCACAGCTTCCACTGAACCTACATTACCCAATGTCTCGTTATGCAGAGTTTTGCCTTGCAACACAAATATCATAAATGTTATGGTTCTAAAATCAGCACATTGCTTTCCTGCATCATACTTCCTCCTAAGGACAATCTTGTAAGTTCACATCTGATCATTTGGTGGTTGTTCTCAGGTCTCCATCTTTGCTTAAAAACATCATGTGCTCAGAAGGACATCCCCCAGGAAGAATGCTGTAACTACGTTTTTCACATGCTAGGAATAGAATCACTGTGGGAACTGAAGCACCCTGCAGTGAGATCTGTGAAATGGATGGTCAGTGGGCTCTGAACAGGGATCTGTGAGCAAGGGGTAGGTGGCAGTCTCCAACTTCTTGTCTGTTAAAAAAAAAAAAAAAAAGTTGAAAACTTTCCACTGTTGCTAAGTCTGGCTAAGCTCCATCAGCTTGCAACACTTAGTCATTATATAAAATGAGTCACTGGATGCCATAGGCAGTTTCAAATCCTTATTGATGAGACCTGCTCAGGGCAAGGCTAGAGGCCTTGGTGGTGGTGATGTCTGCAAGCTGGTAGGCAGGTACAGCCAAGGAAACTAGTGTAATCTTGGTCCATCACACTGCATACCCTCAGCTAAACTGCTTATTCATAGCCGCTTCTGCCCGTGTCCTTCCAAAGCTGAGCGTCCTCTGCAAATACTGTGCTGTGATCTCCTTTCTTTCTGAAAATTACAAATCTCTTTCTGCACAAATCTCAGTTTTTACCAGGCTCCGTAACACTCTGGAACCACTGCAGTAGTCTCACTTCCTAAAAGCAGCACTGCCGTGACAGGTATATACATATCTGTATGTAGGTAAATAGCTGCAGAACAAGGTGGAACAGCATTGATTAAGACTTCCACTGGCAGCAGTTAAAATCGCAGTTCTCTTCCCAACCCAGCAGTTAACCATACTTCCAGCAACTTCCACTCCTTTTTGGTGTCAGCCTCTTCTGGAAGCCACTCTGCATGCGCTTAGTTGGGCAAATAGCTGTTTGGTGTCTCCATTTTCCTAAGCTTGAGACTTGGAAATCCATGAAGTAGCCAGCTTTCCTTGTTGCTTTTACTTTGCCATTACTCATTTGTTACAGACAGTTTCTCTAGCTGTTTTAGGTACTCCTTCTTAGGATTGCTATACATAACTCTTCTGGATCCTTAAAATTTAAGGAGAGTTTTCAGCTACACTCTTCTAGATCTTCTAAAATTACCATTCTTAGAAGCAATGCCAATGAAGTTAATCAATCTTCTCTGAGGAACAAAGAATTTAGCTTGTTCTTGTGCAGGTTGTATGTTACACTCTTGTTTGCAGAAGCATTCAATACTGAAAACATCCATTCTTCAGTAGACTTCCTGTGCTTTGCTGGGTTTTGATCCATAAAGTTCATTCACTCCATTTAATTTCTTTTGCTAAAAACTGCCTTCTTCAATCATCTGTGTTACATCATCTGTTACCTGTAAGCTGTCTGATAAATGTGTACTTAAGGGCCACGATCTATCTTTCAGAGCAGTGTAATGACTCTTACACTTATGACCTTCCCTTGTGAAAGTAGTCACATTAATATAAACGTAATATAAACATTAGTATAAACGTTTTGCCTGAAAAGGAACTCAACAAACTGAGTGAAGAGTCAGGATTTGGCTGGTGGGATGATTCGTGTACTTTGGGTCCTATATTTGCATCAATTCCAGCTGTATCACTGGAATTTAGGACGTTGTCTCAATCAATTTCTGATGATGAAGAGCTGGAAACGTGCTCCTCTATTTGTCCTTATACTAACAGGCAGTTAGATATGTGTCTGCCATCTGTGAGTATCCCTGGAAATGTTTTTAGTATGACTTAACTTTTTAGAGCTGGGGTCCTGAGAATCAACTGTTTCCAGTATATCATCCAGAGCATTTTTGTCTTTGACACATCAAGTTTTAGACTTAGTGCTAAAAACACAGAGCAACTTTGTTCATGGAGCAACTTCAGTCATAGATGTGTGAATCAGCTATTTCAGTGACTGTTCCTGAGATCAGGCCGTAGATTTTTCAGACCCAGATGGGAATGAAACTGTTTTTCTCCTGTGAATCTACTATGCTGTCCTACCCTAGGATGTATTATAACACACTATATCATCAGGCACCACCCTGAGGTAGGAATGGACTATAGTTCCGAATGTTTTACCTCTGCTTCACATCTTAAAATGAATATATTGGTTATTCAATCTTTCTGATTTTCTATTTGTATGGTGTAAATCAAATCCTCCTCATCATTCTTAACCTCTGACACTTGTTACGAGACATACTCTGTACAGAGGAAGGTTGTACAAGTTTGAGGGCATTTGGGCACAAGTTTTGGCAAGGGACTATAAGGCTTTCCTTTATAAACAGGCAGTAGGGTTAGTATGATTTATTTTTTTATTAATACACTGTGGGTTGAAGCTCATCGCTACTGATGGGTTAAAAGATGCTGTGTATTTGAAGCACTTGAAATATGTCACTGTGCTTCAGATCCGTGCCCTTTCTGGTTATTCTAAATCTGTTCCATGCCGTCAGGCCCCTCTCCCTGGCATTACCCTAGTTAGGGTTCGCTGTTGGTTGTATCGTGTAAGCACAGTGCACCAGACAACTCCCACACAGAGGGTAAAAAAAGACCCAAACCCACACACAGGGTTTTAAACTGCAGAATTTCCTGATGCTGCTTTCTCAGAAAAGGGACCAGGACAAAGTTTCTGGGGCAGTGAGCTGGGTTATTACTGAGACCCACCGCAACAGCGATCTAGCGATTTGCACATTGTCTGATGCTCTTCTTCCGAAGCAAAGATAGTAATGCTTTGCTACCTCATCGATAACTCTGAAAGGAGAGGTAGTCTTGAGGATGAAATCCCAGGCTCGCTGGCAAAATTCCTGCTCAGCGAATAGAATTTTGCTCCTGTGCTGCACACTTCGCTGTGGATAAATTCTATATAGTTGCACACAAGTTCCTGCGAAACATGCATGTCTCTCCATACCAATTTTAAAGATACCCAGCAGTATGAAGATGATGAATGCCTCAGCAAAAAAAAAAAAAACACATATGGGCAAGCAATGTATTGCTAGAACACAGACCACCAGCTTTGAGACCACTTCATTAGCCAAGCCATATTCTCCTAGTGGAGTTCTGACTGTGCAAAAGGATTTTTCAAGGAAAGCTCTGTGCAGCCTGCGCAAACTTCATCATTTTAGAAATGACATTTGTATCTACTTTTTAAATGAAAGAAAGCAGGAAACAAAGTCTTAGACGTTTTGCTTACCTGGTACGTTATGGTTAGTTTTGCCCTTTTTCCTGTATTTTCAGTTGGGCAATCAGTTTCTTGGGAAGTTTTGTGGCTTTTTCAAGGCGCATTGCCATGTGTTGCTATTTATAACTGCTCAGGGTTGTGAAAGCAGAGGATTTATCAGAGAACACAGAGGCTGATGTAAACTGTTTGCAGATCATAGCATTGGGTAGAGGGACAGTGGAAATGCCCTTCTTTTTACTGCAACGTGTAGATTTTCAGACCTGCAGAGGACACTGAGCATTGTGAAAGGCGACAGTAAAACCATGGGGTGAAAAGAGCTATATGTGCAATGCAGGGTATGGATCACATAATCTATTAAAAATCACAGCATCTGTAAATAGATCAGATCTTGAAGCTGGGGTAAATGGCCACCAGCGGCTATTGCGTGGACATGGGTCAGATGTTAACAGCCAGGGAGAACCTGGATCTGTTTAGCTGTGGTTTAGCTGTTCAGCTCTGCCCTGCAGCAGGGAGAGGCAATGGGTGACCTCCTGAGGTCCTTTCCTGCCCTTATTTCTGTGATTCCAAAAGCTACTTGTAGATAGTTTATGCTGAACTCAAAAAGCCATCAGGAGAAAGATAATGACTGTGACAAGACTGTTCATAGCTCAAATACTTGTTCTTGTCAGCATAACTACAGCGAAGCTAAAATAAAGTCAATGATGCAGAGCTCTATTTGAAAGAAAATCTCAGTCTCACAATTATTTCCTGTATTAGTGAATGATAATGGAATAAACATGGAAATGGATGCACTTACACAGAAGAGAGAATATAGAAGGATGCTTAAGGGAAATACTGCTGTTTTTTCAGTTTAGCTGCTTACCATAGTGATATGAACATGGACTATACAAGCAGCACTGCTCATTCCTTCATTGCTTGGGTGCTCAGGCTCTACAATAGAAGCTTGTCATGGGGTAGTTACTACCTACTACAGCTTATGTATCTCTGCAGAAAACAGCAGTCACATTGGACTAACATGTGAGTAGAAGCACTCGCTACTGTAATGCCCATACAGGAAATGGTGTACGACAGAACAAGCATTTTGTGTGACTTGCTAACCTTTATGAGCCAATTAATACATTAAGATGACTGGCAGCCAGTACTATGTCCAATAGCACATTTTACAGAAAGTGGACAACACAGAAAATATATCTGCAAAATGAGATATTTTACGATATAAGGCACAGCTCTAACGCTGAAGAGGGCTTGGCTGAACTAGGACCTGCATGGAAAATCCATTAAAGGTCCTGCATATAGGAATGTTTAACTAATCTGAATGATGCTCCAAAGTGCAGTGGTTGTACAGTGTTTATCCTCCTGCATGGATACTCTTACTCTGAATGAAGTAGGTTTATATAATTTCTTCTCTTAAGGCTAGATTTAAACAGGGATTTAGGAGTGTATAGCCTGAGTTATCATAAGGCCTATGTCCCAAGCGTAATGAGCATTACCTGCTAGACAGCACTATCTTTCATTTGACACTTAGTACTGAAAAGATTTGGCCTTATAATTTGGACCATTTGTTTTACAAATGCTTGTCCTGGCTAAATTCCAAGTAGCAGTAAGAATGGACTTAAGAAAGAGGGGAATGGGACTTGGAAGACATGAAGGATGTCTTTTTGTGAAGACTGTAGATATGCTGAATTTAATTCTCTGCTTAAACTTAGCTTTCCTTCGTCACCATGACACATGAGAGTTTCTGTCTCCTTCCGTAGGAGTTAAAGAGAAGGATTGGTGACTGGGGGGTGGGGAATAAGTGTATTTTTCAGAGAGTAAACCTATGAAGAAATCTTCAGAGGAATGTTCAGAGGTTCTGTTGGGGGAGGAAAACAGGGATCTGAGAGAGCTGAGAGGCTGGGCTGTGTGAGAGACAGTAGTGCAGAGATGATAGTGGAAGTGGAAAAAAAATACTAATGGAGCAGTGTGTCTAGACAAGTATATAGACTGTATTAGGGATGGAGGGAAAAAGTCTGCAGAGGAGAAGAGACTGTAGAAGTTGACAGGTGACTGCCTGAGGTCCTAAATGATTTTCTTCTAGCAGGCCTGCTGGATCTGTCTCTCCTCTGCCTTTTGTAGCTCTGGAACTAATTTTACAGATTAAATAAAGTACTTTGTCGACTCTGTGTCTGGGACTGAATTTGTAAATCCATCCTTTCTATTTCAGTCAGGCATGACTGGGTGAACAACCTCTATAAGTAAAAGAAGTGACATGAATAATTCTTCCTTGAAATAAGGTCAATGTTATCCTCATGTGACTTGGGCTGTGTGGAAGGAACAAAGACCTACATCAACCTGGTGCTATTAGCAGCACTGGGTGCAGATGTACTTTGTCATAAGTCTCAGCTAATAATTAAAGAGTCATTACAGTTATCTCAGTTTTTACAAGAACCACAGTATTCCTCACAGAAATGTATTTCAGCATCAAATTCACCTTGGGGGGAAAGAAATTTTGTCATTACAAAGCAAATTTTGTCTTATGCCCAAAGCTCTGCATTCACAGTGTACATTTACTTAAAAAGTTTCTAGTATTCATATTCTGCTTGGTCTTTGTCATCGTAAAGCCTAATCTTTTTTTGTCACATTAGAATGCAGTTTATGGAATTTTTGTTTCGTTTTCTGGTCCTTTATGCACTTCTAACTTCCCATTTCAGTATATAACATAACTGGTTTAAACTAGTATTGTCAGCTACCTTTGCTATGCATATGATATTTTAAAAGTAAAAAAAATGGTAATGGTTGGTGCAGCCTGCTGCTGTTTTCAGATGGCATCAAAAGGGATTGTTTTTTTTTAAATATATAATCTTATGTATTGGATAAAGCATGGAAAGCTTATTTTGTCCTTACCACAAAAAGGAATGGACGATTCCATAGATTATTTTTTCTACAGAATGATAGAATAACACCAGTGGCCATGAAATAGCAAAATGCTGTATGTCTTGCTAGTTGAAAATTACAGTATCTTTAGAAAAATGAACTTGCATAGATTTTTCTTTGATTGTTAAAAGTATCCTGCATTAAGCAGTAGGTAATCTCTTTCGAAATGGTTAAGTTCCCAGTTTCACTGCCATATTATACTCCTGCTTATATGTCAATAGAGGTTCATATTCTGCACCACGTCTAAATCTACCTAGAGAAAGGAATGATAGGGCAGGTGTTTTTACAGTGGAAGACCTACATTATTTTCTTCTCATCTTCCTTACTTATCTGTAACCATTCTCATAATAAATTAAATAGCATAGGTAGGAAAACTTGTGTTTCTCGCATATACTGATTTTTCGGTTCTATGTAGAATAGTAAATCCATGCTATACAACTTTTACAAACATACCACCAGCTTCAAAAACATAGGGCTTGAAAAATAGCTTATGGAAAGCTTATGATGTACTATTGAATTGCCATGAGAATTCTCTCTGCCATACAGTCCCTTTTGTTCGGCATGGAGAAATGTTATGTAAGAGGTTTTTTATGAATTGTTGTTTTGGTTCAACTCTTTCAAATTCTGCACTTATTAATGGTATCTCTTAGCCCAATTCTTGGCCCTGGCTGAGTGCTCAGTGCAGGACTTTGTGTATGGGAGGAAAATCTCTTCTCTGTTTACTACCCAGTTCAGATAGATGATGAGTCGATCTGGATCCCAGTGCTGAGACCTGCAGGGGCTGTGGCAGGAGCTGAGGATCATGGTGGAGCAGGTGCACAAGGAGCACACTTTCCATCACCCAGACTAATGTTGGGTGACTCTCAAAAGCAAAATCACAAACAACCTATGGGAATCACAAAGTCTGCCTGAATTTCCATGTTACAAAATGTTTAGGACACACACTTTGGAAGGCCAGAGACCAGACTTCTGCCAGCCACGAGCAGCAGCGGGAGGCTGGGTGCTGTGTGGGCTGGAGCCCTGCACTGCAGCGCTTTCAAACCAGAGGATGCTGTCGCCCTCTCCCTCCTTCTCTAAGGCAAGAAGGCAAGATCTGCATTAGCCTCAGTGGCTTCAATATTTAAGTGGTTTGGCTGACTATCGACTGGTTTTTGTGCAGAGGAGACTTTTGCCAGGCAGCAGCAAGCAGAAGGGAGGAGGGTGTTATGTGTAGGAATTTCTCTGGAGTTCAGAGGACACAATGCAATTTCCAAAAGTGCTTCCCCCCTGCACCAGTGTTCAGTAGCATATTCAAAGGTTATGCTAAGTACATATAAGGCATCATAAAGCTTTACGAGACAGACCAGAAAACAATATTCTGTACTATAGGTTTAGTGAACCTTCGCGGATTACTCAGGAGAAGACATCTAAAATATCAGCTGGTCTGGCAAAGGTGTGGAGTAATCTATACTACTGTATTATGGGAACTACTTTCTGTAACTCCTAGGTTATCTTCACACCATTATGTTTGACTGTTCTGGTGAGTTTACCAAGGCTGGATAAAAGAAAGCAGATGGAGGTATGGTTTTATATCTTCTGCTGATCTTTTGATAAACTATTTTCATTACTGGAATCTTGCACGGGTCACAGAAGACTGTATTCGTGTAATCTTTTTTCTTTATTACTGATTTAACTTTCTTTTGCCCTGGTTGCATAAATATAGCTAAAAATAATTATTTTTACATTCTGTTTCCTAGTGGTGGCCAGGTATTTCCAGTGACAGTAATTACTTTTTTGTTGTTTTCATAAGCCTTGCGGATTGCACAACTCTGGTTTTACTTCACAGTCTTTCTAGGCATGGCTGTAGCCATTAATAGCAGATTTCAGCTCTCGTATTCTAAAGGCACAGAACTCTGGCCAAACTCATCAGTCACTTGAGCGATGTGGGAATATGACCAACAGGCAATTTCTTATCCATTGAAAATAGGTGAGGAGATTAAAAAGAGTTGAACGAAGGCAGAGAGCCATTAACATAGGTTGGAAAGTAAATTCTAGATATAATAAGTTACAAAACTAAATTGAAGTGGGACATATTTGATTTTAGGGAACTACAGTGACCTAGATCCTTTGCACCTTTTGATTTCTATAAGCCAGTTTACATAAGCTGGCTTCTTTGAAGATGTGGGAATGAAATTTACATGTAAGCTCTGTTTTTTTGAAGAATTCAGTGCATGTATTTTTCCTTAAAGCCAGTAGTCCTTTTTCACACTTCTCCTTCTTCTGATGACAGATAATATTTTTGTGACTGAAGAATCAGAAACGAAAAACTGAGTTAATTCCTTTTTCTTTCTTACCCAAGCTGCTGCTCTGCTAAACCAATTCTTCTGCACTTTCCAGGGTCCTTTCTCCATGGTCCAGTGCAGGGCAGTCAAAAATGGAACTTGCACACCCTAACTGTATTTAGACTGGTTTTCCAAAAAAGAAACCAAGCCTGATCTCTGAATTTAAACTCACATCTAAACAATACAACATACTGAAGCCATTAGCTCTTTAGCGCTAAACTTAGCGATGAGGAATTCCCTAGATGATTTTTGCATTCCGGGGCTGCTACCACACAAGATTCATGGGGACATGAGGAAGACTCAAGATGCTTAACAAACACATATATATAAAAATTACGTTATTCCCCAAACTGCCTGGTGAGCTAACATTCTCTTCGAACATCACTAATTAGGTCTTGAAAAATTCTGTGGTGTCACAGATGTTACTGCAGAGGAAACCACACTGTCAAGCAAGAAGGAAACAGTAACAGCACTTTTGTTAATTTAACAGAATAGAAGGCTTAACCCTTTTACTGTTAGAACAGGGTCTGATGTTTAACATTGAATTTTTTTATTCATTTCAAGGTGTTAGTACTTTTCACCTGGAAAGAGGTTTGGCAGAGACTGGCTGGACATTTCACATAGGCTCCATTTCATTCTGTCCCCAGGGCCAAATACTACCGTATCAGAAGCTGGATCTTTGATTAGCAGAAGGACACCAGATCACAAGTTCTTTGGAGTCATCTGGCTTCAGACTCTACTGATAAAACTTAGAGCAAAGTCTAGCTCCACAGACCAGAGGGAATAAAACATCTGCTGACAAAGTAAAAAATAGACATGCGACATCTTTTTCAAAAATATGTGCAAGCAATGCTAGTGGCTACCACAAGTAGGTTTCACCGCTTCATGACCCACTCAGTTTTGTCTGTTCTCAGAATCACAGAACCACAGAACAGTTGAGGTTGGAAGGGACCTCTGGACGTCATCTGGTCCAAACCCCTACTCAAGTAGGGCCACCTAAAGCAGGTTGCCTAGGACCATGTCCAGGTGGGCTTTGAATATCTCCAAGGAGGGAGACTCCACAGTCTCTCTGGGAAACGTGTGCCAGTGCTCGGTCACCTTCACGTGAAGAATCATTTCCTGATGTTCAGATGGACCCTCCTATGTTTCAGTCTCTGTTCATTGCCTCTGGCCCTGTCACTGGGCACCACTGAACAAAGCCTGGCTCTGTCTTCTTTGCACCCTCCCTTCAGGTATTTGTATACATTGATGAGATCCCCCCAAGCCTTATCTTCTTCATGCTAAACAGCCCCACCGTTCCTCATAGGAGAGGTGCTCCAGTCCGTCATCTTTGTGGCCCTTTGTTGGACTGTCTCCAGTATGTCCATGCCTCTCTCTTACTGGGGAGCCCAAAACTGGATGCAGTACTCCACATGTGGCCTCATCAGTGCTGAGTAGAGGGAAAGGATCACCTCCCATTGCCTTGCTCTTCTGTTTTCTTCCTTAAAGTAGGATCAAGTGCATTGTACTTTCCAACATCTTTGGTAAAAGGTATTTACTCTTATGAAAAAATAAAATACCTTTTCTTTTCAAACTCCTGGGGAAAAAATTATTTAATAGCTGTAGACTGACATACGGTGCAGCCCATTGGAAGTATCTTCTCTGCCCACAGGTGTAGCAGAAACCATTGAACTTTCATAGTGCTTCATAGTTTAGTCCCTAGCTTGGGTCAAGACAGAGGACATTAGGAATTTTCTAACATTTATTTATGTACTTCAAATGGTGGAAAATTTGTTTCTGCATTTGGTAAGTTATTCCCTTTGCTGTGCCCCTTGTTGCTAATCTGAAAACGAAGCTTTGGTTTCTAGTCATTGGATTGTTTTGTATGTTTGTACACCAAGTTAAAGACTTTTCTCCCTGTGAATATCACAGTCTCCTCAGGCTCCCTCTAAAGTAGGTTTTCTGCCATTCCTATCATCCACTTTAGGAACTTTTCAAATTTTTTCTACATTTTCTTTTGAAATATGGACACTGGGCTCTACTATTCCAGTCATGGTCTGTCTACTATTGTGTGTGGTGTCATTAGATATACTTGTATTATCACAAGCCACATACTGATGCTTCTGTCTTTCAAAATCTACTCAGAAGTTAGCTAAAAATGCAAGCTGCTGAGGCACAAGGTGGTTGATTTTGCTCACTCCAAAAATGTTATTGGTGGGGTGGCTGACTCTGAGCCCCCTTGTCGTGTCCCAGCTCTTCTCTCCGCATGGCAGTGTGGAAGTGCACCATACATGGATAGCCAATGTCCTTGGTCTTGCTTGCTGCAGCCGTGCCTCATCAGAAGCATCAGCAGTATGACCATGTTGTGTATCAGCGTGCTGCGGGCAGCCGGGGCTCCCCTGGAACAGGCAGGGCAGGGTCCCCCAGGCAGGACCATCCCACCGCCCCCAGCTAGGGTCCAGGGCAGGCTGGGGAGCACAGGGGACAAGGATATGGCCAGGCTGAGATGTCAGCCTGCAGATGGGGGCCAGGATGAGGCCCACTAAGGAGAGCCAGGGTAAGACAGCCCTGGGATGATCAAGCTCAGGTGGGAAGCAAATGGTAGAGGCTTGGCTCAAAGCAGCTCCCATGAGGTGTCAGCTCTTGATGAGCCTCCCAGCAGCGCTGCCTGGCAGCCTCTCCCCACAGCCACCAAAGTGACCCTGAACATCACAGCCAGACCTCTGGGAGCAGGGATGCTTTTGGGGCCCTGGCAGCATAACAGCTGTCTTCATAACAGTGGAGCTGAGGTTCAAAAACTGACTTTTACTTTCTTCAATCTATTAATTTATTTGGCTGTCTCTTTCGAACGAGCAACTCATTCTAGAGGTCATCATCAAGCAAGTGGAGGAAAAGAAGGTTATCAGGAGTAGTCAACATGGATTCACCAAGGGGAAATCATGCTTGACCAATCTGATAGCTTTCTATGATGGCGTGACTGGCTGGATAGATGAGGGGAGAGCCGTGGATGTTGTCTGCCTTGACTTCAGCAAGGCTTTTGACACTGTCTCCCGTAACATCTTCATTGGGAAGCTCAGGAAGTGTGGGCTGGATGCGTGGTCAGTGAGGTGGATTGAGAACTGGCTGAATGGCAGAGCTCAGAGGGTTGTCATCAGCGGCACTGAGTCTAGTTGGAGGCTGGTAACTAGTGGTGTCCCCCAGGGGTCAGTACTGGGCCCAGTCTTGTTCAACTTCTTCATCAATGACCTGGATGAAGAGTTAGAGTGTACCCTCAGCAAGTTTGC
>Ga0065711_1026706_pt1 | contig 61802 bp, 27 predicted proteins | sample Hoacrofraction12_FD_59098 | JGI IMG/M metagenome (GOLD analysis project Ga0065711, IMG submission 59098) | Hoatzin crop microbial communities from Cojedes, Venezuela - Epithelial fraction 12 v2 (version 2) | ecosystem: Host-associated > Birds > Digestive system > Esophagus > Crop | place...
TTTTTTTTTTTTTTTTTTTAAATCTACTCCTTATCACCTTAGATACCTGTTTTTTTTAAAAGCTGTATGTAGTTTCTCATCAGATAATTGTGATTACACCCACAAATCAAATACAGCAAAATCACTCTCTTCAAGTCATTTTTCTCAGCTTCCCCTTAGCTGTTCAAGCAGAGACACAACACTGCACCAAGAGACATCAACTCCTGTGCCTGTTCACACACAACGCACCAACCCACTGTCAGTGCCAATTCAACCTTGACAGCCATCTCAAATGACTAGAATATTTGTACATTGTAATTTTTAAGTAATGGGTTCCAGCACAAATTGGAATAAGAAAGCTGAAAATTGACAGGCAAAGGAAACACCTGCTTCTGTTTGCATTAATATCATTTAAAGGCAAGAATGTGGATGGGGCAGAAGATGGTTGTTACAGCGACAGGACGCAATCAAGAATCAATCATGCAGAAATCTGATTCTAAAGGTAAAATTCTTGCCACTTTCTTCTCTTTGCCATTCTTCCATGTCCAGTTTTATATCTGACGGAAGAGCAAGCAGGAGTGTTTGACCTATGGCCACATAAAGAAATGAGTGGAGGGAAGTCTGACCCCTGTTCCACCCAAACTAGTCATGTTGCTTGATCTTTGTGTGAACGGCACCCCATTTTCCTGTAAGTTTTGTGGTTTGAGTTTGTTTTGGGTTTTTTACTTTCTTTCCTAATTCTTGCTTTTGGCTTCTTCCTCCCAAGAGACAGGGTTGAAAAGCAGTACAGACCTGCCCCATAGACAACTGGCATCAGCAATGAACTGTGGGCTGAAAACTTTGCCCTGGCAATCCTCTACACCCAGGCATCTTCAGCCAGAGAGGCTCCTGCCTTCATTTATCACATGGTACCACAACAGATTGGTTGCCACTCACAAAAGTGTCACAGAATTGTAGAATGCTTTGGGTTGGAAGGGACCTTTAGAGGCCATCCAGCCCAACTGCCCTGCAGTGAGCAGGGCCATCTTCAACTAGACCAGGTTGCTCAGAGCGCCATCCAACCTGGCCTTGAATGTTTCCATGCATGGGGCCTTCATGACCTCTCTGGGCAACCTGTGCCAGTGTTTCACCACCTTCATTGTAAAAAACTTCTTCCTCATATCCAGTCTAAATCTACCCTCCAAGTAGGGCTGCTTTCTGCACAATGGCAGCTCAGTCCTTCAGCCACTGCATGAGTGGCTACATCAGGAAGGCCAGAAATCTGTAAAAATTGCTATTTTATTCTATATACCCAATGGAGAAACTGCATGTCATACTGCCGCTATGGCTACAGAATATCAACTGAACTAACCTAAGGCCAGGTTTGCCTCTTGACTGTCAGTCCTCCTCGGGTCCCTCACAGGTATGGCTTTCATTTTCACCACAGAAGACTGCCTAGTTTCCCCAAGAACGGAAACCGTATTTAGCATGTGCATTTGTCTTCCATGTGATCTCTTTTTACCTCAAGGTTGAAGAGCATGTTGAAGTCTGGGATACAGACGTGCTTGTCTTCCATCTTCCTGCGCATATTCTTGATGGCATGGATGGATGTCTCGTAGTAGCGGTGGGGCTTTGGCTGGAGTGGAAAGTCTTTCACCCAGTTGCTGCAGATCTCGTGCAGTTTGCTAAAAACTAAGCGGGCCAGCTTCACTGTCTCAATCTCTGGGGAAGGCAAAAACCACAAATGAAAGGCTAAGAATGTTATTAAGTGAACATTTTTCTCCTGCATACATTACAAAGATGAAACAAAACCACTTTAGCCAAACAGTTGAAATGGATGTCAGCAGGGAAATTCTGGGCTCTGACGTGTAAAAAGAGGAAGCCAAACCCACCATAATCAGCAGTCATCAGTAAGCAGCTCACTGTTTGTTTGTCTTTTTAACTTAAACATTCCCCCGTGCCTTTGCGGAACTCATTTGCAGCACCAGGAAAAAGGAAAAGCAGGTTTCCCTCCGCATTCGATCCCCTGTGCTGCTCTGCACAGGGCGGTGCAGCTGTGCCGCGGCGGCTGGCGTAGGGACCTCATCACGGCGTACAGCATCACACACGACACCCGCAATCCATTACAATGATGGATTCGTTTTAGACCAAACGATCTGTTCCAAACAACACCTCGCTGCAGCACGGAGGCAATACAGTGGCAAATAACCCACAGAAATTAATAGCATTTCTTTAAGATGTTTTGGCAGGAGCGTATGCATTCAGGTACATAACATTATTTCCAGATTCCTGACTAGACAGTGTGTCAAAGAAATCTGCATAAGCAAATGAGAAAACAATAAAGGTCTTAAATTTAAGAGAATGCTGAACTGCCACTCCTGAGAAATAGTAATTTTAACATGTAAGAACTCAGGGACTTGACAATCATTCTGAAGTTCAGGGGAGGAAAACGGGAAGTAAGAATCAGAGCTGAACAAATCAAAATCTCCTTGTCCATGGTCATTCTCCAGAGCTAAACAGTAGCACTCCGTGAGCATCAATCATTCCTGGAGGAGGAATGGCCCAAATACAGGGAGCAGAGGGGAGGGTTACAGCATCTCTCAGTTCACAGAAATTCTGTGAAGAGCCTAAAAGCAGCATTTACTAATTTCTGCACTAGGTGTACACAAGATGGGGGCTATAGCGATCAGGGGGCCAAGACCCTCAGGAGCAAGACACCTTCCCAGTTCTGCTGAGTATGAGTTGGTTCAAGCTTGATTGGCAAGAGCAGCCGATAGGCTGGAAATAAGCTATAAACATACTCAAAAGAAGGAGCCCTAGCTTCTTGATCACACAGCTTTAAAAACAAGCAGTGGAAATCAAATGATTGGGTCATCCCACCACTGCCATAGCAACGGGTACCAAATCCCCCCCAACACTTACACTGCTCTCACCGGTGCCACCAGAAATCTCTTCGCTGGGTAGTGCATTTAAACAGGGAACACGTACAGCCTGACATGTCCAAATTGTATCTTCCAGAAGCGTACCCCACAGGCTTGCTCTGCCATTTTTTTCCCAGCGGGCGCGTACGAAGGGAAACGGCGCACATTTCAATGCCACGTGGCTGTTACACTTCAGAGCATCACTCTGAAGGAGGAATGGAGTAAATCCACCGGCTGTGCTGAGACACTGAACACCCTTCCCAGCAGGGAGGATGCGTAGCGTCATCATCATCAATAATGGCTCTTGGGGTTAAAAGAGGAGAGAGGCCCACAACAGTGAAACCACCCCCTCGCAGCTGTAAATTACTCATCAATTGTTAATGTAGCAGCGCTGAGCCAGAGCTGACTCGGCTGTCACTGTGGTTGTGTCATGGAGAATTTCATTTCCCTCCTGCTGCTCCAAAATCCCCAGCGCTGGAAGCGGCGCTTAATTGTACCACAGCTAGTGGGAAATCCAGCGCGGGCATTATTGCTCCCAAAGACAACTGACTTCTTTTAGGGCAAAATCAGGCTAGAAAGAATACCAGTAATCAGATTCTGCTTTTTAGTACCTAAATTTTAAGACCTTTCCTGAAAATGTGGACAGTGTGACAACAGGGATCAGTACCCAGGTTTGCAGACACATCATCAAGCCAATGACCAAGGTTTTTCTTAATCTAAGACCTCCTGTTTCTGACTAGTCAACGGCCTCTTGTGTCTTGGCTATAGCATCTCATCGGCTAGAACTTGGAAAGACTGGGTAATGGGACTTTGCGACTTGCTTTGTGAAGTCTGCTGGATATTTTAGATACCTCCACCATGTGACACGGTCCTACTACTCAGACTCCTTTGGTGGTTCCTTAACAATGCCGAACCGCCACGTGAGTATCTTCCTCCACAAAAAAAGAAAACTAAATGTTCTTAACCTGGCCTTTTGAAAAGGAAATCAAATGTCTTTCTGTTCTCATGGAAGCTCTCTGGCTCCTCCCCAGTGCAACTGGAAGAGGAGAATCAGTCACAGCCTATGACTTTTGGATTCTGTTCTTGATGTCCAAAGACATGGCCACCCCAAATATAACAGGCCCATATTCTTGGACTCCTACATTTGTGGAGTCGAAACAGTTTTCCTTCTTTTAAGATTAGCTTTCTTCTTTCATGAAGTGTCTAATTTCCTTTCCACCAGCACACCAGTAACTGCTTTTACCACTCCTAAGTATGCAAAATGATTTGTCACGTTGCAATTCCCAGAGTGAAATGTGTCACTAAGGAAATTTGGAATAATTTTTTTTCTTCTAGCAAATTCAAACTTGAGGCAAATCAGGTAAATGTCTCCTTATATTATACAGAGTAAAAATCTTTCTGGGTTGATAAGAAAAACCGAGACAGAACTGGATATCAAAACCAGCCAGCTAAATTCAGCTTGGCTTTGCATTCTGCAGCACTCCAAATATCATTAGGATAAACAGTGAACTCAGAGCACAAAACTTCAGGATGCAGAAATCCCATTTTCATCACCTGCTACAGTTCCCTTTGTTTTCTTTCAAAGCATGAAAGTCTCCCTGTATGGTACCAGTTAGGGCATTCATCAGTCGCAGCTCTCTTCTAAGTAACTCACCCAGGCTTCTCAAAAGACTCCTTGTGAGAAAGGTACCTAGAATGGAGTTACTGACCTTTGCAATGAAATCTCCTTCAGTCCTGCATCAATCCCGCTAGTTTCGATATGGTTTTGTTAGCCAAACCTTGCAGCACTTGAACTAATGCTCTGTTTCAAAAATTATCATTTGTAGTCTATTATTTGAAATTGCAGTATTTGTATAAAACCGTTGCTTTACTACAGAAGATGTTCTCTCTCTCTTCCTCTCCCTCTTTATCTTCATATTTTAACACTTTACATTGCATCTCTAAAGGTGTATTTTATTTCCAAGTACCTTCATTATGCCAATTCACCTCAGCATGCTGCATCTGGAGTCCTATTTTTAGTGCCTGCTGTAGCCTGTACGCATATCAATCTATGGTTGCATCTGTGTATTACAGATGTAGAGATATGTAAATGGCAGTTTCTGTAGGTGTGAGGGTTTTGTGGGTTTGGTGGGTTTTTTTCTTTTTCTTTTTTGTTGAACTTAGATATTCTGTGTGGAGGCTTAGTCAACATTTCCTTGGAGACTGTCAAATATTTATGCAAGTCTCAGAGATCTCAATTTGAAATTAATGAAGGCTGCTCAGCCAGAACAATGACAGATCTATCCCATTTACCTGCTCAGCAGGAGGAGGCAGCAATACCTACAATAAGGGAACTCATAGCATGTTTTTCTTTTTCTCAGGTTTTCAAAGGCCTCTGAGAAATATACCAGAATCTTCCTTTTTGAAGAGCCAGATTTATATCCCCTAATTATCCTCAGAATCATTTACTTATTTTTTAATCAAAAAAGGAGGAAGTGGACAAAGTGGTTTAGTGACTGTATTTTCAAGATCAGATGACAGAATTCCTCTTGATACATGTGGGAAACAGTGTTCTCCACTGTAGTGGGCACCCCAGAAAGTTTTTCAAGGTTATTTAGGTCAGCAGAATCCTGAAATGGTTTAGGGTGCATGGCTTTGAGCTGGATGCAGCAAAAATCTTGTTAGTCAACACAGATAAATGAAGAAAAGGACATTTTCATTTTAAGCATGAAATATCTTTATACTATCCTTTGCTAAAATGATATAAAAAAATTAGAAGGCATAGTAAAAACTATACTGACTGAAATAATTCAGAATTAAATTCTCTCTTCCCATATATATTTGACTTTGCTCTAAGGACGAAGGACACCTGGCACTTGCCAGCAAGCAGCAGGACCACACAGTCTGAAGTGCTTACAAAGAAATTCAGGGCCACCAGACACAGTCTTCTGAAGGTGCAATTAAAAGAAAGGAGTGATTTCCACCTGGTCTTAAGGAGCAAAAATTTGATAAAGTACAAGTACAACCAGAGAAAGGCATTTAAAAATAGAGAAAGAATTCAACAGTTAAAGTTGAAGCTTAGACAAGATTCAAAGATGAGAAACCGTTGACTAAGAAATTAGCCACTCGCTCTACCAGGAGTGGTGGTGAATTCCCTATTAATCTTTTTACAGCAGTATGCGATATTCTTTTACAAGAGATCTAGTCCAACTTCGTTTAGCTAGCTGGTAGAAGCAACTAATTTGAGGAAAATCTAGTACTATTCAAGTGGTCAGACTAGATGGATCACTGAAGCGAATGGTGACTTCAAAAATCTGTGAATTATGTGCAAAGTTTTCCAGGATACAGTGTACAGAGATCCACCCCATGTAAAGTTTTACTTTATCATGTGCAGATATACTTACGTATGATCCCATCTGCGTTGTCCACATGCTTTGGTAAGTAGTGTGCTGAAAGGTCACTCTGAAGGACTTCATCTGAAGTTGCTCTAGCTAAAGCAGCAGCCAAAAATGAAGGGCAATTACTGGAAAAGGAAAAACAAAACACAGTAAGAAACACACAAAAAGATATTTTAATCTGATTTAGCAAGGGAACTTGCAGTCAGGGAAATACATAACGATATATTTCTACAAACAAACAGGAATTTGAACCAGGATTTGTAAAACTTCCGATTCTTCCTTACTAGACAGCACCACAACCCTGCAGCAAGACCTCAAACTCACCATAAGGATTTTAGTAACCCTGTTTCACTCTGATGTTCCCTGTTTCTTAAGTTTTAATGTTCCATTTCTTAACCTCTACTTAAATGCTTTTCAAATCTAGACTTGAACCCCCCTGCAGAGTCTGTCATGCAACCCTTGCTTAGCGCGTTTTTTCTACATGTGCATTATACACTTTTATCTTAAGCCCATTTCGTCCAGTTTCTCCTAAGAATTGGAGTCGGGATTCCAAAGGATAAGAGAAGTTCTTGGATTTCAAAGTGTCCAAAACCTCACCAATGGCCACTGAAGGTTAAGGCAAACCCCGAGGAGGGATGAAGTTGATGTGCATAAGGTTAAAAAGCTCCCTTATGAATGATCTCTATCAAGAGTAAAGTGGCTTTAACGCACTGTAGCTTAATTAAGTCTGGTATCTCCCAAGGTTAATTAATCTATAGCAAACCAAGGCCACTTTAATGTACATTCTCTCATTCAAGAAGAGTTTAATACCTCTTAATTTATGCATGACTTTGCATTTCCCATTGGTCTGCCTTAACTTCTCCAGGTGCCTCTTGCTGACACAGTCTGAAACCTCCAGTTTCCACCGTTGTCCTCAGGGTAGCAGCGTCCTGCGTGAGACACGTCTACCATTGCAGGACCGCGCAGAGATATACAAGCCAATTTCAGTCTCAGAAACCATCCATCAACAACAGAATTCTGCATCAGCTAGTCCCGGGAATGGGCAACAAGCACATATACTTCCTTAACTTATTTCCCAGTAAGTCCGTCCGCATGCTTTTAGCATGGCTGGAGAGGGGACATTAGCCTAGAGGCATCAGTCCAGCCAGATCCAGAGCAGAAAAACTTCTACACAGAAACTGGCCTTGTCAGACTTCGTTCTGGAGCCTGAGAAGCACATGGTGACCGTCACTTGTGTTCACTTTTGGTTCACTGCCCAGGAAAGCCAACTGCCATCTAAACTGATCCACATGCCATAGCTGCAGCAGTGAAATCTGAATTTCAGAAAAAGAATCAGATTCGCTACACTTGGGTGTTTTTGAAGAGTCATTTTACCATAAAGTTTTCCAGATTCTTGATACTAAACGCTGCTACAAACAGTAAGATTATGTAACAGATTCAGAAAACGTACACAAAGCAAGTCCTCCGACCCTCATTATTTACTGTTCAACATATCTGTAAATTATTTGAATGTAAGATTAGCAATAAATAGCTTTGTCCAAGTGATACCTTGCCATGAGACAAGCTCTGACCCTTGAAGTAATGCAGAAAGCCACTCGTACCACGTTCCGGCACCACCAGTAAGCGTATTTCCTAGAATTAGCAGCCGAGTATTCTGCTCACGCAGCACCTCCAAGCCTCAGCCACGTGCGCGCTAATGAAGCACGACTGCTGGAGGAAATCAGCTGTCTCAGGACCGGCTCTTCCCAGCACAACACGGGAACTCTGATCCTATTTACATACAGCAGTGCCCCGTGGTCAGAGTAATCAGCCAGAGGAAAGCGCACCGGGGCCTCCTTTACTTCTGGTGCATGTAGAAGCCGGTTTTCGATCTAGTCTTGTCCGCCTTTTTTTAGCTCACAAAGAGCAGGTTTTTAATTTCTATTATTAGCTCCGATAGTCCAGAGCGGCGATACTGGTTACTGTTCATGTTACTTGTAATTTCCATGTTAAAACAAAAGCAAGAGACTGCCACGCCTGGGATAGAATAATTATGCCAGCGGTTAGCAACACCGTGAGGACACCGTTCTGCAAAAATGCAGCCAAAGATTAACGTTCAGCCTAAATAACGCACAGCGGAAGAATCCATGCTGAAAGCATCCACAAACACAAGCCAGACAGAGCTCACTTCAGGCACGAACATACCAGCCTGCGCTAGCACCTGCAGGGATCTGAGCTTGTTTCCCAGTCCAGGGCTTATTCTCACCAGCTCAGTGCTGAAACTTTGTAGGAAAACCAGGCTTGTTTAGTGTCACTCAAACAACCCCTCAGGATCATCCGCTGATGGGCAAAGAAGGAACCTGGCTAAGAACTGAGGCAGCAACAGTTGCTAAAGTAGACTCAGGACCTAAACAGCAGAGAAAAAAATACCCCCCGGCGCAAGGAACCTCTGCTCTGCCTGGGATGGGAAGGCCACATCTGTGAAGACCCAGGGTCATGGATATTCATATCTGAAATGTTAGATATTACTTTAACCGTAGTGACAGACTACAAAACTGAAAGGTGCGTTTACAGCTGGTCAGAGTATTTCCCCAGTCAGCTCCAAATGCTATTTACGTGTCCCTACAGCCAATGCTAACAGTTTCACACAGGAGCTCTTTATCTAGCCAAAGAGTGCATTTCCATTACAATACTAAACCGACACAAAAAGCCGCTAAAGATGTTATTAGATAAATTAGAGGATTTTAAGTACATCCTTCCTGATTCTTCGGCAGCGTGGGTGTATTTAGAACACCCACAGTTGCATTGCAGCAATCCTGGAATAACTCTGCTAAGGTAATAAATCAAGCCTAAAAGTGGGCCATTTCCATCAATTAAGATTGAGAAAAACAGTCTGAAGTGGGCTTGACTCAGCCCACGTATTATTACGTTACCAGCTCAACACACAACTCTGCTCCTTTCTGATAGCATTAAAGCGGTGAAGACTTTCCGAGCATTTTCTCTGAGCTATTCCTTTGTGCTCTAAATCTAATATAAGATCTCCTACTAAAAAAAAAGATACGGCAAATTTAAAATTCTTATTGTATGAAAGTTCACCATTGGGGTTTGAGTGACATCAATTTTGAGGGAAAAGGTAGAGAAAATAAATCAGCTGAAGGCTTTCCTTCTATGTCTGGCCACTCTTTGTCCTAATAATAACAGCTGCCTGCCAAAGAATTAATTGCCCTTGACATTTGTTCATCACAAAGCTGCTTATGTAGCCATTACAGGACTGTGCCGTGTAAGCAGGGAAGCGACCAGATGCAGACAGATGACTTCCTCTTCCTGATCAGCACCGCTCAAAATTTACTTCTCTTACTTGGCTCCTGAGAGGACTTTAGTTGAATTACTTCTCTCCCTCAAGGAACAGCAGACTGCACTGGAGTTTTTTTTTCTTCTTTTAAAATGGATTAGATTTTTAAGTCAAACCACTATCAGGACACTTCATTATTGTTACACCAAGACAACTGAAGAACCAGGTCTAGTATCTTTGTTTTTATCACAGAAGCAAACATTCAGGTGAGCACCTACAGCATCCCACAGAATAGCGAAGACCCACACTCGAGTGATCAGGATTTGCCACACTGGTAGTCCTCACCTGTCCTCCCATCTCCTGTGTAAAACCAGTACCAGGGATCCATGGGGACATGGGAGGTGCGTTGCGTCCTGCTGCTGCCGTAACTAAGGATTACCTGCTGGGTGATGAAAATAAAGTATTCTGCCGCATTCTAGATGCTCAAATATTATGAGTCATTAAGTTACGACAAATTGGAACTGGGAGGGCACGATCTTGTTTAGCAGAGAGCTGAGAGCTGGAATGCCTACGTCTATTCATAGCCATGCCACTAACTCAGCAGCTGACCTTGGGCGAGCCACTTCACCACTCAGACCTGATTCCTTATCTCCAAACAGGGGATGATAATGTCATTTCCTGGGGGAAATGAGGAGAAGGAGGAAGGCTGTAGAAGGCTTATTTCAGTGTTCATAAAATACTCTGAGATTTCTAGATGAGGGCACAACTGAAGGGGAAAATATCAAGACGACACTAGGAGATATTTTCAATCTATACAAGACTTAGGCAGCTTTTGTACTTTTTTCTCGCTCCGTATTCTCTGTTCTCATATGCTGCCAGAAGTGCCAAGTGGAATACATGGCAAGCAAGAACTCTAGACAGGCAGGTCTAGTCTGATGCAGGCAGCTAACGCACCGTCATAAACAACTTCACAAAGTAAACACATTTTTAGAAAAGCTGATGCATCTCAAAAGGGGAAAACCAGCAAAGAAAGACATCAAGTTCTTAAAACTCGGTAATGCTGGTGCTCCTGGAGCATTAGCACTGCTGATGGGAAAATGGTGCTACGGGCGTCTTGCTGCCCCCGACCAAAATACACGATCGAGGGCCACCAGCACTGAAAATACTGAACTCTGTCATGGTCTGGTGTAACTGATGAGGCATCACTAACCCAAACAAAGCAGGGAAAATGGACCAAAACGTACCAGTGCCTTTCAAAGGCCAAAGTGGTCAGTAAATCACAAAACATACAGTGTTCCTATTACCTCCAGAATCCCCTGACACTGCAGAACAGCAATTGTTTTAGTTAGAATGAAACATGATTTAAATAGAAATGCTATTCAGTCTGCTGAAACATAAAACAAATCCACAGGCAAACAGTATAAAGCATCGTATATAGTTTCACAGAGCAATCCAAGACCAAGACCATGACCTGAAAAGAACAGAGCACAGCACATTCCCATACAGCCTGTAATTTACTGTGTTAGTAAAAGACTTTGTAGGGATGACAAGCTAACTGCACCCTTTCCGAAAGGCATTACACCAGGGATACAGTTTGGCAAACACTCCTGTGTTCATGTGCCCTGTTGCAAGTTCTTGTCAGAAAGCAAGTTTTGAAAGATTCAGTTTAAGAAAAACCTCATTTGTCCCCAGCCTGTATTTACAAAACACTCCAAAGTCTCATGAGACTTCTTCCAGATGGAGCTTCTGATACAGCCTAGAAGCTCTTTGAAGAAGCCCTTAAAGTCTTTATTATTGAAAGTTCCCATGCTGTGAACTGCAGCAGTAACGAGCAGAGAAATTCTTTGGGAAGATCCCTTGGCTGCCTACCCAGCCCTCCCTCCAGCCACCTCCTGTTCCAGTGGCCATCCAGAAGGAGGGGGTACCCGCTGAGGGGCTTCTGTTTGTCTCCTAACCCCGTGAGTCTGACACGACTCAGAGAGGAATGTTCTGTTAAGCAGTCCTTAGACCCCAAAATTATTATGGATGTATCTTTTAAGGATGCCAAGTGAATGCTGTTCCCAGCTCCTGTCTCTGCAGGTTCTCCTCTCCTTGCTCACAAAGCATTGCTCCCTCCTGCAAGCTCACCGCGCTGCTCAGACCTGTGCTGGTCTGCTGCCTTGCACAGCTGGTGAAAGTTTTGATGCTTATTTAAAGCCTGGTCACGGTGGACAAATGGAGTATGATTTTCTCCCAAACACATGGTGAAACTCTGCACTAGATTTTAGCTGCTGCAGTGAGTTACTAAAAATACCAGCACACACACACAGAGAAAAAGAAACAAACAGAAAAAACAATGCGCCTTTTGAAAGACTGCATAACCAAAGCTCCTTGAGAAGTCATTTGAACTGGCAGTGTTGAGACAGTAAAGATGCTTGATAAATCTGTTTGAAGGAGCTGAAAATGTGCTACACACAAGGAAGCTGCTATCTATAGGCTTCACAGAGACAGCTGCCTGGTCACGCTCAAAATGATTCTGTCCTTGTGGTGACAGTTGTAAGCAACAGAAATATAATACACAACCATCACAAAATGACACTCTTTGTGATGTGTTTATCATGCCCATATTCTGTGCAGACAATGCAGTGGAATCTCTTTTCACCAAATATTTAACCTTTTGCATTGTGCTCACTGCCATATTCTAGAGTACGATGAAGTTTATATAGGTATTTTCCTGCAGTTGAGTCTATCATAACTGGACACTAAAAAAAAAAATTAGAGGTGCACTGCTCATCAGAAAACCTGTTCAACAGCTGGATTAAGATGCTTCAACATACCAATCAGACTCTCAGTATTTATCACTGTATTTATTTTGTAATAGCTGTCTCTTACTTGTCAAAGCATTTAGGGAGGCTATGGTCTCAGAAATCTAAAATCGTGAACGAGAATAAAGCTACTTTTGTAGGAATAATGATTTCCCTTTGCAAGTTCTTATTAGGCTTGAAGATTTTGCTGATGGTGAATAATACAAGTTCTCAACTTAGCTGCAATCACTGAAAGTCTATCTCATAAAATAGAATAAAACCTTATATGAAGCTCATATTTGACAGCTATGACTAAGATACGTAAAAATACTTTATAGTCTCAATTTTAAAATAATCACCTTAAAAAAACCACCAAAGAACAACAATTAAAAAAACGCCTGTAGAAATGACCTGTTAACCATCACTTGTTAACCACTACAAGTCAAAGACATTTTGACTTGTTCACAAATAAAGATCTAATCTGAGATCAAAAAAATATTGAATTCTTTCCTCATTTTTTAATGAGACAGTAAGAGTCAACAAAATGCTCTCTCCAGTAAAGTATATGTGAAACAGACATGAATGGAAACCTCCAGGAAATCATGGTTGGTGATCAGATGGGAAACCTCTGCAAAACCACAGAACTCGATTAGTTGGTGCTGATCCCACGAAAGGGCCCAGGTGCTGCACTCCTCTGTCAGGGGGCTTTGGTAGGATGTTATACTTAAGGATGTATAGAAAGTGCTGTGCTGGATGACACATCAAACAAATTAAAAAAAAATCAGGGCAGAGAGCAAAAATAAAATACTGGCATGATGCTGAAAAAATAAATGAAGGGAAAAAATTGCTCCTGAAAGCGTGACTGCGAGAGCATGGTTTATATGTTCTTTTATCCGACTACTCGGGAGACCTGGCTGCAAAGGGATACCCTACCTTGTCTCTCCAGCCGGAGCACTGCAGGCGAGTGCAGCTCAAATTCCCAGCCTCTGAGGTCCAGAGGCAGCTGGCACTGTATTTGTCACTGGATGCCAAATCTCAGAGCAGGCCCCTTTCCAGCTATGCTCGCACACACACTCAGCTCTCAACGTGTTTCAGAACACGTCTAACGCAGGCTGTCTAGCGCGCTACTGTGACCATCTTTCTTGCTGGAAGCTAAAGAAAGGCCAAGTCAGAGGCACGATGCCACCAACAGCTGGACGAGCAAGGCCAGGCACCCTGCAGATGTGCAGCTCTGCCCCATGACTCCCCGCTCCGGCAGCACCAGGTTTCCCCAGAGCCCTCCACGTCCCCATCTGTTCTACAGGACAAGCACTGGGCATGGGCTGGCCCTCCAACGCTGCTGGATGGAGCTGCCAGGGCTCAGCCCTCCCTCCCCTTACCTTGGAGGGGCCATTCTCACCCACTCCACTGACAGTTTTCAGAAAACTGACAGGTATTCAGTTATCTTTCAGACTTCAACCCCTCTTTCGAATGTGATTGAAATTGGCCTGCAAGGTCAAGCTTATCAGTGGGAGGAACCCGACGGGCAGACAGACTGAGCAAGCACAGAAGACGTGTTCCCTTATGAACCGGACTTTTGAAATCAACTTCTTGGAATGATGCTACTAGAATTTCACCCGACAGTACAGGTCATTAAGGGAAACCCCTGACTTTTAGCATACTGTCTTCAACACATGAATTAGACTGAGATCTCTAATCCATTTTCTGCTGTGTAGCAAGTCGCTACTTCCCTTCTCCAGAGAGGTAAGCACACATGACAGTACATAAACCTAACGAAATGTAAGCAAGACAAAACAAAAAGGTCACCTTTGTCTCTTTGATGAGGTACAATATCATGAAGGCTAGTGTATATTTAAAAAATAAATGGTTGCTGACCACAAACCACTTGTAAGCATTTGTGATTTAATGACTGTCACTAAAAAATGATTGACACTGAAGGGGTGAACTGCGAAGAATCCAAAGCACATAAAAACAGCTTCTAAAGAGCCATTCTGCTGAATAGATTGTCTGTGTATTATCTTTGAAACCTAATTCTATGATTTCTCTAACTCATTCTCACAATACGGCAGTTCTGAGGTTACTTACATTTCAATCTCTGTAGAGCTGATGCTACCTGCATTAAAGGCTGCTTTTAAAATGACAGAGATTGTCTGCTGTAACATGAACAACCCTTAAAAACCCAAGATGAATCTTCCAGGAGCTGAAAGCCAAATTACTGCAAGAAATTGAATTCCCAGAAGTGACTGTATGACAGTTTTCTTCATTACATCAAAGAATTGAAGCAACAAAGTTTGCTGTTGAAAATCATATTCCAGGACTAGAGTCCTTCACAGACATATATCCATCTGTTATTAAAAGAAAGGTAAACCTAGACTTTGAGGGAATGCAAAGAGAAATCTTTTATTACAGAAGTGGACCAGCCTTAATGACAATACTGAGACGTCCAGGATGTATCTATGTAGCAATCTCCCCCTACCTAAATCAGAAACTTCTCTACCTGAGCAGCAAGATTCTGAGGAACTGGATAGTATTTTATTAAATTTTAATTACTGGTATAAAACACATTTTACAAAATCATAAAAATATTATTATAAAACTTAAAAAATACCAGCAAACCACATATGTGATGGACATTTATTACAAAGACTAGGTCTCTAGGGCTCAGCTATGTAAAAGCAAACACATAGTTAAAAAACCCACTATATTTACCCTCTTATTAATTAATTAAAATGAAGATAATTTATTGGAATTGCCCATACATGTGACTTCCAGGAACTTACGCTGAGAAAAAAGATCCTTCTGGTTTTTGTTGTTATTGTTTTACAGGGATTAGCTCGCATATTTACACGTTGCATTCTCTGTTCCAGCAGAAATGCTTAGCACTGGAGTGACATGCATACCCTGTAACCAGAGTCTTCTGCCTGCCATTCCTAAAACCAGTCACTGCCTACTTAGCACCTCCATGTCCTGAATGGTAACGAAGCCTACATCTATGCAAGATGCATGTTTACCTGTAGAGGTACATTTCTTAACTGGAAATCCAATGTCAACAACAGTTATCTCATAGCGAGTTTCTCTGCTAGGCTGAGGCTTGTTTAAAAACTCTACAGGACATTAAAAATGTCATTGATTTTTCTCTCTGGCTCTCAGTCAATTTGAAAGTCAGCATAATTCAATACCTTTCTACTAGTTCCATTAGCAAAGAAAGGAATCCATGCTTCAGTCCACACTGCCTTATTGGAAAAGGTAATTTAATTTTACATCTGAAAGTGCGCCAACATCAGCATAAAACCATACACAGTATACATAAAATTTAATTTATAAATTCTGTATTTTGTCAAGCCAGAATGAGATGCTGTCCAAAATCAATGACAGTGTCCAAACTTGGTCTGAAGATATTTACATATACTCTTTTTATTTCAGGTATTTTATGTTCTAGTCAGAGTTTTTGATGATTTTTCTCCTGACTATAAAATTTAATGACATACCATCTAGAAAAGTTCATGCTGCAGAAAACCTTGTCACAGCAGGCACGCTTTGCCCCTGAAAGTTCAGGCATATCATTTACTCACCACTGATTCGTCTCCTATTTGTTCCTTGCTGTTAAAATTAAACTTTCATTAATACTTCCCTTAACCTGAAGGGATACACCATACAAATTTGATGTGTCCAGAAATAAAATTTACATAAGAATCACCCAATGCAGAGCATCTATTTTATTTCAGATCAGATTAGCATGCCGAAGTCCTCTGACTACTAGTCAAAAAGAAAAACGTCTTGTGCTGTTATAGTTAATAACTTAATTTCAAAGAAATGAAACAAAATGCTACACAGCAGCACATACTGCTCTCTTCATTTATATCTCTGCTGCAGATCATCACTAAAGCAAACAAGTGTAAAATGACTTCTTTGAAAAAGGGTGAGGACAATGAATCTAGCATGCCCATTCAAATGATCAGCTTTCAGTAACACCACACAGAGCTGGTCCCCAAATAATTGTGCTTGTATTGTAATGTTTGTCTTCATGTAAATGAGAAAAAATAAAAGCTGCAGGCTAGGATTTTCAAATGACATTTGATCACTTCTTTCAACCCATTGAACAAATAGCAAATATAAGGCAAAACACACGCCAGAAGATTTATGACCACTGAGTCAGCAGAGAACGTTCTCTCGCTCCCTTCTCACTCTCGTGAAACGCAGTTCATCATACAAATGGCTTGGGTGTTTATGCCAGATGTAAGATTAGATAATTAGTCATCTGAGTCCTGGATGTCAACTCTTTTGTGATACAAAATTTATTCCAACTGCACCATTTATAATCAGTTGACTTGCAAAAGCATCTGGTGTTATACAGTAATACATCTTATGATGTACGGCCGAATATCTGCCACTCTGTAGTAACATATTCTGTTTCTGCTGTAGCAATACTCTGCCTGATCTTAGCCCTTCCAGCGACTTATTTTTTTTGTCTGCAAAATAAGGATAATGATATTGACCTTTGGAAAGCAATTTTGACACTAATGATGAACAGTACCAAGAAGGGATGGGTATTATTAATTAACCCTAAACCAGGAATGGAACAAGAGAACAGCAATTCACTTGCACTGATCACCAGAAAATACTGCTGCTCTTGTGCCTACTTTCTCTTGAGCACGGCATGCAAGATAATAAAATTAAAAGCAAATATGATAAGACTATACAGTACCTTTAAAAACAATTTTGTTGATAAGCATATAACTACAAGTAGATTCAAACATTATACAGCAGGACAAATGAAAGATTTTATTGGAAAATTTTTATTTCAAAAGTACTGACATCGATGCACACAGAACAAGACACAAGAGGGGTAAATGGGGTGCTCAGATCAGGGCGTTTGTGCTCTTTTAAAGGAGTAAACCTGTACTTACTCCAGAAAAATCACATCCTAATACCCACTGTCACTTGTCCTTTGCAGAACTGCAAAGAATATTGGCAGGTTTAGGGTTTTAGGTTTTTTCTTTAAAGGATAATCAAAATGTTTTAGCTATTCTGTTTCACATTGAAGTCCCTAATACATTCTGTTCTACTGAGCCACATAGTTATTTCAGTCATTCTTAATAAATAACAGTTGCCAGTAGTAGTTAAGCCAACAGATCTGAATTATTTATAGTGTTGAGGAACAGAACGGCAGATAAAATGCATTAGGGCTTTCAGTTGTTCTTGCCTGAACGACACAATGGCAGCCCTTTAGATACTTTTCCACAGGCTGTAAAATATTCTGCTTCCAATCCTGGTTTGAGAGATTTCCTAAAGAGACAACAGCCAAACCTACTGCTATCCATCTTCAATAATCACATTCATGAAGAGCAGGTAAGAGAGTCTTCCAAATACAGTACATTATTTAAAAAAAAAAAAAAAAGGCACAGACTTTGACTTGATTGAACAGGTCACATTCAAACTGCTATTTAGTATTATTAACCAGAACTTATTTATTGATATGTTATTTAGCATGGCTCTATACCTTCCAGTTAATGATCTACAAGAACCTCATAGTGTTGAACTCAGTGTTTCCTTTCTTCTTTGCCTATAATCCCTTCTTCCTTCAGCTAGAAAAAAAAAGCACAGGTATTATCTTCATTTTACAATCGCAAATCCAACTTCACATTCAAGAATGGAACGTGGAAATCCTAAGTCCTGTCTCTCCTCTATGCCTCTTTTTTAAGAGACCACACCATGAAACACTGAACACACAAAACACAACAGGGACAGAAATTATCTTGACAATACTTGACAAATTATGTTACACACAGTAGTTGAGTTTATGTTCTTTGTGACTTAAAAGATGCATTCGGATATCTGTCTTGACTGACTCATGGGATAACATGCCTCTGCTGAGCTGTGTCTGGGTAGAAATTTGGGGGAACATCTTGCTTTTGCACCTTGTAGCGACATCACAGTGAACTGCACCAGTGTGAAATTCACTATGCACAATTGATTCATAAGGAGAACCATGCCCACAGATGACAACGAAAGATTTACACTCAAATGCTGTGGAGAGAAGAACTGGGGGAGTAGTTGCAGCAACATAAGCTTACACCAGTTTTCCTTTTATAGTTCACCTTCCGCTTTCTATATGGATCTATTTACAACAGGAAACGCTGCAAATTGTAGCATCTCTAAGGAGTAAAAAGAAGAAAAAATGAAAACCTGGAGAGGTAAAAAACCCGAACAAACCTCCTCTTATCAATGGGGGGGGGAGCAGAATCTCACTTTCAGGCCATGTCAGGTCATTAAGGCATCTGGAACTGGCTCCATCACACGTTAAATTGTAGGAGCGAGCCATGGTATCCAAACCGTCAAGCAGGCTCAATGACACGGATCTCTGTGCTTCCCACTCCCCCTTCCTTGGCTTCGCTTCCCCACCTCTCCCAGTTCAGAGGCTTATTTAAAATCTGCACTCCGATTTTACTGAGACAGTTGTATTGAAGATGCCACGTGTCACAGGAGTGACCGTGCTCAAAAGATGAAGAAAATGGCTTTTGCTTTGGGAAAGGCAGGTCCTGAGCCTGCGTAACGTACAGCTTGCCTGCAGTATGCATCTATATATAGCTCTTTTTGCGCACAAAGGCTATATGAACTGATTCTGAACAAGCTGAGGATTTCAAACAAGTCTGCAGTGCTGTAGCCTCTCTCCCATCCTAAAAGGTACAGTGAATTATTTAAAACTCAGAGAACGTGTCCTAAAATTATTTCCAGCAGCATTTAAAAACAAATCTGTGTACACATTCCAATCACAGTTATAAGGTCAGCTGAAAATAAGAGCCATCACCTTTTATAGCTATGACATTACAAAGTAAATCTCGCAAGATTATAGACATTGTTTCTCTACATGAACTTCTCAATACAACAAAAATTCTACCTGCCTATTCACCAAAAATTGAGTCTCTGTTTATGCAAATTAATCAGCCTTTTCTTATATCTTATTTGTTCCATTTTATTTTGTATGAGCAATGTTGGATTAACACAATCAATTCACCCACCTCAGAGGCAATAACGCTGCCCCCAGTCTACTGCAGCTCAAGTAAGAATAACCCAACACCTCTTCTTTCTCCCTCCCCCCCCCAAAGAAGATTGTCATCTTTCCCTGTAAGTTTATTACTAAAGCTGTGATCTCTTCAGAAGACAGACGAGGTCTAAATATAAGAAAGAATGTGTTACATAACACCCAAGAAAGGAGGCAGCACACAAAGACCTGTAGACAACACGAGCCTCAGTAAAATAAAAGTGGAAAGGGGATGAAAACCTGCCTTATTGCGCTGCCTTTGCCCAGTCCCTGGACTTCGGTCCATCTGTGTGTAGTTAAACACACAGCAGAATATAGAATCATGTAATACATGTGTAAAACTTAGGTTTTTATTTCTATGGAAAATAAATGCAAACAAGAAACGTTATCTGAAGTTAATTCAGGATCTGGCAAAAACCTACTCAGATCAGAAGACCTCTTCCTCAAACACAACAGAACTCGTTTGAAGCTCCATGAACCAGGACTGTAAATAATACACTAGTGAGGACTGACTCACCCACGGTGACAAGTAGGCTCAAAGCTTCTTCAGATGGAGCAGTGTCACAGTTATAATCAGCAGTTAAGAGAGTTACTTAGGTGTCACTATCAGGTACAATGGTAATACATATTCAGGGAGTAAGTGATATGCAGACAGAGAGAATATGAAATCAAAACATTAATAAAAAATAAGGAACCTTTGGAGACAAATATTATCTTCTATATCTACAGTGCTTTATATACTCCCAAATTATTTATAATCTAAAAATAAATGATTACTTCTACCAGCACTGACATACAAGCTACCTTGGATGAAAAACAGCAAATTACTTAACATGGATAGAAACATTACACAACTGTTTTAAACAACAGCAAAAAATGGACCATGCTAGAAAGAACAGGGGGAATCTGTACAGAAATTGAAGTTACCCAAGCTAAAATTTAACCAGAATAATGTGAATATCATCTTGATTTTCTGTACCCATGATGGGATTTTCAAGAAGAATGAGACTGGTTAGAATCATCTGTCTACCTTAATGTCTCATTCCCCAATCTACATCCTCCCCCTGCCCTCACCACTCTTTAGCATCATAAAGAGACACTGGCTTCAAGGAAAATACTCAGTATCTGTAACTGAAATACATATACATATACACACACGTGTGTGTGTGTGTGTTAAAATATGAACAATCACCACAGACTCCTTGGTAAAAGGAAGAAGGAAGATTACTAAAATAGGTAGAAGATCGAAGGTCACACAAAAGCATGTCACTAATTCCAGACAAGACATCATTAAAACACTGTGTCAAGTAATATTTTGAAAATAAAAAATTCAGTCAACTCTGCCCCCAAAGCACACAGCCAATACCAACTCTACCAATGATCATGGCATTGAAAAACTAAAGAAACATAAAGAGGCCTCCGAAAGGCACGGTTCTGGGCTAAGCGTAGCAATAAACTAAGATAGTAATTATGTAATCACAAAAGAGCAAATTCAGGAGGAGACAATCAAGTAAAGATGAAATTGAAGTATGTTTTCTTATTCAAAGCAGAGAATTCTGTGAAAGAGTTTAGACAGAGTTTGGAGATGAGAAGAGCCATGACATTGTGAGAATTTTTTACTGTCAAAGTAGCAAATGTTAAAAAAAAAAAAAAATCTGTATTCTAAATCCACACTGAAAAATAGCAGTGAATTATTTCTGTTGGATTTAGCTGCAAAAGACTGGTAATAGCATGCAACTGGACCTTTCAGAAGTACTGTCAGGCAGCACAAAGGTTGCCTCAAGGGCAGATAGTTTTCAAATAAAAATACAGGTGGTACACTTGCATGAGTGAGCTTTTTAATGATGCATGGAGTCAACATAAAAGACACAACTGCAACTGGTAAGACTGAAAATAATATACCAAGAAAAAAAATATTAGGAAGACCAGCTGAGCTTGGAGATAACATAGGAAAAGTTACTGTTAAAGCAAGATTTAAGTTATAATAACACAGCAGTAGTAAATTGGAAGATGTAACACGATAGGAGACTGAACACTGCTCCCCGTTCTGCATCTGACAAATGACACTTCTGCCAGTAAATCATTTAATCTCTACACATCCATCCATCTAGGTGTCAAATAGGTTTATTGCCTTAAAACTTTAGAAAAGTACTGTGAAATGTAATTCATGAATACCTGGGAACTATGTTTTAATCCTTGGATAGAAGGTGCTGGGAAAGGACAAAATTAAGACTACCTAAATATTATTGTATTTACTTTAGTGAACTCCTCATCTGTCTCTCTTCTGTTTCAGTTCCTGGGTTCCACAGCGCTTCATGATTTCTTCACTTCTTTGTCTCTGGTTCTTAGGATGAGAGCTGTGGTCACAAACCAGGAATATCAGTGCCATAGGTGGGACAGACAGCAGTTGCTCCCGTAAACTCACAGAGAATAGAAGAATCATCCTACTTCATCCATGTATCACAAATATTACTCTCAAATCCTATTCTAAAAAGTACTTTAAAAAGCAGATGGAAAAACTAGAGGGGGTATGAAAGAGTAATCTAGGTCCAAATCTTTCCTGAAGTTACCGAGAATGAAAAGTTAGGGGCTTGATTTGGCATGAGCTGAAAACGCTCAAAACTTCCAGAAATGCAAATTAAGCACCTTGCATAATTAAACTCAACTACTCCTTCTAGTATGAGCAGAAAGACCCCATCCAAAAACCTTTACAGCTGTAGAACATTTTAGATTTTTGTATATGCAGAAAAAAAGCATGTTCAGTCCTACACTGTCTTTAACAGTGACAGAATTGTGCAATACTGCATATCCATTAGCTTTAGTTTTCGATTTCAAAACTAAAAACCTAATTCAAATTAGAGTAATAAATTGTAGCAAAATCAAATATGAAGGACTGTGAAGACAGCAACATGAACTTCCCAGGGATATGGGAAATTAAACAAGTATAATATGTTTAGCTTTGTTGTAAAACAATAATGGACTGGTGACAAAAGTCTCACCCTTTTATCAAAACTCTGTGTTTTCTAATATTCAACCTGTTCTTTTTGATCGAGCTGGTTATATAATCATCAGCCATGCCACGTGTTTGCTGAAATTCTGCATTTGATTTATAGATTTTTATTAGCGTCAAAGACGGCAAGAAAAGCAATTCATTCCCAAATAAAGCACAGCAAGGCTGAAGCCTTAGCACTGATACACTTTCATAGGGGCTGGATGGCAGCAAAAGAAAATGACAATAAAATAGAGACATAAGCTCAGGTAACCCCAAAACAAAGAAAGGGAAAACAATTGAAACAAGAATGCAAATCCACCTCACTCTGCCGTTCAAAGCCAAGACAGACCGCACTCTCTTACCCACAAGGACAGCCCGGGGCAGGAGGTTTGAAAAATCCAATAAGGAAAACTGCCTGGGTCCCCTGATTATAGCTATATATTGATTCTTGATATTTAGCAGAGCTCATCAAGAATAATGCAGTATTGCACAATTCTTCATGAGTCTCTTCTGCCTTTTAGCTATGAGTCACCAATATATCAGGAAAAACTGAGCTTAATTTAGACAACACAGAAGGGTAAATTACATATTTTCTTAAGGTCTCGAATCCAGGGGGCTACAGATTTTTTAAAATTTATTTAATGTCTCATTTCTCTCATCTTCCTTTTTTTCTAAAAATAAAACGATGAAAATGTCATTAATCTTCAGTAGGTAGCATCACAGGAAACAATCAGTCCTGGATATGAGGGAGAGGCATTTCTACATTTGATGGAGGACTTTATCTCTCTGCTATGCTTAAAGGAACAAAGGAGTATTCCTTCAGTATTCTTCCTCCTGCACAATGTATTGCCCCAATCTGCCTAGCAAGAAGTGGAAAAACTGCAAACAAACATCAGCCTTTATAGCCATTTATTAAATATAGATCTAGTGTTGTTAGAAAGAAAATATCTGTTTGGATAGCAAACTTCATTTAGGCTGGAAAAGGAGGAGTGTATGTGCCCTTTTTAGTACATATGTTGAGTTTAATGTGATCCCAGTTGAAAATAGTAGTGAATCTTACTGATTTTAGCACCTCAGTGATCAAAGCTTTTCTCTGTTCCGTTGCGTTCAGTAGCAGTTATGAAAGGCTTGCAAGAAACAGGATAAGAATGTACAATAAGACATGTCTGAGTAACTCTTCAGGTTTAGATAGCTACAAAACCTTACCAAAAAAGAAAGACAATTAATAGAATGATTGAGATTAATTTGCATACTTGCTACTACAATAATTAAAGACATCTTTCTTATAATGTGAACATCTCAGGCATTTCATGCATAAGGGAGATTGATGTGCTGATATATCTTACTTCCAAGTTTGAAAGTGTTTCTTTTTCATTGCAGCTACCCTCTGAAATTTATTAAAGGAAAATAGTGAGAAAGACTGACAAGAGAAATAAAGCGAGTAACATTAAGTCAGGACTGCAAATATGTCTGCATCCTATATCCACCACAGCCTTCGATATGGGCCCAAGATGGTAGCAATAATCAGACACTTGCTCTTCTCCGTCCTCGCCACTGATTACCTTTTCACTCTCCTACATCCTAGCCCAGCCACATGCGATGCAAACTGACTCCTCCAGCCACACCTCTGCTTTGTGTTGCCCAAGCCCAATGAGCTGATGATCAACAGAGAAGGCCTCCCAGTATTCTTTTTGGACATCCGGTAGGGCAAACTTTTTCCTCCAAAAGGGATTGTTGTGATGTGAAGGTGCAGAATAGGACAAGAAATGTGAACTGGTCAGGAACCATTGGAAATTAGAGAATGAAAGTCCTGGTACTACAGGATGATCCAATAACCAGTCTATATGTATTTCCTTCAAAGTTTCACTTTGGAAATAAAATACCTGTTGAAATATAATATTTCAAGGAATCTAAAGCACTAACCAATTAAAAAAAAGGCAAGCTGATTTGTCACTACATGTATTTAATATTATGTTGTTTCCTGATGAAACCCTTAGTAAGTGGGAGCACTCAGGGAGACACTTAGATTTACATAAATTTGAGACATAAAAAGGCTGTTAGACTAAGTCCATTGCACTGCATGGTCAGGATAGAGTCCTCCAGTGGAAGTTACATCAGCCTCCAGACAGACACAATGCTCAGTCTCAGGCAAAATACATAATTTAACTTCAGAATAGGTTCTCGAAACCATTCCACTGCCCTCTCCTTTATACTGTTAGCACAATATTTCACAGTTGCTCATGCATAATATGTAAACTCTAAGTGTAACTCTATGTAATATCTAAGTTATGATTTTACCTTGCTTTTAAACAAATAAAACATACATAAGCCCATTCTATCATTGTCACATAAATTTTAAATATGACTGTGTGCCATTTCTGATAACCTGATTTGTACCCCTCTTAAAGGGAACAGTACACATATCATAGCAACACTCAGCAGTTAATATAATTCAATACAAAACTACATAGCATTTAAAAAATGGATAGTGCAGTTTATTTAAAAGTTCTGCTAGACTCAACTTGATGTACTGCATCACCATACAGTGGAATAGGTAATAAGTCCTTACGACTTTTTCCCATTATGACCACTAAATTCAAATATTAGTAACTCTGTCATAAGAACCTTCATCTACTAAAGACCTAGGCAAAGCCTAAGCCACTCACCAGAAGATACTGTGATTCTCAGCTTGGGAAATGCAGAAAAGATTTAAAAGAATCATCCATTTGCTTTTCTGGCATTAAAAAACAAACAAACAAAAAACCCCAGTGATCCACAATCAGTTTCCGTGTGTAAGAGATGCAGGGTAGAAACAGCAAGGAGCATGCCCGACAATGCTTGTTGAAAGGAGTTTACTAACAGGACATATAAAGAATGGCCAAACAAAATTCAAAAGTGCACCACAATGTTCACATCAATGCGACTCCTTCACAAGGCAGATTCTTTCAGCCACTCATGTATTTTTACTGGTTACAATATCACTTCCCTTTGGGGGTGGGGTGGGTGGGGAAGACCTTCAGGTTTTAACAGAAAAATGTAAGATCAAAGTATGAAGAATTTTGAGGCTGTAGTAAAAAACAACAGATGGCTAAAGAGTGAATGCACGCCCCAGTTCACTTCTGGGCCCCTGGTACCATTCCTAAGCCACCGACGTCAGCAGAGCCCCTCCAGTGAATTACACTCAAGGGTCACGTATTACCCTACACGTGCTGAAGATGAGATGTTGTTACTCACCAAATTAATACTCCAGCTGCAGCCAATCTGTACATACACGCATACATCCCATAATGCCTACTGGATTCAAGGAATGTTGTCTCTTTTGTTTTTTTTTTTTCCTTCAACCAGTTAATAGCCAAACTACTTCAGCTGCAATAAAGATCTTAGTTTTAAAAATGCAAATGTTAGAGGGAAGCAATCAGAGCAATGAGAATCATCAGAAGTTTAGAAAATGTTACCCATGAATAACTGATGACGCATAAGGAAACACGAGACAGATGAAGGCACCATATTGTTTTCTGTGTTAATGAGGAAGGGACAAACATTATTGAAAAAAAGAACAGGAGAGATTCAGATTAGGCAGCAAGAAAAACTTTCCACCTGTAACTAAAATTACCCAGAACTGGAATAGCCTGCATAAGGAGGTTGCGGGATCTCCGCTGCCAGAAATTTAGAGACGAGGTCAGAGAGGTACCTCTCAGGATATGGTTTAGATTTAGCTAGTTCTACCTTGAGGTAAAAAGATGGACTAAATGACCTCCTGAGCTGCTTTTCAGCCCTATTTTCTATGGTTTTTCTATTCTATTAAAAACATGTGAAATTTCCCTTAGCTCTTTTCCTGAAAAGGAAGGAGGGTAATTCAAGAGACACAGTGTCTCCAGAGCATAGCCCTTATTAATTAACCTCATAACGTAACCTGCAGTAACATTGTGCAATGTTGTGTATCCCCTCCAGTGCCTGCCCTACATAGAGTGTCTTCTGGCTACAGAATGTAGAGCTTGATCACAAAGGGATTGGTGTGTCCTAACTCTTGCCTAAATCAATGGGAATTAACTAATTAAGAATAGTAATCAGGCCCTTAGTCCAAAACAATAGAAAGGCATGCTTTTAGAATCAGATTAGTTAGTTAATCATTCAAAACAGGCACCAAATGATATATTGACTGCCTGGGGAAGAAACGTCTTTTTCTCACGTCGAGAACCTGCTCTATCTCACGTTTTATTTTAAGATTTAACGAAGGAGAAGCCAACTCTCTATCAAAGCAAAACCTACCAGGCATTTACACTGGCGACAACATTTTATGGTTGTTCCTCAATCAGGGTTGTTCATTTATGGCTGTAAAAAGATGCAAGACTGTGAAGAACCAACCTATAAAACATTATTCTGTAACTATCTCAGTTCATCTAAGCCTGGCCTGCCCTATTTAAAAAAAAAAAAGTTAAATACCTTTTTCCTAGGGAAGCGTCTCCAATGTAGACAGATTTTTAGGTACATTATACTGCCAGCCTCTTGTTTGAGCAATACTCTTTCCCTATCCACTGCTCTCATACCAGCTGGTAATAATCAGAACTGAGAGACTTAATTACTGTACCTTTCAATAAGGCTTTAATTTTATTTTTGTTCTTTCTACTGCAAATGCCCATGAATCAGAGGGTCACTTTAAGCACAGAATTCAATTTAATTATACTCACAGGCATTTTTATCATTAAACAGGTCAACTTAGTACAGAAAAAAAAATCCTGATTATGAATAATGGAAAGCCTGGCAGGCAATCCAGAAGAGTTTCACTCTGAAAGCTCTCACATCCATTTGTTTAGATTTGTTTACTAAGCACTGGGCAAGGTCCCACTGAATGAACATCACAGCATTAACCGAAACTGCATCTAATATTTAATTATAAGTGGGTTTTAATGCTGACTTACTAAATGTTTTCATGGGCATATTTACCAGTATTTGCAAACTGGACTGTTATCTGCTAGTAAAAGCAGAGAATGAGAAAACCAACACAAAAGGTCATTGACTGAGAATACGACTGTGTATTCCTGAACTGAATCTAGCAAAATCCTTCCCAGGTTACAGAATCATTTCATACAGTCAGGTCCATTCTTCAGATAGGACACTGGTTTAATTACACGCCAGGGAGCAGGTCTCTGATGGACTGTCCTCATGTGAACTAGATCTAAAAAGAAAAATCCATGCTGTTCATGAAAGACTTGATATGCAAGGTAGAAGACAGTACAAATTCTGGAGAAACAACATCTTGGATAGTAGAGAACAGAAGAGGTCTCCTGCAAAGCTAGTTTCAGGGTTAACTATTACACCTCAGTACTTAGCTTGGGTCTCTTCAAGGCAATCCTCTTGCACAGTTTTGCTGTTCTGGATACAGATACAGCTATGCGTAACATGATTTCTGTAGGCTATTTATAAGGCTAAGTAGTCAAGTAATTACACATACTGTGTGTTTTATATAGCCCCTTCCTTTATGCTCCCCATTTTCATTAACTTTCTGTTTTCTAATAGGCTCAACAGGCCTAGAACTTATTTATTTAACTGTATGGTCAATACTAATTTGAAAACTAGCTGTTATTTTTAACCACTTGTTGTATGTATAAAGATGCATTAATTCAGTTGTTTTAAGCTGAAGTCTTAAAAAGGTAATTACACAAGCACACAATGCAAGAAGTTAAAATTTTTACTGATTTCAATTACAAAAATTGTTTACTTTCATCTTTATGTCCTCATGACACAGAAAGGAAATCAAACCACAGTGATAAAAAGCTATTACAAAGAAATACCTTAAAGAAGCCTGATTGCAAAGCTAGTTTGTTCTCTGTACTTGAAGGCCGTGTGGAAAACTTTTCTAATTCATCCAGGATTACTTTACAATACTGATAATAGATAACAACAAACACACAGATATCTGAAATGGAAAAACTACAAGCAATTTCTGTTCCTGCAAGTTGTGTTTTCCTGATTCATTAAGGTATCTAGATATAATAAGAGCAGTAGCTCTCAGAATCCAGAAAGACAACGTGGCATTACCATGGTCCTGAATTCTCATGTTGCATTTTCAATTTCCTTTTCTACATAAAAGCAAACATCTCACAGTTACCAAATTGTCAGAACTACAGACACTTTTGCAAAAGCAGGACCGCGTGGATTTTGCTTGACAGAAATTGTTGTTTATCATCCAAGCAGTAGCTGATTTCAGAGGTTCATGGGTGTTTGGATTTTCGCAGAGAACTGATGCAACATACTCTTTCTATAAATACAGACGTTTATTCAAAGAAGGATACATCCAATCACACAGACGTCCTTCTCAAATCAGCTGCTGATGTTACTTCTTTGCAACTACTATCTCATGTCCTCAGATGTCTCCTCTCCCAGCTATGTAACACTCCCCTTCAGCTGATACGGTTACTATCTTGTCTGGAGAAAGAGCAGCAGATTTGCTTGTAATAGGTTCATCTGCTGCTCTCTGGTGATCTATTTTTGCTCAGATGATTCAACTTCATATGTTCCTACAGGGTACAAGGCTCACCTAAGTTCTTTTAAGTTACGACCTAAGGAGCAACATTACTTTTATTAGTCATGAAAATTTCCAAGACCAAGTTTCATATGGAAACAAACCTGAAGTCAAATGAAAAAAAACCCAGTAAAAATACAAAAACTTGCTTCTGCAATGTAAGTTGCATTGAAGCTGCACTAAAATGTGCTTCATAGTCTCCAATTAGGTCTTATACTGCTTACGATAATTTTCCAAGTATTAGATATTTTTTCATTGTATGTTTGGACACAATAGCAGGGATATTTCAAATTCTAACTTAGAATTAAAAAAATAAGGCTCTTTATACTTCCCAGAAATTGAAAGATTGGAATTATTAATCAGTCCAAGTGAGAATAAATTTGCAAACTTAGCTACAAAAATCAATGGATACCTTAGATTTATCCGTGAATTATTTTAGAACCACATTTTTACCTGCAAAAATGCTTTCAAGGAAATCAAGGTTCCTTTGAGAGTTCTGAAATATTAATATTACACTTTGCTATGCACAGGTTTTGACCATTCTCACAAAGAGAATGCGTAAGGAACATTGATACCTATCCATTCCTCCATTCCTTGTCTCAATTACAGTGGTACAGCGCTTGGATATTTAACTGGAATTCTCCATCTTTTTTTGTTACCATTTTTACACATTCCTGAGATAGCTTCATAAAGTCATCACAAAGAAATTACACCGTGTGCAAACAAAACAGAACACTATTTGGTTCTTATGCTGCCTCCTCACTCTCCTTGCACACTCCTCTCTACTTCTGCATCCGCCCCCACCCAACTCTGCTGTTCATGCATTGTTGCTTCTGCAACTCCATGTGTTAGTTTGTCAAGTGACAGTGACTAGAATCCTAATCACGTCATCTTTGTCACTGAGCACTTCCGAGGACAGTATTCCTGTCACCTCCATGATAGTGAGCGAGCATACAAATTAAGACGGCTTGGAGGCACAATACAAAGGCTGAACAGGATAAAGGAGAAGGAAAAGCAAAGCACAAACAGGGAATACTGGTTACAGCAGTGTGATGGCAACTGGAAACGAAGGCCTTACTTAACACACAACCCTCAATGGCAATGCTTTTACTCTAGGCCCCCATGAATGTACAGAAATATACGTATATGTATTAGAAGTCTCAGTACCTGGACTGTTATTTCTTGTATTCCAGTGGAATTTCAAGTGACAGCTACTGTGCACAGCAGAAAATACTCCCTGACCCAAGGAACCTACAGTTTAAATATTTAAATTGTCAGTCAAAGAGAGAGGAAAGAAGGGCAAGAGAAGTTAAGCATTAATTGCGTGAAAAGAATAATGATTTGCCACTCAGGTTAGCTCCACAGTTTGGGAAGAAGATTTCAATTTAAATATTGTTTATATGATGAAATTAGGACAGATAACAAAACACAAAGAAGTATGGGGCAAAAAAGGAAGACAGAGCAACTTTCAAACAGAGTCCTAAAACATATCAAAATGATGCTAAAAATAAGCAGCACTCAGAATGATAAGCTTTTCTAATGAAATATTAGTCTTGCTGTCACTTATGTCAATCCCCTGAATTTAGGGAAAGGAACCATGGGGCAATACCCAGAATACAAATTGCGCTCAATGCAAAAGCAGCTGCAAAACAAAGAATGAACGGATTTGACACTTGCTACAAAAAATCCATTAACCATAGAAAAAATATTTATGTTTTCAAGTCAGAATACTAGTCCTGAGAAACAAAATGTCTGCATAAATTCCTCATCATACTTCCAGACTTTCAGTCACAACTATTTCCATGAAATATGTGATTATACAATTTCATGTGTGTGTGTGTTAACAATTAGTGAGAGTATAACATAACAGACGTCCCACATCAAGAGATCTGCAAAATGTCGTATGGGTAACAGGAAGCATATTTCAAGCTGACCCTAGACCACTCATTTAAAAAAGTTAGATTGTGCTTTAGATCATGCAAAAGTGGTAGATACAACCTGTAAGTTGGAATTAATTATATACTGCATAATTTCTTCCTATTAAATCTGTGAGTGATTCTTTAAAAAGCAAATTATTTGGGATGCTTTTTTTAATGTATATTTTGAAAAAACAGACAATATCTGATCTTAAAGTTCTACTGAATTTCTGTTGCTATAACAACATGTGAAAACCTTTTTCCTGTTGAGGACATCTGTAGCTATTTTTACATGCAACAGCTGGATTTGTCTGCCTGAATGTCACTCATAAGAAAAAATGTTTTATTTGCTGTCTTTGAATAAGCTTTTAACATAATGACAAATGTCAGAGTCCAGCAGGCTCAAAAGCTGAATAATCTCTGGTACAAAACACACATTACATGGCAAAACTGTAAAATGAGCAACAAGTTGATTAAAAGCAGTGAGAGTCTCACATTGCTCCCATGCACACACACCTCCTCCTCCCAGATTTGGCACTGGAACAACAAGGGCACAACAAGTCTTTATAAACGAGATCTTTGATCTCAAGAGATACCACCTTCGTACTCTAAATTTGTCTAAAATGTACCAATACAGGAGAGCACCAAAAAGCTGAATTGCAATTTCCTGTAGAGCAAAGCATGTCAGGCAGCTGGAAACAACCAACGCTCAGCTGTGATGCCCAGATACACGTAAAAATATAGCAGCTAACCATTCTCATCTTTCTCTACAAAAGTTTCTCGTATAATAAAAACAGCAAATAAAACCAGTAATGAACGTGCAGATTTCTCTAAAACAACATAAAAAGCTGAGCTATCTCAGCACCTTGCAGAATTAGGCCATGTGTAATTTTGCCCCCAGATAATAGGTATCTGTAAGACTGGAGATAGAAATTAGGAGCTCAGGCAACTAGGCAACACAAAAATTGACCTCTAGAGAAGACAATTCTATTTCAAAACTCCCCTTTACACTATACAGCAATGTATTTATTATTATTACACCATAATTTAGAATATAATATCATTATAATTAATTACTGAAGTGAACAGTTCATTCCCTGTGAGGATTAGGAAAGAATGAATTCTATCCTAATGCTTATTACAAATCATTTCTCCCATAGATGGCATGGCTTTGCAGAGCCTGGTGAAACCCATATCCTTGCCTACCTCAAGCAGAGGCAAGCTCCAGTAGCGCAAAGTCTTTCAGAGTGTAAGGAGTCACAAAAGGCTATGTGGATTCCTGAAAAATTCTCTCCTACTGTTTCCAAAAGACCTGTTACTTATGAACGGAAATCACAAACAAAAAATAGCAAAGAGACTCCACTGGGATGGTGGAAATTTGCAACACATACATTATACAAAGGCAATAACTGCATATATGGCTGGTGCACATGTATTAGAAGAAGAATATTTGCTTCATTTTTCAAACACAAAAGAGGAGGGCATGACATTTTGTGAACAGTCCTGTATCTTTTTTCTTTCAGTTCTGATTTTGGCTGTAAATACGTAATTACTGTAAATGCATCCAACGCCTACATGATTTCTAAAACAGCACAGAATTGTTCGTATTGCATCTGCTGATCAATAATTACTAATGTCATGCAGAGACAGGTAAGTTGCCAGTGCTTTAGCCTAGGACATTTCACGTTCACACAGACGCCTACAGTTTAAGGCAACAGTCAGCAATACAAAAGGCAAAAACAGTCTTAATTTTTTCTTAAGAATTTGCTTCCAGCTGATTGCCCAACACATTAAAATGTATTACTACATACTGAAAAACCTTACTGACTATGACCTGGATGTCAGGAAGATTTACAGCCTAGTGGCAGACCATAGTTTTGTTGACACTTTCTAAGCTGAATTTATTGGAGAGCTTCCTGAAGAGAGGAGAAGTATTCAATTACCCGGTAAATATCACAGAACACGCTTGGTTTTGCCATTCTTCCCTTGGACAGGAATTCCATACTTTGAAGTGTGACCTTTCGTGCCGACCTACCGGAGTCTGTATTTAAGTTGTATGCTGGAGAATTGGACACAGTATTGAGCTTAGAAGTGATTTCCATGCTGCTTAATAGACAATCCATGAAGCAGCACAGGAAGTATAGACCAAATGGCCCAAGGCAGTAGTTTCTCTACAATTCTCTAAAAGAACAAAACAAACCAAAAGATTAAGAGCAGAGATCAGAAACAACAGAAATCTAATGTCTTGAAATTGTACTGAGATGTCTGCCAGGATGCCCTGGTAGCTAAGTAACTCTCTGAACTCTGCAAGACTGATGAATATACCTAGATGCTTTGCTGTTGTTAGTAAGGAAATAAAAGAAAAACAACATGGAAAATAAAACTGTCTTGGAATGCCGCCAGGACAAAGCAAAGCACTTCTGCTCCAGGATTCATGATCCATGTGAAGGCTAATTTGAAGGGCCACTAATAAAACTGGAGAGTGCAGTGTGCTACATTGATCTTCAATATATGAGGCAAACATACACACCAAAGTATACAGAACTTGGAAGTGTGACATAATGGGCAGCCTACTTGCACAGGATGGAAAGCAACTTATTTGTTAGGATTTGGCAAACAACAAGTAGTTCAAGCAACTTACAGAATTTGATAATGACCTTGTGTTAATCAGGTTAGCATGCCCAAGGGAGTGGGAGGGAAATCTCCTTACTTAATAAGATCAGTCTTGATTTTAGAAATAATAGGGACATAATTACAAGTTGGTGAGGATGATGTGACCTCCAACCCATCTTCTTAATCCTCATCTAGAGATACTTAATGAAGCTAGTGAAAGTGAAAAATAAAATAGAGTAAGGAACAATGATCAGTTCCAAAGCCCAGTGGAGAAGTCTTCAATAACAACTACATCAAATTTTGTGGGACTGTAAGAAAGGAAGCATTTTAACATCACATGAAATAAGATCTGCATCCAGTGAAACCTTTCAATGCATCTGTTAAACCAAAAGACTTCAATGTACTCGCAGCTTAACAGTGTGGTTTATGGTTTTGACCCACAAAATGAGAACAAAATGGGGCAAAAATGAAATGGCCTTTCTTTGCTGTAACCTTCAAACGCAGCATAAATCTTCCCAAGTAAGCTTCCCAAATGACTAGCCTTTCCTGCCTACCATTTATATTTACTGTGGCTATTACCTTTTTTGGAAGCAAACTCTCAGCAATCAATCTTTAGAAACACAATGGGACTTGGTTTTTGCACAAAGGGACACATATATCTGTAACTTTGCAGGTGCTACCATCTGCTCATGTATTAGAATTTGTACCCACAAAAATCTGTTGGTACACAACTCTTTCAGTGACTGTAAATACCTTTGGTTTAACACTTTGGTAATTTTAGTAGGAATATTTAAAAAATAAAAAGAAAGAGCTATGCACAAACATCAGAAAAGATATGTCCGTAACAACATAGCCTTCCCAATCCCGATCTTTTTTCTTATTAAAGATATGATACAAACCAGAAACTACAGGGTAGAAGATAAACATTAATACTTATTTGAACACTATGAAAAAATTAACTCAGAACTATATACTATTAACTATTCTATTTTTCTAACTTTTAATATCCAAAGTCATGGATTTGCAAAGAGAGTGTTTCTGTCAACAGTGACCGACCTTGAATTAGGCCTCAACGTGATAGAAAATACTCTTGAATTTTCAGCAGGTACTCTGCTCATTTAAAGACTATCAACATTCAAAATATGATTGACACTGACTCCCTATGTGCTGAAATTCTAAAAAGTTACCTTTAATATACAGATTCGGTTCTTTATGATCAATGTAACACCAAAACATTAATAAATCTCTTTACTACTATTTTTGCAGATGAATTATGTAATATCAAAAAAACAAAAAAAATTTATAATCTAGTGACTTCAAGATGGTATTTCTCTCTATTCACAATTACTATATGATTCTCAAGCTGAAATCAAAAGTTGCTATATAACTTTAATGATATTTAACAAATCTAAGGTTTAAAGAAATTTAAAGCAAAAATAGCAATAGAGGATAGCTGGGGGGGGAATAAATGAAAAACCATGAAATTTCTCTGTGTTCTGTCCTTCATGTCACAAATAATCTCTCTAGAGACACACACACAAATAAATTAATGCTTCCAAACTGACAAGTGAGGTTAAAAATAATAAAATTAAGCCCTTTTAATCAGAAAGCACTGCCAAACAGTGCATCCACTGAAGCCTGCCACTGACACCAAGGCCTGGCCAATGTGACTGTTAAGAGTATGACTTAACAAGCAGAGAGTGTTCTTAAGCCTGCCATGTCTTTCCCAAGCCACCACCTCCTGCCAAAGCTCAGAGAGGTGCTGGCAAGCTCTTCTCAGTGCTCTTTGGCTGGAGACCAAGTTGCTATGATATATGTCTACAGAATAATAAGAAAAAAACCTGTGGAAAATGTGAAGATTGCAGGCATGTTCCCCGGAAAAAAAGTATTTGATTACAGCAAGTCAGAAGCAATCTTGACCTCTGAATACCTTACTAAGAGAAAAGAGAACTGTTCTTCCCACTATTGGTTCCAATTTGTACTCATTTCGATATCAATCCAAAAAAAGAGAGAAAAGAGGGGAAACAAAACGAGTATTTTGCTGAAAAAATACTAAGGCGCTATAGAAAGAGTTTTTGTGTTGTTATGGAAACACAGAAAGCACAGGCTAGGAAAAAGACAAGTGAATAAAGCAGCAATTTAAACTGCAAATATAAACATGTTCTTGCTTCCCGGAAAGAGTCCTTCCAAAGTGTTTTGTTGCTGCCATGGATCTAAGCAACTGAAAAATACAAATTCTTCCCCACAGAAACATAGACACAAAATTGAAATCCACTGAACAGAACAATAAATAGGACAAGGAATAAAAGAAAAAAAAAACAGAAGGAGTTATCAAACTGGTATTTGCACACAAAAAAACCCCTTAATTTCCTGAAAATGCAATAAATTCATACACTTGGTGTTTTAAGTAATCAACAGGGTGGTGAAAAAGGACAAGATTCTGCATTTATCTGGAAAAAATTATTTCATTGTTCCTCCCACACATTTGTATTTGTATTTCACACGTTGAGCAGGTAGGCAAAGAAATAATTCCATTCTCCCAAAATAAATTACTTATTAAAATTTGTTAATTCATTTTATACGAAGATACTCTGAACATGCAGAACCGCATGTAAAAATTGATATTATCTGTTAGTCTACAGTCCTTTGCATATAAAAAAGTTAATTTAAAATATTTCCTGACACAGTTCTAAGTTACATCAAGAAATAATGGTAAATAACTGTACACATATAACTCATTAGCAAAATTTGGCTTTAAAATTCTCATTCTGCCTTTCGGTAACGCTTAATGAAATGGTACAAATCAGTCATGCTAATGATATAATGTTCTTATGTACCTGGATAATCTACATTGGTCAGGTATCATAGAACTTCTCAGTGAAAATGGGGCAAGGGTTCACGACAGATCCTTTACTGATGAGCACAGAATATTGGCACTTTCTCTACAGCAGGACAGCAAGCGCATGTATCTTTGGATCTAATCGAAAACACCTTTGCACCATGTCAGAAAGAAGAGAGATTTGTAGCAGTGATCACATGCTTATGTAAACCAGCAATGAGAGACTATGATAGAGGGTTTCTCATCACTCCTAAGTATTTGAGAGGAAGATTGAAAGTAAATCCTTAATGGTTTTAGCACCATGGTTTTCGGTCAAATATCCTGACTGCACCTATCAAACAATTACTGCTGCTGATGAAATAACAGGCAGGAAATCAACAGCACATCCAACAAACACTTTTGTAAATATGCTAACCTTTGAAAATAGTTTATCTTCCTTGCCAAAAAAACAAACCAAAACACCAAAAATATCCAAGGGCAATAGACCATAGAGCTCACATCATGGACCCAATGACTTCTAAATTCATTCTGGAAAGAAAACCATTTTTAGTGCAGTCATCTATCATCCACCCAGCTCAGTAGCTTTTTACTCCCTGCAGGGCAAGGTCTCTTCATCCTGAGTTCTGTCATTTTAAACTACAGAAGGGAACAAATTACACACCTAAGACCACTGCTGGTTTTTTATGATTTCTTCAAACAAATTTTTAAATCATTTTGTGACTGAAAACTCTAAACTCAGGCATCTGAATTGTGCTGACAGTAACAGTATCTGTTAAGAAAAAACACTAAACTCTTCATGCATATACACATGTACATGCATAAACAAAATCAAGCAGTATTCACATAGATGTTACCTTTATAATTATAGAAAGAGACTGAACTCCACTAAATTACTAGGATTAACTTTGGCTTGCTGATTCCACTTGCACACATCTTAGCTCCAAATACCTGTCAAACTCACTAATGTTCTTCTTAGAGAAGTAAAACTTGAAAATAGAAGCACGGATCTTATCGGGATCTAATAGAACTTTTTGGGAAAAAAAAATCCAGGTAAAGGAAAATCTGTGTGATTTTTCAGCATGAAGCATTTTATCTCATTTTGTGAGGGTACCCACAGAAAGCCACCCTGTACTTTTCCGATATTCCTTAGCAAGACATACACAAAACCAAGTCTCTAGATGCTTAGGAACGTGGAAATGACACAATAAAATATTGTCACATCTCTAGTTGATCCATTGTATTTCAAGAAACACTGTTTAAAATTCTGACCTGCAAAGTCCTGGTGGCTGCCTGCTCAGGAGCTTTACTGCTGGTTCTTAGCCAGGAGAAGGATAATTGTAACAAAAAACCCAGGGGGAAATGGTCGCAGAACATGTATTTTCCTTTAGGCCAAGTGTGAGCAGGACTTAAGAAGTACAAAGATGATATCCATGCAGATTTCCTGTCACCACTGCACTTTTATCTTTGGTGCACAAAATCAGTTACAATCTCTCCCATAAAAGATACAATACACTGATTTATCCCTAATTAAGGATGAAGTACAGAAACAACACTTGATTGTTGTTTACCTTTCGACATCTGTCGGCCTCTTTCAAACACAGTGATTTGAAAAAAGGGAAGAAACCTCACTAATTGCTCTTAAAGCTGTATGAAGAGTTCAGGCTTTCTGTTTCTAGGCTTTTGTAGGGAAGAGCTATGTTTCAGATGTAGCGTGTGTTGCTATGGTAATTATTATTTTACTGAATGATATACATTCAGAACTGATTTCATATTGTCAGACAGCAATTAAACAGATTAGACTGTGTATACTCACAATTCTGAAATAATTCCAATTTGTTTTAAATTTTAGGGCATGTGAAAAGCCCTGGTCTGACAGTCCTCGAAAATGAAATACCAATTGAAAGGGCAGCTCCTGCTGTGCAGGTTTCCTCTTACCTCCTCAGTGGTCTATTCACAGGCCAGCATATCCTAGGAGCAGAGATAACGCAAGACATTTTGGTGCCTGAAGTCAGTCGCTGTCTCTCTGGCTCCTCACAGCTACAGCCATCTCCTGCTCATTCTTCTGCTGCAGATTTGAAATCTCTCTTTCCAGATGACTGTAGCAGCAGCTAGAGTAACTATCAGAAATCGAACATGTTGGCCTCTATCTTCCATTATTACAGTACCCATCAGGAGGAAGTTTTCAATTGCTAACCACTGAGAAAACCTGCTAAGTGAAGATAAATCACTTTCCTCATCCTGCAGTCCCTTCTGCCACCATGCAACCTCTGAGGACAGAACACCGCACTGAAAGCAGGTAGGCATCCGTATGGCACCAGCTGCAACCCCGCGTCCTAGTTTTGTTACCAGGACACCTGTATGGTAGAACCAAAGCATAAAGTACCAACTCTTATTCACAAACCTATCATCCATCACTTTTATTCCAGATCCAACAGGTACTTTACCCTGACAAAAACAGTTTCCAGATTTATCTAGCTGTCTCAAGTATCTAACTGAAGTTAGAGAAATACAAAAGCTGTTGAGGAAGAAAAACAGGAAGTAATATGATTTAATTTTCCTGAGAGATTCTAAGTATCTCAGAGTAACTAGAGAGACAATATTCCTACAATACAAAAATTATGCTAAAATTTGAGTAACCAAAACCATTAAACCCTTCAGAATTTTATTTGCTATGCCTTAGCTTGGTAAAGGAAGAAATGATAGCAGCAAGAACAGCAAATCAAGAGAGCCCAGGCTTGTGCCTAGCTTTATTACGGGCTTTCTTTGGTAAATCAATCAATTGCAGAATCCCATTTTTCCCCATGATAAGAAATAACTCAAGAAAAAAGTTAATATACATGAGTAGGGATAGTCAGGGAGATAAATGGTGAGTTTGAAAACTCATGGGTGAAAAACACTAGAAAAATGCACAGAACTGTCAGGAAGGAAAGTAGCTGTGTAGCTTCTGAACAAAGGACAATCATCTCTAAAAGAAGAGCAAATTCCGTGTCTGCCTGGGTTCCATAGGCCCATGGCTGGACACATGCCATAATACAGACAAAACAGGCTAAATCTTTAAGCTTTATGGGAATGACACCCGACAGACACAGAACAGTAAGGGAAATTATAAGATGTTATTTAATTATCCACATATTTTCTTGGCCATTCTCTCTATCAAATAAATTATTTTCACAGGTTGACATCTTACAGTTTGTGAGAGCAAGTCAGTTAAGGGATCAGGAATGAGTCAGCAGTAGAAGGCTGATGGAAACATTAATCTTGAAGAAAGAGCTAAAGGATGAGAGGAAAACAGAATATCATTCAAGATGAGAGAAAATATAATGGGTACAGAGGGTCTGAAAGGTGAATAGACTGACTGCTGCACAAGGGAACATCAGACTGCAAGAAGCTGGCAGAGCACAGGCCATAAACAAAGAGGAAACAAAACGACTAAAATAAGGTGGAGCCTTGAAAACTAAGATAAATATAACTGATTCCAAAAGCAGCTCATAATTTACCCAAAGGAGGTCATGTCATGGCAACATGACTGGAGCAATTGTGTAGCATTTGATGTTTCTCTTGGTGATAAGGAATCAACATAATCTAGTCATTTCACTAGCGGCATTTCAGACAGTTCACAAAGGATTTGGCATTCATTCAGGAAAGTCTTGACTTATCTTTTTGTCCCAGTTCCCAACCCTGTGAATAGTGGGGGGTTTCTATGTCATCAGTGTATCAGTAAAATATCTAATTTGTTCACAATAGTACACACTACCTAAAATCACTAAAGCAGGAAAGACTTTTTTACGTCTTTTGGATTAAGCTGTCATGTTTGCAAAATATACTTTGCTGGGTATCCCTGACATATGGTCAGAATAATTTGGGCTGTTTTCTTATATACAATCTTCTTTCAAGGAAAATTTACTATGAGAGCACTATGGAAGAAAAAAGGGTGCAAAATTAACTGGTATTCAGTTCCAAGTGAATTTATAATACAAATTTAATTTTAATAGATATTGAAAGTCTCTGCTGGGCTTAATATTCAGGATAATTATGACTAAACTGAACTGGTGATTCTTTCCCTTTCCTACGTGCTTTAGAAAAATTGGATTTGTCTGGAGAGAACAGTGGAATATAAACAAGGGTGTTCACATCCAGACCAGCAGCTGCCAAAAGAGCTTGAAAAGGGAACCTTAACTGTAATTTCTACACCAGAAAAAAAATGTAAACAGTTAACTAATGGCAGGATTCCATAATATGAGTTTAGTAAAGCTCATAATCCTCAGCTTTCCAAGAGCCACAACATTAAAATTCAGTGGTGAAGGAACAGATCATTCTTTAAGACAACACTAGCAGCTGAAGTATAAGTGAAATAAGTAGTCATAACAATGTCCCTAACTTCCTCCTTAAAATGATTCCAACAATACCCTTCAGCCTTTGCCTAGTTAACTTGCAATTAGCACCTGTGAGGCTGAACTAAAAGTTATTTTAGGAGCGAACTAGAAAGGAGATTCAGCCTTTTTAAAATTGAATTGTTGTCTATGGTTTAAGACTGTTTCCATGGAGAGACCACAGCATATGAACATCTTTAGGCCAAATGCTTTGCTGCAGGATTATCTGAATGAAAGCACCACAGCAGGAAGGATAATTGAGGCCAGTTGTTTAAAATTCATGGGCATTCTCCTATACTTAATACAGGAGCAATTTATTTTCATTATTTTGATCTGTTAAGCATTTAAAAGTTAAACAGTGCTATATACACCTTCTCTTAAATGACGTATCTTAATATAATATGTACTCAGGATAGAATATTGTTAATTGCAACAATGCCATGCTATTGGGTGACGATGGCAAAGCGGCAGGTAAAATTATACTCTAGATGAACATGAAGGGATGCATATGGAGAAAAAAATGTCCATCCTAAATTCACATACAAAACAGTGGGCTCTGAACTGACTGTTACCACTTGGGAGAAACATCTTGTAAGTTATAATAAATAGGTCTATTAAAAAGCCAGCTTACTCTTCACTAAAGGAAAATAAAGCAAATAGAATGGTAGTAATTATTAGAAACAAGAATGCGGTTATACTACTTTATAAGCCCTGAGTGTGCACGCAACTTGAATACTATCTCTGATTTAGATCTCGGTCCATGTTTCTCTCCTTACACCTTCCCCCTCCCAACGCACGCACACACAGACAAACAAGAAAAAGTATAGAAAAGGACAACAAAAATGATCAAAGGAATAGAACAGCTGTTCTTTGAGAAAGAATGAAGAGTTCACTTTTTTGAAAAATTCGCTTGAACGCATTGTGAAAGAACAGCAATCTAGTGGATATGCTGCATGCTCTGGCACACCTCCACAAGGCAAGTCCAAAATCCAACCTTTCCCCAAAACATTTTACTAGGCAGCATCCTTCTCCCTACGTATTTTTAAGATGATAATGAACTGGACTACATATGTGTAGGTATTTTGAATTATTTCTAAATTAGCTTGCAGCTCTCCCAACAGCTAGTGTTATGTTTTTAAGTTCACATTCTGAAGACTCCACAACACGCAACACTTGGTGTATATTAAATAAGGCCTATATCATCTCTGAGGCTGGCAAAATTATGTCTATTTTGTACTTCGGAAAATAAACAAACAAATATGAAGTGACTCAAAAAATGCTAATGGGAATTTTGCAGAAACAAGGTTTAAGGTTCAGGAGCTAATGTTTAAATTTGAACTACTGATAGACATTTATACATGTCTTGAGAACATTTTCAGAGCTTAATAGATCATAAAAATACCATTAACACTCCTTGTTTAGTGTTTTCAAAACAAGCACAAAAAGAAGCCTCTGGTAATTTACATGTACTCCTTTGCACTTTCACTTAAACTCCTTCCAAGTGACAAAAAAAAACCCAAACCCGAAACTATGTTTTATCTACTTAACGCCTTTGGAAGCAAGTAAGCAAGCAAAAGGGAAACACAGACTTTGCAAAAGATTTTCTTAACCATACTCCTGCACTCTTAAAACACAAGCCTTGAGATGCAGTTTCCCTCCTCTCTGCTGATCCCTTCATGTGAATTGCTGGATTAATCTGCATTTCGTCTAACGTAATCATTCATATCGTGAGGGCTGTGGCTGGACTCAACGCAGAGCAGAGCTGCACTGAAGCAGGGCCTCCCTCCGTTCCTGTGCTGTCAACTCAAACTCCAAAGTGTTCAGACCACAACTCTCACAAACCTGGGTCACAACACCTGTGCGAGATGCTGTAGGCCTTTTCCAGTCAGGGCAATGCTATGGAGTGAAGCCCATCTATGGTGGCAAGGCCCAACTAGTCCGGTCATCCTGCCAACAACTTAGCACAGTTACAGAGTAAATGTCACAGTTTCATAGTCGTGGTGCATCCCATCCCAGGAAAATTAGCCTCAAAACACTTACCTATACTTCAAGTTTTTGCTAATGAAAGATGACCAACTGAACTAGTTGACAGTCCAGTTTAAGATCCTTCACCTTCTGTTTTAATTTATTGTACCGAACCATTCATACTATGCCTGAGTTAGAAGGACATTTGCACACTTCTCCCAAGACAAAATGGTAATTTAAAACCTGAGTGGAGGAAGAAGGACAGCAAGAAAATTTTCTCTGGCAAGTCAGGACATTGCCACTTGCGCTGATTTTGCTCCTGGCTTTCCTGCTCATGATAAATGCTAGTGTCAGGTTCTCGTAACCGAGTACCAAATCAGACAAGCTGATACTTGGAATACAATAGCTGAGTCTGAGAACATTTACTATAGCTAAAGAAATTCCAAGGTATTTAATATCCGAACATTTACCTTTGACATCAGAACCTCTGTATACACGAGAGGAACAATTTATGCTGACATTTTCCATAGCAATGCTCTTTTCCATTACAAATGCATCATGTTCTTTCCATTCTTATGCATAAAGAACAATGACCTTAAAAGTAACATTTCAATTTACAGGAAATTTTAACTAGTATGATCATCATACCCAAAGGAATACGATGTTAAAATATTACTCTCTTGAACTTTGCAAAACACAGTAAGATATCAACATGAGTAACAAACCTTTCACTGATATAATACATATGCACTGTAGTGAGGTATTTTTGCAAGTGAAGGTTAATTTGCTTCTCCCTGCACAGATAATATTGATAAATAATAGAGAGTCCGTATTCACTCATTCCACCCAAATTTCCTGGTGATGAACAGCAATACACAGAAGCAAAATGACCAGATTTTGACCGGGTCCTTTGATCTGCATTTCTCAGACTAATGAGGAAGTATCTAGTTAAGATGCAAACGAGCAGCCCCTGTGAAAGGAATTCCAGCCTACCAATTGTCTTTATAATTCCCTGTATTACAACAAACATTTCAAAATGCTGGCAGACATTTTCTAACCACTAACAGCAGACTTGCACATTATGTATAGATCAAGATCACTGTTTTATTACCAATATACAGTATAATATATACAGGTAACCCTTTGCTTTTTCTTTAGAACAGAAACCAGTTCTGTGGCAAACACGGCTAAATGAAGCAAGGACACCGATGAGCCACAAAAGTACTCTCAGCCAAGATCCTGTAAACAAAGCATGTCAGCAGAAGAGAAGTGGGAACATTAATTTATTGTACTTCTTGAAATTCTGGATCCAATTCCACCATTTTATTGCATCTCTGGGGATAAGCTCGAAAAACCAGACAGGCTTGCTTTGTCACGTTTCCTCTCTGGAGAATTTGCAGGTTGAAAAAAAATCTGAATCAACAGTGACTTGCTCAGCTAGTTCCTGACTCCAAGACAAGTGAATCAAGACAACACTGTATCTTTTATCCAACTGTAGCAATTACCCCCAATGGATTTTACACATTCAAAAATATACTTATGATGCCTCATTAGCTCAGCATGATGAATAAACTCCACTAATCAACATTTATTTTACTAGATTTAACTATTACCCTTGAGTTGAAAAGGAAATTAAGAAAAACATAAGCTTGTAGGAGCTGTTTGCCCATGGGCTTTGTTTGGGTGAACAAAAAAACTTCAAGAAGGCTTTTTTGGTTTTGAATGGGGGACAAGAATTATTCATTTGCTTTAACTGTTCTTGCTAACAGATGTATCTTACAGATAGGTAAGGATATAAGGTGCTACAGTCTTCACAGTAAGAATGTGAAAAGTTAATGGCAGCTGTAGGAAGAAGAGACAAAAGCGATGACCACCTATTCATCTGGCAAGGAACTGAGATGACATGAATTGGTGGCATTGGTCTGGTTCTTCATATGGGACTGTCACCAGAACATAAATCATTGGTAGAATTGACAGCCGTATGCAATTTTAGATGAGCGCTGTTTGGGGAAGGGGGCATGGGAACAACCAGAAACTGAAAGAACCCACAAGCTAACCCCTTTCTCCACTAGAACTACTTGCACTGGGAAGATGCCATGAGGAAAACTTGTACTGCAGTTGCCAGAAATTGTTCCGAGAATTAACACAAGGACTTCAGTTTAAAGAGAGAAACAACAGTCTCTGTCAGCCCTAAATTAAAATATATTTATTTACAGAGCCTGTGTATGAACGTGTCTCTGTGAGTATGCTTTTAAAGATAAAACAGTAAGTAGACAGATGTTGACTTATGGAGAGCTAGAATTAAAATGGCCTACTTGCTGATTATACCATTCAGCAGTAGGCTGTTTTGTCCTATTTGACGTTATTTTTTCACTGCTGAATGCTATAACATTGTCTCATCTCCAGTGTATTTTAATACCACATTCATCATGCCACAAAGGTACTAACTGACCAGAACGTTTCAACAGTGTATATATCAAGACTTCCATCACGCAAAAAATAAAAAAAAAAAAGCTAGTTTTGTCTGTGCTATCTATCTGTAATCCCAAAAGCCATCATCTCTCTATCTTAACTCTCATGGAATACTGAAATGGCTCATGCTACCAAATGAGGGAAAAAAAAAAGAGCTTATGTTATGCCATATTAAAAGCTCAGCATTATTTCATTAAATAGCTACATTTGCTTTGTTTGATATTACAATCACAGATATTACTCTTTCTGACAATACATAATCCAAGATATTTGGCACTCTATCAACAATTCCAGATCTGGAAAGATTATAGATGCGCTGACAGTTAACCGGAGTTAGAGTTCTCTGCCAAAGATAGATAAGTAGCATGTACTCTTTGATAAGTCCTATCAGAGCCACACTCTGACAAGAATTCCTTTACAATGCTACTAAATCTTATGCTATGAACCTCATTATGCACACTGCCATTTGCCCCACTGGAGGCTGAACTCCCTTGCCACCAATAAATATATTCCATTTCTTTCCCCAATTACATACATACTGCTTTATATTCCTGATTCAAAATAACTGATCAGGCGTGATGGGGCTGGGAGGGGGAGAAAATGGAATGCCTTTGTAATAGCATACAGAGATCTAGCCAGAATGCTTAATCTGGTTATCTGTAAGACGAAAATCTGCCTGATGGCTTCCTGACAAAGGAATGAGGCTATGTAATACAATGCAAACCCCTTGTTTTAAATGTTTACCAACAGTAACTTCCATCATTTGCATGGAGTTACTCCATTGAAAGAAGTTTCTGTAGCAACATTACAGTTGGGGGGCAATTAAATCTTAGATCTTTAGTCGCGATGATTCTTCCGCGTGCCAGATTCTTACAATATAATTACCCACATCGGCACACACATGCAGAGCACGAAAATACATGCCAGTACCATTCAGTAAAAGCAGACCCAAGGTGACTGAACTTTCTTCTCTTATAGGATTAACATGATGCTAGCTTCTGTAGAATTTGGTCATACTTTTACACACTTAACTGGATGCTACAACATTACAAAATCCATTCTGAAGTCTCTTCTCGTCTTCAATATAAGTTGGTAAAATAACAGAGCTCTAGCAGCAAAAGCATTGCTGTATGTGTAATGAAGATCTCAGATCAAACATCTCAACAGATTCATTTAAAATAAGTGTATTATAATTTCCTAGATTATTACCTGCCAAAGCACAGTGGGTGGTCTCTGAAGGCCTACGCTGTCAGGAATCCCAGGTTCTTAGAATCCTGTCATATCTGTCTGCATCCACCCCCTCAATGTTTCCCGTTTCCCTTCTTCTGCTTCAGAAAGTAATTCCCTTGGTAGCTGTCACATTAAGATATTGGGATACAGTCCTCCTGCTGCACTTTTGGATTCTAACTGAACCCAAGTGTCAAGTTCACACACAGCAAGTGAGTACAACCCACTGTAGTGCCTTGAGATTAATTTGCCTGGAGCTGATGAAAGTCAATTTCTGATTTCAACCCTTAATTGTGATCAATAGGGCTTGAATGAAACTTATTCATACAAATTGCGAGATAACTGATAGGCAGAATGCATATTCAATGTGGCTATTTAGGATTATATACCATCCAGATTGGTTTCTAGCTTTTTTTCAGAAAGAGGAAGATGACAGCTCAGTGTTCTCACAGGAGTAAATCTGGCAAAGTTTAAGAGCACACTTAAAACTGGAAATGGGTTGACAGTCATATGTAGTCAAACGAGCTTTTAACTACATATTATCACTATATAGCTATTTTTACATTAAGAGGCATTCAATAAGGTGCCTCATATACTTTATTGAGAGACGTCTATTCCCTATAAGTGTTAAGGCCTAACTCCTGAGACATCACCTCTGACTCTTCACTCCCTCTTGTATACTCCAGTGATATAAATCAGCTTAGAGCATGTAAAGCTTGTTTACTTTCTTACGGCATTCTCTCAAATATGATCTAGAGAAAAATTTCATCCTTTGTCAGATTTTTCCTGCATGCTTAATTCAGAACAAAACAAATCAGCACAAGAACTTACATATATATGCTAACATATCAAATAACTGATTTTATATTTTTTAGTATGCTTACAATCATATTATTAACCAAGGAAATTTATTTGATCTTACTTGGTGAGCGTGGGGAAGCTTGTTCACTTTTTTGGGTATAGGTAAAAGCTGCCATAGACAGGATCTGGGCTGTGTCGTTGTGTGCTTTATGTTTTTATTGAACAGCATGGCTTGGCCAATAGTTTGCAGAGATAAAAATAATCTGAAAAATATTTTCAAGCATTATATCAAGGGTAACACTTCCTAAAGTGCTTTGGCTGTGTTGCCATTTTTTGGAACTTTCCTGTTTTGTTGTTGCTACCAGTGTTACGATAAGGGTAGCAATTTTAGATGCCCTAGTGTAAAACTTCATCATCATGTCACTTACCCTTGCACTAAGTGAGACTAGCAGCTTGTATTTTCTGCTCATACTAACACTAGTAGTGTCTGCTGTTTTCATGGATAGTACTGTAGTGGTTGTATAACTACTCACAGAAAGCAACAGTAAAAGTTACAGTAAAATAGATCAGCCATGTATCCAGCTACCAGTGCTGTTTTAAAAATATATTGTCTTATCATGCATATATTTTTGTTTTTCTGAGATTACGATTACAACAAATAATTAACCTTTGCAAGCAAATACAGAGAGTAGCATCATCCTCATACGATTAACTGCATTCACACAACAGACGTGTAAACTGTATTTGGATCCTGGAGGTGGAAAAAAACAGATTAATTTGTGGAGGAAAAGAATACTTGTGAAATGCTTTCTTTTACAGGATATCCAAGCATGTAGGCTGGAACATGGAATCTGGGGAGTTACAAATATAGTTAATACAGCTGCAAGCTCCTTATTTTGATATTAAGTCAACATACCCCTCCACACTTAAATTCTGCTGGCAGCAAGCGGAGTACCAGATCTCTTAAAAGAAACAACAAATCTGATCATTACCAATTCCTCTTACATGTCAGAAAGAACAAATCTACTAATTACCAATTCCATCCAAACTGATGTATTTTGAGGGCTGGAATTAGTAGATTAGTTGCAGTCTTTGACCTTTGAAATGAAGTACATTGTCCTCCTTGCTATCTGTAACAAGTAGCAACCAAAGTTCATTAACACCAGTTTCTTGGGTAGCTTCCTACGTCAATGTACTTCTGGTTTTTATGAGACTTCTACACTGTGATTAATTCTTATTTCCCATTTACAAAACAGCAAAATAACAGGAGGAGGAACTAACAGAAAATGATAGATTTATCTTTTCAAACTGCTCCTGGAAGTATAAAAGCATCTACAGCTGGTTTGAACACAGAAACATCAGTTGAACAAAACAGTTTGGACCATTTAGATACCTTGCCAAACTTTGTCATGTCATCAACAGTGATAAATGAGGACAGCGAAATGTAAGAAAGATTACAATTCTGTAAATCCATAGTGATAACATTAAAGCTGTTGCACTATAGCTACTTTTGACAATTAGATTATTGAATAAATAAGTAAATATGGTATAGAAAAAATGTGCAGTTTTCACCAAGAAATCAAACAGAATATAAAGTTTTTCAGCTTGGAGGGGGAGAAGGGGCATCAGTCCTTTAGTTTTCATTGATTTTGTCTGTCCAGTCTTTAAATAAAACCGATTAGGTTATCAGGTTCAATCAACATTTTACTCGAATGTTTAAACACAGCCCTAACAGGTAGGAAGTTAGCAGGTAACTGACTAAAGAAGTGAGAATGGAGCAATTCCTTTTCATAGTGTTTTAGCTGATCTGGTGTTTCAGATGGTCTAATCATTCTCACTTTTTTTTTTTCAAATTATTTTCATTTGACACTGTGTCTATTACATTATCTCATTCTGTCCCATTATACTTAAAGTGTTAAACGGTGACATCTGCATATGTTTGGAGAACAACCCCACTCAGATTTCCTCTGTCATAGATTCTATCCCCTATCTCCTCAATGAACTGTTTTTCAGGGTTTGAGTGATGAGAAGTACTTTACTTAGACTTGGAGGAATTCTTGAAGCTTCAAAGCACCCATCAATTTCAATGTAAATGTTTAAAGAAAAGAATTTGGATATCACAGATGAAAAACAATAACCAAAACTGTCTCAAAAGCAGTCTAGAAGATCCCATATGTTTACTCACAAAAAAAATTGTGAAAGGCAAATGATTAAGTATTTATAGTGTAACTACCAGTGGTGAAATTTCAACAGTCTATTTTAGAGCTAGACACTTAATCTTTTGAAAGACATCACAAGTTTTCATTACAGTCTATTTATGCGAAAAAGGCCCAGGTTTCATTGAACAGGCTAACAGTCCAGAAACATCCCAGAAGGTAAAACACCACCAGCTCAATTGCTGACCACAGCATATCTCACCTAACCTTCTCTTATGGGGAAAAGTAAAATAAAAACAAATCTTCACAATGGATGAAACTGTGGCCCAAAGGAAGCACTGGAGAATTTTGAAGGGCACAGTTTCATCCCTTGATGCAAACCTGTTAAATTTATTGGCACGTTTCATAGTATTTTGGGTTTTACTTCAAGCTCCAACTGTTTGAAACAAGCAAGTATTTTCAAATTTCAGCTTACAAAGTAAAAGTTAAAAATGTTTCTAAATGTTTCAGAAGCAAAACCAATACCATGTGTTTTTCTCAATTATTTTAAATCTAGGTCACTTGTATTGTTCTGAGCTCAGTTGTGATTCAATGATTACTTGGTCTGGCTTTATCTTTTCTTTTTGCACATTCTTCCCTTCTCATTATTATAGTGGCATGAGTAAAGCACATGTCAGACAAGACTACCAGCTCTGGATTTTCATCTGCAGCAGCAGCACAATGTAATTGTCTTTTATTTTATAACTAGAGAAAGACATTAAAACTTTTTGATGGGGGAGGCAAAGATTCAGAAGGAAAAGGATTTTCGTAAGTGGAGAGGAATTTTTTTGATGTTTACTTTTAAATCAAGACTGACTTGCCTGTTTTTTTAAAACTATAAATTTCTTCCAACCTCCTGCTCTGTTTTATGTATTTATCCTTCCTTGTTTCACTTTTCTGTTCTACGAATAAATCATCTTCCTCAAAAAGAAGGATAAAAATACAATAAACTAATTAACGCGCTGCTGACACAAAAGGCTTTACGAAACTACAGGATATGTTAGTTTATTCTTGGACTTAATAGTAGCAATTTTTTGAGGGTCATATCCTGTGCCTTTTTATTCAGCCCAAACTTCCTTTGACATAACTTGGAAGCTCTTGACATGCAGAAAATGAAAATTAACCTGCACACGCATTGTCTAGCTTGGCATTTTCCTGAAACTTTCCATGTTTATTGTTGCCACCAGTATTACTACAAGGGTAGCTATTTCAGACTTCTCACTGTAATCATTTTTATCACATCACTTAACCTTGCTCTAAGTGAGACTAGCAACTCATATTTCCTACCGCTCCAGTGGATAACATCGTTTTGTAAACAAAAATGAACAACTAAGAAAAGTAAATACAAGTTCCTGTGAAATGCATTTCAAGGGTCTAGACAGGCTCTTTACCTAGACACAACTCTACGGTGCTGCATCTAGTAAAATATCTCACTGATTGTTCAGTTTTCTATCTTCACAACATCGATTTTGCAGCAGTCTTTTTTTTCTAGCAAACTCTCGGAATCTTTATTCTGCTATAAGTACTAACACAACACTCAGATGCCTATCAAAGCAAAACCCTACAAGATCCCATTATAGAACATACCACAAGGCTACCAGAATAATGTGAAGACACGGTATTTTAAAACTTTTGAGTAGTAAACATATTGGAAAATGAGGAAAACATTCTGCTGGCACACAGTATTTAAAATGCTATATGATCTTATGCTATTATTTGCTTGTTAAATTTAACAAACCTAATTTCTTTTTATTCCCAGCCTACAGAAATTTGGGGGTTTACTCCCACACAGAAGCAGCCCTTTAAGAAAAGGTTTTTTTCTGATTTAACACCTCTGGAGGTTTTCTTTTCTGTGTGCTAGATAGCCACAGGCAGAATAGAAAGATATCATCGTTTTTTTGCCAGTAAAAACAGACAGCTGAATTATTTTATCAGTCTCTCAAAAAAAAACCAAAAAACAAAAAACCCACAAACAAAAAATCCCATAACTTTCACTGAAGCCTAAAACAGCTCCCTGAAAAGCATCTGTAACTGGTAACAAGATATTAATAGCAAACCCACATGAAAGCGAGAGCGTAAGAAAGTACCAGAACTTTCTCTAACACAACAGTTAAAGTAACAGCATAGCCCCTAATATCTTGCAATGAAGTCAAAGCAAGTATAAACACAGTAGTGCATAACTGACTTTCTGAAATTAATAAGTCTGCGACAACAGAACAGGGTGTTATAAAAAACTTTGATGAGCTTCTCTGTTTTGCAGACTCGTTTCACAGACTGACAATTATTCGCTAAGAAGTGAATGGAAGGAACATGGGTGGGTCGCTCAGGTTGTGATATTATTTAATTCTTTCTTCCTCTTTCTGTTTTATTATTTCATGCTACCTGGTTAGCTGTTTTTCATATCTTTACAAATATAAAGCAGACTTCCTCAAAGTGCTTTCCTTTTTCTTTCTGTACTTCCTCAACAGATGTTTTTTGTTATCTCTACTTCAGATGGCAATTTTCTCAGAATTAAAAACAAAAAATAACCCTCCACACAAGGTGTTACTTCCAGATTTAATATTTTGCTCTGCTCCATAATAAAGAGGATGAGACTGCAAGCCAGTTTGTAACTCCCTTCTTTGTCTGAATTTTTGCCTGGCTAGATAATTTTCATAAAGGGACTGATTAAAATTTGCTGTTCAAGAGAGCTTAAACAGACAGACAATTACATATATATATATATACACGAACATACATGTCTTACTGTAACATTTCTTTGGCTGTTGCAACCTTTGTCTTTATTCCTGTTAAGATGCATAGACATAGCATGGAAACAGAAATTACATTATTCCATCAGTTTTCAGAGGACAATACATTAAACCAAATAGCTTTCAATATGTTAATGCAAAACTAGGTTTTCATTAAGTAAATTATATGTTTTTGTAATATATAAATTGTGTATTTTGTTATTGTTTTTTAAAGTCTATTTAATATAGAATTACATTAATAGAAACAGAAGAACACCTTTTAAAAACAAATTTAATCAAAATTTTTAGAGTTCATTGCTTTCTGCATTAAATTTTCTACTAGTTAGGATGAATTTAAGAAGTGTTTTTCAGATTTATTGTGTTCTACTATATACACTGATTCCAGATAATTAAAAATGCCTGTTCTTACACCTGGCCGACAAACCTTTCTTCTCACACCTCCCAAGACATAAGGACAGTCTGTAAGAATTTTTTTGGGAAAATATTTTAGGATATTTAGTAATTTCATATGAGAAAATATTTTTCATTTAATCCCCAGAGCTAGATTTTGTAGCTTGTCATATGTTTTTAAAATTGACTGCATTGTATGTCATAAATATCAACACTTATAAAAACAAAGTGAATGTGAATTGCACCAACTCGGTTTTGCAAGGTACCAAACCAAAAGTATCTAACATCCAAAAGTATTATTCTAAAATTAGTATACAATGTAATTAGCAAGATTTTAAGTATTCTATATGATCATTTGGGTCATTCATAATCAGTCAAACTGAAAAAGGTTAACACCAATGAGGAAGGTGTAAACCACTTAAAATTCATTCTCCAATGAACAATGCACTGGGGAAGAGGATCACATTACTTAATATCGGCTCAGTTCTCCTCTTCAACCAAGTAGCCTGGGCATACATCCCCAGTCAGACTCTCCTGGAAACTGTGTCTTCTTCTCTCCACTTATTTCAGAGGGAATTGCACAAATTTTACACAGCGATAACTCTAACCCTCTGTTCATACAGAAGACAATTCTTTTCATGGATTTTACACAGTTCCTACCCTTGAGGTAAAAGGTTAAAGGCCAGAGAAAAGAGCTCACACCTTCTTTTTTTATTTTTAAAGAATGTGCAGTATTTGGTTAAGGGGGAGTTCCTTCTCTCTTCTGATCTATCAGATATCATAAATGGATAATATATCTCACTTTCTCTTTAGTTTTCTAAGGCTTAAATATACCTCAAATTTCATCCTTTTTAGGCACATGAAAACTACTATTAGTTAACCACTATTTGCCATCACAGAGGAATCACGTGTACAAGCACCACTGTGTAATCACTTCCACATGTCAAAAGTTTAAAATATTCAGTAAAAATCCAGGATCTCTGTTAACTATTATAACAGATGTTTATTTGAAGTTAACATAGACTAACCTTAGTAGTTCAGCACAGTATTTATATCATTGCTCATTTCAGTTGGGGACACTTTCACCAACAATTCACGTGTTAATGTTAAGGTTAGGACCAATTCATCTTCTTGTAAAATCGGACAACATTTTTGGAGTGCCAAGAAGAGGAGAGATTAAATTAATCTGATAACAGATACATCCCTTATTCACTGTGGAGTACACTCCAACGAGCAAGCAGAACTACAAACAACCCAATGCAGCCGTGTTCTGCAAGCAGAAGGCATATCTGTTCCCCAAACAATCATGTTCCTCCTGATCTTTAGAAATATTGAGCTTCTGACTTCTGATTGCCTAACACACAGGGTTTTACACAGCTTTTCAGAAGAAAGTGGTAATAAGATAGCTGAGAACATAAACTCTTTTAAGATAGGGACCTTTATATATAAATACACGCACTCAGTCATATTTGCCTCAAACACAATGATTAGATGACTTACACAGAATGATACTGCTTATAAGAAAAGCTGGTAGAAGCTTTAGTTTAAAATATATATCATGCTGTATATGTAAGTGTGTACGATTAGTTTATATTACTTATTAGTTTAAATTCGTGCTTTTTATGCAGGTTTCCCTTTTTACCAGTGTCCTCAGCTGAGCCCATAGGTTCCAAGAGGAACTGAATGTTGCCACTGATTTTCAGGTGATCTATTATAAACTAATGAACAAAATACTTTATTAAAAATTTGTATTATGAGCTTTATCAACACTATCACATAATTTAAAAAAATAATCAAGCAATGTGTAATTGAGCAAAAGCTCATTGCATGTAAGGCTAATATGCACGCAAAATCAAATTTTAGCTACCCAACATTTTCTCTGTTGATAAAAAGAAAAAGAAAACACATTGCTATTTGTTGTGTGGGGGTTTTACCCTTCCATAACTTCAAGTCAGGAATGAAAGTAAAAGAATCATTCTAGAAGTTAATTTATATAACGAGTACAGTGTTCGTAACACTAATGAGGAATAACTTACTACATTTATTTCAGATTTTTGATCCTCAATAAGAAGGTCATAGCCTCAGGTGAAAGGAACAGCCCTAGAGACAGTGCCAAGAAGTTAAAATGCCAAGCTCTATTTTTATACGCTGCTTCTATTTTTAGTTACATCATGATAGAAGTACAGAGCTTATGAAAAAATCATAATCTCAAATGAGAGAAAGTACTCAAATCCTTTATTGTAAGTGAAGAGAAAAAGAAACTAAACTTGAAAAATCGTTAGGTAAAATTTAACAGACTTTACTGGATCATAAAAGGCCAGCAAAAATAGCTTCAAAATCATAACCTCAGAGAAAATGAACTGTAAGGAGCTACCCAGAATTTTACCCAATTAATCAAATATTCCTTTTGTTGTAATTACAGCTACAAGAAAGTGCAAATGTTTCCCAATTCAGACTTGTCTGCATCCAAGCACATTTTCCCACGATCAAACTGTAACAGTCAACTTTTTAATCCTGCTCTATGAACAAAAAATATCAAACTTTTCAACTGATTCCATGCAGAGTTCAGAACTGGTGAGCAGTACTATAGCTTAAAATGTTGGTTCAGTTACTCAATCATTAGTTGCCTTTAGCTGTTTTCCATCCAATACAAACATAAACTGAGGTAATCTTGCAATCTAGTTAACTTGTTTAACTTCTGTATTAATTACTGAAGTACCCAAGGGCAGCTATTTCCCTTGCAGTTCTAATTTAGAACTCTGATGATTACTTCTTTATAAAATGTCTTATTAAATGTGGGTAATGTTGTTTCTTCCTAATGAAGTACAAAGGCACAGCAGAAATGTTTCTGTAAAACAAGCCCACAATCTGCATTCATTTTATCTAATCACTAATATGTTATAACAACAAAAATCTAGACTATCTGTTTAGCGGTTGATTTCAGCTACACCAAAGATAAGAACCTACATTATAATATGTGGCAATGACCACTCACAGTTCAGTAGCATGTCATAGGTTACTAACATGTAATGGACATGCACTGTCCAGGACACATTTATTTTTATAACCATTTGCATTACGTAATCACGATTGCATTGCATAAGACAGTCTTGCAGCATGGTTCAAAGAACATCTAATGTCTTAAAGCACTAACTCCATTTCATTTCATTTCTCACATATCTTTCCCAGTCAGTGAGAATACCTCCTAGAAGAAAACAAACCAGTACGCACAAAACAACACAAAGAAAGAAAATGGTGCAGAACAGCCAGAGATTATTTCAGAGTGACATCAAATATAGGAATAAGTAGTACTCTCATTATCTGTGTACTACATGCCCTGTTGCTTTTGCTTTTAATGTGATCATGTAAGCAATTTAGCAAGACAACAAAAAATCAATGAGAGCATACACCAGTGACAGAACAGTCAAGGCATCAAAACTTCTACTAACATGCTGTAAAGCAAACTAAAAGTTTGACCTTAACATCAAGAAAAATATTTTTTTTAAATCTTACTGTGAAAAGAACCACAACTACGTAGACTATAACTTCTTCAGAATACTGGTGGAGAAATGCTCTGCCATTGTTGAAGGTAATTACAATGATGAATTTTAAGGATAAATATATTCTATGCAGAGAGTTTTGTGCAAAAAAGTAGAATTACTGAACAAACTCTGTAAAGGAATGAAGCCTAACATGCTCACCACATCCAAAAGATAGAATTGAAAGTAGTTTCACAAGATGGCCAATAAGATTGTAGTTAGTCAAAGGTTTTTGAGTATCTTAGGAATGAAAAGTAACATATTACAAATAAAATTTACTATACAGATTCATACATACATTCTTTCCTGATAACCCAGTCTAGTTTCAACAGTGGTTATCTACAGTCTAAAAAAAGAGAATGCATTAGCATAGGTCTAATTCTTCAATCAGTTCACATGCAAAAGCAAACATCTTCACTAGGAGTAGCACAATCTATGCAAATTGCTCTTGGGTCAAAAAAGATCTTGGTGTGAAAAGCTCCTAAGAAAATTAATTCCCTTTAATTTGTTGTACTACTAGCAACATTCATTGACATAAAAGCAATGGAATTAATATATTCCCATAATCTGTTCACTAAGAATAATTTTTTTCTTAATGCTATATAAAGCAACTTCCAAGCATAGTCACCATTGCACTTGAAAAACTCAGCATCCTTTTAATCACAAATTAGTAAGTTTTGAAATGTCACCATATATGTTAACCATTACAAAATGTAAATCTGCAATTTAAATAGCTCTTTTTAGATTATACTCTTTTTTTAAAAGGAGTATCAGAATATCTGATTTGATTCAGTATTTTCAAAAGCGTGGGAGCATGAACTGAAGATGGTTTAAAAGCAACATAAAGAATCTCTCACTGTGTAGATCATCAGTTCTGTTTTGAAAGCAATTATCACTAAATACCACCTATTTGTAGATTATAATGATTTCCAGTCTAAAGTGTATGAAACATGCCCACCTCTGTCTGCTCCATCACCATCATCCTATATATGGGTTGAACTTCATAGTAGGTTCTTTTACAGATAATCAGGTATTAATAACAATACGGAAGTTCTCTCAACTTTCTGCACACACTTCTATCAGATGATTTAGAATTTCTTACAGAGAAGCACCAGTCTAGGACCGAAACCCCTTGGGTCTGAGGATGTTGGCACCAGTAGCTGTAGCCACACAGCTCTGCACCTTGGTGGCTGAGCTCGGTGCTCACTGCTGAGTCTCTGGGACTCCAGGCCACCGGCGCTTGCTGTGTAGCACATGGCTGGCAGCAGCCAGCTCAGCAGCCACTCTCAGGGAGAGATTCCGAATCTTGGAGGGTACTCCACCAAGATATTAACACACCTACAACCTGCCTCACCTTCCTTCCTCTCCCTCCACCGTAACACTGTCATGCTGTTACCCAGGAACAAGCTAAGGTGTGGAACTAAGTCATCAACAGAGCTGGGGGTGGAAAATTTAATAGTCTCTGTTAAACATCCTCATTAACCATTAGAAAATTCCCCAAACAGGTGCAACCAATATCTACTCCCATGATTTATTGGGAACACGGGCCAACATGATCATCCTTTCCATTATAAAACCTCACAAAAGAAGATGAAACAAGTGCCATCTTAAAAAGGATGGTATTTCTTTTTCATTGGTCTTTGTGATGAACATTCGAGATGGCAAGTAGTTAATTATATTTCCTAAAAGGTCTTTGAGATTGCAGTCAATAGAACAGGTGATAAAAGACAAATTGTAAGAGTAAAACATCACAGCCTATTTAGTACGATGTTAAGAAACCCAGTCTAGCATAATATATGAATTTCAACTTACAGATAGCGACAACAATGCCAGCTTTCATACAACAGGGGTTAAGAAAGCAAGTTAAAAACATGTACATCTGCTGTTTAAAGGGAGAGGATACAGGCTCTTTACTGACAGAGTGAAAAGTGATGGAGACAGCAGACAGAGCATTGTTTTCAAGTTAAGAGCTTACTGTATAAAAAAAGATTTCTGCTCACATAAAATTACCATGAAAAGTTCTTCCTCTTTAGCTTAAAATTGCAAGTTGAGAGGCAAACACTCCACTCTTATTTACTGTCCACATTTTACATAATTCCATTGTTAAAAGGTTGAGTCTACATTGCCTTTCTTGATTTTTCATAGCAAGACTGGGGGGAATACATAAACCTATATAAAAATACTTTCTCTCTTTAAAATAAAGACAGGAATAATTTTTTTTTAAATCTCACTTGAAATATTGTAATATTTAATCGTAAACTTTAGATCTGTGATGTTCTGTGAACGGTGCATAGGATTACGTGAAGAAATCTAAAAGGGTAATGCTTGAAAGTTTTTCTTTTCATGTTCGAAGTCAGAGAAAAATTTTTTTTCAGTCCTCAAAATAACCATTTTGTCATCAGCATCAAGATGACATAACACTAAATTTTATTTTTATTTTACTTTAAGTCTTTTGCAAATCTCAACGCTGGAGAAACAGGCCTACTTTCTAAGCTTGCTAAAGATGTTTCTAAATGAATACTTGAAAGCAAAATATTATAGAACCAAAATCACTGAAAGTAAACCTGAACCTGCAAATAACACCAACTATATCTATTCCCATCAAAGCTTGGGGGTAAAAAAGGGAGAGAAAGAAAAGCAAGAACAATATACAACTCAATTTTTCAAATTATTTCATTTGTACAGGAAAAAAAAAAGTAACAGCAAGATAAAGTTGTTCTTCCTAGCAGCACAACTTCTAAGAGCACACTATTTAACTGAGTCTGGCCCTCTCCTCTCTTAGCAACCACATCTTTGCTGATTAGTTTTTCAGATGTCCTGTCAAGAACCAGCTTTTAAAATACATCAGATTGAATAAAAGTATCAGCAGGAAGAGGAAAAGAACAGAGCATGATCTATAACTTTGTTACACCAAGTTAGTACCTTCTTCCTTTAAAATAAGTCAGAAATGAGGTCTACTCCTGAATCAGTGAGAGGAAGCAATGGGGTCTCATATTTAACAGATATGAGATTAAGTCTTTAGTGTATTTATTTCTACATAGAAACTATTTAAATGATATACCTTTCTCTTGAATAAGATGTTATGGAAGATAACCACAAAATTAACTTTCAAGCTATCAGCCAATGCTCCAATGCAATTCTTAAAATGTTATTATTTCTTGATTATTTTCTTCATTTAACATACCTCCTATTGATCAGTTTCATTCTGTTGAGGATCACCAAAAAAGGACACAGTACACTTTTTGAGGCATTTAGATAGATATAAAGATGACATTAGTCTAATTTTCCAAGCATATGCTGTCTTTAGAAAGAAACCAGGAACTGGATATCTCAAAGGGGACTATGAGTCTTTCAGAAAATAGCAGGAAAATCTCATAAATAGGAACTCTTTGATACTGATGTACACAGTGGCAGAGAAGTATTATATTTTTTCATGATTGGCCGTATGTTCTCATTTCTGAGATGGTCTTGCCCCCCTCAAAAAGAACTAAAGCAGTGTGCTTAAAATAGCTGAAAAACAGCTGTTGGATTTTTCACAGTAATGGGTTTTATCCTCATGCTACAAACAATGCAAACCAGTCATTTGACTAATATATAGTTACAGTTACAGAAAACATGCTTTCACAATATAGTCTTTCTTGCTAATGACATACCAATAAAGTAGTCCCCTTCACGTGAGTTTTCATGGGCTTTTTTTTTAACACTATCATAACCATTTAGCACAAGAGTAGCTTTACTCCTATGCATGAAGTTTCCCATCTCTGGAATCATCTGACCAGTTGAACCCTTAGCTGTAAAGGGGGAAGACATTCTATTTTTGCCTGTTTTATAATCTTGTGACAGTTTAAAGTTTCTCTGGTGACTGGAGAGTGTACTAAAAATAAATACTTTACCTGAAGAATAGTTTTGTATGCTTGCACTTACCTCAGATTCCTCCACCACCACTCAAGAAAAAGCTATTTCAGTTTAGCTCTCCGTATTAAAAGTTATTAGATTTGGCTTATAATATTTTGAAATGTTTTAAAAAATTACATTTTGCAGTTATCTTCGCTAAACAGATACAAATCAATGTCTAACAATCTTCAGTTAAAAGATACTAAATTACTATTTAAAAATGCCTTTTCTATACATTGTAAAAATATTGAAGCCTTTGAAAAACAATTTTCTTATAACACCACCCCCTGCTCCCTTAATTTTGAGGCAGATGTTGCTTTTTGCTTCATGATGTGGGTGTCTATAGCAGGAAGTCTGCATTGATTTCACCATAAACAAAGCCAAGGAGATGCTTCATTCGGTAGCCATCAAAAGATTTATACAAAGGCTGAATACAACACCCCCCCCCCAACCTGGCAAGAGCTATCTCTATATAAAGAATCCTCTCAAAATATGTCTTTTTTTTTTCTTGCTTAATAATTTATCTATTAATATGGGCCTCACAAACTGGGGGGTCTAAGTCTGCCTGTCCTGGAGTATGGGGACATGCAGAGAGAGAAGGGGGCGGGAGGGAATTCAAGTTCAACATCATTTCATACATATATACTTTAAATAATACTTTAAGGTAATCTTCTCAATGTCTAAAACTTAAAACTAATCTGACTTTTGATTTCACAAGTCTAAAGAAAAACAAAACGCTTTCTAAATACGTGGGACTTGTCTCTCTCCTCTTTACCACATCCTATGAATGTGCTGCTGTGTTCCAGAGAAAGACTTTCCAAAGGTGGCAGGCAGAGCATGTTTGAATAGGCGAGCTTTGTCCTCTGCAGCTATCATTGTGTTGGCCCTGTCGTCCACAAGCACAGAGGGCAGATGAGAATTGAATGGAAACAGACCATGCAGTTGTAAAAACCCGGTTCTTAATTTATTTATTTTTGCGACCGAGTAACACCTCTCATTACAATTATCAGCTCAATGGCAGAAAGCTCCCCGGTGTGCTGTGCATATTTTCACAGGTTCATTTGTCTCCTCCTGTGGCACCAGTTTAAAAAGGTTCCTAAAGAAACGCTACTAACAACCATTTCTATTTCAAGCCTTCAAAGCTAGAGCTGAGTACAATACTAGGCACTGGTAACTGATCTTTAGGTTTCAGTCCACAGACTTTCCATGCTGGGAATAGATCCCATCTGTTTCCTCTTTATGCACCAGCCTTTAGAAAGCACAGATCTGGAAACTGCCTCTGTACAGAGCAGAGTATAGCTGGCTTCCCCCAGCTGACGGGAGGAAGAGACCCATGATTATGGATAGCTGTCTCCTAAGGCTTTCTACTCCTCTTTTCTCCCTGGTCTGTAAACACATGGTGTGGTTTTCTCGATGTGGGTTTTTTTCTGTAGCGGTGAAGGGGGCGGACTGCCTCTCCTCGCCCCTTGTTCTCCCTTTCCTTCTTTCTTGGCAGAGGTTTCCCCATTTACAAACCCTCACGCAGGGAACATTTCCATTTCAAGCCCCAATACAACCAATCACAGGCAAAACCCCCTCCTGCTCTGGCACCAGAGCGTGAGACGTTTCCCCCACCGCTCTCCCTTCCCCAAGCAAGCTGCTCTCCAGATGGATGCTCCCGGCTCTCCCCTGCCCCTTCGCTCCCTGTCCCGGCGAGACGGACAGAGAGGGACGGAGGGCAGGAGGGAACAGGACAGGGCAGGACGCTTTGACCCCGAGCAGCTCAGCACCACCGAAGTCCTTAACTCCTCGCCCGGGGCACCTTCCCCCCCCCTCCCCACGCAGCCTGCCCTCGCCTCCCGCAGCAGGACGCTCTCCCTCAGCCCCTCGCCCCCCAGCACGGGGCTTCCTCTCAGCCCCACGCCGGAGATCCCCCCACACAGGAGGGCTCCCCTCAGCCCCACACCCCGCCTCCCACCCCACGG
>Ga0065711_1000562_pt1 | contig 61800 bp, 29 predicted proteins | sample Hoacrofraction12_FD_59098 | JGI IMG/M metagenome (GOLD analysis project Ga0065711, IMG submission 59098) | Hoatzin crop microbial communities from Cojedes, Venezuela - Epithelial fraction 12 v2 (version 2) | ecosystem: Host-associated > Birds > Digestive system > Esophagus > Crop | place...
GGCGGGTCCGCTCGCCCTCACCCTGCGGGCGGCGGCGTGAGGGGAGCGGGGAGGGCGGGCTCCGCGCCCCGGAGCTGCGAGCCGTGCGCCTGGCTTCCCCGCCTCAGGATTGCCCTCGGTAATCGTAATCTTACTGCTGTTATTGTTGTAAAAATATGCTTTGGCCCCCTGGAAATTTGGGGGTTACAAAGTTTAATGTGTTCAGCTTTATAAAGTAGTGTTGAATGGGATGAAATGTGCTCCTTAGTTAAAAAAAAAATTCTGAAGGATTGGTATTGAAGAGTAATCACACTGCTTGTTTTTTGGAGTGAGCGTACTGAAAGGTTTAGCGTGAAATGAGCCGGTAGCTTTCGGAGTCAGCCTAGCTGGTTAGAAGACGGAGCTGAGGTAAGATGGTAAAGATGATGAAACATAACAGGTCTGCTTCTCTCGGGCACGCAAGGTGAGTCAAGAATGAGCCACCCTTATCTCTTGAGACACTGATGTCAGAGGGTCGATGGGAAGGTCGATAGCAGGACGGCTGCTGCCGGAGCAGTGTTTGCAGGGGCCGTGGGAATAACATCTGAGTCGTGGCGGCTGTATGAATAACCACGCGTTTCAGCAGAAGTTTAAAATTCAGAGCAACTTCCCAGCAATAACAGAAGGGCCGACCTTGCGTGATGAGGTCCTGAGGAGCAGCTGTTACGGTTCATTGCTGAGTGATTTAGGAAATAAACTAGTTGATGGGCCAAGGCAAAATTGTACTGTGACATGTACGCAGCCAGCAGGATGCTCTGGATGGGAATCTTCTTGGATGTGAACAAGAAAAAAAGGGGAAATAGTGTGTGAGATGAGGAGAATGTGGCTATTGTAGTTACTGAGCGGGTGGACAAGAACTGAAATTCTAAGCAATATGTAATCTAAATATCAGATTATTTGAGATTTAAAACACTATACGTAAGGTAATATCAGGGTCTCAGAACCCAAAGGTTAAGTATTGACTGGAAGAAGTTTGAGAGGTATGTAAAAATAGTGACTGTTAAATGAAAAATGAAGCTACCAATACCATTTAAGTAAACGATGTGAAAATATAGGTTGGGAAGAGAAGATACAACTCTCTTCAGCAATTGTGAATACAGGTAGCATATAAAATGGAGACAGGCTTCTCTTGCAAGAGATGTATAACTGAAATGAAGTTTTAAATGAGGGTTAATCAAGGTGAAACATTTTTCAATATAAAATTGAAATGAGAAATAGCAATAGATACAGTGGGATTTAGATCTAGTTTGTTAAAAACAACAACAAAAAAAGACTACAAGTGGAATTTCTTACTTGTGTTGATTGCAGTGTTTTGCCCAGTGTTTATGAGTGTTTGTCCTTCACTTCTTTCAGAAGTGTCACAACAGTTGTTTTGTTGAAAAAGTTGTAACCTTCTGAATGACCTCTGTTTTTCACACAACATTGAAAATCAAACTCTTGAGTTTATTAAATGTGTAAAAATGGAGACCTCAGATTAGTTTAGCATGATGGAAAATAGCATTTCAAGACTATACTCTGGGCCATCTGAAATTGAATGCACCTAGCAGGAAATAAAAGGTCAGCTGTGTATAATAAGGGCCTGAGGACTTCTGTTCCCTTAGCTGCATGGTAGGGAATGAGAAACATCAGATCTCAATAGGAGCTTGCCCTAAAAGCTAAAGGAATAGGCAAAATATTTATGGTTACGCTGCCATGTGACATTTCAGTCCTGAAATTGTTCCATGTGGAACAATTGCAAACTCCACTTGATGAAATTTATCAGAGGAAAAAACAATGTAGTAGTTGAGGCAGTACCAGGAAAGAACGCGATGGCTCGCTACAGATAGTATGTCCCATAATATAGCCAGACATGTATAATGGTCTAAACATTTGTAGCACTTGGATCTCAGTCTCTCAGACTGTCCTTTCACACCTTGTTGATGCTCCTCAGTCCAGACTACGTTTATGGGAAACCTATTCTCAAGTTGTCATGAGAGCATCCTTTAAAGCTGTGCACTCTGTACAGTGATATAAGGCCACTGCAGGAGTCTGCTCGCCAGTATTCCTCTTGCTTTAATCAGTCTGACTTTAACATGTTTGTCTACATCCTAGGTTTGATGACTCGCTGTTAAATGTTTTTCCGGAGACGTAAGTGTGCTTGCTGTAGCCAGCAGCTATTTCAGGTATACAGGGACACTTAACACCTGCTGTCTGGAGGTTGTGATTTCAGTCCTTCCAGCAAGGTTGCTAAGGAGTAGTAGGGATCCTCAGAGAGCAAAGCTCGGGAAATTCTCCTGTGACCTTTGCACGCATTGTGTGCTGAAGCACTTTCTATCCAATATAAACTACTGTTCTGGCAGGACTGTAATGGGCAGATGCATACCTTAGAGCAGTGTAACATGATAATTATGATTTTCTAGTATAAAGAAAACATTTGATAGTGTGAGAGTGGGGTAGTAAGCTGCAAAGAGCTCAGGCCTCCTGAAAACATACTTAGATTTCAAATTAATTTGCAAAGACGCATAAAGAAGTACAAGATGTGCAGCTTTTAACCTACTACAGCTCTACAGTTTTTTTAAACCTCAGTCCTCTGTGGTTTCATTCAGCTTGGCTTTCCTGCTGAGATGATGCAGCACAGCAGTTCTGGCACAATAAATGCCATAATTAAGCATACCTTTCCTTTTCCCATTTTATCTTTTTCACTATAGACAGATGAATCCAATTTTTCAGATCTGAAGGTGACTTACAGCTAAGTTATTGTGAAATGAGTGGATGTTCATGTGAGGGCTTAACTTTGGTAAATTTCCAAATGGATAGAAGTCTTTATTAACTCAGTAGACAGAAGTCTTTATTAACTCTCCAGACAAGATCTACACAAATACTCAGTTTAAATTACACAGCAGCAATTTAAGTTTAGTCCAGGTCATGTGAAAAACAGAGATGCTCCAGCATCTCCAAAGTGTTGAGCAGAGAGTTGAAATTCATTAAGGGTTTGCCTGATGTCTCTTGCCATTTCCAGGAAATTTAGCTGAAGTGTATCAAAGTTGTGGTTCTCTGAAAGACTCAGGTTTGCAAGTGTTTTGTAGATTTGTATTGCATTTTGAAAGTAGCATCTATAAAGATTACTACCACTGGTGCTGCAATGTTCAGAAATTGGAGGAGGGATGGGGATGGACTGTCTTATCTCTCGGCTTTCCTGCCTCAGTTGGGAATTGCCCAAGTTATTAGGAGAAATGTCAACCTGGTAGAAAGAAAGAGGTGCGACAAGTGGGACTTGAGAATAGCTGTAGGGAAACCTGAAAAAAAACCTAAAGGTGTATGGGACTGCAGTGAGGAACAAGGTGGGGTTTGATGTGCAGCCCGTGATGCAGACGTAGCCCTGGAGTCGAAGGGCACAGTGGGACAGAGTTACCTGGAACTGGTATGAGGGGTCAGCATGAGGTGGGACTGGGGCTAGGACAGTCTGGTGGAGACCTGTCCAGGAAAATCTGTAGGTATGAGACTGTATGCTTCAGTTCTTCCCAGTAGATGGCCCAGTTAGGGGCTGAAGGCTTCTTTTAGGCATCCTTGTATAAGACTTCAGGGCTTCATCAGCAATATCTGTGGCAAAAGGTGTTGGTTAGGAAACCCAAACCTTTCCATAATAGTTTCAGGGCAGGTGGTGTTCCAGGCAGGGGAACTCATCTTGGCAGATGGTTCATGGCAAAGAAAGAAAACTCCCTTTTCAGGTAATAGATGGATAGCCAGTCTGTAAATCTCAGGCAGGAGATACGCTTCTGTGAACAGAAAGGAAACATTCCCCCCTTAGTGACTCACAAGCAGTGACCTGATCGGAGTCTACTTGAAAAGGCATCTGACCTTGAAGCTTGTACTGTGGAATAGCTTGATGTGAAAGTATGGCTTGACCCCTGAGGAGCTACTCTGCAGGTGTTTACCAAGAACCTGCAGAAGTCATTTGCCTGCTAATACATGATGGGGGTCCTGGAGTATCCCCACAGTAGTATTTTGTGGTGAAGACAAACCTACTTGAACCTCAAGGTGATAGTGGACTTTCACTCTTCAAACAATTCCTGCAAGTAACTCTCAAAAAAGCTTGAGAAGGCTTGTCAGTACTTCTACCGTTATTGAAAATATTTAGCTTATTTAACTAGAATTTTATAAACAGCTTAAGCAGAAATTTTGGGTAGTTGTCCAGGTGGAGCGTTGTGTAATTTGCACGTGTAATGAGGGCTTTTATCTTCTTATGTCCTTTTCGGTTCACTGAATTACACTCATATGCTGTTAAAGTGACAGCCAAATGAAAGTCAACGAAGAAACAGTGCTGTGTTTGGTGCTAGGTTTAAATGATGTACAATGAGTGAGTTGTGGGGCCACAAATTAAACAGTGAGGATAAAACAAAGCATTCACTAAATAACCACCAGCTATTCCACACGCTCAATGAAGCTTCCTGTGGAAGAAAATGATGTGTGATTGTATGAGTAAAACTGTATTGTAATACATATATTCAATAGAAGTCTGATGTTTTGTAGCACTCTAGTACTTGGCTTTGCTTTCAGTGTATTACAGGCATTTTACTGTGTCCACTAAATCAAAGAGCGCTTTTGTACCTAATGCTTTATTCCAGTAATCAAGTTGCCTGTCATTGTCCAATAAGCTAAACAGATTGAGCTCTTTAAAGCCTTCAACTGGAAGGAGTTTTATTCAGCTCCTGAATAATTTTTTTTGTGACTGATCTCACTGTTTCTATGAGAAACTGTCCAATGATTCAATATCCTTTATAGAATGTGAACGTCAGAACCGTGCAAAATATCTTAGTGTGACTCTCAACAAAGCATAAGTGGTAATGGTATTTAGAGGTAAAAACCAGCTGTGTTTCCCTCCTCACCCATCCCATGTTACTAAATCCATGTTGCTAAGATCTCACAACTGAGTGATGTCCCCTCTGTGACTTCTGCATTCTTTCAGATTATTTGTTTTCCATTAGATAGTTCACCATTCTCAAGGACTGGTTTGATAATTCCAAACTCTGTATCTGGTTGTATTCAGGTGCATTTTGTTTGAATGGGCCTGGTTTGCCAAATAATCCTGTCCTCTTAATTATTTACTGTTCTGCCAAATGTTTGTGGAATCCATACGATTTATCAGAAGTTATGTTGTATTTCCTGCAAGTCCGCTGGTGAAAACACTTATTAGCCTAGTCTTCAGCCCCTATTTTAAAATATGCCTATTTGATGATCCCTTCTGGCAGACATTAGTGGAAAAATGTCTGTGAATTTTTAGTCTACATGCCTTATTCACAGTGTGACTTAAGTATCCAGCTTATGTGAACAGTCATGCCTTTCTCTATAGGGATCTGATACAATAACAATGCATCTAGAAAGTACTGTTATGTCAAAGAGAAATGCTGTGTTCTTTTGTTAATTCCTCATTTTGTATCACTTGAGCAAAGTTGTTAGGTGGAAGCACTCTCTGGATTTTTCAATATTCTAATGTGTTTCTCCTTTCTGTTCCCTCTGTGGCAGACCTGAAGTTGTCTCTCCCTGTAGGTCTCTGGGAGAAGTCCTTGATGTTTGTGCTATTAAGTTCAAGGTCAACACATTGTAGAACACTTGTTAAGTAAATGGAAATTAAATATGATCTTACTAGTCAGATCTATCTAAAAAGACTGAAAGGGAGGGCGCTCTCTGACTGTATAGCTTATGGTATTCTTCACTGGCCATTGAGTGGTATTTTACGTTGAGAAGACAGGCATGGGTACCTGCTTGTTTAAAGATCAGCTAACAATGAAAATTTTAATTTCTGGCCCTCTCTGTCTTTTAAAAATTAGGAACAAGTATCTATCCAGTAAAATAAAAACTGCCCTCTTTGTACAGTAAGTTTCTCTTAGCCTGAAATATTAACACCTTTATCGTAAAATATCATGTCTCCCACAGGACAAAGAGAGAATAGAGAACATACCAATTGATGAATCATCTGTTTTTGTTATCAGTCATTCAGACACTTTGGTGATGGATGAATGAATAGATTGAGCCCAGAGCTGTGAGCCAGCTTGGCAGCTGGCAGGTAGGTCCCTGGAAGCTCACCAAAATGTTTTCTCGAGCATCACATGTTTTATTCTGCCAAATCATATCCTAGAATATAAGGTATCTTCTAAAGACGATAGGATCACACTTAAGCATACATCTACTTTCAGGTCTTTTCCAGCCTTAATGATTCTATGTACATACTTGAACATGTGCTCAGGTAGGCATCAGAAGAAGGATGCTCTCTTGGATGGGAAAATAGAGAAACAGCTCTTAAAAGATTTAGAAAGAGCAAGGCAGACCTGAAAATTAATGATGTACAGGGGATGTAAAAATGAAGTAATAGTACTGTGTATCGATGGATCCCACAAAAATCCCAAATGAAGTAAGTTTCCAGTAAATCTTAGGTTATCTGTTTCTTAAGAATAAATGAAATTCTCTTACATGACTTCTTTGCCCATCTATGCCATCTAACAGACAAGTTAAAGCATTTTATAACCTTGGAATGGAGAAACATTGAGTACAATGTCGCCTCCCTACCTTCCCCTGGTATATCTCCCAAGATAGCTTGTCCCACAGTAGTGTGCTGTGCTTATGATGGATCTGGCAACATTTGAGTTATAAAGGTTCTTTTTATGAATTTACTGAATATGGCAAAAACATTTGCTTCTTGCTGAAGTGTGGTTTTTAGGGACTGAGGATAATTTTCAGTGTGTTCATCAGTGTAAATTTAAGGCTTCAGTAACATACGTTGGCATAGTCTTATTAAAATACGAATTCTCACCGACTTTGGGACAGGGAGGAGGGAGGCATGTCACAATAGCATGTAGAAATAAACTCTCTGGGGTTCTTCTTTTTAATGTAGTTTTATTATTCAGATATGGCTGTGAATAAGTTGAACAGCTTTCTGAAGTTTGTTCCCTGTTAAAAATTAAGTAATGTGCCTGTTTTTCTGTTTCAGTAAAATTATTCATAAAAAGAAATGTCAGTAGTGCCAGTTGTGAAATTTGTTTTCAGTTTTAATACGATGCTTGACTCACTGTTTGTCATGTGTATAGATAGCTCATATATTATGTGTGTATTTGAAATTCTGTAGGTCTCTTGAAAGCATAATAGCTTTTCTGTAGTTCTAGTCCACACACACACACGTGTGCGCACACACATTTAAATATGCTACCCTCTCAAGAAAGCTGTAATATTTTAAATTTTGCAAATATAGACACTTATTTAAATTATGCAAATATGTATTTGCCAGATAGACCAGGGGTGTAACTTGACATCACAGATACGTGTGTGGAAATTGCCTATGTATAGTGCTGCAAATTACTGTACGAACAAATTCATCCCTGTCACCTCTTATTTGCCTGTTGCTCAAGGAAGAGATACAATTTCACACAGTATGATCAGTAAAGAGCAGCTGTGGACATAATTCTATGCAGGTGTCCAAAAAAGAAGTATCTATCCACTAACTGTGAAATAGTGACTTGTAACAAACAATCTTGCTGCATATTTGATGCCTCTTCCTTTTTACTGCTTCACTCTGCACCTCTTTTGGTAGCAGTGTGGTGTCTTTATACTTAGTTTTGTCATATCCTTTTTGCATTTATGATCTTGTCAGTGTAAGCACAGAAAAGCCAACCTCATTGGAACACATATTTTTTTAAGAGGTGTTTCAAAGAATTATCTTAGGTGTTTAATTTTGCTGCTCACACACTATCGATGTTAACCAAAGCATTGATAAAGAGCAAAAAGAAGCACACAATAATGCTATGACAAATAATAACTCCTAGGAAACAAACAAAAAAGTATATATATACAGTGATCAGTGCATGATCATCTGTATTGAAAAGTAAGGTCAACATCATCCCATTACTTCTGGCCCAGGGCTCTTTTCATCATGTCTGAAGAGTTGCATCTGTCTTGGGACATTTGAAGAATTGGCGGGGGGGGCGGCTTCAATCAGCATTTGCTTTGATGTTTGTATATGCATAAAATTAAAATTCAAGTGTGTGTGCTTTATAGTAATTCACACAACTGATGGATTAGAAATGCACATAGCTGATGAATTAGATTCACTATTTGTTATTAAAATGTTAGCAATATTTTTGATGGTCAAGACGCAGTGCAGCCTTTGCTGTGCAGAATTTAGGGTCTAAACAGGCAGAAGTGCAGCAGGCAGGGTATGTCAGAAAATTCCAGAGAAGGAGATTAATATTATTTGGCATTGCTTTTCAGTTCAGATTGATTGGAATGGTTTGCTGGGTTTTGTGGGTGTTTTTGTTTGGTTTGGGGTTTTTTTTTGCAGTAGGTAAGATGGAAGATGTGGGTCTTTGGGGAAAAAATATGAATTGGGAGTGGGATTTCTGGACTGGCATGTGGATGTGAATGAATTTCAATCCTGGCGGTATGCCTGTTAAAATACTTAACTACACTGGCAGTACGCGCTGCAATCTTTACATCAAATTTTCTAGAGAATACAATGAAGAGTGTGGAGCGCTCAGACAATAGGCAAAGTCTGAAAGACTTGTAGGAAAAAAGATTCAAACTGAATCCGTATTTGCAAGATCATGTTGTTCTGAGAGAAGAAACAAATCTTGGGAAAGCAATTTCATCAGCATTCATAGCACTAAGCAGTGGCAGAAGCCTGCTCCAGAAATTACATCATTTGTCCACCATGACGTACTAGGCCACTCAGACTGGCACATAAATACTGAGCAGCTGTCCCACACAAATCCAGTTGCGTATCTCTAGCGAAAGAAAGACTCTAGTCAGAGATATGAATGGTTATTCACCCATCTGCAAAAAGAAATGCAGCGTGCCAGGCAGCAAACGGCGAGCATCGTACGTTCAGCGATGAGCAAAGTTATAATGGGGAAACCACAGGGAGCTGTGTTGATAGGAAATGGGCAAAGACTGGAGGGCTGTGCCGTGAAACCTGCTGCTTCCAGTGAGGATGCTGATGAAACTCCCTTCACAAGTACAGCTCCAGATGTCCATGCAACTTTTTTATCCCAATATTTTTCTTTCACGTAAGCAAAGAATGGTGCTGCTACTGCCACACCAAAGATGGTTCTTGGTCTGCTGGAGGTCTGAGAGGAGGGGAACTGAAGTGGTACAGCACTGCCCTGCCTCTCCGCAGTGCCAGTTGTCCTGGAAAGGCTGAGGTTAAGGCTTGGGACCATTGTGTCCCCGCAGCTGGTTTTTAGGCTCTGGGATGCGACAGGCAGATATGCACAGGTCACACCAGTTTTGGAGTTTTTCTTCATTACATTTGGAACAAAAAGGGGCCGTTATTAAGGACTAGAAGAGTATAGAGACATCTTTGATCCCCTGCCTAGACTGAGTGAATTAGCTAAATGGTGAATATCTCACATTGTGCAATCATTATTGTCCATCATTGTGACAGACCGGAAAGAGCAAACATAATAATTAATACAAGGCATTGTGATAATGGGATTGTGTCCCAGCTTTAAATTGTTTAAACTGAGCTTCTCTTTTGTTTAACTCCCTGCTAATTCTGTTAAATCTTTCTTTTCTACAGTCTTGAATCAGCATTTAGAGACATCTTGTGTCCTCTAGCTGAAGTGGGTTTAGAGGCGGGGGGGATGTCTATGTTTGTATGTGTGTGATAGTCTTTCAGCTATGACTGAATATTTTTCTTGAAATATCAGATAAAATTCACTAGCTAAATATTATTGTACACATATGCTACTTGTAGATGAAAACATTAATTTATCAATCTAATATTCAAAGAAGTATATTGAGCTACTTCTGCATTTTCAGAAATGTAGTGTTCTATTCCAGTTGAACAGTCACTAGCAACAGTATTCCACCTGATGTGGGTTTTTTTTATGAGGTGGTAGTAGTAGTGCTAATTTTCAGTGTGAAAATTGCAAGTTCAGCTTTTATCATGAAGTATCACATCTCTGTATTTCCACCAATATATATTAATGAATGTATTTAGAAGCATAAAAGCACAGTGTGTGAGGCAACACAATCACTCAAACCCCTTCTGGAAAATGCACTGTATATTAGACCTGCTTTTGAAAATCAGAGTAGTCAAAAAAGTAATATATTACAAAGAAAATAATCTGAAAATGTGGCCGTTCAAGTAAAAATATATACATATAAAATTTATATTTATTTCAGTGCAGTTCATGCATGATTCAAATAAAAGTAATCAACAGTCAGTCTAGTGTGTATGTTTCTTTTAATGTTTGCTCAGAGTGCTGTGAATGTGTAATGAATAGAAGCTCACATGTGAGGACAGGCATACGAACATTGCGTTAAGTGCCTTTGCTAAAACTGAGGACACTCCCTTAATGGCCAGCCATGTTAGAGGCAGAGAGGAGATTGCACCTTCAGGAATGAGTAGACCTTAAGCTATGACCCAGCTGGCAGTTCCATATAGGTAAGGGATAAAATGTCATCTGCCAAACAGACTCAGGGACAATTTAACAAATCTTACAGCAGTAGCCAACATTTCGAAGCAGGTATACTCTTAGTTAGAGATTATGGAAGCTGAGGGGGTGTTAAGCTAGCATTGTTTCACCAGAGCAGCACTGTGATCTGTACTGACCGCAGGAGGCAGATGTCAATGCTTGTTAAACCTCTCGTATACTCTACTCAACTTACTGTCTCTTGTGTGGCTGTGAAGTCCTTCCCCATCACATTGTGTTTGCTTTGTGTGTGGGGTAGCAGTGTGCATGGTATGAGAAGTTGCCTTGGATCTGCCCCCTAAATTGGTGAAAGAGCCAAGGAGGGTGTGAGCAAATTCTTCAGTGTGCGTCAGGCTTTGAAACCGGTTCCCAGAGGGGTTGTGGGCCCTCCGTTATCACTGGACACATTCATAACTAAAATGGACAAGGCCCTAAGTGAATATAACTTTAGACCTGTGTCTACTTCCGTTGAGAATTTCAGTGGGAACCCTGATTGATGTGAATGGGATTGTATGGGTGTGGAAGCACCAAAGTAGTAATGGGGGAAGGACTACAAGAATGGCTGTTGATGCTATCCAGATTAGGAGGTTGTCAGTATAACAGCACACATCTACATGCAGCTTCTCAGGACACCCGCTTAAGGAGACAGGTCAGTGAGTAAATGCTGATGACTCACAGAGGTGGGACAGGATGAAGAGACTGTTTGCTGTTGGTGGCTAAAGACAAGAGAAAGATACGTTCAGCAGCAGCGCATGGTTGCCAACCTAGAAAGAAACCAGGAGTTGCGATGAGGACTGGATAGCTGGCATCCCTTGTCCACCATGTCATTGCAAGGAATGTGTCTCCACTATGAATGCTGGACAGACATTTTGGTTACATACGCCTTGGTGCTTGTGAGTACATGAGTTGGAGTCGGATCAGCACCCTACCATGCTGTAAGATCTCACATTGGTACACAGTGTTGCAATATTGTTTTCTAGACTTCTCATGAAGTGAGGTTTGGACTGGATGACCTTCAAAGGTTCCTTCCAGTCTAAATTCTGTCACTTGAATGCAGGAACTAGTGGAGTATTTTGCGTGGTCTCTACTACACAGGATGCAAGATTAGTATAGTTTTATGGTCCTTTCTTAAATCTTACATTTTTGTCATCATTTGTTCCAACTACCCATGTCCTCACAGGTAAAGTTTTTTGTTTTCTTTTGCAAAAACCAATTTGAGTCACCCAGGTAGAAGGAAAACAAAAAAACCTGAAGTATTTTCAGAGCATAAAAGTTAGTTTCGTCTTTCCAAGAGGGGTTATTTTGACCATCTGTTAAATAATCTCGCACTTGAAAAAGATCCATTGAGTGGATCTGCTTGATCAGAAGGCTGTAAACCTCTGAACTTCAGGGAGCTGGGATTGAAATGTCATCTCAGTTGTTGACTGAGACAGGATCAGTCACGAACAATAAGGATTACGTATCCACTTAAAACAAAAAATACAGTGCCCAGACTGTACTCCCCAATTTGCAGACCTCATCTTATCACGTTCTTCACGGTGCTGAGCTGACTATACGAGGCTGGAGCCACAAATAATCTCTCTCATTCATCTCTACTGTAATGTTGCTTTGCATATACAATGAAGGCATGTTACTCAAAATCATGCATGTCTGTCAGCTCTACCGCAGACCAGGAGTTGTGCTTGTTGGTTTGATTGTGTCTGAGAAAATACAGTTTCTTTAAGAACATTAAAGGATCTGCTGTGAACCCTGTCATCTGCTCCTTGTCCAGCCTTTACCCTGAATAGAATTTCCTGTTAAAAGAATCAAGCCATTTGTCATGTTGGTGGTCTGACAACTCAGGGAGTAAATGTTGTGAATACATCTCTTCCCTGCATTGCTTTCCTCCCTCCCCAGTCTCTCCTGTTGTGTTGGTTTTGGGGTGGGTTTTTTTGGTTTGGGGTTGTTTTTCTAAATAGCTGCTAGCACTTGTGATTGCTCTTGATAGTGAAAGAATGTGGTTGTACAACAAAATAAAACAGTTTTCCTGAATTTTGCTTTGGCTGGTTCCCTAACATTTCACTGTAGTTGTTTTACTGGTATTTCCACTATCAAAATAAATTCCACGTTTTGTTCCTACATCATCTGCTGCTTGATCTTTCTGTTACTGTTTATCACATTAATTCTTACCAGCATGGTGGGCAACAGAAGCCATATCTCATTTCTCCGTTTCTTTTCATATTCAGATTAGTACCAAATTTTCCTATCGTCTGTTCTTGTATAATACACAAATTTTTCCTCACTTTCCACCTCTGCCTATGCCTTAATATTTACTTACTTTGTTTCCTGTAACTTGTAACATATAACCCATAACCTACTCTTTCTTAGTTGACTTGATTGCTTCCCCTCCCTTTATCTAAGCCCTTGTGTCTTTTTTTGGCCATCTTCCTAAACCGTGTAATTCTGTGTCTTTGAAATTCCCTAGAAATTCACCTTTTGTATCAACTCAAACTACAGTTTAGAGAATTCAAACCCTGTCCTCCTATGTGTGCTTTCTGCTGTGTTCCTTAGCATGTCAATTTAGAAGCCGTTTTTCCTAAATTTTCTTCACTTGCACTTACCTCCCTCTGTCCACTCTATACATAAAACTCTTTCGGACTCACTGTACCACCGCCCTCTCTTTTCCCTGATTCAAAACTCGCTTCTGTAAGGGTCCCAAGCATCTGAGACAGCAATCTTGTAAATTGTATTCTGTGCTCTGTTACACTCATGCAATATCCGTAACTCAATGGAATTGAGCTCAGTGGCTTTGAAAAGGCATAAGCAAGAGTAAGGTTTACTGTAGAGTGCTTAGAAAAGATAGTGGGCATTTACTTTGAAGGTCCTTTTTTGTTCTGTTTTAGTTGTAGTGCTTAATGGTGATGTTATTATGGTGTCACTGCAAGATATCATAGTATTTAAAGACAATTATAATGCAAAGTGCTTAGTTTCCTTTTCTGAGTAGGTAAGTTAAAATCTTACCACGTGAAATGGTTAGGGGTTGCTATTGATGGTGAGTGGGATCTAAAATTCTTTCAGCACCACTGGTGTAATAAGCCAGTGGTTCCACCTGGTATGTTCACAGTGAGACACATCTGAGGCTGTTAATGTCTCATTTGGACATGATACCAAGTCTGTGTGAGCGTATCAAATACTTCATTCACAGAATGTTCGATCACTGAGTGCTTCACACTTGATATCCTGCCAGTGGGGCTGCCACAATGTGTGTATTCATAAATACTGTCCTTGAGATCTTGTCTGCTCCTTTCTGCACAACCCAGTATATGAAAAGAAGTTTATCTTTTTGGGTGTGGAACAGTATCTTGCAGTTTTTATGAATTACTAGATGCCATCATAGTTCTTTACTGATGATGTTCCCTGGTTGGAGTTATTATTATGAAGCACAGTACTTTCCAAGATTTAATAATGTGACAATTAAAAGAAATATTTTTTTTTTTAATAACAGAGACAAGGAGAAATTAATGTTTTTTTGTGTCACTCTCCTAGTCAATTCAGTCTGACTTTTGCCTTAGCAGGGATTACAGATTTAGGAATTTAGGAATGAGGCAGTGACAATGTTTAGAAACATCGGAAAGGATTTTATTTTATGAAACGTAAACCAAGAAAAGCATTCAGTATTCTTCTAGTGCTTAATTCTACCAGCTTTCTCCTGGTTACCCCAATAAATAGAAATTTTGCCTGAGAAAGGCCTGCCTGTATGTCCTAACAAAATGTTTGCATCCAAGATTTAATTTCTCCTGTCATGTTGCAAGCTAATCTCAGTGAGAATACTTGATGAATGAATCCCTCACATTAAGTGTTTCTTCACACGTCTTTAGAACTACAGGCTACCATGAGGAAAACAACAGGAAGAAGACTTTTTTCCCAAACAAAGGGCTTTTTAAGACAAAAGCTGTTGTGATTTGTTCACATTATATTTGCAAGCGTTGCATCTCGTTTGGTTGAACCAGTCTTGATTTACACAAGAGGATCTAGTTTACAGTATCTTTGTCTAATGAATTATCAATATGCCCTATTGCCATTTTGCTAATCAAAAGGCTTTTAACCACTCTGGCCTAAAAGTAAAGAATGCTTTTACTGCTGTACTATGCTATAAATTGCATCACTGAAAATGCTGTACAGAGCTTTTTATTTGATGCAGTTCTGTGGGATCATTGAAAGCTAGAAGTTTGGGCATAGACAGTATGATATTCTATCACCTTTTGCTGTAGAAAAGGAAAGCTGCATTAATAAGACAAAATTGCCACTGGGACTGGGTGAAGTCCGGCAGAAATTTCGGTCTGAATCAGTCAGTCAGAAGAATTTCACCAAGGGTTGTTCTGGCAGTCCTTTCCCAGATACTCTTGTTCAATCCAGCAGGACTACACAGATAGCTCTCACTTACCTGAATACATGCACTGGATTTGGTGCAAGAAAGCAGCTTTGTCCTTAGAAATCGATCTTAGCAATGTATATGTAGAATTTTTTGATTAAAGCCATAACTGTTGGCATATCCAACTAATCTGCGATCTACAAAGTTCTGTTTGAATTCCATGACTGGTCATTTGACTTGATCTGGTATGTAAAGCTGTGGTTGTTGCTGTGTGATGGGCTTTTTGCAGCAGTCATTTGGTCTGGTGAACCCACTTAGCATAAAATTCACTATCCGAGCAGCTGCTTCTCTCTTAGTCCACCTTTGTCTAATGATCCATCCATAAGCAGTGTTCTGTGAAGGCCTTTCAGAAACAGGAGTCTCTCGGGAAAAATGATGGAAGTTAAAATGTTTTCAAACCTTCTACTCTAAGCCTTTTTGCTTCAAACATGCAAGACATCAATGGGCATGACAAAACTTTAGAAGGCATCTGTGTAGAGGAACACAGCCAGACATGATGTGAATAGCAACATTTGCATGAAGTTTTGAGTAAGTGGAGATGAAAGTCTGCACTTTCTGTGGTTACTGATCCTCTAAGATGCCCAGTTCAAACTGAGACATGTCTAAGTTTGGAAACTGAGAATGAAAGGTAAAACTTTTACTGTCTTCTAGGATGTCTCCTATCACATTTCAAAATGCAGTCTCCTGTAACTTAACACCATACAGTGACTGGTTACAGAGAGGCAAGATATTTGCACAGATTGTAGACAAACCTCAGCGTATTAGCACAGGATGATGGAGTGGGTACATAAGTTTGGCTGAATCTCCTGCGAACCAAATTAACTTAGCTCATCTAGACTACATGTTGTTATACCTATGTTGCTTCCAGTACTGGATCTGAGTTGTGTCAACACTGCACAGCAGTCTAAAGTGTAGATGTACTCACTGTTGCAAAATATGTCCACCACAATTCATGGGAAATGCCCTTCAGGGTGCACCTTCTTAGGGTGCACTTTTTGAGAGAGCCATCCAGAAGCAGAGAAGGACAAATATGAGCTGAGTAGTCCTCAAGGAATACTGTAATCATTTGACTCTGGAGAAGAGACTAGTACTGGATTTTATTCAATTTCACAGAGAGCTCCTTCTGTCAAGAAGCCAAGCCCAAGGAAAAAGGTATATTTTAACTTGCTACAGATTATGTGGTCTGTGTTTGCAGAGATGTAAACAAGTCATTGATTCACAGTGGATGCTATGCTGCCTTTTGCACAGATTATTAGTGCAATACTTCTAACTTCATAAACTGTGAACTAACACTGTACTGGTGCTTCAAACATGGAACTTTCCATGGAAAACTAATAGCATAAATAAAAACTAAAGCTTCTCAGCTTCAAAATAGATACTATATTTCTATAGTCTTTTTTTTCTAGATCTTCAGTTCTTTGCAAATTGTATGCATTCAGCACACTGGAAATGAAGACATGGTGAAATATGTGTTATCCTCTAATGTTTAGTAAATAAGGTCATTTGCAAACTCATCTTTCTAGTATGCTTTTTTGGAAAAGAGACTTACATAATACAGCATTCAGAAGCTTCCTGTTCACTTGCTTAAGTAAAAGCAGAGCAGAGGAAATTCTTTATTTAAATATTTTAAAGAAAATTGTCATTTAAAGCATCTGGTATTTTAAGATGTTCTTGGTTGTGTTTCTGTTCTATCAAAAAATCTTTTCTTAGTTAGTAGAAGGCAAGAAATGTTTTTCATTTCCTTCTTTACTCCATAAGCCTCAGCCAAGCTGCTCATTTGTGATACTGTATAGAAAACCTGATATCCTTGGGAATACGCACTGAAAAGCTGCTGTTTTGATGTTGGGATTTATATTACATTAAGTGAAATTCAGAACTTGTTAGTGTTCTACTTTGTAGTTTTTCTTACCTTGTACTGTGTGTTGCAAAACACTTAAACTAAAATCTCCATTCAGTATTACCAGTTAAGAAAATACCAATACCTGGTCTCAGGTATTAATTTACAATAAACCAGGTAAAGAGGCAAGTGTAATGACTGTCTGTGGACTGTATTGCTTTTTAAACCTTTATAATTCTATTTGACGTTATTCTGTCTCTTTTGTGGTGGGTTTTTTTTTCCTTTCTTTCTAATTAGTTTAATATACAAGCTGTATTTCCGAATATGCCTTGATTACTTCCAAAATTTCTAAAGCAATGCTTTCCACTCCTGGATTTTGTATCTTAAATATGCTCAACTGGCACACTTCAAAAACTTTGATTTAGTTTCACCCTTCAACTGTTGTAGTTACAAATTACATCAAAATGCTGTAGCTCTGCTCAGAGCAAAGACAATTTCATACCGTCCATTGAGTTTGTGAGACTTGACCAGTATAGCTCTTTTGGATGATGGAAAATTTGGGAAGTCCAGGTTGTCCTTGCCCCAAAATAGAATTAGGCAACTCTTGCTGAAACACATTTTCCAACTGCTTTGCAGATTCATGTTGATTAAACTTGATTGGATTAGCTGCCATTGTGGCAGTATATTTCTATAAGAAACACATGTGAGGGAGATGCACTGAATTCTTAACTGGATTTTGATACATGCTATGGATAAATTGCCTGCTTGTTTCTGTTCCTCTTATCCAGTCCAAAGGGTGTCCCAGAAGTAGCGCTAGTCTCAGGGCAACCCCTGGTGACCATGGTACCTTCAGAAATACCCAGAGAATATCATATTTCAGCTAATCCTCAGAAGATTCCTGTGTACTTTATGACTGATGTAGGATGGGATGACATATGCATAGTAAGTAGAGACAATTTTTCTTTTGAACGCTGAGGAAAATGTGACCCAAAATCTGAGGTCTGGTGAGGGCTAGCTCTTCAAAGCAAACTCTCAAGGAGACATTGAGACTGCCAATGGAGAGGGTTTCTCTTGGGAAAGCAATCGTACGAAACTGGTTCCTTACAGATTGTAGTCTCTGTATTATTGCTGTATATAGAGTCTCAGCTCATGAGGATTCTGTCCTTCACTTGAAGTGCTCCGTCCAGTAGTGCTAAAACTCTTCCACTGACAGTTCACAATGGGTAAAAAACCCTCACATTTCACTGCTAAATAACATGTTAAAAGCAGAGCAATTCATATCAATCTCCCTGAAGTTTAAGTCCTTTATAAGTATAAATTTGCATTAAGCAAATCTCACCAGCAGAACACTCCAGCGTTTCTGAGACTAGTGGTCTAGCACTTTGTGGATCTCTGACAGTCCCAGATCATTCATGGTAGTTACAAAGATACCTCCAGACTAGCACTAAAGCTGCTGTTGTTTAAGAGGATTCCTGTATTCCTTAATCGCATAAAATAAAACCTGTGCATATTATTTGACACAATTTAACTCCTTTAGTCTATTTTCAAAATAGATGCAATTTTATTTCACATACCTGCGTCTAGAGTGATGGGTTGCATGCAGTAACTGTTCTTTGTAGTTTTGCAGCTGATTTGCATGCAGCAGCCACGCGACTGTGAAGCCCTGCTAGACAGAGGTGGAGTTACTGTGATGCTGCTTCATTAGCAGCAGAAGCACTCAAATCAAAAAAAAAAAAAGATTAACACCTAACAAATAATTTTCTTCTGTATTTTCTTAAGACCGTAGAAGTCATAGATTGTAATTTGCTTATTGTTAGTATAAAAACCTAACAAGACATTTTTCTTTCTTATTGTTTAAGGGAACTTTCATTGCCAAAGAAAAATACTTCTGAAAGTTAGCTGAAAATAAGGCTGTTTGGTGCAGGGTAATAATAAGTCCTTGAAAAAAAAAATGCAGTTAAAATAAAATTTGGTACACTTCCAAAATTATTTCCCTTGTGTATAAATCAGCCCAAATGGACTTTTTCCTGCAAATATTTTGTAAGATAGCAATACATGTTACCACCAAAGCTAATGTCTCCCCATTGACACTTGCCTGTTGGTCTCATTCGGTTCCCATGAATGCAGTTGAAGACATCCAACTTAGCTTGTTTCTTGTTAGCAAGATCTGCTAATGTTATATTTTTCATAACATCTGGGAGGTTTTGTGTCTTTACTCTTTCAAAAATAACTTGGTAAGATTTTTAAACTATTTTTTTCTTAGTTACATCCTTGCAATTCTATTCATATATAGCAATGTCAAGTGAGGAGGGAATATATGCCAACTGTTGCTATATTGGCAACATAAAAATTATTTTGATCCCAGCAGTAACTATTTTTAGATGTGTGCTTTAAGTTACTTCAGTCAGATACTAAAATTGCAGTTCAGCATATCCAGGTTAAAGTATTGTTTCCTCAGAACCCTCCCATTTCTTTTCAAGCTATTGGGACTACTGGCAACGTCAGCCAGTTTAGATTTGGGTTGCCAGCTTTTAAAAAAGGATATGCTGGTGGAAGACCAGGTCTGGAAAAGTTGTTTATCTGTATTGGATTTGGATTATTCTGACATGTGGTTTTTGAACATTCTGTGACTGAAGTAACTACAGTTGTTTTTTACTATTTTCCTGTCTGCACGGGATAACATGCAAATTCTGAGCAGCAGTTCAAGCAGAAAACCTTGTTACCAAATATATGTAAACAATACAAAAACTTCAGTATCAGTACTGTCCTGTATAATCCTCCACCCTTTTTATTTTCTGTTTGTACTAACCTATTGAGATAAAATAGACAATATAGTAAAATCTTTACACATAGTCATATCCTCAAAAATTTCTGAAGCAGAATGAACCCAGTTAAACATACTTAAGTGTTAGATTGCTTTTAATGACAATAGAAAAAGCAAGAAGTACAGCTTCATTTCTAGTCTGTTCTGGGATTATTTTCATCTCCATTAGGACAAAGCTAATGCAACGCTTACTTTCTATTTAAATCTTATTTTGAAGGTTAATTGGAACTTATTATAATGCATTAAAGTGATTCCTCTGTGTGAAGAGGAATTTCTTACTGAATGATGTAATCAAGATTAATTTTCTGTAATTTTTGTCTCACCTGGTCCCTCCCAAATTATATCACATAGAAAATATATCCAAAGAAAAAGAAGTCTGTCGTATTTTGGGGATCTTACATTTTGTGTATGTCACTTAATATCTTCCAATAAAACAGTTATTTTTATTAAAAAAAGAAAAAATTGTTTGCTTGTATTTCTGGGCTTATTTTAATTACTTAGATTCAAACATACAATGGTGAGCAAAACAATGAGGTAAACTTCTATGATGATATGTTCATGTATTCTGAAACCTAATACAAAATCATGCTGGCTTTTAATAATGCCTAATTTAAAGATAAATGCTAGACATATCTGTAGGTCATATAATTAAACATTTATATTAAAAAATACTGGGAAGTTTTTTATTTATTTATCATTTTGTGTCTTTTCAAGTCATAGTCTAGAATCAATGTCCTACAGTCTGTTCAGTTCTCTAAAGGACACAAACACTAAAGCAGAGAAACAGAACTCCAATCACCCCTGCTACCAGAGAGGAGAATGTCTAACCTTTCCCTAAAATAATAGTAAGGTCATGAGTTCTATCATGAAATATATTCTTATTGGAGTAGATAATTTCTTGGTTTCAAAGTCATGCAGGAAAAGCCATTGGCAGTGAGAAAACAGTACAAGAGAAAATGCTAAACCAGCCCAAATAAGCAGGTTGTGAAACAATTAAAAATAATTTTAAAAGGAACAAAATCTGTTTAACTAGCATATTTGCAAAATTGAGTGTTACCATTTTAGATACAAATTTCAAGCTATCTCTTTTTAGGTATCAATTTAATGTAATTAATAGTCTATTTAAATCAAGATAGCTATTAAGAGATCAGATCCTTTGTCCTTTATTAGTTTTGTCTTAAAACAGCTACAAAGCAACCCACAACCTTATGTCACATTAACCAGTCATTCAGCATATTGCTATATGAATAGCTCACGAATTATATATGAGGGAAAAACCTTCTTAAGAAATATTGGATGAGATTTTGCTTGTACAAGCCTAACTCAAAAAACCATTTCTTTATACATCATAGTCAGTTCTAAGATTCATATCAATACTGTAGTAGCCTCTAGCTAGAAAGAAAGTCACTGAGGATAGTGAGGTTTCAATAAGGCATTCACTGTTTATTCATACCATTTTCCACTACTACCTGACACATAATGTGAGTTATTGGAATAACAAAAAAGTATTGCAAATGGTATTGTTAAAAGGAAATGGATACCGGTCATATTGAATATGCACATGCAAAGGGTGTAGAAAGTGCCCTAAGAGCCAGTGTCGCAATATTGAATAAAATGAACCCTGTGTTAGATGAAAATATTCCTGCTTACTTACCGGGGGTGAATAATAAAAAAAACCCAAAACATTAGCTGTTGGTGGTGGGTTTGTTTGGGTTTTTTTTTAATACAAGTTGGCACATTAATATTACATGACTTCTCATACTAAATGATCGGAGACCTATGAACTCTGCTATGAATATGAAAAGCTGTGATTTTATGTATTTTTGTGATACTGTTGTAGAGGATGGAGAGAGATCAGGCAAGGACTCTAACTATGGTAACAACAACTTCTGATAAAAATAGTTGTATTTGATATTAGTCCTTTGTGAAGCAGTCAATAATACACAAATGTTTGCTGTATATGTTGCAGGGTTTCTCTTTTGTCCATTGTTGTTTGAGAAATTACCTCATTACCTATCCCATTGAAAACTATGTTGTTGTGAAAAGAATTGAGGCATTTTTCATAGCAGTTTATACAGCTGACCATAAACCGAGCATGGATCAGTACGCCGCATTCTGTAACTCTTGTGCAAAGTCTTGCATTGATTAGAGTTGACAGGGAAATGCCTGTTGTTAAAATCCATCCAATGTTAGCAGAAAAGTGGCATGAAACAGGTTGAACATGTGATAGCTGCTGGCGCTTTCAATGTAGTCTATTCAAATGTCAGATTAGTAAAGCGGTTTGGGGGTTTTGTGCATTGTGTTTAGCACAAGCCAGAAAAATCTAGTGCTATGGTCATTTCCTGCTGAGTCAGAATGCAGCAAAGCTGCTCAATGTGAATGCACTGGTCTACGGGAGATGGTTGCTTTCTGCTCTGTGCTGGAGAAGAGACTGTGGTTTATTTGGAAAAGTAGGAGTGATCAAAGAGCTTCTATGAGATTTGTGAAGGAAAGTATTTCGATATGTTTCTAAAACTCTTCTTTCAAAGCACAGTTTATCTCTTTAGCTGCTTTGCTTTGGGGGTTTTCTGAGTGAATTGCTAACACTTGTGAATATATGGTTGCTGGAAGAGATGGCACTTCAGAGTGTTTCACGCATAATATTGAAAGAGGCTTAAAATCAACAACAGATCTGTAAAGATAACTCTGGATTATTTTACAGAAATAATTTTAGTAAATGGGATTTACCCACGATATATATTTAAACAGAAATCGTAACATATGGGTATTTCAACTAGAGAAGTTGGACTACTTCCTTTCTACCAGAGAAAACAGACTGCGAAGTCTCCCAGCTGTATTCCTGCTCTGATAATGTTCTTTCCCTCCTTTCCTCCAGTTTTTGCCTGTGTGGAGAATAGGCATTTCTTATGTTCCCTGCAAGTGAACCTTTGCAAGAAGTTCTTTTTCTTGGAAAGTAAGTTTCTCTGTATTTATTTATCTCTATGCATTTTTTCCTTCTCTTACTCCCTAAATATACTTGGCTTGCATTTAGAGGAAACTTTTAAAACCTTTGAAAATATCGCATGTTGGGTAGCTCCATGGATGATATTTTATGGAAATGAATTACTGGCCTCATGTATTTGTTTTAGGTTGTATGTGAAATATTGGTAAATTCACAGGAAAGAAGTGTGAGAGATGAATAATAAAAGGTTGGTTTGATAAACTGAGCAAGGATGATCTTTCGTTAGGGAGCAGAAGCATAAATTTCCCATTTACTTTGCCCTCTCGGCATGTCTGAGCTCCAATATTGTGAGTTTCATCTACAACTAATTGCTTCTGGCCTCTCGTAAGAACACCATGTCTGACAGTGACAGTGTTTGATAGAGGAGTGCAAAAAAGGGCCGTAACATGTTGCACAACCCATTCACCTTTCTTTTAACGCCTGGGATAAAAGCCTGCAATCTGCAGTCGGCAACCCAGCAGTGATTAGTAGCAAATTGATGGACGGACAGTGGCTCGTCCAGGCTGGTGTAGTCCACTGTGCTCTGTCTGGCCATGCCTGGGGTCCCACACCAGAGCTTGCTGTTTGCTGGGTGGCCTCCTCTTGCTCTCAATTGAGGATGTTCGCCCCCTGCTTCTGGGACTTCCCTCCAGCAGCCAGCCGGAGCACTGTGAGCGCTGCTGGCAATCTTCCGCCATCCAGCCCCTCTGTCTTCAGCTTTTCTCCATTTCTAGTAAAAGAGTTGAGTAGAGGAGACTGCAAGGTGCAGGACAGGTGGCACCAGGAAGGGAAAGAGAGGGAGTCAGAGTTCCAGCAGCAGCAGGAACAGGATGTGAACAGGAATGATGGATTCAGTCCTGCAGTACTCTTACAAAAGACAAGTGCTTGTCATAGTATAACAGATGTGCTTATTCTTGGATAAACTGCAGTGGATGCTGTTATCGTTGTACGTGCCTAGTAAGTTATATTTTGTTTGGAAAGCCGCTATACGCTACATAGTAGCCACAGGAATGAAAAGTTCTGCCATTGGATTGTGTTGAGCCCATCAGATAGGTTCTGTGGAAGGCAGAATAGAAGAAAGTGTCTAGACTTACTTGTAAAAAGGAATTCATGTATTAGATGAAAGAGTTGTTATCTAGGAGAGATGTTTAGCTACACAAGTAACTGTAAGCCTGATTCCTTATTCAGTAAGTGACAAAGCTTCTCAAACAGACCACATAATGTGAGTTCAGGACACCAAAACATAGAATCGTAGAATAATTTGGGTTGGAAGGAATGTCCAGCAAGGGTTGCTCAAAGCAGGGCCAAATTCCAAGGTAGAGTGGCCTGACCAGGGTTGTATCCAGTCAAGTTTTCAATATCTGTAAGGTTGGAGGTTTCATTTCCACCTCTCTCAGCACCTGTTCAGTGTTTGAACACCTTGTGAAATTTTTTTTTTCCTAATACCTAATTGAAATTTCCCTAGTTGTAACTTGTGTCTGTCAGTAACAAACAAGCAGGTGAGACACCTCCATCTAAAAATAAATAAGCTCAAGTGGAAAACTGGACCAAGGAGTAGTTTAAAGTCATGAAAAATATCAGAATTAATAAAAATATACACAGTGCTTTAAAAATAGACGTGGCACCTCACTTTGACCTCAAGTCAACAGCAATTTTATACTTAAAGTGAAAGAGGTTAGACTCATCATAGGATTTGCACTCAGGAGTTTTTATTTGACTGCCCTCTGGACGTCAAGGTCAGAAAGAACATGCAGATTGTAGCGCAATATTTAAAAAAGCCCAAAGATTAATGGAGTGTTGGAGCATATAATAGGGATATACCTTCTCATACAATCATTAAAAGTGGCTCAAAGAGAAGAGGACGACAAAACATGAACACGCAGACAGCAGAAGTATGTGAATTGCCACCTTTTTGGTGGAGGACCAGGATTAAGAGGGGCAGCAGTTAATCTGTTCCCTGCTTTAATTCCTTATTCTGCCTGCATCCGGTAAATAGCCACCTGGGAGACCTGCAAAAGACAAGCTAGAAAATCTTTGACATAGAGTAGAAGTTGCTTGAAGGAGTAGCTGGCTATATTTCTCAAGAAAATAGGGTTAATTTGAATTAAAAATTCTTTTAAATCCTCAGTTTTCTTATTTTTTAATAGGTCTCTGATCAGAGTACTTTTTAGTATATGTGGTATATATAGCAGGGCAGCATTAATTAAGCTCAAAAAGGTGTTAATCCTCAGCAGAGACAAAATGCGCAGGACAGCAGGCATTTAGAAGCAAAAACAGAAAATTCCCTAAGAAATCAGGAAAGCAAAAAAGACAGTGGAAGTATCTAAAACCACCATAGAGCTGAGAAGGTAAAAAAATGTATGAAAAGCATTCATAGGAATTAGAGATTAAATTTTAATTTTCAAAGGAGAAGATGTATAAATGAAGAGTAGCGGTAAGCAGTAATCACACTAGGACACATAAGGAGAAATTCGACATCTAAACTTAGCCAAAGAAAAAACAGTCAGTGATGTTTTATTACTGATGGATATGTTTTGAAGAGACTCTGTGAACAGAGAAAGAATATGAAAGAACCTCTTTCTTGTAAGGTACATTTAAAAAAAGTTTGAAAATAATTTGTAGAATTGCTCATGACAATAGGAGGATCATTGCATTCTGGAAATTAAGCTAATGGTCCCAGTTTAGCAATTGGGACATTGCTAGTCCCAGGAACTTGTTACTCCTTGTTTTAATGCTAAATTTGGCCACTTAAAGGGGATAGAGTCAGGAAAATACTTTCAGTCTGAAAACTCATTCAGGCAACAGTGATCCATGTCTGAATAGAATTGGTTGGAAAGCGGGATGTTTGTTGTGAGAACCTGGAACTATTCACCACAAAGATAGACACTAAAATGCATGGGCATCGACAGAGAAAGGTCACAATTTTCCATGAAAAGCAGACACATTTTCTGGAAGATATTTGGTTAATCAGAAATGTAGTTTTATGTTATAGGACAATGTTTGCCAGCCTTAGCTGTGGAGCATGAACTTGTTAGTGATACTAATTCACCTCAGGTACAGATGATGAATGGTACTCCAGATGTAAAAGTTCAAAACCATCACGTGTTTTGTTTGGCTTCTTAAATTTTCATCAGTGCTTTGCCTTCCTGTAGGCTGGCATTTCACTTTTTTAGGTCCGTTTTTTGGTTTCTTTGTCCTTTGGAAAGTTAGCATCCCATGACATTTATATATGCCTAAAAGTCATCTAGAAGATGATATTTAGAATGAAATAAAAAGAGTAGTAGAAATTAATAAGGAAGCGCACAGTGTAACAAAGGATAAAGGATAGGCTATAAGATCTGTAAAAGATGTAATTTTTGTCTCTTATAAGGTGTTTAGCTTGTACACTCTGAAAATTATGGATCAACCTTCTCATGTTTGCCTTGCCTAGTGGAACACACCACAAATATAGTCACAGTGCAAATAATAAAAACAACAGTAAGGTGGAGATGAAAACTTTTAAAGCACTAAAGAAATAAGTTAGAAGAGGCAGGGGGAAAAAAATTAAGAAAATTGAACGGGGAGGGGGCCATGTCTCCTATAAATTCTTACAGAAATAACATTTTTTCTTCACTATGTTGTCATCTTTTTTTTCATTACTGCATTGTCTAAAGTGTAAGATCCTTGGTTTAAATATACAGGAGGTGAGTTTTAGAAATTATGTTACTAAGAGAAGCTGTGTTGCACAGAAAGTTGAGAGAGAATGGAAAATACTTGAAGCACAGTAGGAACAGCAGGCCCATGAAAGAGACTTTACCGTACCTGATATTTGGCAGGTAAAATAAATTGCCAGGAGGAGCACGCTACTTAAAAGAGAGAACTTTCTGCCTCATTCTCAAAAAAAGGATAAAGATCTAACTGCTAGGAATGAGTGAAAACTTCCCAAGAAAAAGGAATCAAGCATTTACCAAAACTAATAGTCAAGTTTGTTGAAGCAGGCCACTTGTTGTTCATATTTGGCGTGCCTGCCATTTATTAATGCAGGAGGCAGCTGGACACGAGTGCTGATCCCCATCATTTGCTATGGCAAGTTCCTTGCTACTCTAGCAGTGAAGAAATGAGTTTGAAAGCCTGAAAAATGCAATGCCGCACCCATCTTGGTGAGCAAGCATATGCCTGGATTTGGGAGAAGTTTACAACCTTTGGCAGACAGAGCTGGTTTGTAAACGCTGGTAGTTACTGCTCCCCAGAGTACATAGTCCTGGTTAATGTTTTGTTTATAATACATGGAGTCCTGAAGTCATGAAATGCATGGTTACGAAACATGACTAAACATGTTTTTAAGGGAGGCTCATGGGTCTGGTGGCAAAAATGTTGCACAGAATGAGAGTATGGTAGCGCAAGCGTGCCACGGGCCTCTCCTTAGCTGAGGTGTGAAAGCTGTGACAGCTGTGAAATACTTGAAAGCCAGTGCACCTGGAAGAGGCCGTTGAAAGACACATTAGCCTTCAGTCTGGCATCCACACATTAAAGGAGGCATTTGCTGCAAGCTAAAGAACCCTCATTTTTGGTATCTGTGTTCAACACCTAGGTGAAGGGACAGAGAAATGAGCTCTTCCACAAGCCGCAAAAGCAGTAAAGCCTGATCTTTTCCAAATTTGACATATGTCCCAACATACCTCTTTACAACAACCCCAGCCCCCTCCCATACCCACTCCACCCCCAAAACCTCTTTTTTTTCCCCAGAGTATCACCAGCTTCCTCCTGTGCTGCCCTCCTCTCTGGCTGAGCAGCAAGCAGCATGCTACCTGTCCAGAGCAGAGGCTGAGCGTGTGCTGGCTGACCACTGCCCTCCAGGATAAATAGTAGTTATTATAAATACCTCTCCCTCTCCTCTACCCAACTGCCAGCGTTCACTGCGTTTTTAGAAACTTGATTGTCTTCAGTACTGCTGCCCCTCTGCCGATTTGTTTGAAATTGGACAGCCGGTTCACAAGTTATGGAGATAGACGAAAAGCTCCAGGGGTTAGGTCTCATTTCTTTCGGAAATCAGGGTTTAAACAAACGGTCACAGATCAGTGATTAGATTGCAGCTTCTGCTGAGAACTTCATGGGCTGAGCCAGTCAAAGTTACAAGCCTAAAACAAACGCGTGCAGCATGATACTAAGTTTTATCAGCATGACTGCTATATAGGCCCCATACGCCCCAGAAAAACACTGCCTTGGAGGTATTTTTAGCAAAGGAAGCTAGGTTTGTAAAAAGTGGAACTTGCACATTTCACCTGCTACAGCTTTCTCTTTTCTTCCACAGAAATTCCATGCTGTTTCAGATGGATGCCTGGCTTAGAGTGACGGACATGCAGTGCACAATCCCTAGCAGAAGCTGAAAATGGATGACACCTACTGATGCTTTTCAATAACATCATCTCCTCTTTTCATCTCCTCTTTTCCTGTTTGAGATGGGTGATGTAATCATCAGGAAAAAGTTCTAAAATAAGCCCGAGTGACCTCTTTGTCCCTTGACTCCTCTTTCCACAAGTCTGAAAACCATCAGAAGAAATGACCAGTCAACTACCAGAGGAGTCTGTGGAGACCCAAAGCACAGATGAGCTTGAGTGCAAGATCTGTTACAGTCGCTATAACCTACGACAGAGAAAACCGAAAGTGCTGGAGTGTTGTCACAGAGTATGTGCCAAATGCCTCTGCAAGATCATAGACTTCGGTGATTCCCCACAAGGAGTCATAGTATGCCCATTTTGCAGGTTCGAAACATGCCTGCCAGATGATGAGGTTAATAGTCTTCCTGATGACAACAACATTCTTCTGAATTTAGCTTGTGGGGGGAAGGGAAAGAAGTGCCTACCAGACAACCCAACAGAACTGTTGCTGACTCCCAAAAGGTTGGCGTCTCTGGTTAGCCCTTCTCACACGTCTTCTAATTGCCTGGTTATAACAATCATGGAAGTACAAAGAGAAAGTCCCCAGACTCTGAGCTCAACCCCCGTGGTGGAGTTTTACAGGCCTACAAGTTTTGACTCCGTTGCAACTGTGTCCCACAACTGGACAGTGTGGAACTGCACATCTTTGCTCTTCCAGACCTCAATTCGGGTACTAGTTTGGTTGCTAGGGTTGCTGTACTTTAGTTCCTTGCCTTTAGGAATCTATTTACTGGTATCTAAAAAAGTCACCCTTGGGGTTGTCTTTGTAAGCCTTGTTCCTTCAAGCCTTGTTATTCTCATGGTTTATGGCTTTTGCCAGTGTGTTTGCCATGAAGTTCTAGACTGCATGTCATCTTGATAACAAATACAGTAAAGTAAGGTGTATTGCCATATGTGTAGCATAGTTGATTTATACTGTCTTTGTATTCTTATTTATTCTTACTGTTGTCCATCCCAGTAAATGGACGCAGTGGCCCTAGTCATATGGTCCTTTTATTTCTATTTGGTTTCCTTTTTTTTTCCTCCTCTTTTTAAGCTAAGTAATGGAAATAAAATTTATGTGCTGATTTTAAAAGGCCAGGTTGTAGAAAGGGGTAAAGCAAAATTGCCAAACTTGGTGCCTGCTGCTGCCACTATTCAAATGAGTAGCCCTTTGCTTTCTATTGGCTTGGTCATGTGAGTCAAGGCTGCAGGACCCTCTTCATCCAACGTATCTCATGCATTGGAATATCTGGTTTTTTATCTTTTATAGCAAATGAAATCACTTAGGTAATATTATAAGAAGACAAGCTACCATTGTTTTTTCCAGTTCTTGTTGTAGCAAAAATATTTGTGGGAGGCCAGTTGTCTCAGATTTTTTGCATTCTGCGACATGAGGAACCTTTTTTTTCCCCATGCTAAAAACATGTCTCCAAAATGCTTTCCCTAATCAGAAGCCCACTTTACTTGTCATATAGTTGCAACTCCCTCTGAGATACTCCTGCTAATGAGTACTTCCAGAGACCCAGCCACACATTTGCTCTTCTCTAGATGCACCTGTTTCAGTGCGTATGCACCTTAGGCATCCCTTCAAGGGTTCAGAGCTCTGCAGTCTTCTCTAGCTATGTTTTGTTATTCTCACCCTCCCTCCCAGCATTTTCACCACCTCACCATGTTTCTAGCCCGTTAGTCCTCCTCACAAATTTCCCAGCCAACTTCATGCCCACCTACTCCGTGGTAGCTGCACTTGAGATTTTAGCTTATGTGACTTTAGCTATCAAGATAGATTTTTATTGCCAACTGTTGGGAACTGAACCTTCAATGACTAATACAAATTTCAGAAAAAATCTGAAATGTTTAACTGTTGGGGTTTTGGGTTTTTTTTTTACTTTCTAAGTTCACAGAATGAGCATTGTAAGGAGTTACTGTGACTTTGAGAAGGTTTCTGTTTAATGCATAGTCCTTCAAAATGTTTAATACCCTGAACTCCCTCTGTCACCATTGTGAGTTGATGGCACTCTAGATGTGGCAATGAGGGTGTCTTGATTAGTTGAGTTCAGAGGAATTACCGATGATTTACCATTCCACAAATAGAATCAGGCTCTGTAAGGCTTGCTTGTATGTTGCATGGTTTTGAACTGGAACTTTTTGAACTGGAAGAGCACAAAAATAAGAAATATTTAATGTTTATGTGTATAACTAGGTCTAGTTAACACCACAGCTGCAAACTTGTTTTCCTGTGCACAGCAAGGTAAAAACTGAGAAGGAGGAGTTGAGCAGTGCAAGCATAGTTTTTGGATCGGGCACAAGATTTAGTAATTTAAAGGCAGCATAAGAAGGAGAGAGGTTTCTTGCATCAAGACTGAATGTATGGCCTAGCAATATATTCTTAGAGCAAACTGACTGTGGTAAGAATGAAAAATGCCGATGGGAAAAGGAGAGCATAAGTGGCTGTTGTGTCTGTCAAGAGGATTTGAAGTCAAGCTGGTCCAATTTTTGTAGATGGTGCAGATGGTATCTACAGTTTCATTCCTATTGCAAACATAGGGAAAAATGTGGAAATGTAAAGGCCCTGCTTTTCTTGACACTCATTTTCTAATAGTGCATATGTATATGTGTGTATGTACATATAGACACACATGTAAGGAGAAAACTTCTAGAGAAATTATAGTTTTCAAGTGTATGGAGTTATGGAGCTATGTACTGAATGATTAAAAGAAATGTTTCAGACTTTTCTGTAATGACTTGATAACAATTATAACTAAAATATTTTCAGAATTCCTAGAAATTAGTATTCCTAAGTAAATGTTTTTAATGTTTGTGGTAAAGCACATATAGTTAGGAGCGGTACCATCTCCAATCCTGGTATACTGCAATGTTTGACTCATCTATGAACTAATAAATTTTAAGTATCCAACAACAATCATGTCAAAAAAGCAAGAAAAAATAGAAATGTACGTGATTTTGTAGTACTTCATAACTTTGGGAAGAGATGTATTTGTAGTGTTAGGGATTTATATGTTTTAGGGTTTGTTCCCATTTGTCTGAATATAGTGTCTCTAATAAAGGGCTGCCTAATAGAGGAAGTAGGTTTCGCAAATGTGTGACATATATATATTACCTCTGCACAACGTGTCTCCAGTGCTAGCTGTTGTCTTCTCCTTTTGATTTTCACTTGATTATCTCAGCTCCAGCACCCGGTATTTTGTACTCTGTCTTAAAACAGACCCTAATCTCGGCAGGATTACAGTGGTATCCATTACACAGCACAGATAAATACACCTGTTGCTATACTTCACTACTTTTAAGACTGCCACCCGTTAAATTTATGCTGTTGTTTTAGGCCCTGCTGCAATACTAACCCACTCAAAAATTTGAATGTGCAAAAACATATTGATTGTGTAGCTATTCTGCTGCTCAGCCAGAGCACGTTATTACAGCTTTGGTCTCATAAAATTCCTATATGACTTATAATATGGCCATTGAGAATCGCTAGGAGGTCTACATCTCAATTATTTATGGAGAAGATATTTGCTGCGTGACTGAGACTAGAAGAACTTCAGATATTACTCTTTCATTATTTTAATTCTCCACCATCCTTCAGACTTTGAACTGAAAACTCTCATGTTCTCTGCAGTGGAATAACTCTGCTGAAGTCAGTGTAAGTGGGGCCAGGATCAAGTCCTGCATACCTGCCTGCCTATGTTTCCTTCCCTCTGCGTGACTTTCTTCTCTCCTTGGAGAGTAATGGCACCTGTGGTTGTAAAATACTGCCTGCACACCCAGACAATTCCCTTTCACTAGGATTTTATTCCTGCTTTGCCCGCACATGTGACTCAGCCAGGTACAAAGTGTTATAGATTCATTACTACAGGATTAATTTAGTCCAGATGAGATTTTTTTGTTGTTGTTTTAATTCCTGCTTACCATATGGATGCGGACTGTATCCTCACCAGCTGCTCATTTACAGTATGACGTAATGGCATCCACTGGGGGCTGGGGCGGGATGATGCAGCAGTAGTCGCTGGGCACAACATCAGGAAGGATGTGCTGAGCTGGACAATCCTCTGAGTGGGACCCAGCATGGGATGAAGCTCTTCTGCGAGCGTGGCCTGAGCGTGGGTTCATAAATAGGACGTGGGGCCTTGGGGCTGGTGGTGGGCTGTGGCTGAGAAGCTGTGCAAAGCAGAGAGGGGTCTGTGCCTGGGACAAAGGGGCTGTGTTTTAAATAAGGAGTTTGGGGTAGAGCTGCAAACAGAGTCTGATGTTTTTTATATGGACCCTTCTGGGCTTTAAAATTAATTTGGTAATTAAAAGTCATTTGCTACTGCTCCTACAGTTGAGTATTTTTACTTTCCAAATCGCAAAGCATTGAACTTTGTAATTTAAAGAGACCCTTCGATTTGGGCATACTCCCTCTATTATGTTGACTGTGTAAAAGCTATAATCTTTCGAACAGGATTGACCAAAATAAGGACTGTTGTCTTTGGTTTAGCCGCATTGTGAGCTTTGTCCTACAATATTGATCATATGCCTGCAAAACTGTATATGCTGATATATAACACTTAAAATAGGTGAATTCTTGTCCTGATAACACTACTGGCAAACTTCAGTGTTGCCAGCATTTTACAGTGTGTCCAAGAATAAGCGCTCTTCCCAATGGACTTTATTACCTGAAGATACCATTGAGTCCAGCAGCACACAGTCAAATAAACCAGTACAGTACAGGAAAACACAGCTTTCCGCCTGAATGGTGACACATCACTTCAACCAGAGGGAGGGGAACTGAGTAGGTTCACAGGCACGTGGATGATGTTGTGTTTGAGGGAGTTCCTTGTTACTAGGGTACAGAACCATTGTTTTTTCAGTCTAACCATTTCCAGGGCTAGATTCAACTCACTTTTCCCGATTACTTTTCTGCCCTCTCTGCTGGGACAAGGCTATATGGAACTGTGGGTAAGCAGTGTTTTGAAATTAAACAATGTTTCCTACTGTACTGAGTTTGCAGCTCAGCCCAGCAAAACAAGATTAATACTGAAAAGATAGCAAATTGCAGCCGGGACGCGAGAGTGCACAGGGTGCGGAGGGGAAATGGCAGCAGATTGTTGTAATGTTTTTGATGTCAAAGCAAGGAAAACGTGGCTGCATCCTGCCTTGCCTTGGGTGGTTCAAATCTAGTGAGAGGCTGTCCCAAGCCTGAGGGCCGCCATGCCTCGACACCCTCCGCTGCGTTAGCTCTATGAGAGTTCACTTCAGTTGTGTGTCTTGATTTCTTGTAGCAGTTGTAGGTTGCGATTTCGTCTTCCTGCATGGATGATGGGTGTAGTGAAAGGTCCACAGTGTTTCACTCTTAAACAGGCTCATTTTAACTATGCTAAGGTTTTTCAGGGGTGTTTTTTCTGGATTTCTTCATATTTCTACAAAAGCATGAGTGTGCTTTATTTTAAATAGAGCGGTGCCTTCAAGGATTAAAAAAAAAAAGAAATGAGGGGAACAGGAACTGAGAATTTTGAAATAATTTTAAGATGTTCAAAGTGATGGAAAGAGACTGTTCTGAAAGTCTTTTACTTTCGTACTAGCAGATTAATGTTATCCTTTGAGTGACATCAGTCAATATCTAGTGTTGGAGAATCCTCAGGGAGTTTGTAAGTCTGCCAGACGCTGTACTCCACTGCTTTTCTGTAAAGCACCATTCTGCCTTTTGCATCATTTCCACTTGTCAAAAGTTGAACTGTCACAGTTTGTAAAGAGTTCTGGCACAGAGAATAAATCCCCAATATGGGGATGATAAATCATCTTTTTAGAGATGTGTGTGGCAGTAGCAAAACTTTCAGTGCTAGACCTTAAACAAAGAGAACTCATCTTGCAGCCTGAATCGCTAGCATAAATTTCATTTAAAATCAAGTTTCATTGTGTTGGGCAACACTACAACTAAAAATCCTTTTATTGTATTTCTGCCTCTTGTGTTACACAAATGTGATTTGCATTTTAAAAAATGTATTGAATTGTAGAAATCAGAAATGGGTAGAAAAAAGCCTAGTAAGTTGTTTTATCAGTTTCCTCTGCCCCTGTAGAGATAAATGCTTTGTCTAGTCTGGTTTTACATATCTTAAGTGGTGAAGCCTCCACCTCTTCCCATGAGGGACTTTTCAGCCATTTAATAGGCATCTTTTTTCAGAAAAAACTTTTATGAAATCTGGGAAAGGTATCATATTTATCCCTTTCATACTACACCTGAATAATTCATAATCCTTGTTCAAGAAATGCAAGAGATAAGCAACCAGTTGCTGAACAGCTAATACTTCACTGAGACAGTATGCCTTGTACCAGTAGACATATTTCCTGGCAAGTCCTGACTGACTCTTCTTTCTACATTAGGGAGTGAAAAATGTCAAGTGAAACTGAAGAAATATGTCTTCCCAAGTGCGTACGTGGCAGTATTACTGAAATTTCAAGACGTGCTGAGGCAAACAGCCTACTTCTTTAGATGGAGCTTTTCTTTCTAAAAATGGATGATTTTAGTAGAAGTACACTTCTAAAAAGTGTTTAAATGTCCTCTTCATAAGCAAACCTCTATGTGAGAACCACACTATGTCAAAACTCTTAACTCGTTGAGAGACAAGGCTGGACTGATTGCCACTCACTGCAGAGCAGTTTTTGCTGACAGCTTAGCTCAAAATGAGAAATTAATCCAGTGTTAAGGACAAGAGTTTGAAAAGATGCCTTTGCAACTGTGTCACTGGAATCAGATCTGTGCATGAAAAAGTGACTCATGTCTTGACAGCAGAAACAGTGCATTACCAATTTAATTACAACATATTAGATAATCCTCTGCCTATCTCAAATGACAAGAAGGAGCAGTGTGACTCAGGAAACCCTAGGTGGACAGATGGACTTCATATGGTTTTGCATTTAAAAGACACTTACTTAAAAAAGGAGTACTATGTTTTATAAGAGAATGCTGAGCCTGAGTCAGGTGGATGGTCTGCTAGTGCAAGAAGGGTCTCTAACAGCCAGTGGTGGTGGATGCATGCAAAAATACATATGAACAGCCCATGTGGATGGTGAGCTTCTAATATACCTCCTCATTTATGCCAATCTGCAGTTTGGAGACCAAGCTTTGGAGATGGAGGTTATGTCTATATCTGTGGGTTGGATTCTTGCCTGTAGATTTCCTTGGATTCCTTTAAATGTTGTTTTTAATCCATTTATAGTTTTGGCATCCATGAAATCCCACAGCAGTGAGTTCTATAATTTAATTATATACTTTGTGGAAAAGGTCTGCTTTGTCTTAAAAACTTCTTAGATACCAGTTACAGGTCCCCTACTTTTTCTGCTAGAAAAAGCAGTTCCGAGGTGTGATTGCACATTGTTTCCTCCACACCCCTCAGAACTTCAGCTGTCTCTAGAAATATTAATGTCATTATTTTATCCCTCATACTTCTTCTCATCTACCTCTTTTCCAAGCTGAAGATCCTAGTCAATTTGATCTCTTCTTAGATAGCAGATTCTTCTTTCCATCCCTGACACCACCCATTGTATTTCTTGAACCTTTTCTACTGCTAATTCTTTTTTGCGTTGAGGTGGGGTGAAGCACTAAGACATAGGTTCTAATTAGTGTCATTTGTTACTAAGTTGTGTGACCATGTAAGACACCCGTACTCCCACGGCCGCTGAAATCACTCCGTCGTTGATGACATTCCTGATGGCACATCTGAGGTGTTACACTCGACTACTGTTAGTTTATGTATCATGCATTATATGGAGGGCAAAAACAGGTGCATTGATAAACTTGCTAGCATGTATTTATCCCATGCATTCTAATCTGTCTTCTGAAATTGTCCAGTTCACATGGGTGCAGGAGATGGTAGATTCCAGGAGAAGATTGAATTTGGCGTAGACTGTACAGATTTTAGTTGTATTATGGACATGGCCTGACATTGCTGCACTGAGCAGCTACTCATCAGCAGGCTCTGTAAGACACCTTCTCTCTCTGCCATAGCGGTGTGCCTACCTCACCCACTTGCTGCAACCATCCCCAAACTATAGCCAGAGCTTTTCATTGCCAGAATACTATTTTTTTACGTCTCTTACTTAATCTTTTCTTTCCGCAAGAATTATGGCCTTTTTCATATTCTCCTTTCTTCATTCCAAGAAGAGGAGATGCTGGCAGATAAAAATAATAAAAATAATAATAATGCTGTTTAGAGGGTGAGCCCTTTACATTGCCAGTTAGGGCAAAAGTTAGGGGTCTCTGCCTTCAGCTCCCAAGGACGTATGCAGAGTGCTCAGCAGCTTGCTGTCCTGGGCCCCAGGGAAGGCTCCTTGCAGCCTCTGGAGTGCTTCTTCAAGTTGATGCTCTTCCCATCAACGTTCCAACTTTGTTCCTGCTTTTACTTAGAAAAACTGAGTGACTGTAAAAAAAACATTATTATTGCATTAAAACCAGATAGGGCTTATTTTCTCTCAGCAAAGAATAAAATTCTGAGGCCGAAACTCAGGAATTTTGTGGCGCTTCCAGGGTCAGCTGCAAACCTCTGATGACTTTTTTGCTTGTTTTGGTAATGAAACACCAACAGCCTCAGGACAGTGAGGCTGTATAAATCATGCAGGTAGTTTATGAAGCTTCACAAGTAGGTTTCAAAAGTGTGAAGAAACAGAAAAAGGTGAAAAGAAGCTTAATCACACAATAGGGCTTGGGTGGAGAGGGCAAACAGCTGGATGTAACGTGACAAGACAAGAGGTTATAGAAATAATGCATGAAGACAGGTAGAATGTGAGAAATACCTGTGCAAACTCCAGTGAATTATCAACGCACTGCAGTGTGTAGTTCTTGATCCACCAAACCGAAAAACACAAAAGGTCTAAGCATGTATTGCTTTACTTTATACTTTGTCTCCTAAAATCCACTGGTTTTACATTCCAGATCAGCTTGAGGCTTACCAAATGTAGTGTGAGTTTCATGGGAGGAGTTTGACTGCTGTAACTTTGCCTTGTATAGTTGTCTTTTTTAGTTTGATGAAGCAAAGTCGTAGTGCGGGGACTGCTTTTTGTTTGTTTGTATTTCAGGAGTGGAATGATGAAATACAATGTAACCTTGCAGACACGGAAACTATAACATGGTAGCAAATGGCAAGAGTACAACTATTCCTATCTGAAATAATGAAGTACTAATGTAAAAGCAATTGTTTCACTCAATAAAAATCTAATTTTTCAGTAAAGATTTGTCATGATAAGCATATTTCTTAATGCCTGGATTTGGAGGTCTTTCAGATTTCGTTCCTGTTGTTCATCAGAACAGTTTAATAGACTGAAGGTGAGTACGAGATAGTATTTCACAGTACTTTAACCACATAGGACAAAATATTTCTGTTTACTGCATGAGAATGTGAAGTATTTTGTGTAAAGGAAGATTGCAAAAAATTGAACAAAAGCTGGGCAGATTTCTAGATGGTCACTCAACCACGTATTTTTAAGATAGAATGACAGCGTGTATGAGGGAGCGTTCCAGGTAGGAGACAGAAGGTGCTTTGGAGCGTGTGTTCTGCACTGGAGTCCTACTTTTTCTGACCTTGCCCACTGACTGTTATTAAAAGCACAGGGCTAATTCCTAGTTTAGAGAAGGAGGTTCTCGCCTGGGAGCCCTTGTTACAGGCATCTCTAAAACCTGAGCCAGCGTTTGCATCTTCTGAAGGCTGCAAGCTGCAGGTTGTCCCTCGTGTTGTTAGAGAGGTGGCGGTGGAGCCTTGTCCCAGGGGACATGGGTGTGATCTGCGCACGCATGTGCACAGGGAAATGCAGCTGCCCAGCAAACGCAGGCTCCCCCAGCATGGATTATTCCCTCTTTTAGCAGGACTACAAGGGGTGAGTGTGTTGTGTAACTGCTGGCTTCGGGCACAGCTGGACCATATAGGAGCACAACTCACAGGGTTGCGATGTGTAATCTTGTAGTAGCAGGTAGAATAGGAAGATTTATTCACATTAGCCAGTATGTGGCCATTGACGTTATCTGCATTTTGAGCGGATGAGACTTCAGTGTAGTGATGGTTAGATATAAAACTCATGCAGTGGCTTCTTTATTTTTTAGACTGCAAAACCTCACCTGCCACACTTTGCTTCTTTTTTGTCTATTCATCTGAGGGATGGCCCAGAACTTTACGGTAAGCTTTCCGATTTCCAGATCTCATGAGCCTCTAAGCTTGTAGATATTTGAACGCTGACTTGTGGGCTAAATGCGCTCTGAGATGAGAGTAAACCATCTTTGGGAAAAGGTGGAGGTGTACTATCTTTCCCTTCTAGTGTAGAAATAAAATCTCAAATTAAAATTTAGGCATTTGTTTTTTTCCACAGGAAATTCAAACATTAATTTTCTTTTCAGCTTCATTTTTACTGCACCAGAATTGCAGATATTTTCCTGTTTTTTCCCAACACAGTCCTATGCATACGTTGAGGAAATCAAGTGCGGTACATAAGCAAATGAGAGAGAGCACGATCTTCGCTCAAAAGTTCTTTGTGTCTTTGTTGAACTGTACTGATAAAAGCAGTGTAAAAAAAAACTTTGGCAGAAGAGGCAGCTTTGTTAGGTATCCAAAGGGCTGAGCTTTTAGCGCTCAGCCAGCATTTCTGGAACTTCCAAAGAGGAGAATAAATGAAGCTTCGGCCTGGATTCTCGATACATTAGAGCTAAAAGCCAGCTCTCCCTGTCCTCAAATACAGAAAATACCAGCAGCTGCTTACGCATCGCAAAGGGATGCGAACCTGTTCCTCTTGCCATTGACACATTATTCAGAAGGCTGATTATTTGTTGGTTAATTTTGCTAAAGGCACTGTTATTTTGACCTGGAACTGAGCCTCTGGTAGGAGCCGGGAAACGCACCTCAGCATCACCTGGTTGTACGTCCATCCCTGTAGCAACCTGGTGGGGAGGACCGGGAAGGCTGTGTCTCCCAGGCCTTGTACGATGACGACATTTAGAGATGCCTCTTGAAACATGCTACCTGCCAGATGCACCTGCTTGTCTGGAGCGTAAATCACAGCTGTCTCCTTGACCAAGGAGATACAGCTGGACCATTTGGTGCCAGACAACTCCGGGAAATCCTACAGAGCGATCTGAGCTGGCTTCAAAGAGAGAATTGGGAGGAAGAGCCTTGTGGGTATCACGGAGTGTGCTCTTTACACAGCGGCAAGGGAAGAAGCCCTGCGTTCCCATTCACGTGAAGAGCAATGGACTATTCATTCCCAGCCTAGCATTGCGTGCGTTTACCCGGTGTAAGTGCCGCAGGAAGCGTTCTCACTTGACACCATTAATTTGGACTTTGGCTTTCCCTGCTTGCAAATCACTGTCACAGAGGTTGCCATTTCCTGAAAATAATTCATTGCTTGTTTGTTTCTTAAAATTGATATCTCTTTGAAGATTCTCCTCTGTGGAGTGATGACAGATGCTTGCAATTTGAACAGTATTGCGGATTGCAATTGGTTAACAAAGTTAGGGTCGTGTATCTCCAGTAGTCTCTGGCACAAATCCTTGCAATGCCGAAACGTTTGTGCAGAGATTTTAAATTTGTTTAAGGATGTGTAGGATTGGGGCAAATTTATCTGAAATGTGAAGGATTATTCTCAGAGAAAAAAATAATTGCAATTTTGACACACTTGGAGCCCCTGGGTTTCTGGACATTGTAAAGTTAGAAGAGCAAGGCATGCATCCCATGCTGTCCCAGCAGCCTGCACCACAAGCGCTGCTCTTACTTGTGAGCTCACCTCCAGACTACACAACATCAAACCTCCTCTCATGCTGATGGGTGGTGGTTTCTAAACCAGGATAGAGCAAACAGGGTAACGTGGATGTTGCTGCTTCAGTGCTTCACTACTCAGGAAGAGTAGGGCAGCGTCTGCGGGGAAGCACAGGGAAGCGGGCGAGCAGGGTCCCCAGAGGGGATGGGTATGTATGCGTATTTTTTTAAAGGTGGAGTAGGTAGGAGCAGGGAATTCCTGACTGGTCAGCTCTCTGCAGTTCCCCTGATCAAGCCACTTGTATGCTTGAAGGTTTCAAGGAGGAAGGGAGCAGCTTTACCAAGAGCAAATCCTGGCAAGCTAATGGACCTGGTCATTAAGGGAGAAACAGTAGATGCCCGACATCCAGGATATTAGGATGGGTTTTGGTACTACCTCATATGAAAAAAAGAATTCTCATAAAGAAAGAAGACAAATGTGGGAAACTACTGAAAGGTAGCAAAGCTGGATATTTACACACAGGATCCTCAAAGGATGACTAACCAAATGGAGATCAGCATGGGTACTGAGCAGAGTTATCCGGAGTAATATCCTGGTCCAGGTCTGGATCCAATGTTTGCATTAACCAGCCTGGCATTCAGGATGTACATACTGAAGGTGAATGCAGGGCTACCCAGTGCTCCTACCACAATTTTGACTCTGAATTATTGAAAAATTCCATATTCTTTAAGGTAAAGGAAAAAGCCAAGATGAGGTAAAAGCATAAATGGAAAAAATCTACAAGAAAAACATATTGTAGGAGTTCCATGCTCCTGAAAAACCACCTAAGATTTATTTCATAACCAATTGTTCCAGCAGTAAAAGAAATTTCCTATTGACAAGGATTTTTTTCAGCTGCTGCCAAGCACAAATCAAGGGATGTTTGCTTTGGTGCCTTTGTCTGACAGAGAAGGATTGTTTCTGGAAGTACTTTATATTGTATTAAGAAATCTGTCAAAACAAACAAGAGTATGAAAATTACATTTTAAAAGTCATTTAAAGCCACCAAGCAGAGTCTCAAACAGTAAAGGACACAGTGAGGGCAGATGTGGTTGGTTTGAAAAAAGTATGTTCATAAGGATGGCAATATATTTGCCTCTTTTAAGTTCCTGATGTGAGTGAAACTCTTCCAGATCCATACTTCTGTTATGTTTTGCAGGAGAGATACAGCTCAGTCTTTACAACGGACAACAGGTGTTTCCCCCTGCCCCCAGCATGGACATCCCAACCAGTAATGTGCTTGTGCAAAAAATGTTGATAGACACCTTATCTGCAGGCAAGTCAAAATTAACTCCTCTGTTTCCACCATCAAATACCAGAAGGAACAGAGAAAAGGAAAAACTGCAGATCTAAGCAGTGGTGTTAGTACATTTAAAGTCTCTCAGAGTTAACAATTTATATCTTCTGCAAACAATGTTAAAAATACTTCAGGTGTGTAATTTTTTCTTTCAACGTTACGTAGTCCTTTTAACATATGGCTGTTGAAAGAGACTTTCATGAGAATTTTTCTTCTGGTTGCTTTGTTGTGGGACTTCGCCTTTGAATTCCCCAAGCTGACAAAGCTTCAGTAGTTCAGTGTGCCAGAAGCTCCTGCTATTAGTCCCACTAGAGCACCTTAATTGCAAATCGAAGATGATAGCTCATGCTCAGTGAGCGGAGATACCGGTAGGACCAGCGATCTATCTGAGCTCTGTCATAGCACAAAGTTTTTCAGGGAACTCTGCAGGGTAACGTGGAGAGAACAAAAATTAAAACCAGCGTATCAAGAGTGCAGGTGCTGGTACCAAACCCCCTGCGGTCCCCATCATCGCAGGGCTCCCAAACAGTGGAAGGCTCCCCGGGGCATTCAGCGTCCTCGGGTGCGGAAAGCCGTGCGCTCCCTCTGCTCTGCAGCACAGCACCATACCAAGCTGTACCTTCCAGCGGTATGCGAAGCGCCAGACGTTACCGAAGCCACTGATGAGTTTTTTCTCATTTCTTTTCTCTCAGTGGGGGAATTAATGTATCGGATGCCTGCCACATCCAACGGGTGGAAATGATGAAAATCCACCAGCATGCTCTTAAAACATAAACAGAACATGGAAGATTACGATGATGTTAAGGATGACAAAGAAACACATCTTGCAGGTGCAGCAGCAAGTGGTGAAGGACACAGGCGGTGGGTGCGGAGGTGCCTGCCCAGAGCAGCTTGTCAGATCCCAGGAGGCAGCACGAGGGAGGGTCTGCCTCCTACCCGGGTGCGTCTTGCTCTGGGAAACCTCCATGGTGCTGAGAAAGGGGCCTCAACAAGCTGTTCTTGGGTAAACTCCCAGTTAGCATAAACCATGGGGTGCGTGAATGGTGAATCTGGAAATCCAACACTCAGGATAGTATTTTAGGGAAGGCAGCAGAGAGTAGCAGGAAGGTAAAATTTAGATTGCTGAGGGGACCTGCTGTGCTAGCACAGACCCATCACGACCTGAGGAGGTTTCCCTGCTTCAGGCAGCTGCAGCTCAAGGGAGAGACGGCACAGGTATGACTGGCTGAAACCAGGTCATTGCCCACCGGAACGGGGCAACCTCTGAGCAAGCAGTGACGGAAAACAGTAAGTACAAAAGCTGCAGCGTGGTGCAGCAACGCACACATACCAGTGCTGCGATGCAAAATGATGCAGTTTAGGATCAGTGTCTTGTACCGTACGAGCTGAGGCAGTTCATCAGTGAAGGCAGCTCTGTGGCTGCATGATCCTCTCTGAAAGCTTCCCGCTGCCCAGTCTCATGGGATCTGTCTTACTCAGGTATTCCTCTTCCATGATCTGATGCTACCCAAGAGCTGGACCTTAATGATAATGGGGATCCGTGTATACAGTAAATGATTTTCCCTCTGCTGCCAGCGCTTCAGCCTATGCTGTCTGGCCAGCTCACCCTGAAACTGCAAAGAGAAATGGAAAAGAGATGGAGACAGATGTGGGTCTTCATGGAGACGGATTTGGATCCTGTGAGTCTTCACAGGTGAGTCCTCCAGCAGCGGGGATGCAGTTTCTCCTTGTTGAGCACGGCTTTTATCTTTCTAAATTACTTTATATTTATTTATATTTATTGTCCAGCTTATACAAGCACAGCACCCCTCTGTTAAGATTGGTATCCCTTGCCATCTTTTTTAAACACAATTAATTAAAATCTGCATAAAAGGCAGGAAATTCACAATCTTGTAGACACCAGATCAGGCCTGAATCTTCATAGTAATCTCCCTGTAAGGCCTGACAACAGGTGAGCAAGAATTGTCTTTGTTTTAGTGGGTCTGGTTTGGAGAGAATTGTGGTTTATGTTATAACATTCCCATTAGCAAGGTAACTCTAGACTCTTATTTGCCTTGATTGGAAGGGTTTAAAATGAGGATTATATCCTTCTGGCTCTAAGTCACGAAAATATTCATGTGTGTGCTGCTGTAAGAAATGTGTTCTTAGCACATGGTACTGTCAAGCATATGTTTAGGAAATTTATTTTTAGAGAGAGGTGAATTTAAGCAGCAGCTTAAGACCCATCTTGAACTGGGACACAGTAGATAACATTAATCTGGCCAGATTTCCGTAGTGGAATCTAGTTTTTCTAAGCCATTTGAACCACTGGTAGAAGCGAAAAAACACATCATATTAAAACCTTGCTAGCAATGGTGTTTGTACACACTGTAAATGTGCCTTCTGTTGCCTTTTGATAGTGTTTGTAACACTGAACTGTTAATTACAGTCTGTGTAATCTTGAACTAGTAATTACACTTTGGTGTAATCTAACTCTTTAAACTGATTTTCTATTTTTATTTTACTAAACTCTGATATTGCATAAGCTTTTCATTAGTACTAGTCACTGTTGACATCAAAATTAGCAAGCAAATTTAGCACAACACACTAATGTGCAAACAGAACGCTTCTTAATGAGTCTTTGGGGGATTTTTTAGATCATCCCTTTATTCCCCCTTAAGACTACAGCAGCAATAGGAAGTAGCTTTACCTTTCACAGGTGCTAACTGCCATCATGCATTCTTACAGCTTTCTGCTGTGTTCCTGCAGCGGCACAATACAATCTTCACAGTTCAAGCAATAAAACAATTAAGTAAACTGCCATAATGTTATGATAAGGTAAATCTATCCACTGGGCCACAGTTCATTTGCCTTTTACAATTCATCATCAGATTTTATGTAGAACGCTAAAAAAACAAAATGCTTTTGACAAGAGATGGGAGATGATCTCGGAGTCCTTTATTAACATGGACGATGGTAGAAGAGGTGTAAATCATTGACTCACTGCTGCTCGTTTTTGAGATCGTTAAAGACAGTAATAGGCATGTTTACAGCACTTAGCATTGTCTAATTCAGCTCAAATAGAAACCAACCCATAGATTTCTGTGACATTCTGCCTTAGGTGCTTAGAATGAAAATGATAGAGAATGAGGAGCTGAACAAAGGGTGGTTACCTAACCTCTGAAAGCCTGTAGATTGCAGGTTATTATAGTGCCTAAATGACATATATATTTTTGAAAAAAACTTTATTTTACCTCACTGGAGAGTCACAGATCAAAAAGCAGAGGCTGGAGCACAGGGGATAAAAGCCAATTTAGTCTGTCTGCTTTACTTTATTTTTATGTCTTTGCTTTTTCAAAATGACTTATAATTGTTTCTTGAAATGCTCCTGCCTTTAGCTCAATACTTCTCAATTCAGTTTATTTTTAAGAGTTTGATCTGGTTCTTTCACCAGCAAACTCCCAGGATAAATACAATGCAAGATGCAACAGTGGCTTTTTCCATCTAGAACACATAATCAATATAATTCTTAGAGCAAGTAGAAGAATGTATTTTCCTTTCTAACACAAATAAGAGAATAATAAACATGAAAAATGCATCGAGCTAAAAATTAATAAGAAAGGCAGTTTGAGCTGGGTGTGTTATTCTGTGTTTGCAGCTCCCTCAGGAGTGAAGAGGAGTAGGTTCATGTTCCTAACAGCAGATTCTGGTTCCATTTTAATGCAATGTTTATAGCAGTTATCACAAATGTTTATGAACACTGATCATGCAGATTGGTTCAGTGACAAAATACAGGATTCAGAGGTACAGGTACTATTGAAATCAATACAGACAGTTTGTCTGAAGTACATGCATACGTAATTTGGAAGTACTGACTGCAAGATGTCAGTCATTAGGCAAGCACTCTGTGCTCTGTGGCGTCTTTGGAGTTGCAGCAGTGTAACTGAGACGAGGTTTCAGCTTCTCAGCACTAGAGAGAAAGCCACTGCTGTCGCTATCTTCATCTTATGTCATCAGCTTCAGTCTCTTTGTGATGCCAATATTCCTCATCCGCTGACCACCTTCTCAGGAGCTAGACCAAGTCTGCCTGCTAGCAGAACACATGCACGGCTTTTCAGGGCTGTTGTTAATTATTCAGCAAAAACTGCCACATGAAAAACTTGTATCGATGCACCCTCCAAGAAGACAGCTCATTAGGGTGGTTTGAACCATTGCTGGATGCTCTTCTAAGATGGATTAGTTTGGAGGCAACTTCATCTTGCATTTGAGATTCCCAGTTCTTCTACCTTGATTTAAATTACTGTCTTTTAAAAATCTTACTGAAATAAATCATACTGCAGAGAACCCAAGGCCAACAGAAACTTTTGCAGTAACAGAGGTGGGACTCACAGGAGCACCTGAACTCTGCAGGGAGAGGTAGTGCGTGATGAAAGAGCTGGAACAGAAATGCTCTTAAGCAAGGAAACGACTGCTGGGAGAAACCGTGGGGCGTTATCTTGCAGCCCTGTGAAAGAAGATGGAATCAAACCCACACTAACACGTGACCAAAAAAAAGCACAAAGAAGATGCTACTGATAGGCATGAATTTGAACCGTGGTTATCTGCAGAGCTAACAAAAGCTTCGTTTCTCAAATGGAAAAGAGCAAATGTTTCATATAAAGACCACAGACAAATTTGTGCAATTAGCATCTGTGCACAGATGCTACTCAATTGAATTCAAATGAAGGAGTAACAACCCCTGTGCTTGCTAGGATTCGTCTACATTTGAAGTATAAGATTCAAATGTAGAAGATCAAACAATGGTGTGATTTATCTGTTAGATGTATTGAAAGAACTAAGCCTGGGGCTTGAACACACGCGTGGCTTTAAGCCACTTAGTGCAACATGGTACTTCTGCTCACTTTGATCATTTCATCTTTTTTTTGTTTTTTTTGTAAGATTTCTTTCTGTGTCTTGAGAAATGTATGCTACTCATTCACAAGGGGAATTGCTCAAATCCCAAGCTGTCCTGTATGTCTGATGGCATTGTGTGAATGGTTTACTCGACCCCTTCCCATTCCGGATGAAGAGAAGCAGCCTTTGCACTCCTGCCGTCTGCTCTAGCTGGCGCCTGAGCACCTCATCAGCGAAGCCTGAAACTCTCTCCTCCTGCTCTGCTCTCAGCTTGCCCGTCTTCGAAACGGCCAAGCATCTTCCACAAGGAGATGAGCCATTTCGATGGCCTACTGACTTGGCAGCTCAGCCTCTTCTCATGACATTTTGCCTTGAAACAGTGCAGGGTACTGCAAAGTGTTTTTTCTGGGACATCTGCAGAAAGCACTTTTTAAACGTTGCAAGTCTAAATCTGTAGAAATGTAGAAAAGAATTGTGGTTTCCCCCTAAGTATTTGATTCTCTGTGTAAAAAATGCTGCTCCCTTTTTTTAATAGTCTTAATGGGCAAATACCTCTTCCTCCTAGTAATGATTCTTTGTAAACAGAACTTCCTAGCGCACGGGAGAAGACGTGAAAACAAACATGTACCAGATGTTAGTCACACTATTTAAGGTATTACTGGAAGGTAGCTGGATATTGCGGTGATGACTGCAGTATAACAACCTATGCAGAATAGAAACTAGCAACCAAGAAGCTTTCGAGCTGGAATGAAAATAGGATTAAATTGTCCAACTGTGCAGCACTGGTATTCTATTTTCTTGTACGTAATCTGATAGGCTTTGCATTATTCTCCAGAATACTTCATTGGGCCAAATTCATTCTTAGTGTAACTCCATTGACTTTAATAGACTTGTACAAGAGCTTAGTGTGGTCTATTGTATGTCAGATGTCTTATGCATGCAGCATCAATCCTAGGAGAAGATTACTTAAGGATAAAAATGTTATCTAAATTTCAAGACATGGTCCATCATCCAACTGAGACCCAAGAGAGCAAAATAAAAATGTCAACAAATTAAGAATTGGCAGTCACCCAGGAGAAGAAGTTAAAATGCTTTTCAAAATAGAAATTTTTTTTCCATAGTTCCTTGAGAAACATTTTTATGATGTTGGAGGGAAGCTGGTTTGTGGGTTTTTTTTGTTTATCCTATATTTAATTCATTTCTATTTTCATGATTAAAAAGCTTGTCAGCTACAGAGACTAATTAGGCTATGCTATAACAAGGATTACTGAACTGTAATTATTATTTATTCAAATCAGTGGAAGAATTACGGAGGCTTACGTTAAAGACAATAGAAGCTAATGTAGGAAGAAGCAAAGGAGGCCAGTAGTGATTTCAACTACACGTTGTCAACCACCCCAGCAGTACAAAAGTAGCCATCTAATTGCCACCCTGAAATAGGGGCCTGCTGATATTTGCTCATGAGTCATTCATTTCAATGATATTTTTAAATACAACCTCTTTTTAAAGAAATATCCTTGGAAAAAAATTATATGTAGGGTATGAACACTAGTATTACTAGCTGGTTGATGACAGAATGTGGCAGGAAAAAAGCTGAAGAGATATATTTGCCTAGTATTTTCTCTTTATTTAAAATGTGGAGTTTTTTTGCTCATTCTCTGGAAGACTCCAGACTGCTTGATTGCTGCAAATGCCCACGGCTTTTCGTCTGCAGTTTTAACCCACCAGTTACTTCCAAGCTGCACTTCTAGCATTCAAAAAACAATTCCAGCTGCATTTTCATTTCACTGAAAAGTTTCAACACTCCCAAGAAAAAACAGTTCCCACCTGAACTGCTGTTTCTGCCCAATGGCCTCCTTCCCCTCCATCCCCTTCCCTCTGCAGGCGCTCCAGCTAGCAAACTTGTCAGGGCTGGTGCAATCTACAAGCAAATGATGGTACAGTACTGGGGTTTAATCTAGACAAAGATCCTGATCTAGAGATAAACTGGCTGATGCTGAACATCACTGTTAACAGCCTGGATTTGTCTTGCTCTGATCTACGCTGAAATACTTTGATTTAGTTTAACAAAAAAAGTTTCGATTCTGGTTAATCCAAAAATATTTCAGTTTTTGTCAACCAGGAAAAGAAAATGAGATTTTATGGAAACTGCCATTGCTTTTAGTTGTACTTTCTCGAAATGGGGTCCACTTGGGACTTTAGGTGCTAGTAAGGAAAAGAGAAGGGGCTGGACTTTGAAACAGCCACCATTTAAATCTGTCATTCCCTTTCCAGTCCGTCCCTGCTCTCCAGGCTCCTGGCTCCCAGACTTGTGTCTCTGCTCTCCCGTTAATGCGATTCCCCTAGACTCTCAGGAGGTAAGGAAAGCCGGGCCCGGGGAGGGGGGAGGTCATTTTCCACCAGGTCTGTCCCACCTGGGAGGCTGTGGGAGCCAATGATAGGTGTGATTTTGTCATTTTAACAGGGCATGTGTCTTGCCAAGGGATAATCAATATGTAAAACCACCTTACAGAGATTTTTTTCCCTTTTGACACAGAAGAGACATGCTTGTTTTCCTCCTTTGCTGCCTCAGGTCACACGCATTTCTCTAACTTCATGTTACGTACATGAGGAAGGGCACGTGCCAGGGTATGATCACAGCCTGGGAGGGTGTCACAAAAGACCTGAGGGTGCAGACATATCTAGGTCATGGATGCCTGAATAAAGGTTTAACGTGAAGGACCCTGAAGTCTCCCGCACTCCTGCAAGTGTGAAAGGTGTCACTTGCCACGGGGATCCATGAGCTAAATCATAATGAAAACACAGCTGTCACTTTTGGGCTAGTGAAGCAATGGGGCTCCAGCAATACTGCTCATCTGCATCACTGCCACTGTGCGATTTGAGAGATGAGTCCGTTTGCCTTTACCTCCACAAATACGTGTCCATGTAGTCCATCTATCAGATCTATGCAGTGTCTTCAACGCTAGCTTAACAATCCATAATGATTTCCTTGCTCCTAGCAGTGTATCACCTTCAGCTCAAACCTGAAGATAAAGGTGATAAAAGCGAATGTCCAGATGGATGATATATGTTGAAAACACAACTTCATATTCTGAGTTTCATATAATGTGTCTGATTTTTTGTCTGAGCTCTGAAATGCTGCAACAAAGATGCAGTTTTGCCACATAATCTTTTTATTTGTTTTCTAAATCTTTCATTCAGATTTATGCAGATGTTCAGTCTGCAGCTATGCAAAATTTCAGATGGCTGTAGACATAGAAAACATGATCTCAAGTGTTTACATAAGCAAAATCCCTCAGCAATGCTGACTTGAAAACCTGAGCTGACTGTCCCCGCTTCATCTCTGCGTAGTCGGCTGATTAGCATTTGGTTTTTAACTTACCTCTTCAAAGTACGGCAAGTGTACAGCCTGGTTCTTCCGAAGCGTTTATGAGTTTATACACAGTAGCTGAACTGGAACTTCAGATGTCATCGCACCGATCCCATCTGTCCTTGAGCCTGCGTAAAAAGAAAATGCTGATACACACTTCCACGCTCAGAAAAATGCTCCTGGGTCCTACTGGCAGGCATTGCTCCATTTCAACCACTGCTGTTATAAAATCCCCTTGGAGCAAAGACATTCTTTTTATTTTTGTGTGGTACTTAGCATCGTAATGTCCCAGTCTGTGACTAGGACCCTGAGATGCATTGGGAATAGAAATAATGTCGTAATAAAGGCACTTGGAAAATTCTGCTCAGCTGGCTTTCTCTTGTAGGAATTTGGCTTTGCTCTTAATGAGGTCATGTGAAAGGAGCATTTATTTATTTATTCATTATTTTTGCATATGTACAAAAGGATTCTGTAAGTGCACCCTCAGCACCTTTTACACGGCTAAAAATTATCTTTATAAAAATAACACTAAACGAAAGTGCCCAGCAGCCACTCAAAATAAGTAGTTAAAAATACACTTGGCAAATGAAAAGCTGGAATCGCATTTCTGTACCAGTGAGATTCTGCCCCCATCACAGTCACATTCAGGGAAAAATGAGGGTCTTTATACTGAACCCATAGAGTCAACAGATATTAGCTCTTTCAGACTATGAGAACTTGATTTCCAGAGTCTGAAGGCCAGACGTAAACTCTGTGGAAGAACTCGGGATTTCAAGTGACTTTCTTGGCACAGCGAAGAGGGGTGGTATCAGTGTATGTGCAGTTCCCTATATTACTCTTCCATGCTCCTATCAATCAATAAATTTTATCTATTCTGTCAGCTATTTGTGTCTTCAATATCATAGCAAAATAAAAGGACAAGACTCACACTGGATATGAAATATTGAGATCATTTTCCCATCAACAGCTGTGTATGAAACTAAAGATAAGCAAAAATTATTGTGTCGTTACTAGGTTAGGGTCTCTCCTAAGACATAAATTATGGCTATCTGCTCCTGTTGCATTTCAAAGTGTTTATTTGGATTACAGTTATATGAAAAGTCTAAATACTTTATGGAACTAGTTCCGCTGAAAGTTTTAAAATCGTCTTCTGGGTGATGTTCTTTGTGAAGACAGCATTGTACTCTGGAAAGATGTACTGGTTTAGTCATTCAGGCTGATTAGCTTTGTCAGGCACTGCAAATTGAGTGTTCTTTCTTAGGAGTGGTATTTGGGGGGGGCGTTGTGTTTTGTTTTAAGTATAAAGTACTTTTTTGCCTTGTTTTTTTTTTTTTAATAATGCATCCACATCTGTCTCACTTACTGTTGTGATTCATCAGATATCATGAGCTACAAGAGGATGCACTCTGCTTGGATTTCGGAGGAGATGCTCAGAAGGACAACCCAGGCAGAGCCATTGCTGATACTGGAGACCCCATGGCATCCCCTCAAGGTCAGCACTGGACAGCTGTAGGTACGACCAGCAGGTGTGGTACGGGAGGTAGGGCAACAGGAGCTACGTAACTCTCTGAATGAAAAGATGTAACATGAAAGTCTTCAGTATGTATAAACTAATATAAAACTCTTCCAAAAGCCAGAGCACCTCTCCTCATCGGATGGCCAAGTCACAGCTGAAGTCATTTCATCTTCTTATATTCTGTTATTTCATTTTGGCCCATTGGCAGCATTTAACATCAATTAGGTACTCATTTCAGCAGCTATACCTTACCTAAATATATTTATATGAATGTACAGACTACTTTCATCAGATTTTTACAAAATCAACTAGCTTGAGCCTTTCAGCAATGCCATAGATATTCTGTATGGTTTCTGCCAGTTCTAGAAAAGGAATTTTCTGCTGACAAACAATTAACTTTCTGCTATTATTAAAAATATTCAATGGCATTTTTGCCATCTGTTACAATATGTACTTTTCTTAAATGCAAAAAAATTTGATGCTTAAAGAACAGTGCGAAGGAGAAAGGTTTCTACGCAAGCAGGACTTACCTCAAAAAACCCACAAGAAACTAGGCACCCAGACCTGTAATCTCTTTTCTTATATTGCCAAAAATGCAATGCCTTTCACAGATAATTCTGTCCCCAAATGACCTTACTGATGCAAAATCTTTTATTGGACTGCTTTCTTCCATCTGGAAACCTTACAAAATGCTATAATCTAGACTATTGTTCATTAACAAAAGGAAACCTGTTACTTTCTTCCAGCCACGGTATTCATTTATAATAACTTGAGGATAGGAGAGAGAAGTTGTGTTCTGTGGGAGATGTGCATTTTATTTAAAAAGGAATTGCAGTCTAGTGAAATTCTAAAGAAATGGAGGTTAGCTGTTGGTAATTTCCTTTCTGAATAGTTAAGCAGTTGTCTATCACAGTTTGAAGATGCTTTCTTCCAGATCTTTTGGCTTCACAGTATTTATTTTTTGAAAGCTCTAGCTGATGCTGACATGTTAATGCTTTTCCAATTAAATGGGCATTGCTTTTATGTCATTTTTATGCTTATAAAGTTAATTGTACCTTGGTCCTCTGTGAGTCACTCCAAGTGCACCCCAGCAGGGATCACTCTTCATGTCAGCTGCAGAGGTGAAAGTCCCCTATTTTTAGATGAGTCTACAGAGCTTCATAGAGCAACGAGTCTCAGCCCAGAAGCTCAGTCAGTTTCTGGCATTTATGTCACCTCCCTGGGGAGTCTATGAACAGGTCTCATATTTAAGTGTTGATTAGAAGAAACGAAGCATTAGATAACATCTAGGATTTTTCAAGTAGCTTATGCATGTGTGTGTCTTGCCTGTGCACCACCCCTTGGAAGGACTGTCTTCTCTGAGCCCTCATTAGGTCTGTGTAACTTCTTCACACGTAACTGGCATTTCAGAAAGTACACCATGGACCTCACTACAGTTTTTCAGCATTTGCAGAGTCATTGGTCATTCGTAGACAAATAATGCCTTCAGGCTCAGAAGGAGTTTGATTGCATGTCCTCAAGGCCGTTGGGTTGGCTGTGTCTTTATGGCTCTTCAGTGTTAGTTAACAGGCAGCTGCCTATAAGCTAAAGTTTTCTGAACTGAAACACTGCAGTTGTACAGAAAATATCTCCATAACCAGCTTGGTCAATCTACAGTTCCCATGGAGTATTACACAAAAGAGAAACTCTTCACCTCGAGACTAAAGAGTCTGCATTTTTCCATGGAGGGAAAAAGAATCATTTGGATCAAACAAGAGGTTACATTTACCAGCATCCTGCAAGATACTAATAATTATCAACTACAGAGCCTTGGGTCCAGAGCCAGCCTCTAGTCCAGATGTACATCTGCTGCTACTGGAGGCTGCTAGAAGGCAGGTCAGAGTTAAGCCAAGGTAAGCAATTTCCTAAACTGCAACTACAGTCAAGATATTGGTTGATGCCAAGTGGAAAAAAAAAAACCCACACAGGAGTTACAGAAAGGACACATGGTTGTTTATCCTCCCTTGTCTATGTTTTTGTAAACAAGATTGTAAGGTGAGTTTTCCTCTGGATTCATGTTGGTAAATTTTCCTCCCTCTCACTACAGCCTTACAAGTCTTTGAACACTGACTGGTGTTGCCAGAGAACAACAGTGTTATCTACAGTGTCAGATGTCCCTGCAACTCACACTCCGACAGCAGACGTTTAGGGCTTTTGCATCCTTGTCTTGAGGTATGTACATTACTTTCAGTTTTAAACATCTGAAAACATTGGGGGATAAGAAACAAAGGAGGTTTAACATTAATATTGCATCGAACCAACAACATGAGATTAAATCCAGCCAAGCAGACTCCAAAGATCTAATAGAAGATAATTCTAGGAGGGAGATGTCTGGAAAGAAGTAGCAGTGAAAGAAAGAATCTAATGGTGTTGACAGCCTGCTTCGAGAGCAGACAGCCAGTTTGAGCTACTTTGCACAGAGCATGCCACAGGTTTGCTCTGCCCCCCAGAACTGAGTTTCTGGCTGAAATGGAAATGTGAATTTTGTGCAGAATAATAAAGTCAGCATGCACGGAAAAATCTTTCTCCCCATCTCATGAAGAAATCTCAAGTGTTGAGGCCTAGAGCATTGGCGGTCATTAGGAGAGAAAAGGAGGAGCGTCTCTGACACTTAATTTGGCCTCTACAGGTTCAGGCAAAATCTGGCAATCTGCAAGGCTGGAGGTCAGGAGATCCTGGCCATCCCAATGGGGCCCAAATGTCCCTCTGCCTTGGCTGAGAAAGGAGGACCTCTCCCAAACTATTTCTCCTAAGCATGTCCACCTGTGGGAGACCTAGGCACCGACATGTGACTGAGTCACCGAGGTTGCCCTCTCAAAACACGTCTTAGCTAGTGCTACTGCTTTCTCCTCAGGAGGAAGGCAACTGGAAAAAAAAAACGGTATTCAAAAGGCTGCAGGAATCTTTAAGAAAACCTATAAACCTGACGAACCTGATAAAAAATTATCTTTGTGGGTGCAATGACCAGCATGAAGTGCCTGTGTGAATGTCTGAACAATACTGTTTCCAGATCTCGTATCTTAGAGGGGAAAAAAAGAGGAAATGTTTCGTTATGGCTGGCAGCCTTGCCCCAGCATAGTCCTCCAAAATAAAAAAAGTACAAGCTGCAGACTAATGTATGTATCTCATGCCTTTATCGTTTCTGGATATTTTCCATACAGAAATGTTTACATTCTTTTGTGTATACTGTATCTGCACAATTCCCAACTGCATGGCCAGGTCCTCATAAGAGCAGTGCCAACTTCAGCAGCCCTGAACCTCAACATAAGTATCCTGTTACACTGCCTTAGTGATTATCTGGCGCAATTAATACCGACTGCATGTGCTAGGTTTGATTCTGACACGCTGCACTGAAATGACGACAGAAAGCCACAGATACGAGCAAATACCAAGAGTTGAAGTTAACATTCTCTGTTGTCAGATGAGAATAGCAGTTTACAGCATTTTTACCGTGGATGAACAGAAATAGGGCGGCGTGGTATCCAACCACATCAGCCTGCTTCCAGCAGATCCCATTTTTCTTTAAACTCACTTTTATGTCACATTTCTCTATTTTGCATATTTCTGTTCCAAGCTTTATAACAATATTGGCTAATGTGTTAAGAAATCTTAACTTTTCACTTCATTGCTAGCTAAAAACAATCCTAGTAACCCAAACACTAACTTAAGAACATACCATATCACTGTTTTCCTCTCTAACCAACAAATATGTCATTAAAACCTTGTTGGATAAGACAGTAATTTCTGCATTTGAACATACATCTCGACTCATTGGTGTGAAACAAATATTTTAGACCTAAATATTCTGTGCTTGCATTGCAGCGTCGCCAAAGCGGAGGCTATAGGTTTTGTCGAGGTAAGACAGATCTCTTCACAACTGCTCTTCTGAGCTGCTGTGGGAAATAACACTCTTAACCTTGGCAAGGCAGGGGAATGGGAGCAGCAGGAGTGATATTTCACCAGCCATCTCAAGAATCCAACTAGTGTCCAGACTTGGAACAGGTAATAGTTGGAAGACTAGTTCAGCATTTATTCTGAGTTGGATCCAGCAGTCAAGCCAACCACAGAATTAGACGGAAGTGTTGTCTAGGTAAGGGGTTTGAGCACTTAGCTGGTAAAATGCGTTGTTCTGTCAAGGATGTTACAGATTCCTTTCTCTCTTGCAGGGTTTTTGTTTTGCTCTTTTCTGTGTGTGAACAACACAGAAACAAAAAAAATTATTCAGCATACTATGTCCACTGTATAAATCAGTATGCTTAACTGCTACTGCAGGAATGCAGACTTGGAAATTTGTTTTCCACCATCTTGTGGTCTGCCTTGCACTTTTTATCTGTTTAAAGTAGGGCAGTCTTCTCTTGAAGAAGAACGCTTACATTTGACACCATCAGAGCACGTCGTGTCCAAAAGGCTGGTTGTTTTTCATCCAGCTATAACAGCAGAGAGGGCTGACAAAATGGAAATATTTCTTTGCTGATGGTTGACACCTACTTTGTAGAGGTGGAAACAGATGTGAGGCAGAGGAGAACCCAGCTTTCAGGCTCTTAGGTAGAAAGCATGCCATGAAGTTCGACCCTGAGTAATCCTGGGGCCATGAAGAGCCCATAGCCTCTCTGTCCAGGTTAGGTGGCTCCAAAGACCATGAGTTCCTTCTACATCCCGCTTGTCAGAGCCACAAAGTTATCTCTGAACTTCCTTTGTCTCTTCTCCACGTCCCCAGTGAAGAAACGCACAGTGGAGAAATAGGCTTCCTCTCCTCTGCTTCTGCAATGACTTCAGCATCTATTGCAACACAGCTGAGTCTAGCCCAAAGAGACACAGGAGAGGATGTCTCAGGCAAAGCGACCAAGAACTGGTGCAGCGCTTATACTGTCATTAGTTTTGCATCTATTTTTATGGTTTTGTTTTGGATTTTTTTTTCCTGCACGTGAAGCTCCCTCAGACATGCCCCTTATCACAAAGGAAGACTCTGCATAATTAATTCTCAACATAATGGTCCCATTTCATGATTAATTTATTCATTCTCTGTATAACTGTTTCTCTACTTAACTCGCTGACTTTGGTAATAGTTCTCTGCATAATTGATTCATATTGCTGTTGATTCTCACCATTTTTATTTAATACCAGAAATTATTTGCTGTATAACTGCTTCATTGCTTAACTCATTATCTACACAATTGCTTGGTATCATAATTGATTCACTGCTTAACTGTCTCACAGGATAATGAACAGCAAGTAACAGCCATCCACTTTTCACCTCCATTCCCCTTCCCTACATTAGCCTCTTCCTTTCTTTACATGACGATCTGTTTTACCCCCTCAGACCATTAAAAATGACAGCTATCACCAAGCCCCTGTCCCTTATTCTGATGCCTCCATCCCCCTTTAGTGTCCTTCCCTGTCCCTCTCCCAGCTGCATCACAGGGAGTCTGCCGAGCTTCAGCTCCGTATCTCTCATATATTCACAATGCCATTGCACTCCGTTTTTTAAACCTTTATGTTCATCCCTTCTACCCTCCTTTCACCACTTAGGTTCATGTCTGTCCCCGCCGCGGACAATTTTGCCTACTGACTCTTGTAATCTTTCTTTTGCACATTTATGCCTGGAACACCCTCCCCGGAGTACCCCAGAAAGCATTTACTCTGCCTCCCCATCTTCTGCGCTGCATACAATGCCTGCTAAGCCAGAGGCCATGACCGTTACTATCCCCCATATGACGGTGATAAAAAATTAAAACTGCTGGCAACACACACAGATTGCTTATTCGTCCTTGCACGTACCATCACACTGCTCCTGATCCTAAGTCTCTTCACAGCACATTATGTCCTTCTCAAAAAGCACACGTAGGCTGGTGACTTTGTCTTGTATATTTGCACTGCCCTGTCCGAGATATCTGGGAAAAAATGTAAATAATAAATGCATTTCCAGAAAGTTAAAATGCGCAATCATCCTTAGCTTCTTTCCTTCCTGTAGAGATGACCCCAAAACTCCAATCTAGTCCTCCCCTTTTCAGTTGCTTAGAAATTTGTTCTGAAATTCCGAAATTCTGTTCAGAATCTTCCGTCAGTAGGAGCCAGATCTCCAAGGAGTGATTAAAAAGCAACAAGGAAAGTCCTGCCTGACAATCCCGCTGCAGGACACCTTTAGGAAAGAAGAAAGACCAGGGTCGTGAGGACATGAAATTCTTGTTTGCAACATAAACAATTCCCTATGTGTGAAGATAAAGAGAAAACAAGTAACTCTTATGGACAGTGTCCTCCCTTACTTCTGTCTTCCTGCAAACGGCAATCAGGAGCAGCTGCTGCTGCTCTTCTGTGCCATGAGAATGATTCTTCCTGCCTTTATTTAGTCAAAGGTAGTGAAGACATCAATATTTTGTATACAAGCTAATTCTTGGGCTGGCAGGAAGGGATATTGGTCCAAGTTGTTCTCCATTGTGAGGCACTCGGTTTTGACAGCTTTGAACACAGGTGGTATTTATCTGCACATTCTACAGGTAAAATACGTCTGATGAGAACATAGCAAGATTTAATATTCTAATATAAATGCCATTTCTCATTGCTGTCAACCATAGCACTTGAGTAAATATTATACCTCCTTCCTTCAAGAAATCACAGTAGGGTTATTTCTGGGAATTGAACCAGCTTCCAGGAAGAGGCATTCTGCTGGTGGTTTCTGGAAGGTGCACGGTGCCTGACCCCATTTTAAGATCCCTGAAATGGCTGTTTAGCAACTTANGGGATCAGGTCCATTGGTTTAAACCTCGTCTGGGTCCCAAGATTTGCACTGGAGCGGCACTGGCAGCCAGCACCATTAGCGGTTACTGCCATCTATGGGTAGGATCATTTTTAGCTGGATTCCTCTGGGACCGTTTCTTCAGCACAAATAATATACCTGTTCTCATACATAAACAAATGTAACGGAATAAACGACACAGTCATCGTTGATTTCTCCACTAAAAAGAAACCAAAATAACAGAGGAAACAAACAAAATAACTCCTACGCATCCACCTAAAAAGAATGGGAGAAGATTTTGAACGCTTTAAACGATTATCTGCCGAACTTATCATTTTATTTTCCATCTTCCGTACGTTGGGTGCCGCCTTCGCTTTAAAACCACTGGGGCACTCTCATCCCTGACATAACAGGACTGAAATGACTCCAGATGCACCCTACAATTTGCCTATTCATTTGAATGCTGTTACAGACTTTTTTTTAAACCTTTTGAAAGTGGGAAAGCATTTACGCAATGGTGACTCCCATTCTTTTCCAGCCTGGCAGGTTTTTAGCTTTTCCCATTTAGAATTAAGAGCAGTTTGGGGTATTCATCACCCCTGACAGCTGCTAATCCCCCTCAACTCTATACAGTCACTGTGTTAAAACATTTGAAGTAACAGGACTACTCAATGCTATTTTGGATTGCACCTGTGGTCCTTTTAGCTCATTAGTCCTTCTCTACAGCGGCTAGTCCCAGATGCTTGAGGGGGAAAGTGAAAAACCTCTGCTGTGGAAAATTGGTGCAAGGGCACAGGAACCAGTCCCTTGATATTATAGGTAACTGCATCATAAAATCCCCTTCACAAGCCAACCCCATCCGTCTAAAAATTGATTTCATTTTTTGACCCCTCCTGATTCCTGTTGGGAAGCTTTTCACAAGGGCTGTTGAGTAAAAACTTTTAAATTTCCAATGTACCTTTATTTATGGACACTCTACGCCAAATGTTCCTTTACCAATAACGTTCTTTTGCATAAACAGTGGTTCTTTTTTCTTTCCCTGCCTATTTTTACACTCTTGTTTACAGATGGAAACAAGATGCCCTCTCAAGCTTTGTTTTGCTAAGCTAAACAAGCCAATCTCTTTTTAATCGCCTGTGAGAGAAAAGACTCTTCACTCCCCTCAATTATCCTGTTGACGCTAGGTTGCCAGTTTGAATATGAATTTACCTTTCCTGTATTAGAGTGACCAGAACTGTAGTTTGTATTTGAAATGACATTATACTCCAGGCTTTAGGAAACTTTCCGTGTGAACCACTGAAAATACCCCAGTTGGTACACCTTTGGGTTCCCTTTGCTTTCCTTGCAGCCATAGCACAGTGGTGGGTCATCGATACCTCTCAGAGCTCATTTTACCCTCTCCTTTAGTTTTCACACGAAAACACAGCAGATATTTTTACTAATCCTTATTTTGAACTTTGCATTACTTCGCCGCTTCTGTTTAGCCCAGTTTTTAAGGTCACCCACTGCTGCTTAATCCTTCTCTGCAGATTTCACTGTGACAACCAAGGGGGTTATAACTCTGTAGATCCGTGAACGCTGTTTGCCTGCAGGGACAAAGTCTTCCGGACACCAAGCACACAACCTTCAGCGCATGTCTCATTTATAGTTTCTAAGTAGGACCTAACAACTTCCATGGGGCAACGCACAGATGAAAGCCAAGCATTAAGCAACCTAGAATCATGCAGAAGGTTTTTCGTCTTGTCTTTTCCTGGCTTGTGACTACAACGTTTGTGCCTCTTTGTGTGGGAATTAGTCCCCAAAGCCCAGTTAGCAAAATGGATAGCTCTGAAGCTGCTGCAGCCCACTGAAGCTGCCTCCAGGGCTCAGTGAATCGACCTGCTGGTTAGTATATACCAATGTGATAACAATATAACTGCTGGTTAGTGTATAACAATCTTCAACATGGAGGTCAAAACAGGGGATCTGGAAGATGACCACTGGAAAGGGAAGAAAAATGAACAAGTTGATCTCTGACACAAAGATAGAAAGTCCATTGCGCCAGGAGATCTCTATAGCTAATGGCAGTAACTTTGCTTTCCTTAGGGAAGATGAAGTTGGGCACTGGTAGCCAGCATGTGACACCGTACTTGACCCTGAACGGGCTGACTCCAGTTGCAATTGCAGCCTCCACCTGTACAGCACTTCTTGCATACATTATCTGCCATCATATCCGAGTGCAGACATCAAATGTTGTTCCAGAAAGATGAGGAGCTACTGAAGAGAGTCCAGCAGAGGGCTACGAGGATGATGAGGGGACTGGAGCATCTCTCCTATTAGGAGAGGCTGAGGGAGCTGGGTTGTTTAGCCTGAAGAAGAGAAGGCTGAGAGGGGATCTTATCAATGCTTACAAATATCTGCAGGGTGGGTGTCAGGAGGATGGGGCCAGACTCTTTTCAGTGGTGCCCAGTGACAGGACAAGGGGCAATGGGCACAAACTGAAGCAGAGGAAGTTCCATCTGAACATGAGGGAGAACTTCTTCCCTCTGAGGGTGATCGAGCACTGGAACAGACTGCCCAGGGAGGTTGTGGAGTCTCCTTCTCTGGAGATATTCAAGACCCACCTGGACGCGGTCCTGTGCAGCCTGCTCTGGGTGATCCTACTTCAGCAGGGGGGTTGGACTAGGTGATCCCCAGAGGTCCCTTCCAACCCTGTCATTCTGTGAACTGCAAAATGCAAACCAGCAGATGACAGAAAAGGAGAAACTTCAGTTGTCACAATTTTGCCTTTCAATTGCTATAGCAAGCGCAGGGCTGTGAAAGGGCTCATTGAAGAAGGAGTATCAAGGAAAACACACTGTGTCAGTTTCTGCAGATGAAAAGACAACTGCCTGCAGACTCCCAAACGTCAGGAATTATGGCCATGCTAACGCCAGGCGATGTGCACACAACAACCAAGCAGATGCAATGCGCATCAGGCAAGTTTCTGCTTTTACTCACAATGAAAACACACACAGCTGTGCGGGTGAGCCCGCCGATGTCCCTGAGCTCTCACTGTCCAAGCTGTCTCAGAAACAGCTATTCATGCGGGATTAGTCTGTGAGTGTAGTAGTATCTTTCTGATATACTGAAGTAACATTCACATTTATTTTGTAGTAACAGCAATGGCTGCTACTGTTCTGCTTCATCACCGCAGCAGCTGGAGGGAATCGTGGCTACAGCAGCCGGCGCCACCACATGCCACAGCAGTTCACCCGCCTTTGCGTTAGCAGAGATACATCTGAACAATGTATCTGTATCTTCAGGGGTAGCTGAAGACGTCCCTGTTCACTGCAGGGGGGGTCTGGCTAGACCACCTCCAAAGGTCCCTCCCAACCCAAAGCATTCTATAATTGATTCTGTGACGCTGTCTTCATGTGGATCTACCGTAATTATCTGTGCTGGTCAGAAGGGTGGTGCGTGCTTTTCGCGAACGTGTACGCAATGGAAGGAACAGCCTTGCTCTGAAAGAGGAGCTGCCTGGGGAAAATCAGTGGGCCGAGCCGATTTCTTCTCATATTAGCTCCCTACAAATATTAGGTACGTCTGTTTTAGAAGCAGAGCAGGTAAGGAAGAAGCAGACAGGTATTTTCAGCAGAACAGCCAGCACAGCAGCCCTGGCCCACTCTGATGGTGACAGCAGTTATTTCACGATGGAAGCTCCCCACCCTTACATCCTCCGAGCTGCCCAGTTCTGCAAGCTGCTTGGTTAACAGCTCTGAACCCCGAAATCTCCGTACCGTTACAGAATGGCAGATTTGTCTCGAATGCGCTTATTTCTACCAAACATCGCGTCTTCGTGTTATTAAAAACGTTATTGGGGAAGGGGTCGGAGGTCGGGCAGGAGGCACCGCACTGCGCCTGCCCCGCACCACCGGGACACCCCCCAGAACACCCTCTCTTTTTTCATATAGACGAAGGACGGAAACAGTAGAGCCTGTGCCACTAACGGCCAGCTCGCCGGGGCCGGCGGGAGGGCACGGGGACGGAGGGAGCCCCCACAATGGCCGCCCCAGCAGCCAGCCCGCCCGCCCGCACCGCTCTTCTGGCCGCAGCCGCCGCGCGTGAGCCATACAATCAACCGCCGCCCCTCACAGCGCCGCGCGCGTCTTTCCCCACGCGCCGGAGGCGGAAGCGAGACGCCGGCCTGCAGCGGAAGCGGGGCGCTGAGGCAGCGCGCGCTCGGCAATGGCGTTCCGGTAGCGGCGGCGGCGGCGGTGGTGGTTTCCCTCCTCCCCACCCCCGCGACCTCCGTCGCTGGTACCGGGTGGCGCGGCC
>Ga0065711_1000563_pt1 | contig 61795 bp, 41 predicted proteins | sample Hoacrofraction12_FD_59098 | JGI IMG/M metagenome (GOLD analysis project Ga0065711, IMG submission 59098) | Hoatzin crop microbial communities from Cojedes, Venezuela - Epithelial fraction 12 v2 (version 2) | ecosystem: Host-associated > Birds > Digestive system > Esophagus > Crop | place...
CATCCCCAGCAGTGTGGGCACAGGGCGAGGGAGGGGATTCTGCCCCTCTGCCCCGCTCTGCTGAGACCCCCCGGGAGTCCTGCGTCCAGCTCTGGAGCCCTCAGCACAGGACAGAGCTGGAGCTGTGGGAGAGGGGCCAGAGGAGGCCCCAGCAATGATCCAAGGTCTGGAACCCCTCTTCTGGGAGGAAAGGCTGGGAGAGCTGGGGCTTGTCAGCCTGGGGAAGAGAAGGCTGCAGGGAGACCTTAGAGCAGGCTTTCAGGCTTAAAGCCGGCCTACAAGAAAGCTGGAGATGGACTTTTTACAAGGGTATGGAGTGATAGGAAGAGGGGTGATGGCTTCAAGCTGAAAGAGGGGAGATTTAGATTAAACATAAGAAAGAAATCCTTTACCCTGAGGGTGGTGAGGCTGTCCAGAGAAGCTGTGGCTGCCCCCTCCCTGGCAGTGTCCAAGGTCAGGTTGGATGGGGCTTTGAGCAACCTGGTCTAGTGGAGAGTGTCCCCACCCATGGCAGGGGGGTTGGAACAAGGTGATCTTTATGGTCCTTTCCAACCCAAACCACTCATGATTCTATGATACTCTCCACAGTCCCAGCGGTTTCCCTGCTCAGACCCATGTGTGCAAGGGTAAGCTGCAGCATCGTAGAGGATTGTATCCCCACTTTTCTCTCAGATCACTGGAGGCACAGAAGGACCATGTGTGCTATTTTTTGCCACCTCTTTATGTCCAGTTCCCTTTGAAAAAGGTTTTGGCTTGTACATCCGAATAAAGAGGATTGAATGTGGCTTAGGCCTTAGAGCAGTCATTTCTCTCTGTCAATGACAACTTTAATCTGTCATTGTTGTGTTTAAACTGTTTCTTATAGCTACCTGAAGGAATATGAATAATCCTCTGGTATTTCTATAACCTCCTTCTGACCCGCTTGCTATTTTTACCCGAGCACTTCATCTTTCTTGGATGATCTGGATTACCAGGGCTATAATTGTCAGGGGCTGGCAACTTGTTCAGCCAGGGGCAGTCCTGTCACGCTGACACAGATGCAAAAGCATGAGATCTTCCTTGTTTGCTTTTCAAGTGGGAAACGCCTTGCCACATCCCTGATGCTGGTTTTGTATGGCGTCCAACTTGGCAGCCCTTCTCCTCTCCCTGTTCCACCACTGCCTGTCCTACATATGACGGAAATCTGTACTGCTGTGGCTTGAGGTGGCCACCCTACAGTGTGTTTGAAACATGATTTCACACTTATTCCCCACTCTCACCAGCACTGTGGGTGCAGTGGATATGTGTGAAAGCTGTCGATCTTCTGCTAAGTGAATGCTGCTCACTTGTACACCAAAGAGACCGTGTCAGAGACCTTCAGGCTACCTGCAGTCCACTGGTATGGAAACAGTGATGCTTACCTGGTTTGGAGATGTGACTTTATACCCAGTCTTAGGACACTTGTATAGCTGGAGAGAGAACTCGATATCAGCCTGTGCACCAATGAGCATCTTAGTATTTTGCTGGGGAGTTGCCTCAGCAGCAGAGATTGAAAGACACTCTAGAGTTCAGGAGTTCATGCCCCAGCTGGGAAGTGAAACATATCGTCCATGTCTCATCCAGCAGAGGAAAGGTCTGAATCCAGCCTTAGTCAAGATGAACCCTAACCACTGAGTTATTCAGGTAGGATGGTAGACTTTGTGTGATGACAGGCACCTAAATTCCTTTGGGACTGTGTCTGATCTTGTTATTCTCATAAATTCCTACTGTCAGGCTTGGGCAAGCTCAGCGTGAGCATGTTTGTGAACTTCACTCTAAGGTGTGTGTCCACCTCCATCACCCACCAACAGGACATCCAACTTGGGGTGAAGCCTCCACAGGGTTGTGCTATGTTGAAAGTTGAATATGGTAGGTGTTAAACTACAATTAATCTAACACAGCCACTTTTCTGCGTTTTCTAGTGACTACACAACTTCTTACCAGCTCCACTGGTGGGCCTCTAGTTTCAAAAATCCCACTCATGAGTTCTGCTGTGGCCCTGCGTGGCAAACAGAGAAGGATGTGAGACGTGGAAGACAAGTGCACTGTGCATATTCACGTGTGATTTCAGCCCTGGCAGCTGGTCTTCTTTTAATGAACGGCTTATATACTTACAAATGCAGCACAAAGCAGCACCCACTCATACCAATCTTTTGCTCTTTTGTTTTGCTCACCACAGTGTTTTGTTGCTACCTGTAATCACTTAGCAGACACAACGCTTCAGGAAAGCCCACCTGCCTGTTGTACACTAAAACTGAAGTGTATGTCTACTACAATTGCAGGAGAGTAAAAGCCTTGCAGAGTTGAGTGAAGTGCCAATTCTACCGGCAGAGCAGAAGTTTGAAGGAACAATTTGTTCCCTCTGCATCTGTCATAACGGAGAGGTTTGATCATCCTTTTTAATTATTAGAAACTTGATACGGCCTTGACTGTTTCTTATGAGTTCTGTCACCAAATAATTTAGCCTGTTGGAATATTGACTGACATTCTGTGCTCGATCCTGATTTCTAGGAAACCATTTGTTACTCATAATTACTTGATGATTACTGGGAGTAAAATTCTGTTCTCTGGAGAAAGGTGCCAGATTTCAACACTGCCAGAAATATTACCTTTCCTGTTAGGATTTGGACTTCAAACTGTCAGAAATCCTGTTTCACTCCAATATATTAAAGGCAGATCTTCTTACCCACATGTTCAGAGGGACCATTATACCAGTAACTGGATCATTTAGTAATAGTGCTCCGGTACAGTGATAGACAAAGATGAAAGTACAAATAATTTTAGCACAAGTGATTTGGCTTTGGTATTGATAAAAGCAGTGCTATCTCACTCAGAAAACAGAAAGTAATTTGCACTGTGGACATATTCATTGTGAAACAAGTCTGCCTTGTTCCTCTCTAGCTTAATCCACTTTCAGTGAGAATTAAATTAAACAAAGCAAGGTTTTTAGGGAGGTGTGATATCTTTCCTGCGATAAACGGGCAGAAAAAAACTTATCAGCTATTGGACACATGGCCTTCCATCACGTCTGTTTCCGTGTCTGAAAGTTAGTCTGAATTTTCTAATGCTGGTTTTGGTCTAATTAAAGATATTATCTGTCCTGACAAACCCTGCCTATGTTGTACTCTTTAACCTTTTTATCTGTAGAAAACTTGCACTTAACAAGAACAAGAACTGTGGGTATCCATACCTGGCATTCCTAAGAATAATAATTGCACTTTCTAGACAAATACATTTTCGGATAAAGGACTTTGCTTGGCCAAAGTCTGGTACTCTCTAGACAAGACTAGCAAACCTTCTGCGGTGGCTTTGTGAAAACATTATTAATCAGCAGAGATTAGCAGTCAGCAAATTCTTTCTTCAGATACAAAATCTGGATTGTAAATGGCATTTGGGAGCTCTGCTCATGGCGTGCTAGCAGGATTGTGCCTAAGCACACACTTTCTGAAGCTTTCTAGAGATCAGCAGCTGTTTAGAACCATGATTTAAAACCCAGTTACAGACTGTGTAAAATCCCTCTTATTTAACTCAATAATGTGTAATGGGCTCAGCTGGGTTTTCTTCTGTTTGTCTGGTTTTTTTTTTTGATATCATCCTCTTAAAAATCCATTTAAATACATTTTCAGCAAAGACCCTCTCTCTGAGGAGAGACAAAAGGTGCTGGGGGACAGGGAAGGGCTCTGTTCATCTGCTGAAGCCATGGGAGGTCTCAAAGCTCACAAAGGTGACAGGAATCACCAGGCAGGTTTGGTTTGAGACTGTGCCCTGACTCGTCTAACAGCAGCATGGAGATGCTCTGCAGAGGGGATGTATCAAGGGAAAGGGTACCTGATTTTGGTTTAGTCTGACTTGTTTGGTTAAGACAAATGAAGTTCTGCCAGCCTGAGAACTGGCCTTAGAGTTGGCAAGGCAGCTCTCAAAACTACATCCTCATAGCTGTCTCCAGAAGAGAAGTCCAAAAACTTGACTCCTCTCATCTAGTAGAACAAAGACTAAATATTTTGTAACTATACCAGGGAGTAAAAGATCAGGCAGGTTTGGAAGGTGTTTCAATTTAAGGACCATACAAGGCAAGGAGACGAGTATAAATGGGTCATGACATTACAGGGAGATTTCTAGGACTTGGGGCAGTGAAAAGGTGGGGCAGGAGTTGTGGAACTCACCTCATTTTAAGCCACTGCTTGACTGGTTCTTGAAAAGGATTGTGCAGTTTAATAGCCTGGAGGGAAAGAACCCAGAGGAGCTGAGAAGGTCTTTGGGACCTGGAGATCTCACATGAGAGGGGCTGATATCCGTACTGGAGTGCTGATTTGTACCTTCATGTTGAAGCTGTGCTAATGTCTCTGTAGAAATCGGGGCTGTGAGAAACGAGGCAAAGCCAAATGACTTGGATATGTCTGGTTTTCTCCTGCACTTATTTATTTTTTTTTTTTTTTTAATCCCCTATCAAGTAGTTTTATAATACGGAAGCTCATTTGTTTGCACTACAGTAGGTGAGAACTGGAATGTAGAAGATCAGAAGCTGCTTACAAGATACTTGTCACTTTTGCTGCCCGTGTTTTGCAGCACTGAAACAGGCACTTGACACATCAACGCAACTACAAGTAGCAGAGAGTATCTGCACTGTAGGTGGAGAAGCCTTCCCCATTGTCTTTCAAAGCCGTGAGCTGGCTCAGAGATTTCCTTTTCACATCCAGTCCGCCCAGAAATGGAAATGTCTCAGGGCCACAGACACATAGTAGGAAAGAGGGTGTTTTAGGGAAATTACATGCTAAATCGATTACATAGGCTTAGCTGATTTCCTAGGGCTAAACATGGAAAGAGAATAAACAAAGTGGTTTTAATGACTTAACTGAGCAAACATAACAAGAAAGTGATGAAATGTGAGAAAGATAAGACAGAATAAATAGAGAGAACTAACAGGAGCTTGCTATGCAAGAGCAGCATTGCACTAGGGAGTAACCCATTACTCATACTGTCAAAGGTACAGTATGTGATGTGGAGCCTGGTCAAGTAACACCAAGGGGTTTGCTCTGCTACAGCTTTTGTTTTAGAGAAGAAAATTTAAAAATGCACAAACCTGTAAAAAAATTCTAAGGTAGGTGAAGAAGATTCTTTTCTCTTTCCTGTAAAATGAGTTTGTGGTTGGCATTTGAACTTTAGTTTTTTAACTTCACAAAAAAGAAAAATCCGGCACTGTTTTCTGAGGTCCACTGACAGCAGAGCGCTCCATGCAAGGAGGGGAGGTTTATTCTTGAAAACTCAGTGGGGCAGCAGCATATACCACTGGGAATTGCTGATTTTACTTCGTTGTTAGAGGAGTGTTCCTCCCTCAGCTGGGGCATAGAAATGCTCCATTTCTGCACGTGACTGCTGATGACATCTCTATTGTCCATTGCAGCAAGATGGAGAGCCAGGTCAAAGCAAAGAGCTCTGCCCTGGGCTCTTCTCCACTGCCCAGTGGATTCTGAAACCCTTCAAAGTCTTTGTTCTACAGGTGCATATGTGATCTTTTTGATGTACATCTCCAACAGAAAATCGTTCTTCACTTAGCTCTTGGCAATTCATATATGAAAGTATCTAAGGTATAGGCACACTCCAGCAGAAAGTAATTTAACTCTTTCAATAAAATATTCCTGCTTGTATGGATGAGGCTAGCCAGCTAGGACTCCATACCTTACCGACCACCTATTTTTTGGACAACAACATCTTCTTAACTGTCCTTCAATTGCTGTTTCACATTCATGATAAGACTTCTATAAGGCAAAGAAAAGCACAGTGTAGAAAAGGAGGTGCCTGTTTAGCAACTCTGTACATAGTAGCGGATGACATAGCTTCACCAGAGCTCTGCTTTCTACATGCCACAGGGAAGAATTTCAACATGACAGAAGTTATGGGGAGGTCAGTGTGAAGATTTACACTCCCAGAAAGTGTAGAGTGTAGAAGGCAAACCAGGTGAAATTTGTGTTGATGCAAAATAGCTTTTCTGTTCCTTGAAAAGTGGACAGTAGGTACAGGTTTCATTTGGGGAAGGGAGATATTCCCCCCCTAAATGACAATCAGAACTGAACTGTTCTGATTTCAACTTCTTAAATCTTTAAATTTCATGATGTCAGCTTGCTTCCTGGCAGTTTCATTGCTCTCACTCTCTGCACACTGGTGAGCAGTTACTCCCTGGCCTGCCGTTGTGTTTCCAGTTCTCATCCTAGGCTTTGCACAGCTCCAGAAGGATGTGTTGGTCCGTGTTCTGGGTAAAGACAGCTGGACAGCACTCCTGTGGCCCTTCTTATGCTTGCATGGGAGCTCTGTGGGGTCTGGCCATCCTTCTTGGCATATCAAGGACCACAGAACAGGCACTCCATGAATAGCAGTGGTGGTAACATTGGGCATCTGGGAGTTTGACAGGCAGAAGAGGATGATTTTGGTCCCTTTGCCTACACACTGCTTTTTAAATTGCCTTCTCTCCATCTTTAGGAAGACTTGGAGACAGTCTGAAGATGAATGGCCCAGAAGGGAGGAAAGAAAGAAAAATGATTTCCCAGCAGAGGAAGAAGGGAAAACTCTAAAACCGAAGAGAAACGGCTGTGGGGAGTGAGGTGAGACATGGGCAGGGAGAAGGGGATGAGGAAGGAGACACTGACAAGTTGTGGGACTTTTGGGAAGTTTAAAACCACTTCTTTAAAGGCTTTCACCCATGGAATGAGGTTAATCAACACACGGGCTGTGGTTGATTAAAACAAACTGTTCGTTGGGGATGCAGACATGTTGCTCCCAAGAGACCAAGACACAACAGATCATTGAGACGGTCAGAAAAGTGGAGGCAGTATTTGCAGTGCATGGTCAAGGGGACTGTTGATACCAAAGGGCCTAGTATGACCTGAAGATCTTATCGAGACCCTACCATAGGTAAAACTGTCTTTGTAGCCTCAGTTCCTGCTGCCAGACAAGGGAGTCTGGTCTTAAAACATACATTTCAAAGATGCTAAACATTTTTGTGTGTATCTTTACCACAGGCTGATAAAGAAATACTTCCCCTGAAATGACTCCTGATTTCTAAAGCTTCTGTTGTATAGACAGTAGCATTAAAAACAACATTGTGTTGCCCCCGGGGCCCAACCACAGTCGGCGATGAATAGTTCCTTCAAAAGGTGTTGAGAACAATCTCAGGAATTAGAGATGTGCTAACCTTACTTTAGGATCACTAAAAACCACTGAGGCAATGATTGACCTAAAGCGAGCCCTAGGACAGGGAAAAATGAACACAACTTTCGGAAAATGCTACTATTTAACCTGTCTGAATTCTTAAAGCACAAACTGAAGCATGTCATAGAGTGGTGGAGAGCGTGCAATGTATTTGGACTTCCTAAAGGTCTTCAGCAGGTGTTTGGCAAGGTGGTCAGAAGTGCTGGATAACCACAGGTTGAAGGAGGAAGCCCCGTCATGGATGTAAATTGTTCTGAGGCAAAGGGGAGGAAAAAAATCCTGATTCCTTTACATGCCCCAAATGTCCTGAGGGACGTCACAGTTTGGTACTTGGCTCTGCCAGACACTCTAACTGTATTAGAAAAGTCATTGCTGAGTGGACTTTGGTTTCCTTTTCTAGTTCTGGTTCTGGTTGAAATCTGGTCGTGTCTGCTCCCTTCCTTCCCAGAATTCATATGAGCAGGGCCAAAGGAGGTTGTGAAGAATAAGTAACTTAATGGACTTTATTTGAGTCTTGATTTTGCAAATATTTCTATGTTTTACTTCAGTAGAATTATTTATATGCATATAATCATAAGATAAGAAGTGGGTCAGACTGATCTCTCACCCAGGGCTCTGTCTCTGGCAGCAGTAATAGAGTTGCTACTTCAGAAGAGCACATGAGCACAGCTGTTTTCTGCTGTCTGTTCCCCTTGTATTCACCCAGCATCTCTAACTGTTGGATTAGGAATACCTGACAGGACATCCCTGCCTTGTCCCTTTAAATACGTGTTTATGGACTCACTGCCCATGCATATGCCTAGTGCTTTTCTGAGCCTGCTGACGTTGTCTGCTTGCACAGCCTGAAGCGACAGCAGGCTCCAGCATTTTGTTCCCTACCAGGTCAAGAACTGCTTTCTGTTATGGTGTACACCACTCCTTTGCCAGTTCCAGTGGTGCCTCCTACTTCTTGTCCTGTAGGATTTGGCCGTGAGCCCAAGTCAGGCATTACTGTCAATCTTCAGAGTTGAGCCCTGGACTGGAAACCTTTTGGAACAAAATGTCTCTTCTCCACATGTGTTTATACAGTAACATGCAACAGGATGCTCTGGCTTCCATGGAAGATGGTAGTGATACTATATATTTCTCTTGGGGATTTTTTTGGAGAACAGTTAGCATTATTCTATGCGTTCATTTGAAATGTAAAGCAGTCCACGAGCTTTATGTGCTATCATAAGCCCGCTGGCATGACTGCAACGTGTGTTGTATGGTGAAAATTTGAAATCTGGCTTTCTTCACTAGTATTAGTACTACATAGTGTGCATCCACACTCTGACTGGCTGTCAGAACTATAGGAGAGAGATTTCTCACGAAACATAGCTTGAGTAAGCACATAATTTCTTCTCAAAAAGTTAATTCTGTCATGAATCAGAGCTGAAGACTGTGAACATCAGAGTACCGTACTTGAGTCTTCATGACTTACACTACAGAAGTACCAAGAAGCCAGACAAGAGCCAGGAACAAGTCTAGTCCACTTGGGACTGCGAAGAGAGAGCAGAATCACAGAGCAGAAAGACAGCTCATCCCAGGAAGGATGATCCAAAGGTAGACCACACTTTCCAGGCATGACCTGATCCAGCTCCAGCTCACAGCTCTAAATTATTTTTCCTTATTTATTGCAATGTTGCTAGAAGTTTCTGGTTTTCATGAACATCTCTACCCCAGAATTCCTTTCTGTCTGGTTATGAACAGTCTCTGGACCTACACGAGGGTGTAGGGTGTTCTAGCAATCGTGAGGATTGAGGATGGAAGATGATTTTTAATCAGTCACATTTGCCTGCAGCTTTGCCTTTTTCCCCAGAGCATCCAGCCTTGAATACTGCTCAAGGCAGGCTGTTGGATTACGTGTCATCTGTTCAGACAGCACGGACACCACCGAAGCATTGGTCTGTACTGATGTGAAGGAGGCAGGCTCCCACACCTGGGGGGCATAGTAGGAAGTCTGCTGGATCTCAAGCTGGTCTCTTCAAGTGCAGCATGATACCACTTTCCTGACTAATCAATGCCAAGGTGAACATTACCTGGTGATCCTGGGTTATCATATCTTTAGTACCTTCAGGTGAGAACAAACACACAGCCACCAACCCAACACACACCAGCCCAAGTGCAGCATGATTCCACCTTCCTGCCTAATCAATGCCAAGGTGAACATCACCTGGTGATCCTGGTTTATCACATCTCTAGCACCTCCAGGTGGGAACAAACACCTAGCCTGGCTTGTGCTCTCCATGAACACCCCAAGCAGCCTGGAGCAGCACAGGAGAGCCCTTTGCTCCTGGCACTCTGCTGATCTCATCTCAGGTTGGCGATGTCACTCTGGACCAAGCCAGTCCTCCCCATCAGTTCAATGCATATTGATACTGTGATTAGATAAATTTAATATTTCTCTCCCTCCTGTGCAATAAAACTTAATCTCTCTTGTATTTAGAGCCATAGAATCCATAGAATGCTTTGGGTTGAAAGGGACCTTTAGAGGTCATCTAGCCCACCCCCCCTGCAGTGAGCAGGGACATCTGCAACTAGACCTGGTTGCTCAGAGCCCTGTCCAACCTGGCCTTGAATGTTTCTAGGGATGGGGCCTCCACTACCTCTCCAGGCAACCTGTGCCAGGGTTTTACCACCCTCATTGTAAGAAATTCTTCCTTATATCCAATCTAAATCCACCCTCCTTTGGTTCAAAACCATTAGTCCTTGTCCTGTCACAACAGGCCTTGCTAAAAAGATTGTCCCCATCCTTCCTATAGACCCTCTTTACATATTGAAAGGCCACAATAAGGTGTCCCTGGAGCCTTCTGTTCTCCAGGCTGAACAGCCCCAGCTCTCCCATCCTTTCCTCAAAGGAGAGGTACTCCAGCCCTCAGATGACTGCTGTGGTCTGTGTTAAAAGTGACAGTCAAAATGACTACCCAAGGGAGAGACCAGAAGGTACAGATTACAAGAGGCCTCCTATCATGCAATGAAGTGAGAAGAGTCAGAGCTAGTGTGTGTCTGTGAATAGCTATAATTCCTCTCGGGCTGTTTGGGGGATGGAGCAGGCAAGGAGCACTGGTTGTTTCTGACCTATCTTGAAAGTCCTAATGAACGTGTGACTCCAAGTAAATTGAAGCACTTTTCTATAGAGAAATAACATGTCCATCCTGTATGGCTAGGATCCAGCTAAATCCCACTCCCATTGAGATATATGGATGATGGGAGGTTTGAAAAGAGCCAGAGGATTTCTTTAGCATTAAGTGGGCCCTTAGTAAGGCTCCGGCAGGCCATGAGTCATTGTTACCACATTATTATTATTATTATACTGTTATTATCACTGTTAGGAATCCAGAAGTAAGTCATGAGCTGGGAGTTCCCAGTCTGGAGTGTGCCTCTTGTTCGTGGGGTAAGGCTGAGTTTGTAGGCTGTGCTTTCCTTTAGAAGTGTGCACTCACTGAGAGGCACCTGGCTCCATCTGTGAGACAAGAATAGATTGTGTCTTCCACCCTGAGTGCTGGTCATGCTATCTACAGGCAGCAAATTACACTGTAATTCATCCTTGAATTACTCAGTAACTTGAAAGATAATTACTAGGTAACCTGCAACAACCTGCCCTAGCTACTGCATGGACAGTATTTGTATGACATTTGCTATGTAATTAAAGAGCAGGTCGCTAACTGGATATGCTCAGGGAAATAAAAGGATACCTGAAGTGTGACTAAGCGGAATGCAGAGTTAACGCTTAGTGTATTTAAAATAAATATTATATGTGTCATCTTCCTTGACTTCAGGCCAAATCCAAACCCTTTCCAGTCTGCCCTTTGAAACTGCCTGAGTGAAAACCACATTTCTATCAACTGTACCTTCGAGAATTGAAAATTTCTTTAAGAGGCCTGCTCCCTTAGAGGGAATCACCTCAGTGTTACCTACCCCTCATTACAGGGGAGTTACCTGCCTTCACCTCCACCCACACAAGATGAATTTATGGAAAATATCACAGCTCTTGCAGAGTCATTTCTGTGAGTCCTTCAGCTGGAATCCTTGTACTGTATTTTATAAGCTCTGAAAAGCCAATCATGATATCACATCTCACCTTGATTGGCATCTTTGGTTCAGTATTGACCTTCCTGCCTGCCTATTAGAATATCCACTAGAGAGACCCTTGTAAGGGTCCGCACACCACTGCCCTTCCAAAACATCCTTACCCGCAATGCTGATGAATAGTCCTGCACAGAGTAGTTGTTCGAGGACTAAGAAATCAAGGGACACTGGAATGAGCTGAACTGTCTCCTGGCCTCCCCGTGCTCTTTGCCAGCCCAGATTCATTTGATGTCTCTCTTTCATATGTCAGTTGTAAACAATATGAGGCAAGGACCAGCCTGGTGGTTTGTATCTGTACAGCACCCAGCACATGGAGGTCCTTGGTCATGCTAGAGCTCATCTGTGCTCTAACAATACTAAATACAAATTAGAAGGTAGAAATGCATTATGTAAATTTAGCACCTTGAACTAGGAAGACTTAAGGACATGTTTTAATTCAAGTGAAACTATAAAAATGAGTTACTGTAAATAAATACCAGCAGCCCCTTATCTAGGTGCTGATTCAGGAAAGCATATACGTACATGCTTTAGTCATGATGACTTTGACAAACGACTTGATGGGAACATTTTCCTGAGTCAGACTCTGATCTGGAACCACACAGGGCGGCACACAATTTCTCACGCTGTCTCTTTAGAGGTGACCTTCAGAAGAAAATCATGCTAGTTCAGCTCTCACCAAGGCAGCTGATATGTCACCACCTCTTCCATAGAAAGAGCCATGTGTCATGACCTCCCGTGGTGGTTCTCTTGGTCATAAAGGAGAAGCTGGAGCTGCAGCAGTCAGTGTTTCTCACAGGGCAACATAAAGGCATGGAGATCCTTATTGGATCCATATGCCAACAAGATGCTTCTCAGACTTTTTGCGAGAAGGCCTATGCTCCAGGGAGTTTACAATCCACTTAGCCCATGCCAGGCAAGCAACCAAGTATCAGTCAGGCACTTGGGAGCCATGAGCATGGTCAGGGACAGCTGGGTGACATGAGGCAAGCCATTGTCTCTGTAGCTTCTGTATCTCTATGAGGGGGAATGGAGGTGGTGCCTCTCATCAGAACTTAACGCAGTGCCCAGCACAACAAGGCTGTGGTCTGGACTGGGAACTCCAGACTTGGCCAAGACAGAAATAATACAATGTAGTAGCCAGAAAGGGACTGATGATGTTAATTGGCAGAAGCGCTGTCTGCAGGTTTTCACTCCTTGTTTTGTGCATCATGTGCTTGTTTGTGTCTCTTCCCCTCGCTTGGGGCTTTTCTGCTAAATTCCAAAAAATAATATAGAATAAAACCTTTACACTCATAGATAAAATCATCAAGATGTCATACTATTATTGGTAGTCACCATGCTTTGCTTCCACTGTCTCCTAAGCCACCGAGGCTGCAAATCATGCAATGCCAGATCTTTTTTCAGTGGCCACACGGCAGTCAAAACTCCATCATTACAGCATGATCTTCAAATAACAAATGTGAATATTTTTTTGGGGTGACATTTGAGTAAGCTTATAAGCCAAATATTTATCTGGAGGTCATTGATCCATTTTTTTTAATTTTTTTTCAGAATTTTTAGTGTGTTTTACATTTTTCTCATTCTCAGTAGGACTTTTTCTCTCAGAATCCCACCACCTGGCTAACCAATGCTAATCAATCAACTCTGCAACAGATGATGAAGCCAGAAATAAGTAATAAAAAGACCAACAAATTGTTCAGCAAAAGCTATGAATGGGGGGGTGTGGGGGAGTGGGGGAGAGAATTCTAATTGTTTGATTGACTCAGTTGCTGATTTTGTCAAAAGAGGGAAAAAAAACCAGGGTTCTAATACTTGCATATGAAATTTCTGATTTTGACAAAAAAAGTGTCCACGTTTTATTTAAAATTGTTTTACATGAACAGTTTTAAGTCATTCCCTCCAAATGGCATCTGCAGATGTGACCAATGTGGAACAATCTATTATGATCTGATGTTTCTTGAGTTTTTCAGTTCATTGGCTAAAAACTCCTGAAGGAAATGATGTGCCTTTGACCAAAATCGAGAAAACTTCTTCAGAAGACAGAGCTGCAGTCAGGGGCGGGCCCTGGCAACATGCACATTTCTCCCCCCCATTTTCTCTAGCAGAGCTCCCTACGGTCTCACCTGGCACCCAGGCACATTCCCCAGGGAGAGAAAAGATGAGATGAACAAGCCCTAGATTTTCTCAGATGTATGTTATCCCAGTGCAGAGGAGAATCAATTCCCAGAGCAGAGCTGGCCAGGACTAGGAATTTTCCACCACTTATTATGAATGATTTTTCTGTTTTCTTGGAAATCTGTCACGGAATTTCTTCATTCAGTGCCATGAACTGGATATTTTCCAGTTATTGTCTCTTATCTCAATCCCAGAAGTATGAAAAACATATAAAAATATCTGAAACAGAGGGGCTTTTTGATTCTTCATATTGAAAATATTTCAGCTAGGTATTTCAGCTAGGTCTGTTATGAGGCCATGAGGTTTTCCTGGCAATACCCCTTTCTCGTTTGCCAAAGGTACCCTGCTAGGCTTCAAACTGGCAACAGTGGATTCACTGTATTTGGATAAAGGCAAGCACATTTGCTCAGCGAAACGCATGTGGCAACCCCAACCCTTTCACTCTCCCTCTCTCTTTTGCCCATCACCTTTTCTCCGTTTTCCAAGTACACTGGAGTACACATTTAATAAATACTGGGAGGGTTGTTCTGGGGAGTATTTGCTTGTGATTTCTGAAAGTCTCAACAAGCAGAGTAGTACCTTGATTTGAGCCCGCAAGATGAGAGCAGCCTTCAGGCAAACAGGGACTTTTTTTCTCTATAGACAGCCTTGTAAGGGGAGAGCGAGCTCTGCAACTTCCCCTTGCTGCTGTATATGCTTTGCACGGTTCTTTCAGGCTGTCTCTCACTAGCCCTGTATTCATCCAGCTAAGCAAAAGTTGCCTTGGTATAAATGATCATAACAGCCCTTGCCCTGCAGAGTGTGGCCAAAAGACTTGTGGCACTAATTTACTGGCATTTGGGACCTGCAAATCCAAAAATATTTGGGACTCCCATCAGCTCAGAGACAAGGGCTGATGGTGGTCTCAGATGTAGACACCACTGTGGTTCTTTCAGACCCCTCTGGAAGAGACACAGAAAGCAAAGAAGAGGAATGGTGTTTTCTTTTGCAGTAACGGTGCAAGTGGCCTGGGCACAGAGTCATTCCATTAATAACAATAAAGGTGAGAGATCTCAGCTGGGACTTCACGGCCTTTGGCAGCACATGCTTGCAGCTCTTCCATACTATTGTCCAGATGATGTGCTCCTGTCCTGTATCCTGCTACAGCCCCTGGTGATCCCTGACAGCCAGCCTGGGTGGTCTGGCAGCATCTCAGTCTGACTGAGGACCAATTTTTCCTGACCAAGTACAAATTTCTGCACAGTACGGGTTTGCTTGAGCCTTTCTTCTAGCTCAGCAGCAATTTCCATATTGTAACATACTTCCAATTAACTCCATGTCCAAGTATATGCAGCACCCACCTGAAATGCCATTGCAGCTGAAATGCAGCACAGGGAGGTGGCAGACGCTAAGCTCCATCCAAGCTGTTTCTCTACCCCAGATTAGATTAGGGAAGAATAGACTAAGTTTCCCCAGACCAGGTTAGGGCAATGACAAGCAGTGGACGAGTTGTGCCCACCAGAAGGACATGCTCTGTGGAAACTCCAGGCATGCAACTTCTGCATGAATCCCAAGCTTTAGGCAGAATGAGGTCGGGGAGGCTTTTGCTTTTCAGGAAATTTAGGGGTGAAAAAAAGTTGCTTTATTGTTACACCTCCAGTCTGCTCTGAAAGGACAGAGAAAAGGCAGCTTTGACCATGCAGAGCTGTCTGGCCACTGGTTTTCCTGCTGAGACTGAGGTCCAGAAATGACGCTTGCCATGCTTTGGCACCCGCACAGGACCACAGACTGAAACCTGCCAAAATACCTGAGCAGAAGAAACCATCAATCTCTGGTGTTTGCTTGGGTTTTTTCTTGGAGCAAGTGGGAAGGTACTACTGCTCAGGCTCGTCATCTGCAAATCAGGTACTGCACAACCTGAGAGACGAGTCTTGGGATTTTCTGGACCATGGACTTAGACTGCTCTTTTTTTTNNTTTCTGCACAAGTTGGACTGCTGGTGCAGCCATCTGCCTGCTAAATACTTCTTCGTGCTTTTGTCGTCCGCTGGGAAGGTGTTACTTCTTTCCAGGGAGTGAGAACCACCACACGTGTCCTCAGACTGGGAATGTTCGTGTTCACCACGGTCTGAAGTGTTTTTTCAGCTCCATCCGCAGCTGAAAAATGTCCAAGGCAAACACTTCTATCATCTGTGTTTGCAGATAATGGGAGACATTTCTCTGCATGTGCACTGAGAGCTGGGGAGCCCTGGTTCCTTGTCAGGCATGCCCACGCACTGAAAAACAATCCCATGCCTGACACTGGTTTCCTTGCTTTGGGAAGAAGACAGCTTTTCAAGGTGTGCAGCAACTGGCAAAAAGCCGATCATATGCCACAGGGGCCTCTGCAGAGCTGTCCTTGTCACCAAGGAGCGTGAACAGCTACGGGAGATGACTTTTAGAGTATTTCCCAAAAAAGAAATATCATCTGAGGCATCCTGGCATGGTGCTTATGGTTGGTTTTCTTAATTGCTGGCCAAATCTTCATTCAGCTCCTCTTCATTTATGTGTAGTATTTGATCAAGTAGCTTCTACTGAAGTTAATGGTACTTTTCTCTTAATTAAAACCTAAATGAGCACTCCAACTGGTCTTGTTTCAGCTAATCTGTACATAGCACCACGACTTTGTACGATGCTTTACAGTGAAGCTGCAAAGTCCCTGCTGGGAGCTAGTGCATCAGTCAAACACAGTGAGTGGAGAGGGCTGGGAGGAGGAGGGGGCAGGAGGATGAAGGGCTGAAAAACAGAAATTGGTTGAAATTCTTCAAGTTTCTGGGAGCATCTGCGTATTTTCCAATATGGTGAAGGCAAGATGAATCCTACATTATTCCTGAGGGATCCACATGTTCCCAATTCAGAGTGTTTTAGGTAAATTTTGTCAGACTCTTATCAATCTTCAAGGTATTTACATCCTACCAGCAGGAAGCATACAGCTGGATGACCATCTCGGTTTCAGGCCTCCAGGTGATAGGAGTGGCAAGATCCTACTGACAGAGACCTGCCTTGGGGAGTGTCCACTGCTTCTGCTCCTTCTCAGTGGACTTCCTCACCACCTGGCTGGGGTAGATATGGGGCCAGGGTGGCCTCTGTGGGATGCACCCATCGGCATCAGAGAACCATGGCTGGAAAGCAGAAGGCAGAGGGGGCACCTGGCCAAGGATCAAAGCTGCCCTTTGAGTCTGTGAGCACAAACAGGCCCTGTAAGAACACAGTTCAGGTTATCCTGGGGTAAGCAGGGCCATGGTCTGGAGATTTCAGATGTGCCCATGTGGTTTTTGCTGGTTAAAGGACAAAATAAAACCTAATGCAGGAGGAATTGCAAACACTCCAGGTAATCATTGCTGCTCCCTTTCACAAAGGGGCACTTGAGGATTTCTGGGTGAAGTCATTTGCTTGGCCTCAGGCAGGAGGGAGCCCAGCCAGGAGCAGAATGCTGTTTGCTTGGCCTCAAGCTCCCCCTTGCACTAGCCAGGGCTTTCATTGCAACGGGAAGAACCAGCGATAACACATCTGGAGCTCAGCAATACACGGAGCCCAACAGCTAAAATCTTTTATATGTTGTGTGTGAATCCAACATTTACAAATGTCTTCATCCCAACTGCGGCATCAGGTTACACAGAGGATGCCAGCAGCCCCAGGACTCCTGAATTCCCTCTGCACAGAGCTGGGCTTCCCACAGGGTCTCAGCCTGCTGGTTCAGGCTCTTTCAGGTGTCAAATCTGGAGTAATGAAAGAGAACAGAAGTGGAGATGCAATTCCAATCTTGACGCACACTTACTGATTTCATACAGCACAAAGGCCCGTTGACCTACATTGAATGGCTCCCATGGCATACACTGAAAACCTCACATCTCCTCTGGCACTGTTGAATACTTGCTGACCTAATTCTGGTGAATGTCCCTGCTTCTGCTGGCTGGTGACCTCTCTCCAGATGAGGAAGCCAGCTCAGCAGTCAGGTCTTTGTCTCTGAAGAGCATCAGTTCCCAGGCAGGTCGGGGCTGGCAGGAGGCCATCAATGGAGGTGACATTTGGAAAGGTCAGCAACAGCTTAGCAAACAAAAGCCATTGCTGCGAGAAATCAGGCAAAGAAACCAATTATCTCTGTGATTGTCAGTTGCAGTGTGTAATGGTAGCAATGACATCTGAAAGCTGAGATCTCAGATGCAGCCAGGGTGAAATTTAGTCATACTGCAGGGAAATGCCTTGTGCTCCTCCCTGGGAGATGTTACCTGGGTCAAGCAGAGACATCCAAAAATCATTAGATAAGGTTTATGTTTGTTTCCCTGCACAACTCTGACATGACACACTGGCTTGGGATTAATGCCTTCAGAAATGGTTTGTCAGTGTTACAGTGCATCCTCAAAACTGGACACAGTCCAGACACCACAAGGACTTCATTTCACTGGGGAGTACAATCAGTCTCGCATCCCTTCTGTCTACAGCAGCTGGCTCCCACCGTGAGCCTCAACTCACTCAGCCTGTGGTGAGCTCCACTCATCATGAAGGATTTATAATTTCTGATTTCCTTTCTAGGCTTTGCTGGGGAGGTGCTTTCACTTTCAGTGCCTGAGTTTCTCCAGGTGGTAACAGGGATGAGCCCTGCAGCTGTGGATTGCTGGTTTTGCACAGATGATCTCCAAGCTGTCCTCTGGGGCTTTGGTTAGTTCTCCCCTCTCCACCACTAAAAATTGAAGTGACTTGGGCTGAATGCATATAGTTTCTCCATGTGTATGAACAACCTCCAATTCTAGCTGCAGTCCTCTAGGAATAGTCTAGGTTCTTATTTTTATTTCCCTTTCTGGTGTCATAGAAAGAAGGAAAGATATAAATATGCTGTGAAAGTTAAACAAATATATTACTTGCTAAGTTTTTGGTGGAAAAACCTTGACTTGTTCAAGTACAGCAGAACCCCGAATCACCCTAAGGTGAGGGGCAGATAGGGCCTACGTAAAGACCAAGAGGTGTGTGCAAGGTGTTTGTTCTCTGGACTGCCTGTCCAGGGACACAGAGGTCTGCTGCAGGGTGACATTGGCTCGGGACTTGGCACCTGCAGCAGGCAAGATTACTAGGAGTAGTTTCACAGTGCCAAACAGCTGGGATCCATATCACTCTGCCATCCCTCCTGTTGTCCGGCAAGCTGGGCACTCGTAGGAAGGTAGGTATGGACACAGCTAGCACAGCTGTGTGCTTAAATTTGAGAGCAGAAGTGTCCTGCTCACCACCTTGCAGACCCTGGTACATGGGTCCTGAGACAGAGGAAGGCAGTGTCTCTGGTTGCTGCTCCTTCCTCTTCTCTGGTCACTGAGCAGGACCTATCCACCCTCCATCTCTCCCTGTTTGCAAGTCATCCCCAGGCCTGGGCAAACTCTGGTACAAGGATTGGTGCTATGCTTGGCTGTGTTACTGCTCCTCCTTAGCAGTCAGAAAGCGATTATCCTGGTGGCCTTTTATTCTGGGCTCAGAAAGCCAAAACCAACTGCTCTGAGTGGCTTTACACTGTACTAAAAATGCCTGGGAACTAACAAAGCCTGCAAGAAGACTTAGCAGAGCTCTACGCAGAGAGTAGGAGCCATGAACAGGCAGTGACAGTGATGAGCCTTTTGCAAGGACAAATGACAGTTGAAATCTGATCAATGGTTTAGAGCACATTTATGCTGGTGAGGGTATGTGTATGTACATGTGTATGACCTGGGGGGTTTCTGTCATCTTTCTCCTCTGTCACAGTATGGTGTTTTAATCCATGTGGTTAAATGAGTTTTGAGATTGCTAAAGGCATACTTCACCAATCGAAAGGAAAGTAAGGAACGGATATGAAATCCTGCCCTGGGGTGAGAATTACATCCCTGCTTTTGTATGATGTATAATTAACCAGTGGAACTCATTTCTGTGATATATTATTGAGGCAAATCACTGTAGTAAGCTCCCAATAATGATTAGACAGAAGTAGGGAATGGAAAGTTTCACAGAGTGGTAATGTCTGCAGTTCCCACTGCTTGAAGTAAAAACACAGCCCAGCTCCCTTGCCTCAGGGCAGCCAGGAAAAAGAAACTGCAAAGCATCTTGGCCATGAGTGACCTTAGCACAGGCGAATTGCCAGCAACCAGCAGCTGAGCCTCCTGCTTCTGCAGACATGAGGACCAGAGCAAGGAGGAGAGGATGCTCTGGGGAGAGAAAATAGAGTAACCAGGAAGCTAAATCAGTGTGCAGGAGAGCTGGATCCTCACAAGTCCATCCCATCTAATGCTAGGCATCAATGAGGCATGCCCCATGGTTAGCTTGGCAGGTGCTCTGGGTATGTGTAAAAAACGAAAGCATGCAGTGGGTGCTCCATCCTTGCATCACCCCCATGGAGATATCTCAGCACTCACCCCAGGGCTTCTCAAATGGTACCAGATACTTTAGCTGAGGCAAACGAATTGACAAAAATGTGTCATATGTAAAGACAGATTCATGGAGGTGTCTTAACTGGGAGCTGCTACCCATCCTCAATGGCAAGATATTTAGGGAGTGGTAAACGCCACTCAGTGTCCATCGTCTTGTACTATAAGAAACAGTGAGTGCTACTCCTATCTCACTTTTTCCACAAATGCTTATAGACACTCTTTTTTCCAGGCTGAGGTTTTCTGGTGTTTTGAGATGTTTACTGAGTATTTCAAGTTATCAGGAGCCAGCACTACGGCTGACAGAAGTAACCAGATCCTGTCCTACATCTCCCCCTTCAGAATACTCCTCCCTTGCGCCAGCATATATGTTCATGTCATATTCTGAACTGGACTGGGATGGGGACCCAAACATTTTGTTTGACCAAAACTGAGCTGATGCCTTCAGTGAATGCCTGAAGCAACCCATTCCCAAAGTGACAATGACACATTAAGCTCTGTTTTTGGGCATAACAGTTAGAGTTCCTCAATCATATGTATCAGCAGGGTTCTTTTTTCCGCCCATAGGCATTACTTTGCATTTGCTGACGTTGCATTTCTTCTGTCAACCATGAAATCCCTTTGCAGTTGTCACACATCTGTATTCATGTTACCCCAGCAGAGATACTTGCAGGATCCTACCAGTAATGTCCCATCATGAGTGTCTATTTGTGGGTTTATTTCTTGGTCTTCGAGCTCTTATTAATCCTGGAGAAGACCTTGCTTCTCACCTCAGCACAGGTTAATTTTTGTAAGAGCCTTCCATATGAAACCTTCCCAAAAGACTGTTCTAGGAATCCAGATGTGTCACCTTGACTAGATCACCAGTCCAAAGACTGAGTGATTACTTCAGAGAACGCTAGTATATCTGGGAGGCACAACTTCATGTTGTGAAAGCTGTGTGGTTTCCTCCCCAGTGCATAATATTGATCTGAGTATGCCTGTATCTTATCGGTTTGCATCAACTTCTTGACGAAAAAAACCGGACATACTGATCTGTAGCTTCCTAGAAAAGTTTTGTAACCTTTTTAAAAGACGATGTTGGAGATTATAATTATTTTGTTAGTGAGGTTAATTTCAGTGTCGGATTTTGCATTTCAAGAGTTGTTCAGCATTTTCATGTTTGAGGTCCTTCAAATCTTTTAAGTTAGTCTCATGTAGTTCTGGTAAATTGTTTTTGATAATTTAATCCATTCCATTGACAAATTAGGTTAAAGCAGTTCTTCACATTCATAGCTAATAAAGTAATGTCAGGTTATATCTACATCCTTGAGCCTCAACAAAATAAATGAACAACAATGCAAATAATTCATATATTTTTCCTTATAGGAAAAGTAAAAAAATAGAAAAACAGACTTATAGAAAAATAGGCCCTGAGTGGCCCTTTACTGCTTCAATCATGCTGACTTAAACCAACTGACTGGCAGATTCCCTGCTTCTGCTTTCTTGGAAAGTCACAGAATCACAGAATCACACAGGATCACGGAATGGTAGGGCTTGGAAGGGACCTCTGTGGATCATCTGTTGGCTCATGTTCAGCCGGCTGTCAACCAACAGCCCCAGGTCTTTTTCCGTTGGGCAGCTTTCCAGCCACTCTTCCCCAAGCCTGTAGCATTGCATGGGGTTGTTGTGACCCACGGGCAGGACCCGGCACTTGTCCTTGTTGAACCTCATACAATTGACCTCGGCCTGTCCAGATCCCTCTGCAGAGCATTCCTACCTTCAAGCAGATCGACATTCCCACCCAATTTGGTATCACCTGCAAACTTACTGAGGGAGCACTCAATCTCCTCTTCCAGATCATTGATAAAGATGTTAAAAAAGACTGGCCCCAAAACTGAGCCCTGGGGAACACCACTCATGACTGGCTGCCAACCAGATTTAGCTCCATTCACCGCCACTCTCTGGGCTTAGCCATCCAGCCATTTTTTTACCCAGCAAAGTGTACACCCATCCAAACCATGAGCAGCTAGTTTCTCCAGGAGGATACTGTAGGAAACGGTGTCAAAGGCCTTAAACTCCAAGTAGATAATATCCACAGCCTTTCCCTCATCCACTAGGCGGGTCACCTGGTCATAAAAAGAGATCAGGTTGGTCAAGCAGGACCTGCCTTTCATGAATCCGTGCTGGCTGGGCCTGATCCCCTGGTTTTTCTGCAAATGCCTGGTGAGCGCACTCAAGGTGAACCGCTCCATAACCTTCCCTGGCATCAAAGTCAGACTGACAGGACTGTAGTCCCCAGTTTTTTAAATATTCTTAGTGGGTTTTATGCCTTCAGCAAGTTGTTTTTCAAGATATCTTTTGCATTCTTTTACTGGTTTTACATTTAGCTTACCAAATTTTGTGATCTTTCCTGTTATCCTCATAAAGGTGTGAATTCCACTATGGAAGGATTTTTTTTTTTTTTTTTCTTTCTGATAGCCGCCTTTACTCTGTTCTTCAACTAAGCAGACTTTTTGTTTGTGTGTGTGGTCTTTCAGCACCCTTTTTAATAGTGATATGTATTTACTTTGAAGAGATTTATGTCTTTCAGTAGTGTTGCTTGCCTGAAAATGTCTTCAGCTGAATCTTTTCTTCCCTCTCAACCAGCATACTCATCTTTTTGTATTGCTATTATTCAAAGTTAAATGTTATAGTACGTCTCATCCCTCCTCCTCTTGTAGTTGTTTCAATCAAGTGGTGCAAAAAGTTAAGATCAGATGGTAAAAACTCCTCTATGACTCACATGTTAGTGTAAAACTACTCAGATCTGCACAGTTTATCCTTCCTGTGCAGAGCTGGGTACTAAACTGATGTAAATCAGATAAATGGATTTCAGGTAGCCCCTGTGGCTTCTGAGCTGGTGTACCTAAATATTTAGGATTGCATGCTTCTTTCAAATGGTGTGAGCCTGTGCATGGACCAGGATTTGAAGAGTAAGTGTGATAAGTAGTAGTGCTTTTTAAAAAGCCTATTCAGTATCTACCATGTTAAGACTTAAATAGTCACGTAGATTTTTGCCCCATGGTGAAAAGGTAAGCTAAGCCCCACGAATTTGTCTGTGTGTGAGTGTGTGTCTGTGCACAATCACTGAAAGCTTATTTACACTCAGCAAACAGCTGGCTAATTGATGGTTAGGCATATCTGCCTCTGCCCCAGTTGGCAGGCTTATGTTGCATTCTTTGCTTTCCTTTTTAAAATCATAAATCACGTTTCCAAATGAAATCTCTCTTAAGGAAACAATTGAGAATCAAGGCTGTTGTGCCAGAAATCACACAGCCCTTGGAGTTGATGCACATGCACATGCAAGAAATACTGTCCGTACTTCAGCTGTGGCTGTCCTTGTTCTTGAGCATCACCTTCTGGAAAGGATTCAAAGCCCTTGTCACACAGAGGCCAAAGTCCCCATGGCAGAGAGTGAAGCAAAGCATGCTACAAACATTAGCAGGGTCAGAAGGAGGGTTGAGAGGAGTTGGCAGAGGAAGGATCTAGCACAGCAGCTACAGAAGCTCTTCAGATTATGGTGCTGCTGCTAGGGAGAAGGAAGCCAACAGGAAACAGAGGGGAAAAGCCAAAAAATACAACTGTGCTGACTGGGAGGAAACTGCTTGAAAAGGAGAAATCCAGGTCTGCAAGAAACGTGCCCAGTGGCCTCCATGACTTCAGAATTGCAGTGCAGAAATCACTGACTTGGCTAAGCACTTTATCCCTGGTGAATTCAAACAACACATGGCTTCTTTGAAACCAGAGCAGATCTGAGCATGAGCAAAAAGCAGTTATGGTGCATTCATTTTTCAGAAAACAGAAAGATCATTGGTGTGTTTCTTTCCATTTTAATTCAGCATTTTTGACCTGAGATATAGCAAGGCACAAAAGGTCATGGAGAAAATGAAAGAATGGGTAAACCAGTGCTGTTTCTTCATTTGCTCCCACAGTCCTACATTGGTTTGTACCATCTACCAAGCTTTGCTTTGGGCTGGTTTTCCCCTGCTCTGGGACATCACCTGTGCCAGTATGAAGTGAGGGAAGCTGGCTTTTCTAGCTGAATGATTATACTCTTTTCTTCAACATTACAGTAATTAACTGTGGGGTTAATAGGGCTGAGGCTGACAGCTGCTCCAAGACTACATCTTCCAGCAATACAGATGGATACCCTGGGAGAGCCTGTGCACGTGGTTTTGCTTGTGCATGCATCTTTGCTCTGCTACCAAGTAAAGTAAAATATGAGCCAGCTCAACAACATCCTTAAAGCATCCTGGTTCCTGAGTGTGGTTTACTGTCAGAGCATTAAACATAATAGCTTGTTTGCAGCTGGGACTGGAAACCCCATCACTGCCTTGTGAGCAAAGCCCTGGCTGGTGAACCACAGCATTGAGAATCGCTGATGCCTCATCCCTGCTGCTTCCAGGCCTTGCCCTTATCCTCTCTCTATCCACCCACCTCCTCCATCATGGGGTCCTCTCTGCTGTCTCTCTGTGGTGGAAGCTGGGGCAGGGCTGGCTGAGTGAGATTGTCCACTGGAGAGGAGACAAGCCAAAGATAGGTTCCTACACACAGGACTGTCCTACAAGAGGGGAACTCTATTCAAAGATGTGACAAAGACTGAGAAATCCTTGGGGGCTGAGCTCCTCATGCTGAACAGGCAGCTGGGGCTGTATGAGCAGGGAACAGAGAGACTAAAGTCCTCTCCTTGTACTACAGCTGCCACTGGAGTCTTGTGCTCAATTCTCAGTTCAAAGCAGAGGAACATTCTTTGAATGAGCAGACTCGAGGACCTCTGTCTAGGCAGCTTACCAGAGAGGATGCTGTGACTTACTCTCTGCCTGTGGACCCTTGCATTTGCTAATTATATGCTCTGCAATCAATCAGGCATGAGAGAACCAAGACCCAGACCAGGTGGAGCTGGCAATGGGACCAACCTGGAGCAGGCACAAGGCACACCTTTTTATGGAAAAAAGAACTTTATGTCTTTAACTAACAATTTGGGTTTCAGATGTAGAATTTTGGAAAATGGTTTTGATTTAAGCTCAGACATTGCCCATGGAGCAGGAAGGACCTCAGGGCAGTTGGAGTACGGGGAGGTTGGAAATGATGCTCAAAATCTGCAGCCTGACCTCATCTTGGAGAAGAAAATCACACCCAGGGCAATATCTGCTTGTCCTGTGGCACTGGTAATGTGCAGAGAGCAGGCCACCCAGGTTCATGGTGTGAGGACACAAATGTGCAGGTTTTTTCTCCAGCTTAACTATAGCCATGCTATGACTTTAGATCCTCAGGAAAGTTCCTGCCGTATCCTGGTATACATTGAGTTGTGAATGATTTGGAAACCATTGGGTAATCTTTGGCTGTGTGAGGGAGGGAGGCAGCAGAGACCACTGAAGCCAACATCAGCAGAGTCTGCTGAGACCCAGCTACCTGCCTAACATACCCTCCCCCTCACTATTTCCACGTTGGCAGCTCATGATCTTCAGGAGCATGCTCAACAACCCTGGTGAAAGCATTTTTACGTGTGTGAGGACAGCACAGTCCATTTTTCCACCACTAGCATCCAGATCCATGATTAATGACAGACACGTGTCGGGGTGGTGGCTCCCAGCCTGCAGGCACTCTGGCTCACGAGGACTGCCCTGCTGGACTCTTTGTATGGAGAGTTGTTATTTGTCTCGTCTAATGCCAAGATACTTCAGCTCACAGGTTGCCCTCAGCCATCTTGGTGTTAGTCCATCAATCAGAGAGCTCTAAGGTAGGAAGAGATTAAATCATGTTCCTTCCTGTAACTCAGCCGCTAACCATAGGGCTGGGAGGCAGGGGAGTAGGTCCTAGGGGAGGGCCCCAGCTGGCCAGGGTTCAAGACCTTTCTCCACAAGGAGTGTGGGACCTTGGGCAAACCCTGTGCATGTCTTGCTTCTCCATCTGAGAAAAGGGCCACAGCAATTTCCTGCCATTGGATTTCAGCAGTGGCTGCCTGGTGGGGGGAACCCAATCTGGTGGCTTTGAATCAAAACATCTTCTCCCAGATCTTGTGGACAGCCTCCACAGTTCCCAAAGCACTGTCCATGAACAGGGACCTCCACAGCCCCTCAAGCTCTTTCTCCTCCTCTGCAAGGCATGAAATAGAAATGACTTTGTTTACTTGCCACGTTTAAGTCTCGTTCCCTCCTTAGCTTCCTGCTTGTTCAGACTGTTCCCTCTTTATCTTCCCAGACAATCTGCATTGCCTTTGTCTGGCTTCCAGAAAATCCCTGTTCTAACTAGGCAGGAGGAAAAGCAAATTCAATGGCTTCCTCTCACAAAGGAGGAATTTTGAGAAGGCAAAGCCCAGAGAAATGCAGCGTGTTTTGCTCATGCCACAAGCCATGTGAGTGGGTAGTGTTCAAACCTACCTGCGCTATCATACAGATTGCTCTCTTGAGTGGGAGGAGGAAGAGAAATCAGGCCCATTAAAGACTGCCTTGCCAGTGTGTAAAATTAATGCATGCATATACTTTTTAGAAGAAGGATGATTTCTTTGTCTCAGAGTCACTCTGAAAAGCCCAGAAAGAGATTCACAAGTCACACCAAAACGTCCCATCTGAAGACCCCCATCTGCTACTCACCACACCAGCCATTGCGCTAAATACTGCATCAGGCACTAGTTACCTCTGTAGTGGAAATTCATAAGTGCCTGGCATCACTTCTGCTTGCTGTCATACAATTTACTGGAGTGATTAATTTATTACAACTGTTAGGCCATTCTGCCCCAGAGCAATGAGGTCTCTTCCAAACTGTTCCTGAGCATGGTTGAGACTTAGTCCAGAACAAGCACCACTCGCAAGAGCGGCCTAGATGCGGCCACCTTGGTTGGGGCTAGGAGAGGTACCTGTATGGCTTTGCTGCAAAGGGACACTCCAAGGTGTGAGTCCCTTTCTGCTACTACATAGTTTCAGTGTCCATGTTTGTTCCTTGCCTGCATCTTTTTTCTCCTTTAAATCATGGACTCCCTCTGACTCTGACTCCTGCAGCCAGTGTTCTTCTTTTCATCTAAACTGTCCAGGGAGAGACTATCCTTCTTATCCTTCAGCCCTCCTTGTTAGACCATCTTGTCCTCCAAAATACCATCAACACTTCATCCCATCCTCAGTGAAAAGAGCCAAGTCTATGGTGGCAATAGATCCTTGGACCACGTTGTGGGAAAAGAAGGGGGTAAGATCTATGAGAATTGCCCTGCTGGAGGGTCGGTAGGTGGCTGGAGGGCAGGAAGATATGCAGCAGTGTTTTGACATTGTAATTATTTTTCTATTTTCCTCCTAATTACCGCCACGTGCCCACTGCTTTTGTGAGACATTCATTAATGCTGTGTTTGAAGCCAAATAAACAATCATCTCCATTTGCCCCTCCCTGGACCCCTACATCTTTTTCTCCATGAAAATTTAAGAGGCAGTAAGAGCGTGAGCCCTCTGCTCTGGGGAAGGCTGTGATGTCTGAAGGCAAGGCTTTGACTCGCCTGTTAGCCCAAAGGAAAGAAATAATGATGAAATTTAACAGAGTAAAATGTGTTGAGGGATGCGAAGTGAGATACTTTGTAATACAGAAGCAAAGAGGGGCAAAATTACCATCTTAATTGTATTAATGTTGCCAATTAGAGACAGAGCCCGTGTTGCTCAGCAGGAGTGTTCTGGGATAGAAGGGAAGACAAATTATCTGCAAACTCCTTACTTTGTCTTTGAGAATTACCACCCCGAGGTACTTAATTGAATCTCTAGTCCTGATCAGTGAACATTGTTCAGGGAGTGAATTACAGAAAGGCCCCACAGGCCTGCTCTGTTTTGTCCCAATTAACAGAAACACTAGATTTCTGGGTTTTTTTTAAGTCACTACGTGTCTAAGAGTTAAATTGGACAAGAGAAGCTGGGTCTAAATCATTTAATTTCTGCCCAGAGCAGGGCTGGACAAAGTGTATTGGGTGTATGCATGGCAGTCTGAAGGTTGTGCCACCCATCTGAGCACCACAAAAATGGGAAAAGGGAGCTGGGAGCCCCGTTCAGAGCATGGATCCCCGTGATACCTCTCCTGGTCACCTTCCCTCTGCTTCCATGGGTGGCACCCTGCTGTCTCCCCATGTGGAGTGGAAATTATAGAGAGCAAGTATCAACATTTGTGTAGGACAGCGTGGTGCAGGGTGGGACAACTCAGACCAAGGGTGTTACTGCCTCCAAAATTATCATGCGAGCGGAAACTCTGCCCTTGGCTGAGCTTCGTCAGCCACGGAGTTTGTTGCTGGTGGTGTTTCTACTTTTTTTTATGTGGTAAAAACATGGAGGGGGTGTAACTGTCCATTGCTGTGAGCCAATATCAGCAATGAGCACCAGCCTGAGCAAGTTTGTGGATGTGCACCCCATGTCCTGTATACTTGTGGGTCTCCTCACGCGTTTTAGGCAGTGTTTAGTTTAGAGTGATGTACTCGGAGAGAATTCCTAAAGGGAATGTGTTGACCCATTCTTTTGATTTTGGGGCATAGGTTTTACTATGTGTATTTCCAGGATTACTGTAATTTAAAGCGTTTGAGTCTGTTTGTTCTCTTTTTCAGTAAAGCAAGGAAGCAGTCACAGGTCCCGCATGGTACTGGATCACTTCAGACACTGAAACACTGTAAGTTTATTGAGGATTTTTTCTGCTGGAGCAAAATGTAATGTGTTGACCAATCCAGGCCCCATAGCTCAGGATTAGCCCATTCTTACATTACTTAAAAAGTGTAATGACTGGAGTGAAAAAAAAAATCATCAAAACCCCAGATGTAATAGTTTTACAGAGGCTAATTATCCGTATTTTACTTATAAAAGGTGAGTTCATTCTGATCCTGGCCACACATACTTGAAAAGTGAAGAGGGGGAATCTGGGATTGAAGGCAACTGATAGTTCTGAGGTGGGTTGTTTTTCTTAGGGGTATATCCTCCTTTCACCCACAGGGACTCGAGTCCTTCAGCTGCACATCTCCCCGAGCTGCCATGGTCAGAAGAAAGTTTGGCCTCTGCTTGGCTGGGAGAGGCTGTTCCTTTGAAAAGAGAGAAGTGCTTTACAGCTGTGCAAAGATCATTTCCACTCCTGCGCTTCATATTCCCTTCCGTGTCCTCGTGTGCCTTGAGCACTGTGAGTGTCAGTTCTAGGACCAATGATCATTCCTCTGAGTACAGTATCCAGCACGTCATGTTCTTAGCCAGATCCTGAAGGTTCATTTATTGTAATAATAATGAAGTGTTCAGCAGCTTCTTATTGAATGCCAAGGAAGAAGTGACCTGAAGGAGAACTCTGAAGGGGATTCCTAGAAAGGAAGGAGATGATCTGCTGGAGCTGAACTCTTTCAGCCTGGCTACAGGCACATCTATGAACTCTGCTGAGGGAAAGGAGGCTGTGTGAACAGGCAAGAGGGGGAGTCACTCAAGTCAAAATAAATGTCATGAAATTCTTTCCATTGTATCTCATTGAATACAGAAGTTTGGATGATGAAGCCATGAATTCCAGAGCACGGGCAGCTGGAACAGGGCCTGTGAGGAAGGGGAAAAAATATTGTAAAACATAACGATCAAACAGTAGGGGAGAGCAAGGACCACGAAAACATCAAAAGTCATGGCAATTGTTTTGGATGAGAATGTTTTTAAGAGTCCCTGTTTACGTTGGACAGGAGAGTTTGCTTTGAACAATGGATGAACTTTTGCAAAGCAGGAAAAGTCCACTCTACTTACTACTAGAAGTTTCTTTTCCTTTTCTTGAAAAAATATATGCATATATTTATAAAATCAGTGAAAAATTAAAATATGTCTTCTTGTTTTGCTCTCTTCCCCAGATCTTCCTCTCACACTGTTCATGCTGGACTGTTAGGGATAGGGCGGGACGAGATGCAGGGGTAATTTGCCCTGGAAATGCCAGTGTGTTATCTATGTGGCCGAATTCACTGGGTTCATGTGTCTCCAGGTTCACGCACAGACACAAACACATGTAACTGAGGTCCTGACACCAAGGCTTTCCGCCTGTGTCATTGAGTTTACCTAAGGCACACTTGGGTTACCCCATCCACCTGACACAGAACTATAAAAAATTATGGGATTTAAAGCCCTGCTTTTGTGCTTATTTTTAGTGTTATAAAGGTATCTAGGATACTTCAGACTTGCATTTGTGTATTACATTGTGATTGCAAGATATTGGCACATAGAGATTCAGCCTTGTGGGTCAGGAATGAGGATACTGCAGGCTAATAAAGATTAGAAGAGACAAGCATCATTATACCAAGGTCACGGCTCTTGCTCCGGACAGGCTGTCGGCTGGTTCTCTGCGGATCTGACGAAGGTGTCTGCAGTCCTCACTCCATAAGGGTGGGCTCTCATGACATGGACTGGGGAATGCTCTCAGCCTGTCTGCACTTTCACCTGTCTGCATGTATTTGGCTTTGCAAACTGGTCTTGCTCATCCTGTTCCACAGAGAACGGCCATTGCTACTGGGCTGTTGACGCCCAGGCATCTTTGTCCTGGACAGAAGTGCATAGGTGGCCAATGATGCAACACAACAGGAGAAGAGATGTTGTTTCTCCCCCTTCCAGATTAACTCATACAGCACTGGGCAGCAGGAGTTATGTCTGCTTTTAGCAGATCTATGACTTGAATCTGGATGGTCAGGGTGGCATCTTTTTATCACAGACAAACTTTTAGCAATAGCAGTTGCCAGGATAGGCTCTGAGAAGCCCAACTTGGCACTGATGCAATGCTGGGAAGTTGGTTTCAGCAGGAAAACCTCTGAGCTTCTGAATTTAGTTTTTCTGGAGGTGTGACTCAGGCGACAGGAGCCAGAGAGTTACCAGAGGTCAAAGAGCAAGCAAAATCAGTCAGTTGATGTCATGAAAGTGCCATGACAGGCCCAGAAACAGGATTCCTGCAGAGAAGGCTGGGCAGGTTTCTGTGAACACAGAACTTTGCCAGCTTCCATGACAGCTGCCCCCAAGTGCTTCCCTGCTTAGCAGCGCTCTCATGGTGCACACTGAGCATACAGCGGGACCACAGATAGCATCTTTTGCTTTTCCCTATGAAAGAGAGAAGCCGTGAGACACTCCATCAGCTAGAAAGCATTCTCTAGGTGCTGATAAATGTGGAATGTTTGCAGCAGCAGCCAGCAAAGGCAATGATGCAATCTCCAGAACAGACCATGCAGAAATTTGTGACTATTCTCTTGTACACATCAAACAGAAACAGAGCAACACCATGCTGTGCTACAGCGTATACAGCCCCTGAACAGTACCTGGTTGCGACACCCTGCATAGAAAAACATCCTCCCCTTCACCTCTGCAAGGACCTCCTTACCTCCCTTCCCCAGTGCAAACATGGTGGGTGACTGGGGCAGCTTGGTGGCCCTGCAGGACACGGCCTGTTTAAGAGGGCTTTCCCTTGTGGCCCCTGGACAATGGCTAGCTGTTTCTGGAGTGCCCCGTACATTCCAGGATGCATTGGGCCTCACAAGTTAAATATTTAGTCTTTCCTGAATCTGAATACTTCCCGAGCTCCTGGTTTTGTTGTTTTCATACATTCAGCTTTGTTTCGTTTGATTAGAGTGGTGGGGTTTGTAGATAGGGACTCTATTCTTGGCAGAAAGTGGAGTATTATTAACATTCCTTATCTTGGGAGCTTATATTATTGTGTGACATTGCACAGAGTAACCTTAAAATAAAAGCTCTCCTCTGCCATTCCGGGCTTTGTTTTGACTGCCAGCCACCTCCACAGCAGCGAACAGAGACACCGCTGCACAGGTTATTGGCTGTGACTTCCACTCCTTTCTGAAATCTGTGCCATTCACTCACAAAAGGATGCATCATTCAGCCTGCCTCTGGTGGAAAAGCAGCACGGTGTGATTCAGAGTCTGGTTTCTAGCAAACCAGGGGTTAAAGCCAGTTTGGCTGCCTCCTCCAGCTGCAGGCTTGCTAAGGGGAAGGGGTATAAATCAAGGGCTTTGGAGAGAGACAAGCAGTTTGCATATCACTTCAGAGAGTGCATCATTTAGAGTGTCTCCTAATCCCTTCATCACCTTTCTGACACTCATTAACATTTCCCCTGACCAGGGGCTTTGGCGAGGACTCGGCATGATGCTTTCAGGCTTCTCTTTGGAAAATTTGGAGCTGTCTCTACAGAGTCCTGTATCTAGCTTAGTAAAAACACGCATGCAGGAAGGATGGAACAGGCCTTATGGCTTTCAGGTTTCCCCCTTGAGTTTTGGTACAATCCATAAATTACAAGATTCACATTAAAAAAAAGTCTATATTCTCCTATCACAAAGTAACTGTGATGCAGTCCTGTCATCCACATTGGCAGAAAACTGTCTCCAAGTAAAAAACAGCAGCACAGGCAACAAACAGCTCATGCACATCTATCCCATGCCTAATTAAGGCTATTTAAATGCTAACATTGCTAAACAAGAGTAATTTCTCTTTCTGTCTCCTATTTGTAAAAAAAACACAAGAAAATTAAATGTCTTAATAGACAAACTGTGAACGTGAATGTGCCAGCAGCAACATTTGCTCAGCCATGTTAGAAGCATGCAGGATTTTCTCTTACTGTTTTTCTGGGTCAGTGTGCAGCTTGATAGATTGCTATTTATATTATAAATTGGGTGCCCCAATATATGCAGAAAGTGCAACCCAGTTGAGTCAGTGCTGTTAGAGTTGTCTTGCTGTTTGTCCAACCTTCACGCTGCACTGTAACGGGCTTTACATTCAATTACTGTGCGACTTAGCTGGGAACATTTCTACTCCAATTCTGTCTTACCTCACCCGGACAAGCTAATTACAATACATGGTAGAAAAAGATCTCAATCACACTGTCACCTGTCTCATGAGTCTCACTTTTGCCCGGAACTGAGAAACTGGAGAGTTGCCTCTTTTGGATGGTGGAAGAATGGAGCCAAGAGCAGTTTGTAGCAGAAAACACTGAAGGAACCTGATCTTCACCCTCAGATCCTTCCTTTTCCATTGCACTGCTCTTTTTGTTAGTAAGGAGTAAGATGCCCTGTGTCGCAGTTGGATTTCATGGGAGAAAAAGTCATCTTCAGACCTCAAAGCCAGCCCAAGAGAAGATTTTTCTTTGGTTACTTTCAAAGAAGCTAGTCAAGAATGGATAAACATTGAACCTGTCAGGATGTTTTCTACAGCATTTGTCACTGGAGAAGTTACGATCTGATAGCTGAAGTGTTTCAGATTTTCACAGACTTATAGCTGGCTGACCTACATGTACAGTCCTTTCTTCTTCTTTTCTCTGAATAGGATTATTAGAGTTTGCAATAGCTCCAGCCATCCTTTCCTAGATCATCATGAATGTAGGTACTGTGAAACAACCAAGCAGCAGAGAAATTGCCCTGCTTGTGTAGCTCGCTGCCACAAAGCGCGATAGATAGGTAGGTAAAGGAGTACGTTGCAGCCTGCATGCTGGGAGTGTGGTTGAAGTGGCCTTGAAAGACGGTGAAGATTGTTGTGTACAAGCCTAAAAGCCACTTCCTTGGTGTAGCAGCTGGTGCAGCTTGCTGCCAGATCTCCTACATGCTGACGCAGGCTCGGTGGAAGCAGGAAATGGCTTCAAAGCAGTACTACAGAGAGCTCTCAGGAGCCTCTGTGATGGGTAGGCTACTCCCAAAGAGCCATTGCATGCCCCAGGGCAGCAAAGGTCCTGGTGAACGGTCTCAGTGTGACCAACAGCGGATGTTAGGAGCAGTAGCATTGAAATAATACACTCTTGTCAGCACTGTTCCTGCAAGGGTCCTGAAACTTCTCTCAGAATAGAGAAGGCCATGCTGGCCAACCTGACTGCCAGGCTGAAACACAAAGTAGACAACGACACCTGAAGGCAGCAGGCTCCAGTGCCTTGTAATCGTGGCAATGTTTTCACTTAGTCATCAGAGTGTATTTACAAGTCTCTCCCACTATTCTCTTCCTGCCAGCAGCTAACAAGCACATCTAGTTAAGCTTAACAGAAGTATGTTTAATAATTAGCAGAGCTCAGGAAGACCTTGCTTGCAGGTCTGTTGTGTGTGGAGGTGTTAATAAGAGCACATGAGGAATGAGAAATGTTTGGCACTTGCAGCAGCTGGAGGATGCTTCCACCCTCATTCTGCAAGCAGCATCTCTCAGTGGCTCCAGGCGGATGTCATCAGTGCCCAGAGGCTCCTCTTGGTCTCCGCTTCACCATCTGCCTTTCCACTCCCGGGAGTGAGGGATGCTGAGGACAGCAAAATGGGCTCCAGTGTGTGGAGGGGACTGTCCACCTCAGCCTGACCTCAGCTCCACTTCACCCAGAGAGACTTCTGCCCTCGCTGATGCTGGCTCAGCCTCCCCTGCTCTGTGCAGGCAGGAACAGGCAGTCTCCAACCACCTCCTGACATAGACTGCCCACTGGCCTGCTCTTGTTGAAACTTTTCTAGCAAGCGCCATCTCCTCGTTTGCGTAGGTGTGCAGGACAATTTAGACAGGGCTGCTCTGAGCCTGTCCACCCCACCTCTGCCATGCTCCCCGCCTCATAGCTGCCGCCAACCACCAGCGCTCTGGCCCCTCTCCCCCTGCTCTCCCTCTCCTCAATCCCGCTCACTCAGCCTTCTGGAAATGTCCCTCACATTGTGTTTTCAAGAGCTCCATAGCTCTGGGTTGCAGCTCTCAGCACTGTCATCTAGTCTGTCAATCTATTTCCTTGCTCTTTTTCATCTCAGCTTCATCTATTCTCCATCGCTGTCCATCCATAACCTTTCTTATTTTTAGACTATTCCAGACCATCTCCTTCTGTTTATGTACATTTGCTGCCAACCTTCAGTCTCCTTCACACTTCCCTTTGCTTTGCTTTTATGGCCTTTTATGATGTTTATGTTACATCAAGGCCCTTTCCCTTTTTATTCCCTTCCTGCCCCTGGATAATTATTCTTCCATCCATGGCTTTTACTGCCTGCCTTTATCATGAATGTTTCTGTGGGTGACAGGAGTGTCTGGAGCACATAACCTCTGTCTGCAAGCTAATGGGCAGCTCAGATATGGGCCAGGACTAAATATGCTTTGGTGATGGACTCTGCCCATCACCTGCTGGACCTTCCCTGTGCAGACCGTGAAACCTCTTACTCGAAGCTGCTATATCCTTCCTGACTTGGCCTCCTCTGAAAGCCAATGGCTACCACCTTCGGGTGCCTTCTTGTCTGTCACAGTCATAGTCTGGGAGAGGAGACAACATCCCCTGCCATTCCTGCAGCCTCACTTCTAAGGGTCCTTTGCATCTAGCAGAGGCACAAGGTTCTTCTCTGTTGCATGTGCATGGTGTGAGTGAATGGCCATCAGTATGGGAATGCTGGTTTCTCACGGCCCCTATGAGACAGCCTGTCTGTAGAGCTCTGACAGCATTGACCTGGAGGTCTCTGATTCAGTACACGGGTGATTTAAATGTCTGCTGCTGTCCACCCACCCTGAAAATGGGGTAGTAGCTGATCCGTGGGCCTGCAGAGATGGGGAGCAGAGGGGAAGGCTGCTCTCTTGAACACCTAATGTCTCAACCACTCCCACAGCTCTTTCACCCAAACCAGGAACAAGGAGATACCACTACCACCATCAATTAATTGATGTGCTTCTAACCTCAAAGTCTTGCTGAATTCCGGAAGAATTTAGCCTGAGGAAACACTGTGTCTAGCTAAAACAGGAGCTCTAAATCTGTCCCTCCAGGAAGGGTGGCCAAGTAATGGACTTGTCCAAGTGAGTTGGAAAAGGTACAAGACATGGTACTGTGCCAGGGGGAGTATGTTTATGTGGTCAGATCAGAGTAACTCCACTCCCCAGTCACAGCAGCCCTGGAGCTGAAAAAGAAAATGATCTTGGCAGGACAAGCAGCCACGATAACCTGGGAAGAGAAGTCCAGGCATGCCACCATGAAAAGCTCTCAGCACAAAGATTAAGTAGCCCCTGAGGCAGGACCTGTTGAGAAATCATCCCTGCACAAATACCACGACAGGGAAGAGAAACTACCAGGGTAAAAGTTTCTCAGGTTAGAGCTCTCAAGTGGTCACAGAGATGCTGGAGAAGTCAGCCCACATTGCATCCTGCCAGGACGCCACTGCACAGAAAGCAACTACACTAACCACCTTCTCAGAAGAAATGGGAATGTCTGTTTTACTACTTCCAGGCCTTACCACAAATGCATGAACACCACTCTCCAACTTCCAGATTATTTCATTCAGTCTTGCACCAGCACTGCTTCCTGTTTCAATGTCTCTGCTTTCTTTTCCCTTTCTTTATTGGAGTGATGAAATCCCATCTCAGTGCATCTAAAGCATCTTCATTGCCATACCATCCTTGCTGTTCTCATTTATTTTTCCTTCTTATCAAGAAGATCCCATTTTTCCCAATGATGCTAAAGCCTGTATCATGATTTCAGCTCAGTACACAGCTCTGGTGTCTTGGGGAGCTGTGCCCGTACCAGGCTGATTCGGAGAACTCAGTGCTCCAGCTGACCTAGGGGTAAAGGATCACACAAGGATCTTCTCCTTATAACACTTGTGTCCTGAGCAGTAACATGCCCTTTCTCCCTTGATATTTTGGTGAGCACATACAGAGAGAACTCCTTTGGGAAGGACAGCAAGAGCAAAAATCTCCAAGTGGGAGGTGATAGCACTGACACATAAATCTTCATGAATTTAGGAGACTCAGGGAGAACACAGAGCAGTTCCGTGGATGAAGGGAAATGAGTGGCAAGGCATGGGGCAAAGGGTCTGGTTTTATTGCTAGATCAGCTGAGCATAGGGATGGGATGTACTCAAGACAGGGAGGAGAAGTCCTCAGAGGATCCCCCAGCGGCAAACAAGGAGGGGGTGGGTGCATAGCTCTTCATTTTTTCTGTGTTTCTTTGGGTCTCTATGGCTGTAGGGCACCTGCACTTTAGTCCCTTTGCACAGCCAGTGTTGCCTGTCGGCAGGTTGGCGCCTGGTGTCCCATGTCCAAGGAGAGGTGAGCTGTAAGGTTGGACACGGACAAGAGGTCAGGCTGAGATACAGCTCTAGGTGGGCAGAGGGAAACATCTGACTGCCTTGCCCTGGACCTACACTGGACTGTGAGGGCCCCACAATGGTGTCCCCAGTCCCAGGGGGAGCTGAGAGACCCTAAAAGATGTTAACCCTTCATTCTGCCCCAACAGTGTGATACGGGGTGCAGTCAGGAAAACCTCACAGCTCCCCCCCTGCATGCTTCTCCCTTCCAGAGGGTAACAGCCAAACCCGTGTTTTATTTTCTCTCTCATGTTAAAGCTCTTTCCCTTGCAGCTGCTGGAGTAATTTAATTAAATTGTAATGCTGCGGAGCTGGCTTCTCTCCAAGGGCAGGAGCAACAGCTTGCCACCTCGAGGGCAGGCAGGCTCCCAGGGAGCCAGTCACACAGCACCAATAACACGCTGCACTTGACTCATAAGTCTCCTGATGACAGGTTTAAAAGAAACCCCACCCCACATGAGCACCGTGCTGTAGAGCAGACCCGGAGGCAGCCCTCTGCACAGGGCCCTGGCACCCTGGCAGCAAAAGCCGTCCTGCCCGAGGTGATGCTGAGCTCTCTGCAGAGATGCTGAGCTCCCTCCTGTGTCTGGCTCCAGCCAGTAACCAGCAAACCCCACGTCAGCTGCAGGGCAGCTTCTTCTGCAGGACTGGAGCCTGTGCCCAGGACTGTGCTGGGCAGCCTGGGGGACCCCAGCAGCGTCCGCTCTTGCAAGAGGGACTGGGCAAAAGGGGGTGATTTTCTGGCATCGACAGGGCTGGGACAGAGTCAGAAAAACTGAGCAGCAAATCCTGGGGCAGAAAAGAGTCCCTCTGGCCTGCCAGCCGAGTGATCTCCTGACTTTGCGTCCTTTCTTCCCTCTCCTCCCCTCTCAGCATCTCCAGCCAGCAGCACCATTGCTCTAAAGACAGGGAGAAATCACTGCCCTTGTCCTGTCTCCAGGCTGAAACAGTCCCCATGCCCCTTCCAGAGCATCCACCCCTCTCCTGACCAAAATACCCTCCATGCAATCTCCCCTCAGTAGCCCACGGCCTCCCCCAGTGCCTTTCCCCCAGCCTCCTGCAAGGGATCTCTGCCTGCCAGGGTACCGACTGCCGTGCACCGCAGATCTGTGCATCACCACCGCCCTGCACACCCGGGCTGCAGCAGACCTTCCTCTGCCAGCCAGCAGGTACCCAGCGCCCCGTTCTGCAGCTGCAGCCAAGCCCTAGCCCAGATGCCATGTGCTCCCTCTCCCCAGCATCCCCCGCAGAGAGGCCTGGCGTGAGCAGAGGACACATAAGCGTTTCCGCTCGCTCCACTCCGCTGCTTCTATTTATTCCTCTCCCAGAGGCAACCTGTGAATAAATGCAAACCCCAAGGAAAGTCTCAGATCTTTTAAAATGAAAGAAATCCCCTCCGGAAGAGAAAGACAGGCAGAGGCACAGCTGCCAGCAGGGAGCTGCTCCTCACAAGCTTCTCTGTCTGAAGGCAGATTGCAGCAGGAATAAATGCCGGGCTGCTGTTGGCACCGGGCACATCAGCAGCATCACAGGTCAAGCAGGGGTGGGAGGGCAAACGAGTAAAATCTTCCTCTGCTATTCCTTGGTAAGAGCTAAACTCCTGGCTGGTTTCCATGCATTCCTGGGAAAGCATATCCTTAGCAAAGCCCATCTCACCTTCAGGAGAGAGGAGATCCTGGAGGACCTCCCAGCAATAACCAAATAGAGGCAAAGCCCATGAGGGGAAAACTTCCATTAAAATCTAAAATTCGAGTGTACACTGGTGGCAAACGCATTACCATCGCTAGTCCAGGGATGCTGGGGCCAGGGAGAAATGAACTTGCTGAGACGCCCTGGGCACAGCTGCATGCCCCAGGCAGCTGAGTCCTGTGACTCCCGAGAGTGCCTGTGCTTGAGGCAGAATACAGAAATCACGAAAATACTGACTGCAACACCAGGAACAGAGATAGGGTGAAATGTCAGGGTATTTCCATAGCTCTGGGAAAAATCAACCTCGTAAATCATGACACAGTCCCTGCTGAAAGGGTAGTGCAGTCCCACAGCCCAGTAGCTCTTGCTACAACCTCTCATAAAGGATCTCACTCGAAGGAAAGGAGTGCTCCCAGGTCAGCTTGGATAAAATCCTGATTCCGGAAAGACAACAGAAGAAGTAGTGGGTCAGGATGGCTGAAAAAGTGCTGGCCTGTAATGTTAAATGAATGTCGACACGCACACAGATGTGTGTTGCATCTGTGTGCATGGGTCAGTGTGCATGAACCGGTGGAGGAAGGTGTCTCTGGTGGGGAGGGCAGTTTGGGAAGGGTGGTTCTTCCCCCAGCTGTACAAGCATCCTTCTCACAAAGCACCTCATTGCCCAAGGACATCATGGCCAGGCCATCAGGTCCTGCAGGGGAGGATATTGCAGCAGGCTCTTTTAAAATACTCCAGAGGAACGGTTGGGAAAATCACTTCAGTACTTTGCTCCTGGATGCTACCACTGCTGTTTATTTCATGGCCCTTTTAATCTACTGGGGAGGAGGAAGGGCGGGAGGAGGAAGGGCGGGAGGATGCTGTGTGCTGAGGCGCAGGGCTGGTTCCCCCACCCCGAGGAGAGATCCCTCCTATACATGTCCTCCCTGCCTTCCAGCATCTTGTCCATGGCCTCAGTCCTCTTGGTGACAGCCAGGAAAGGTGCACCCAAAAGGGAGTGGAGCAGAGGATGCTCCCCTGGGGAACTATGTGGTCTGGGATCGATGTCAGCCAGCAGCTCCTTTGCAAATCTAATGCTAAGTGCCACTGTTTTTTCTGAGCATTGGAAAGTCCTGGGCAGGTGCAAGGGACTAGTCAGAGCTTATGTCCCATTCCAAGGAAGAGAGGTACCTTACTTTGACCAAAATCTCATGCTTTTTGATGGCATCACAAAATTTGTGCAAGTTCTGGACAGCTTTCCTGTGTTTGTTCTAGTGGAGAATGACTAGGACATGGGTAAAGCCAATTGCCAGACCCTTAGGTAACATTTTGAGAAGTGCATACTCCATAAATAACTCCATAAGAACGTCTCTCTTCTTCAAAATTCAATGACACTTACAATGCAGAACACCAGATAATCTGGCCCACAGTGAATATTGATGTCTGAATGGATTTCCTTGCAGGGGTTTGTGTTGAGTGTACTGTAGAAGAGTAAATCTTATTTTCATGCTTATTAAAATATTACCTATAAGAACAAATGCATCCTAGAGATAGGCTCATGTTGAAAAATTGGGGTTAAAATTCATTGTCACCAATGTGGGATCTTCTTCCTGCCTATATTTAGGCTGTGAGTATAGGTAATGAATAAAAAGGAACAAAAGCAGATGACCATTTAGAAGAAGTCCCAGAAAGATTTGAGGGTTTGTTCGAATCAGTATTAACCTTCCATGGCACAACCCTGGCAACCAAAAGCAGGAATTTGACTTAACACAACAAATCCTAGGTGTGCAGAAGTTGCATCTTGATTTATAAATAATGGTAGTTCAATAAATAGCTCTTAGTCATTCTCTTACAACTCCAAGTTGTGATGGCTTTCCCTTGGAGAAAGTTGCCCATGGACGTGATCTGAAAGTATTTTAAACCTTGTGTAAGTATACGGCCACCTCTGCTGAGCCCAGGATCAGTGTGAGCTCTGGCTGTTTGATGAGGCTCCAATACAGTGGCCTGTTCAGAGCAGAAGGCGTCTCAGTCTTTCTTTATGAGCTTGCTGAGACACATGGTTGGCCAATGCTCTTCTAAATACTATGATGGAGTTCAAAACACAGGGTTCATTTTAACTCTGGCTCCGATTTGCCTAAATGTGAAAAAATAGCTGGGGAATCCCATGATCCTTCAGGTAATCCATGTCTAATTCCTTGCTTGGGAAGTTATTTCAGTAGTTAATTACTCTTCAGATGTTAAAAATTTGCATCTTGTTTTAGCTAGGATTTGTCTAGTTTGATGTCAGCCAGGGTAGCTTAAGTTACATGGGCTGGATGTATTGCAGAGTGCTCTACTGTGAAATATTTACTTGACCTGAGCATCAAATATATATTCAGAAACATTAAGGTCAAGACTGTCACCTCTTGATCTTTGCTTTGAGATACAGGTAGCATGCTGTCTCTGCTTCTTACACGCAGTGGAAGAGAAGCTCAGAAGGAAGCAGAGTGCATATGTGGCAGGAAAAGGGAGACCTTATTGAATGAGCAACATCAATATTGCAAAATGAAGCACTTGGATGCTGGAAGCTTTAGGTTGTCTTTCTCATGGAGCTGGCCATCAGAGATATATTAGCATAACTTACAGCACTGAGTTGTTACCATGATTGTGAGAGCTGTCTGAAAAGTAGGATTCATTCCTGTACAAAAAGGTTTGAATTCTCTTCTTTTTCAGATCTGGAACAGATCAGGCAGAAAAGGGACATGGGTGAAGTGGCCTGTCTCAGGAGAGCTTTGGATGCACATGGCTGTATGGCCTCCCTCCTGGTCCCTACACACATCGCTGAAACCAATGCATTTTCCCAAAGAAAACTTTATATTTTAAAAACTGCCTTTTCTCGGGTGAGAGGAGGAGCAACCATTAAAGTGAAAATCTCCCATCGGCTCAAGTACACATCCCGGATAATTTTTTTTTTCTCGAATATATAACACCAAATTTGGCTGTCAGTCACATGGCCACAAATCTAGAGTAACTAGACTGAAACTGAGATAGGCATATGCCTTGGCACCATGGTGATGGTTGCCTTAGTAATAAATGCACAAGTTGAACAGATAGATTTCTGCCTGCGTAGCGGGGAGCTGACTCGGGCCCAGTGCTCAATGCAAGGCACATTAATTTACAGCCCCATCCACAGGCTTCTCCCATCTCTAAGGCAACTCTTCGGGCTCATATATGTGCCTGCTGAGATGTAAAAACAACAGCCTGTAAAGTTATCTTTCCTGGTAATCTTTATTGTTTGCATAGCACAGGTTTCCCTTGACGCGAAGAGTGGGGGTTTTACTCTCCCTGGAAAACAGCCTGGACTTCATCTAGGGGCAGAGGAGCATGCCCAGCACCAAAATACATTTATGAAGCTTGTTAACCTCCAACTCCGCTGCTTTGCCCTGGTGACCTCTTTGTCATCACTGCGGAGCCCTATAACCGTGCCTGTAAACCTGAGGCATTTCTCCTGCGATCTGACCAGGATTTGCTTTGAAGTCAGGTTTCCTATTCCTTTGGCATGGATTTCTTTTAGTGTGAATTGAAAAGAAAACAAAAACACAGGAAAAGGTCCCATATCAGGATAAATGAAATACTACATTTTGATGTTATCTAGATGTTTTGGCCCTACTGCAATTCTGTGCTTCAACATAAAAGGAAATTCCAGCAGCTCTGAAGTGGAGTCCGCTGACCTCCCTGAAATGCTATGGTTCGATCTCTTTATCCAGTGACGAAATTTGCCCAAAGCAACACTTCTCTGGAGGAACAGGCATTTTCAAAGAGAGACCTACTCCATCCACAGACATTCCCCAACTCTAGTAATGGTGTTTCAGAGGATGTTATTATTCAAACCCAACTTTCCAGGCAGCACATAACTGTCACTCGCCTTTAGATAATTCAGATGGATTATCACAGAAAGTGAGGCACAACTCACGTACAACATGTTTTGAGCAGAGCAGATGCTTAGTGAAAACCCCAGGCACCAGGGCAAAGTCCAGGAAGGCCAGGCCTCCTACCAGGCTCTAACAAGTGGAAAAAATTCCCTGACAAATTCAGGGGCTGAATGTCAACAGTTTAGCAGGTACGGAAACATTGTTTTGTAATCCATAGTCCAGCAAACAGGGAATAATCTCACAGTGAATCTGACCACAGGTGCTGATCTAGGAGCTCTCCCAGTGCAACCTCGATGAAGCCTTCTCCTCTGACTGACGAATTTATCATGTCTGATTTTGGCAAAGAACAGCTACAGCATTTGTTCGCTGACGTCCAGTGCCATTCTCTGCTTCTCCCAATGCCTCATGCTTCCTGTTTCGCAGGCTAAGCTCCGATGTGTGGCTCACTTGTTGTATGCAATTAAAATCTGGAGCCAAACAGCCAATTTCCATTCGCATCGTCATATTTTGCTCTTCCAGCGATGCTTCATCAGAGGATCTCAGAACATTTTGCAGCCATTCATTAGGAGCCAGCCACCTGTCTTGGAAGACAGGCAGAATTATCCTTTAACTACATGTAAGTAAAATCAAGGACACAGACATTAGCTGGTTTGTTAGAGGTCATTGAAAGTCTTTGTCCTTGCATAACCCTGTGCTTTGCAACTGATATCTTGGGAGACGTTCTCAGAGCATTGTGCAGGTGCAGTGGCTGACAGACAAATCAAAACCACCCTGTGATATCTAGTTTGTCTTCAGACATTTCTTACTACTCTTTTGCCATCTCATACCTTCAGAAGAGCACTGGCTCTTTGAGGAGATGCTCTTTGTGTCCACCAGACCTGCTATAATCACCTGCAAACTTTTCCTCAGCAGCAAGAAGGGTGAGTGTCCCCAGCACATGCTTTCAATGGGGAGGGAGGGAGCCAGGTACTGAGCCCTGTGGTGCACCACAGGCTGTGGGATCACTTTGATCTCCGAGGGCTTGACAGTGGCTTGAAGAAGCATATATATAGCTGTGCTGAGTCTGCCTCTTCCTTCCTCCACTCAGATGTCTGCTTTGAACAGAACACCAAATGGTGGTCATAAATATCAGGGGGTAATTAGAGTTTCCTTTCTCTTCTAAGTTTGGGAGCTATAGACAAGATGATCCTTCCAAGCTGCTCTGTCTCTACCTTTCCCCTGAGAGGGCTCCTGCAACTGGACATTGGTGCATCTTACTGAAGCACTGCTGGGCTTGGCAGCCAGTTCCCTTCAGTAATTCATCTCAAATATTCCTAGTGCTGCTTTAGATTGATGATGTTTTCCCTCTTCCTTTCTCTTTATATTGTCACTTAACTGCTCCAACTTATAAAGCTGTTAATCTTTCACACACATGCTTACGTTAAGCAGCTTAAGAGCACTGCAAACACTTTATCCTCATAAAGATTGAACTGCCCTGATATGAAACTTGTAGCTCTGGAATAGAACAAAATTTACGTACGCAAATAAAAGCTGAAGGTCAGGGACAGACAGAGAGACTGTAAATATTTCTGGGCCCATATTTCAGAGGATTTGAAAAGAGGAGACAGGAGTTGATTGGCTCCAAGCTGCTTCTGTGCCCTGAGTCAGCAGGAGCTGAGAGGAGAGGCAAGAAGGTACAAGGAGGATGGGCCATGCCACAAGGCTGCGTGGCCCAGGTGGGTGACCTCTAGACTTCTGCTGACTCATCCCATCGCAACCTGGCAGGACCATGCTCTGGGGGAGTCAAGGTTAGAGAGGCTCAGGAAAAAGCCTGAAATATTTTTTCCCTGGGATGAAAACTAAATGCAGTTTTCCCTGATGAAAGCTCCAAGGCAAAAACCGGAATGAGAAAGACGCTTGACTGCGCAATCAGCTATCCTTGTTCATGCACCTTGGTGGGCAACAGACACAACAAGGCACTGCACCATGTGTCCTCTGCCTGGGGTGCAGATCCACACTGCAGTTCAGAAGCAAAGAGGCAGCCGTGGCTATGGATGGAGGAGGCTGTGTTGGAAGTGGGCAGTGTTGGGAAGCAATGTTTAGGGTATGGCCATAATTGACAATATCTTCTCCTGAGGACATACCCAGGGGCACCGGTCCGATTGCTTTGGCTGGTGACCCAGCACTCATACAGAAATTCTACATGCACAGCCACCCCTGCACCTGGTGAGTCTCCATGGCCTCTGGTGTGTCCATGCCATCAGGCTGGCCCTCCCCGTGTTCCGGGAGCCCAGGCTGTTCTGCATACTATGGACTCTGGGTTGTCAGCTCCTACCTTCAGAAAGTGTTATCTAACATGCTGCCGAGGTAGCCAGAGACCAGAAGAAGGTTTTTCAGAGCTTTGCTCTCAAGCTGCTTGGATTCATCAAGGTTTTGCAAGTGCCAGTACAGGCTCAGTGAGACCATTGTGGGGATTAGTGGGAGAAGTATGCAGCATTTCCCAGGATACAAGGGTAGCTCCATCTTGGGCTTAATTATGGGCCATTTGCAGAGAAAATTCGAAACTGTGTCCTAGGAAGGATTTCTTGCTGAAGTGGGCCCATACACCCCACAGCACAAATTAGATTAATTCCTAAAGTGCTTTATTAAAGATTCCACTTATTTACCAGAAGGTCGAGTGCATTTGTTGGGATTTTCTGGTGGTCTTCTGTGAAAGAGCTGTGCTTCCTGGAGCAGAGGAGGTGACCAGGGCAGGCAGGTGCTTCTAGTTCCGTTTCAAATGACTCAAGTGAAGTCAAGACATAATTTTTCTTTGCTATTTTTGAAAGGGACCTAATGCCGTCTTTGAAGGCAAGAGAGGCTGTTTTGAAATGCCCGTGGCTGAATGTCTCTCAGTGTTCAGCTGTAGCTTCCTGGGGCTTGCGCCCTCTGTTCTCTGTTATATTGCTCAAGAGGAGGCACAAAACCCAGGCAGCCCTCAGGGATGCAAGGATTAGCGATTGGCTTGGCTGACCTTGGTGCAGGACTTAACCCGTTGCAGTGGCTGGGCACAGTTCAAGTGCAGATCAGGATGCCTTTGTGTTAGGTGCGGCCGAAGCAGGTCTACTGTTAGCTGGTCCTGTTGCACCTCAAAGACAAGCCCTGGGCAGCAGAGTAATAGACGCTGAGACCTCTCTTATAGTTGTGAAGAAGTGCCTGTAAGCACTGTGACCCAGGTGCTCTGAGCAGTGGTTTATCCATGCTGGGCTGGTATGCTGAGGTTAATTCATTGTGTCTGGTCCTCATCACAATACTCCAAGGCCCATGGTCTTTTGGGCCATGTATGAGAGATGCTGCGCCTTCTGAGTCATTCTGTCTGCACTGGGGGTTCAATCCTGGTGATATTTCCTTCCCAATTCTAGCTCTGTAGAGCTGCAGGGGAATAGTGTAAAGACCAGGTCTGAGCAGGCCAGCCATCCCAGCACAGGATTTGCGACCAGAGTGGCTTCAGCAGTGCTGGGATTGTAGAATAACGTGATCCATGCAAATCTGTAGAGCACATGATGGCCAAACCTCGTGGACCTTCTGACAGCTTTCCTTGATGTGCAGCTTTCCTGCCTATAGACACTTGATCTCGTTCCTGTGTGTTGAAACTGCACAGGGAGCCCTGGTGTAAATAGGAATAAGGCCAGTACATCCCTCTTTTCCTCTCCATTAGTTTTTAATGGATCTCTCTGAACTTCTCGGGCAGTGATTTCTCTCTTTCCTTTTCCCTTCCTAAATGGGGAAAGAAATGGCTGTGAAACCCACTTGCCTCAAGAGCTGCAGTGAAACAGTTAACCTTTTCCAGGGCTCGTGGCAGGGATGCAATTTATAATTGTGTTTTCCAAGAGAGCTATAAACTCGTCTCCTATCAGTTTTCTGGCTGAGGCGGAGAGTCATCAAGAGTTGCATCAGGGATGAGGTATAATTCAACCAATTATAACTGGCAGGTTATGCTGCACTAGTAAAGTATGGATTTTAAAGTCTGCAATTGCTGATAAACAGTATTGCAGGCAGAGGAAAGCAAAATCTATTCTGAGTGAAAAGGCGAATTGTATCATTTAACCCTTTCCTCCCAGGGGACCATTGCCTCCTTGCCAGCGATGCTTGCCCACGTCTCTGCAGCAGGTGTCAGGGGAGGGGGGTACATTTGGCTGTGCAGGAGTTACAGCTGTGTGGGTACCAGTGGAGGAGCTGCGCTGGGCATCCGTGATGGGAAGGCAGAGGTGTCTGTCTGGGGCTGGAGTGCATGGAGCCAGAGCGGGCTGTGAGTCCAGGGGCTGGGAAAGCCCTTCTGCAAAGGAGGTGATTCCCCCGACATGTCTGCAGGGCGGGGGTGTTCAGCCCAACGCATTCAGCCCACGGATGCCGCCAGGTCATGCAGCACAGAGAAGCCCTCGGGAAGTGTGTGCCCTCTCCCATTGTCTGTAAGTGCTTTGCCTTTTTGTACTCCGTTTAGATCCGAAAGTGTAATTGCTTCCCTTTAGCAGAACTAATTGTAATCTCGCTATTAGACAGTTGTCCTCTAGTCTGAGTGCAGCTGCTTTCACATTACACAGTTACATCGCCGGGGAGCTGGGGGGAATGGCTGTGAGACGGCAGCAGTCTCCTGCAGTGGGAAGATGACTAACCCGAGTCAAACTTCAGTAAATGCCGGGAGGAGAGGAGAGGTTGCAGGGCTGCAAAATAGTTCCCTTTTCCTGCTGCTGCTGCAGATGGTCCCCTCACTGCTCCCAGCCCTCCAGGACCCCTCTTTGGCCACAGCTAGTTGAAGCTCCTCAGAGCCACCACAGCCAAACCACCATGAGAGACGGGAGGAAGAAGAGGAAGCAGAAGCCCAGCTGGGTACCAAACACAGTGAACCATGCAAACATGAGTGGTATTAAGTCCCTTTGTGAAGGAAGGGGACTTTAAACAGAACTAAGCAGATGCACCTCCCGTTAACTTCAGCCCCAGCTGTGTGTCCTCAACAGCTCTGGAAAATCATTCCTCTTTCCCAAGCCACCCTGCAGCTTGGTGCCCGGAGCTGGAGGGACGTTTTGGGAGCAAGGCCACTAGAGGGCATTCCGGGATTCCCACAAACCCAGGCTGGCGAAGGCAGTGCCTTGGTCTCTTCCAGGGTTTCTGAGGCTCCCTCCAGATCTGCCATTGCAGTCAACCTGCTCCGATGTTTGCGAAAGAGGGAGGAGTCTGGCCCTTTTGTAATCTCCAGGCTGCAGTGAGTTAGGACGATTTCACTGCATGTTCTTGCAAATAGACAAATACTTAAGGCATTTTTGTGACTGGCATGGGCTGTAAGCACTTCACTTCTGTCTTTCGTTACATGAAAAAAATCACATGCCACAGACACTTGCTCATTTTTGGCCTGATGGTTCTGGAAGAGATACCTAGGACAGCAAGTGGTGGGCTTGTATCTACTGCCTTTGAGGGAAGCAGCAAGGAGGGAACTGCCCATTCTACATCTGCCCATTTGGAGGAGGTGCGAATATCGTGCAGCCGAGCTTCAATGATGTGCTCTTTGCACTCTTGTTTTGCCCAGCCTGGAGGCAGGGAGTCTTTTTGCCATCTTTTATTCTGTGGATTTTCTTCGCAGTGCTTCTGCCCACAACCCAGCTCTGTTCTTATGCTTATTCCATTTGACTTCTCTTGGCTTGCTGGCCAGAGAGCAAAGGAGGACTTTGTGCTCTTCCTTTCCAGCAGTAGTCCCTGTTCTGGCTGGTGGATGGTACCTCAGTCAGGTCCTGCTTCTGGCGCACTTCTGTGGGAAGGCAGTTGATTCATTCTGGGCCAGAGAGCCGTGACAAATGTAGTTACCAGTGCAGGAAATCCCAGTGAGAAATTTCCTTAACTTCGAAGACTCCCAGTGATGGAAACTCCACTTCTTCCCCAGGCAATCTATACCAGTGCTTCCTTATCCAACCTGCCAGATGGGCTTTCCAGGTGCTACCACGAATCTCTCTTGTGCAGCTTAAGTTCATTTCTTCCTGCCTTATCCACCCCAGGTATGAAGAACACATCATTCTCTTTTCTGTAGCAATCCTTTACATCCTTGCAGACCCATACCATGCCTTCCTCTCTCGAAGCTACATGCCACCGCTTCCTGTCTTTCTTTGGAGGATGTGTTTCCAGGCTTCTGATCATTCTTGTTGCTGTCTTCTGCGTGCTCTCTAACTGCTTCACATTCTCCTTGAAGCAGAGGTCCTGAGCCTCGGCTCATTGTGCTGGTCACCTTCTTGCCAGCAAGCTGGTCACCCCAATCAAGCCAGGTCTTTTGCTACCAGATCATTGTATTCTAACCCTGACCTTTATTGTTAGTTCCTGTCTCATTTTGCATTTGTCCTTCTTCAACAGGGATGAAATGGCTTTGTTCCTGTATCCCTCCAGGTTTCTCACTGGGAGCCACTGGAACCAGTGGTGTGACCCTCTGCTCCACAAGGAAGGGCCAAGAATGCAGAATTTTTTGTCTTGGCCCACATAAATGCAAAACAAGAAGACACAAATGGTACAAAAGTAGCATCTGTGTAACCACTGGTGCTCTCAGCTGTGATAATGCTGTGAAATAATATCTGCTATTGTGAGCTTAGAGAGGAAAGGTCTGAGTGGCTGAATAAATAAAAATAACATAAAATGGTGCTGCAAGTCCTTTTCATTTAATAATCCCCAGTATCCAAGATTAGGCATTTCCCATAAAACCTTCATGGTTTCAGTCATTTTATGAAATGACAATATAACAATAACAACATGACAATGGTTTTTTAATAGGACAATAGCATACACATCTTACACATGAACATAAGCTATTTTTTTCTGGTAAAGTTGCAGTGAATTGATCCATAAAATAATAAAAAAGAAGTTACAAGCAGGGTTCTTTTCCTGAAGACTTTCTTAAGTCAAAAGCAAATGACTGTGTTCAGCAAGAGTCCCTGGAGGATATTCTGAGTGTGGGTTACCTAAACCCTCCATTGGTGCCTCCTGGCCTCAAAATCTTTGAAACAATCAGGTACTTAGAGGATTTGACAGTGTCTGTCCATGTTTTCAGTGAGTCTTAGAAATCCCAGCAAATTTCTCAATCTTGGGAACGAGCCCAGCACATGGGTGATGTGCTACAGACAGGAAAGGTATGAGGAGGCCCATGGTTCCTCCATCCCACCTGAGACTGAATGCCACCTCGTGCCACCTCGATCTGATGCAAGACCCAGTCCTGCAGTTCCGCAGGCTGCTTGTGGGACATCATTGGCTGGTAGAGGATAGCGTTTCTTGCGGAGTGAAGCAGCTGCTTATCTGCTCTTGCTCACGCAGCCTGTATTTGGCTTTGTGTCTATAACTGGCAGTAGCATGTTGGCTTTTTCCTTTCTCAGATACAAAAGCAATACTAAGGCTCCCAAAATACCTTTAGAAGGGCCAATAACAATAATCTGTGAGGTACTGAAATATTTCTAAAGGATAAAAATACGCCAGGAAGGATCCAGATCATTTAAGAACTGAATTATTATAGTCTTTGTCTGAGGTGAAAAAATAAACCTCTGGTGCTTTTCGTGAGTTGGAGAGAACAGCAAAGGCAGGAAATGCAAGAGGACATCATCAGGGAGAGACTGCCTTCTGGCTGGCATGGCTCTGTTCATCTTTCCTGGCCAAAGGACACTGTCAGAAGCCCTCCCAGAGCAAGGCATCAGTCTTTGCTCGTGTCCTCTCCTCTCTCCCAGGTGCAAATGGAGTAGGCACACCAACAGGAGATGGAGCTCTTGGGTTCTTCACACCATGGATCCTCCAAGAAATGATGTCAGGAACAACAAGTGTCCTCGTAAGCCATACGCATCACCTCTGTCTCTGTAGTGAGATGGACGCTCAGGCTGGTTTTCTCATTGCATGGATATTATCTTCACAACCTGGAGTGGGACATCCCTCTGTGAATCTTGTCCCATGAAATGTTTTCAGGGGACACAACTGGAGGCTGCTACTAGAGCCACCGGATAGTTACACCAGCGCTAATTTTATGGCTGATGCCCCTGACACAAGGTACAGGAGCCAACGCACTTGGCCATACTGAGCTCTGTTAGTGGGAAGAACTAGGAGCAAGTCAAGGAGCTAAAAGCTGCTCCAGGCTGAAAGAGGAGCAACCCACGGTTGGGGGTTAGCACTGGAGAAATGTCCTGTCTTCAGGAAGGAATTTGACTGTTCCCACATTCCCGGACGCTCTCAGTTATTTACAGCATAACCTGCAGGGCTCAAGTCCAGCAGATGCAAATTTCCTTGGCCCCTGTCAAGCGATCACATGAAGTGCTGCTCACATAAGTGACTCCGGTAGAGTTCTAACCCAGCTCTGACCTCTACCATCTGGACCAGTAATCACCAGCTCATTAGACAAACAGATCAGATGCTTCCAGATTTGACACCAGACAAACGGTGTGCTAGGCCAGATACTTTGAAATGCTTTGTTGGTGTCACAGGGATGTTCAGGCTGGTGTGAGCACCCAGTAACATGGATCCCTCTTTAACACTGACACCAGGATGTCAGAGCACTGTCTCTGACATCTCAGGAGCTGCACTGGTGCAGGTGGTATGTCGGAGAGGAGGTCCTGGGCTCGTGTTTCACCTCCTACCTGTCATTTTGGGCTGCACACTGCAATTATCGTAGCGAGGTTTGAACTCCCAGCTTTTCAGCTGTTCTGTGTTTCCAGCACAGAACATGTCCTGACAGTGACTCCTGACTATCACCAGTGTCAGTGAAGGGTCAGTGGCCCATAAGTCACATGGGAGGTCAGATTCTCTGTACTAGTTTGGACTGAAGAACAAGTTGCCAATCTTGCATTCCTACACAGCCTTCACATGCCAGATCCACCTCTGCCCTCTTCCAGGGGGTTCATGCGCTGGGATCATATGGGAAAACAAATTAAGACTCAGGTGTTCTGGTTCCTCATTTTTGAGCACCTGCGAGCTGACAGCAGGCTAAGTTTGGATCCTCCATCGGGAAGTGAAAGTAAGGCAAAACAAAGTGCTGAAGTGAGATTACAGAGATAAGAATGAAAGTACATATCTAAGTCCACTGAAAGTCAGGAAAGCAATTTGAAGGCCGAGAGGTTGAAAACCTGAAGGCAGGGCAGAGAAGATTTGTGTAAAAGTGTATGGCAGGACATGAATGAAAGAAGGCCAGCAAAGAGTGACCTAAGCAGAGGGGCACCAGGCCTGGTGGGTCAGGCACAGCCGTGCACTCCATGGAGCAGATTACACAGCAACAGCTATTGATATGACAGGCCTCAGAGGAGACTCTCCATCTGCAGGAGGGCCTGGCTGAGGCACGCCATCCCATTAGACTGGAACGAGATCAAAGGGAATTCTCCTGCTGCAGAAGGTATCTGGCATCGGAGGACAGAGTAAGCGCTTGGTAACAGCGTGACTGACAATGTTAGCCGACAGGCAGCCACACAGAGCGTGACAGAGCTGATGCTTGAGGGTTTGTACTGGGTCAGACCATCACTCTATGTGTCCTGCTCCTTCCCACTGCGTGGCACCGAAGTGCTACCATAGCCACGCTTCCTGTCCTGGACATCCTGGAGTCTATGCTGGCAGCTGCTACAGGTACAGCCGAGACACGCACACGCACTGCTGTCCTGTGCAAACATTACTGTTGTTTTCTTAGAGCTTTGGTTGTTGTTTCTTCTTACTTTGCTCATTTCTTTTAAAGTAAAAACCCACCAGGCTTTTGAATACTGTTGCTTCTCATGCTGGGGAAATTAATGGTACTCAATGCACATTACTAAACTGTGTTGATTTGAATAGCGGATATAAATGTAGGGGCACAACTGTAATATGGAAGTTTCTTTCTGCAGAGACAGAAAGTCAAGGCTGGAGATAGTCAAATGTACTTTGTCATTATTCAGGTTCATAAGCAGAGGTCAGACTTCACAAACTTCCATAAACACCCAAGCACTTTCATACCATCCAAAGAGCCAACACCAAGTGGTGGCTGCAGTCCTGCCCAGGGGTCTGACCTCACCTCCTCTGGCATGCTTTCTCTTTCAGAGCTCTGGATGGATGTGGAGGTCAACAAAGTTGACAAGAGTCTTTTGTCTGACTTCTGTGGGTCTGTTGGTTTGCGATGGGTGTTGATTCTCTGCGTGTGCTTTATTGCCTTGCTGTAAGGTCAGTTCAATATCTCTCATGTGCTGGCTGGGCCACTGCCAAAAAGTAAAGCAGCAAGACAAGGACAATGCTGAGATGAAGAGAAGTGGGTGAGCTCAGTGCTCTCAATGTTAATTATCAGGCGTGATCGGCCTTGCTAAGAAATTCCCAGGCCAAGCGCCGCATTTTCTCACTTGTTTTTTATCATGATGGTGATGGAGAAATGAATGGTATCTCCCAGGACCCAACTCCTCAGCAGGATGTAAGTGCACAAGATAACTTCCATACTAAAATTATCCTGTGACGTGAACAGGATTTTGGGGGGTGTGGCCCCTTTCATATGACCTTATCTCTGCTCCTGTGCGAAGTGAGCTCTGCAAGAGCCAAGCGGCAGAGCATTAGCCACCAGTTGCCTCAATCTAACTGTGTAGCTGGGCTGGACTGAACAGCACTTATGGGACTAAAGGAGAACTAACTGCATGTGCCAGAAACTGGGACTTCTCCCATTTTGCCTGGAATACTTCTTTTTACTGAGACAACTCGGTAAGAGATCGACTGGCCTATTGGAAGAGAAAGTCAGAACTTCGTTGACACCTACGCTGTGCACTTGTAAGGGCACATTGTGACAGTAAACCTGACCTGATCCTCCCTGGCTGTGCACTCAGGAGCTGCCAGGCTGTTTTCCCTGCACTACACCTGCAGGAATGGGATTAACTTCCTCCACGGAGACAGCTGGTAAGATCACACTGTTGATGTGGGACAACAAAGTCATCAGTCTGACAGAGATATGATTTTCTTTGTCTTTCACATTTCAGCAAGCCCACTGATGTGCTTTTTTTGGAGCAGCGGTGTGTCCTGTTCTCATTTTATCACTCTTTACTTCTGAAGCTGGATATATCCCTCTGCAGTGGGGTCCATTCCATATATCTTCAGTGCATCCTGGCAATGAAGCTAACAGCCCAAACAGCTCTCTAGAAGATAGGGAGATTTCTTTAAGTCAACACCTACTGTGCCACTAAAGCCCTGAGCTCATCATCCCAGACAGTATAGAACAGTTACCCTCTTAACTTAAAAAAGCTGGACTTGCTCAGCCAAGGCTTTGGCTTGAGAGAATTGGCTCAACTGGGCAATCCTAAAACAGGAAAACAGGAACCTTCCTGGGTCAGTCCCCAAGCAGAAGACAGCATCTGGGGACCCAGTACAGACCCTGAGTCGGCATTTTGGAAAAGACTGCAAAATTTTTCAAGTGAACAAGGAGAAAAATATTCCCCTGAGAGATAGAAAATTTGAAACATGAAACCTCAGGATTTCGTTCTGAAGTAAGGTCTGTGGCACCCTGCTAATGTACAAGGACCTTCAAACACCCCAGAGGCAAGAAAGCCCTGCAAGGTGAAGAAAGACCCACTCACAAATCATGGTGTATCACAGCTCCTGTGTCCATAGCTGAGGACTAGCATGGAGCCAGGCTGTTCTTTCCCAAGCAGCCATCATGCTATGACCCATCCTCAAGGCCAGTCTAGTCCAGAATATCTCTGCTCGTATGACTTCTCTTGCCAGAGCACTGGGGACATGGGTGGGACAGGGAGATGGTCACAGTGTGCGGCAGGATTGGGAGTTTTGGGAGACAGCAGTGATTCTGGAGGGGGAGCTGGGACCACTAGAGGGAAGCATGAAGCCGTTCATGCTAATGGATTCTGAGGATGAAGATGGAGAGCCCTGAAACTGGCAACAAAAGAAAAGGAGCTGTGGGTATGGGGACAGACAGAGTCATTTCCTAGGGTGCTGCTGCTTTGTGAGCTACCTCCCGTATGTCCTGGGCAGGTCTGGCTGAGCAGGCAGGAGTGGAAATGCCGTCAGCTACTTGTGAACAGTCCAAGCCCTTGGTTTCCCAGCAGGAGAAACTGGGATCTCACCATCCCCTGTACGGCCTGGAGGCTCCCTGGGAGCAACGATATGTCTCTCTGCTTTAGCACGTAATTAAACACATGGTAAAAGGGGGTAAACCTCATGGGGGCATTCCCAGCTGAGGGTTGCTCCCTGGCATTTTAAAGAAGGTGAGCTGTGAGGCTTAGCTGAGCCTGAATGAATTAGATTCGTGACCAAGTATGGAGCAGAGCAAAGAACCTGTCCTGTCCCAAAGCATTGCCCAAGCTTGAGCCAAGGGTCCTGGCACCGTCTTCTCCACAACAGAAGAGACCCAGGGCATGACCGTTCTGATCTGGGAGGGCTGTCCTGGACATCTTCTGGGGCAGTTTCTTCCTGTGTGGGGCAGAGGCAGATGTGGGGAGTGTGAAAACCTTACATTAGCTGAGATACCAGATGCCCAGTGGCTGGGCTCTAGGACAGCCCACGTCTGCGAGCTGCTGGAAAACCTACACAGACACTGAAGACAGGAAAAGCCATCTGTCCTGGCTGAACAGGACAGGACACTGGTGCTAGTGATGGATGCTCAGCTCCACTGGGCTGTGTCCAGGAACTCCATCTCATGGGTGGTGCCATATCACAGGGATGCATTAGGCTCCAGGAGGGCTCCATTTGGTTTCCACCATACTGCTTGGGAACAAGAAGACTTTGCTCAAGGTCTGCAGCTGACAAATACCATGGTATCAAACATCCGGAAATCAGCCCTTCACAAATAGATGACTGAAAAAGTCTGAATCTCCACAGCCCCAACCTGACTGATCCCCAAACCTTTTACATAAATGCAAGAACACATGCTTTTGACTGGTCCTGCTTCTGTCACTGCTCCCAGCCATCCCATGACCCTCTGAAGGGTCTCCAGTCTCCCTGGAAGTCCAGAATAACATCCTGGCAAACGCAAAGACAGGAAACAGAGCCAGGAATTGAAGCCACTGAACACTTGCCTGGACACACCTACAGAGCAGTCATCTATCATTTGAACAACTGAACAGGTCTGGACTGGAGCAGAGAGAGACAGCAACTTGGGTCTGGTCAGCAGCAAATCATGATGTTAAGGTAAACCCTTCTTGGAGCTGTGAGAATCCCCTGAGTGATGCCTTTACTGGGAATACCCTTGTCAAGGTGCCTGGAGAACGCAATTCCCCTTCCCTTATTGCAAAATTGTGTAGCAAAGCGTGTGAGGCTCCACTTCTCTAATCCGCAAGAGCTCAAAGAAGAGGAGGTGGCTGCTGCTATAGTGCAAAGTCACAGCAGTGCTTATTTCTTTGGGCACACGCATCACAGTACGCCTGGCTGAAGCTCTTCCCTTGCTTCCAGTCTCCAGACATCTCTTTTTTTCTGGAAAACTCTTTGCTAGGACAATATTTCAGATCCTGTTTGAACCATAGCCCATGAACTGTTCTCTCACCATTTGCTGGCTGAAAAAATAGGTGTCTGAGTCCATGTGCCTACATCTCTTCATAGGAATGCCTTGAGGCATTGTGTGTTAACACACTCACTGCAGACCACAGTCTAGCATTTCTTAATCATACTAAATCACAGAAAATGACATGCTCCATCTGCAAGTGAACAAAGACACCTTTAGGCATTGACTGGGCCAGAGCAGAGGAACATCTCACACTGCCTAAGATGAAGAAGCCTGCAGCAAGGGTTTGGGGATGACCCCTGTGAATTCTTCCCAACTATAATAAGAGACTGACAATCTGAGATTGCTCCTTGCATATGTCCCTGCTGGCTATCTGGGCTGTGCTGGTGGTCCCTGGGTCTGCTGGGACATTGCAGAGCATTATGGCACAGCTGGAGCATGGGCTACCTGTCTCTGTGTGAGGCTGTGTGCTCTGTGTCCTGTCACCATAACTGGGTGGTGACAGGGGGGGACACATCTTAGTTCTGCCCATGGCTCCTCTGAGTCTGATAACCCAGAGCCAGCTCTGCTCTAGGAATGTTTTACTACTCTTTGTCCAAGAATATACCATTCTCATGGACTTGCAAGTGGAGGCCACACCAGCATCGATCAGGACTGCTCATCCAAGTAACCACAACAGGATTATGGAGTAAACTACTGATAAACACTGCTACTCAGCTTCCTGCCTTTAGCTGAGGTTTTTCACTGAGCAACAGCCGCTGTGTTCATCACTGAGCAGAACTGCTTTTCTGGCTGTGATCCTGCTTAGAAGGTCTCTTCATGTAGGGGAGAAAGGATGGACGGCAGTGTGCTGGCTTACGCACACCTTGTTGTAGAAGCGCCTCTTATGTAGGACACTTGCAGAAAGCAGAAATGCTTTGATGTGCAATTTACTTACTTGCCCCCATTGTAGCAAAGCATTTAGTCTCGCACAGTGCAGTAGGTCTGCCCCATCCCTGCTGAGCACTGCAGCACGTCATACGGTGACCCCTCCAGCCTCCACAGCATGGACACACTAAACCCAGGAAGTGAAGAGAATCTAAAAGAGCAAAAATCCAACATAATGAGGCTTTTCAAACAAAAAAAAGGCCAAAGGTGACTGTTGCTTCTAATTGGGTATGCCCTGATATCAGGGTGATGGAGATGAGATACAGGCTTCGGGTCAGGAGCTGCAGGTTGAGCATGCTCCCTGCGTCCCCTCCCTGACTCTGTAGGGCAGCAAGGCCAGGCAAGTGCACCATCCAGGCTGCACTGCAGGGGAACAAGACTCTCAAAGCCCTAAATCCTTTCATGAGGAAAGGAAGGTTGGTAGGAAAATCCCAGCAGATACACCACCAGTTGTATTTTTTCCCCACCTTAAGCTCACATGTTGCTCCTGAGGAAACTGGGGCTTTTAAAGGCTGGAGTGGGAGGAAAAATAACAGAAAGTTACCCAGTTTTCAGCCCTGCCTGTGGCTCTTCATACCACCCTGAGCATATATCCTGCCAGCTCTGTGCCACTATACAGTGGAGATGAGCCTGTAAGCCTTCCTTGCCTCCCAGGAACACAAGATCCATTTACGAGCATCAGGAGAACTTTGAAACTGCAGGTATGAAGCTATGAGAGAGGACAATGCTGCAGCTTTTGGGCTTTGAAATTCCAAGTAATGTTCCTTCTCATTTCTCCCCTACCATGTCAGGCTTTGACAGGCTGAAGCACCAGGGGAGAGGGCAGCTTAAGTTGCACAGAGGTGCTACTCTGAGCAGCTGCCTGCAGCTGGGACCCCTCTCCAGCCAGGGACTGGAGTTTGGCCTGGAAGAGCTGGAAAGAGCCAAGCCAGCTGGGCAGAAGCTGCAGGTGCCAGCAGGACTGGTGCAGTCCGAGCAGTCCCAGTCTGAGGTAGCCATCACTATGTGCTCCCACTGCCCCCTCTGGAGATCTCAAGCTGCTGGTGGGACTGCATGTTCACCTCGGTCAGCAGGGTAAAACACAGGACTGGAGGAGCTTGGGTCCTATAGCTTCCCCCAGAAAATTCATCATGCTCCAGCCTTCCATCTGCACTCCTCTGGTCTTCTGGGAACCCCTTAGCAATCATGGAAGTTTTCAGCATTCCCGTGTGTTCCCTGTGCTGCAGCCTAGGTCAAGGATCTGTCAAGCTCAAGCAGGAACATATGGTTCTGTACAAATTAAATTTTTAATGAAATTGACCACAACACCGGATAGGTTTGCCTCATACTCTCAGTAGCAGGTCTACATCTCCCCTTCCAAGTCTCTGCAAAGTGCAGGAAGGATTCTGACTAAGCCAGATGGACCAGGGTTACTCTGCCAGACACAGGAGAATCGGTGCCGGTGATGCTTTCCCACTTCTGGAGCATGCCCAGAGAGGGGCAACGGAGCTGGTGAAGGGTCTAGGGAACAAATCTTACAAGGAGCGGCTGAGGGAACTGGGATTGTTTAATCTGGAGAAGAGGAAGCTGAGGGGAGACCATATTGCCCTCTACAACTACCTGGAAGCAGGTTGTAGTGAGGTGAGTGTTGGTCTCTTCTCCCAAGTAACTAGTCACAGGATGAGAGGAAATGGCCTGAAGTTGCATCACGAGAGCTTTAGATTGGATATTAGGAAAAGTTTCTTTACTAAAAGAATGTTCAAGCATTGGACCAGGCTGCCCAGGGCAGTGGTGGTGTCCCCATCCCTGGAAGTGTTCAAAAAACGTGTAGATATGGCACTTCGGGACATGGTTTAGCAGGCATGGTGGTGTTGGGTTGACGGTTGGACTTGATGATCTTAGAGGTCTTTTCCAACCGTAATGATTCTGTGATTCTAAGTCTTTGCCTCGGTATCCAGGCTGGTCCTGCTCAGGCAGGCACAGGCAGGCTCTGATGGTCTCTCAGCATGGGAAAGTGTAAACAGTAGGGAATGAGGTCCGACTGGCTGATGCCTGGGCACTGCATTGTGAGCCCTTTTCAGTGATATTATTGGTGATTCACAGAGCTCAAAGGCTCAGTGGGTCTGCTTCCAATTCTCCCTCCCTCGCCTCTCTTCCCTCTCCAAGCTCTCTGACACAATATGATTAGCTGGCTTTTTCACACCAGACCTAATTTTGGAAGATGTCTCAGGAAGACACCTGAGGCATGTAGAATGACCACGGGCTGGGAAAGAACTGGAGTAAGTTGTGCTGCAAGCCACAGCTCAACTTGTCGGCCAGTCTGGAGCACAGAGTTATGGGGCCCTTTGCTAACAAAGGCTCTGCTCCTTGCTGGGAGGCAGAAGTGCTGCGGAAAGGCCAGGCTCTTTCCTGGAGACATTTGCCCTGCTTGGAGATCATGAGTAATTGCAGGCTGAGGCCAGGGAAGGATCCGACCCCCAGCCTCACAGGGTGGCTTCCCTGGAACGGGGCAGCTCTCACAAATCCTTGGTTGCCGTGAGGAACTAGTGGGTGAATTGTGCCACGAATGCTCCTGCCAAGTGCTGTCTTGGCAGCAGAGCAGGATCAGTGCCTGTGGAGGGTGCAGGGCAGTGGCTCCAGATGCACCCGACCCCTTCTGCCCCCTTGCCCTGTTACTTGCTTGACCTATATGAGACCTCTCTCCTACACACGATGTGGGGACAGGGAGTTTCAATTTCTCCTGCCCTGAAGAAGTGTCATGCAACAGCTGTGGAGACAAAGTGTTCAGAATGGAGTGTATTATTCATTTCCCTCTTTGCATATATCATACACAGATGTCTGCATTTCATGTGCGCGTGCATTTTGTGTTGCGGAGGGTGACACCACCTTTGCACAGCTGCGTTTTGTGTCCCTGCACTGGCAGCAGACAGAGAGAGCTGTTGTTAGCTCAGGTATGGGGGTCTGTGTTATTGATGGAGGAGCACAAAAGGTCTGTTCCCACTGGTGCGATGGCCATGGCCTGACACAGCCGAGGAGCTCTGGTTCCCCCGCAGATGGGCTGGGGGGATCGAGGGAAGTGGAGCCGAGGAGCTGGGATGCCAAGGTGATCAAGGGCCCTTCTTGAGTCTGTACTAGGCATTTGCCTTCTAGCTCCCCGGAAATCAGGTTTCCATGTGTGAAAGGGGATAATGAGGAGCCATCAGACACAGTGAGGCTGTTAGTTTTACTGGTGAGCAGCAAATGTGTCCACCCAAGAGTCAGCCATGCGCAAGTTGGGATGCTCCCAGCCCTGCCAGCCTTGCTCTGGGACACAGGCAATGCTTGCCAGTCTCTGGGCACACATCTCCAGACTCCATCCCTTCCTCTGCCAGCCTCCTTGACACAGCAGAAGATCTCCAGTTGCAATGCTCACAGCAGCCTTGCCAGTGCTGGGGTAAGACAGAGGAAGAGGTTTTATTTTTGGCTGTGGTAAGGAGGGTGAGAAGGGCGGAGACCTGTGATATGAAGAGGGCCATGTCAACGGAAGATAAGTCTGGGCATCCATCCCAGCTGGCTGGTGCTCTGACCCCACTGCAAGAGGCTGGTGGCTTCTCAGGACTGGAGGTCCCACCAGCGGGGCTCTGCCCTTCCACTCTCCCATGTCTGTCTGACCTTGGCCACATGCACATGGGCCAGCGCCAACCAGAAAGGCTCCGGAGCAGGAGGAGGTTCATCCCCTGCACAGGGTGGCATGCTGGGCAGAGCCCTGGGGGGAATGAGCAAAGCAGGGGAGAGGAACCAGGGGTAGGAGGTGCAGGAAGAGGCATTTTGCCTACACTGGGATGGAGAGGGGGACGGGTGATGTTGCTCCCTGCCACTGGGATGGTGCTGTAGAGAAGAAGGATGTTTGCTGCCGGGAGCTGGGCGAGGGCTGCCTGCTCGCTGCCTGCAGCCCATGCTGCCAGCGCTGCCCCAGGTCACCGTCACCCCGGTGGAGCAGGACCCTGCTGCAGAGGTGCTGTGCTTTGGTGAGAGCTCCGACCTGAGCTGGCTGCTCATTTGTAACAGGCTCTGTGTTCACGCTGTGGTCTCCGTCTATGAGCACTCAGCTGCCTTGTCATCAGCCAATTCGATCCATCAGCTTCTTGACAGGCTCGGAGAATAAAAATAACCACCCATTTCTAAGTGCCTATTATGGCACTTTGAAAAATGCCTCCGCAGGCGAGCCTGAATTATTCCCAAAGTACTCATTTTTTAAAAACGTTATTTTAATGTAATAAATTATTTGTACTGAAGAGTAAAAGATTATCCGTGTACCCTGATAGCTCTCTGCACAGCGAGGGGCACGGGCCTGCGCCTGCCATGGGAGGGTAGTGCAGTGAGCTCCGGGGCTGTGAGGAGCAGAAGAGCAATCTCATTCGCCCGGGAGCCACCGCTGATGGTCTCTGTGCTGTGGGGAAACACCAGCGGGAGACCTGCAGAGCTGCCATTGCTGCTTCAAAAAGCCCATGTAACTAAGGGGACCTCAGTGTGGCCCAGCACAAAGCAGCATCACCTGGGTGAGGAAGGACAGTCCTGGCTGCCCTGCACAGCCCAGCTCCATGGGATGGCAACTGCTCGTGGACCAGCCAGCCCATTGCTCCCAGCAGGTGAAGGGTTTTGATGCTGTGGCTGGTCTGAGGCAAGCAGCTCCCAAACACCACCGCAGTGTCCATGCTGGAGCTGGGGAGGGGCTCAGGAGTCTTCTCATCAACTACCTGTTTCACAGGAGCATCATGGTGTGGGGATGCTCAGGTGCCCATACACCCTTCCACACCTCCATGTGCCTGCCCGAGTGAGCACGCACACACAAAATAACGAAACACCTGGCCTGGCCTGGGTCTGGGTGGAGGTGCTTCCTCAGCCAGGCAGGGATGGGATGGGATGGGATGGGATGGGATGGGATGGGATGGGATGGGATGGGATGGGATGGGATGGGATGGGATGGGATCC